>Ga0315292_10001725_pt1 | contig 11913 bp, 8 predicted proteins | sample YL17G13_0_MG_FD_204029 | JGI IMG/M metagenome (GOLD analysis project Ga0315292, IMG submission 204029) | Sediment microbial communities from Yellowstone Lake, YNP, Wyoming, USA - YL17G13_0 | ecosystem: Environmental > Aquatic > Freshwater > Lake > Sediment | place: USA: Wyoming | collected... | reverse complement strand
TCTGTCTCGATTACCGCAAAAAGTGTGAAGCCAATATCTGCTGCTCAACCGATTTTTCTTACGACTGGGTCAATGTGATGTCCGATCCGTATGCAGAAGCATCTGCATACGGTACTGGTCTTACATATCCTGAAGACAACCTGCCACAGGTTACCAGCTGGCTGGTAAATAATATTGAAGAGGTAGACAAAATAAAACTACTGAAAGTTGAAGATCATGCCCGGATGAAAGCAAGAGTAGATGAGATAAAAGAATTCAGCAGGCTGGTCGGCAACAATCAGTTTATATGCGGATGGGTTGAGGGTCCTTTCGCTGAATATTGCGACCTGAGGGATCTCTCTGCCGCTTGTATGGATATGTATGAAAATCCCGACAAGCTCAAAAAGTCGCTGATTATTATAACTGAAAATGCCATGTCATTTGCTGCTGCCCAGGTTAAAGCAGGAGCTCACTGCATAGGTATGGGGGATGCTGTTTGTTCACTGATTTCTCCTGACCTGTACCAGGAGTTTATTTTTCCGCTTGAAAAAGCAATTGTTGATCATATTCATTCGCTGGGAGCCAGAGTGAAGCTTCATATCTGCGGGAACACATCAGGAATTCTTCCTGATATGATAAAGACCGGGGCTGATATTGTGGATATAGACCACCTGGTAGGATCGATGGGAGAGTATATTGATCTTTTCCCTGCCGGACAGGTTCCTTCAGGTAACAGCGATCCGGTCACAGTTATAAAGGATGGAAACAGCAAATCAATTGAGGAGAGCGTAAAACAGTGCTACAATGTTACCCGGGGAAGGGGAATTGTATCAGCAGGTTGTGAAATACCGCCTGACACATCCTTTGAGAATATGAGGGCCTATAGCAAAGCAGCACATAATATAGAGGTGAGAGGTGAGAGGTGAGAAGATTTGGGTTTAGAGTTCCCCTCCTGGGAGGGGCTTGGGGTGGGTTTGATCCGGCAACCACCAAGTAACCATCAGATTTACCTAATACCAATTACCGATTACCGATTACCGATTTCAGCTATAAGCTATGAGCTAGTTGTTGTTTTGGAAGGAACGAAATTATCACTGACCCTGTAAGGGCAACACAGATAAGGACAATGAATCCTGGTGTATAACTGCCTGCAGAGTCGTAGAGACGTCCAACCAGCATTGGGAACATTGATTCTGCAACGCCATCAGCGACAAGAATAATTCCCATTGTACGTCCCAATGCTCTTATACCAAACAGGTCCCCGGCCATAAGAGGAATTATCATATAATCACCTCCCAGCCCAATTCCAAAAATAACTGCAAAGATGTAAATCCTGCCTGGGAAATCAGGCATCAGGAGCAATGGGATAGCTGAAGCCACTATCAGATAAATCAGGATCATGACATACTTGCGACGGAATATGTCAGCAAGCCAGCCCATAAGCAACCGTCCGGCAAGACTTGACAGAAGTACAAATGACATAACATTTGCAGCATCGGCCTGTGTATAATTAATATCTCTCAGATACAGCTTAAGATGCTGACCTACACCGCCAACGGCTCCTATCGAACACATACTTCCGAAAGCAAGAAGGTAAAAATTCCGGTTTGTAAGTATGCTCTTTATATGTATCGCTCCATCACTTTTTCCGCGTTCTGCAGGCTTTACCGAAGATCCCTTAATGAACCAGACCATAGGCAATGCAAATAATATAATAAGGAATCCCAGCGAAGCAAGGGCATTATGCCAGCCATAATTTTTCTCAAGCCCGGCTGCAATCTGGGGTACAAGTGCTCCTCCGGTACCAATACCCAGGTATGCAATCCCCATCGCCTTACCCCTGTTCTTATCAAACCAGCGGGATATCAGAACCTGGCATGGCAAAGGTCCGCCGCAGACATATCCAAGAGCATTGAAAATATAAAAAAGATAAAACATTCCCAGATTGTCGGAAAAGCTAAGTCCAATAAGTGCTACGCCCATCATAAATACTCCTGACATCATCAAACGCCGTGGACCATATTTGTCTATCATCCAGCCTGCTACGAACCCAAATAATGGGCCGACCACAAGTTTACCCAGAGCATTACCTGAGGTTACAATTGTCCTTGACCAGCCGTACTCCTTCACCATAAAATCGTAAAAGAATGGCAGACCATAATATGCAAATCCTACAATACCGAACAGAGACAGAAATGCAGTTGCAACTATATATGGTTGAGTACTTCTTTTCTGAAGAGTAACCGCGTCTGTTTCATAGAAGAATCCCATCAGTAAAAATTTAAATGAATCAAACAAATTTAACAGGAAATAGATATTATACCCACCTTTGAAAAATAAAAATTCGGATTATAGGTCATTTTTTTTGATACCTTTGGAAAAGTTTATTTATGAGATGTTTATGAAAGAGAGGATAAGAGAAATATTTAATAATGAAGCTTCAGCCATTAATAATATTCCTATAACAGATAGCTTTGGAAAAGCAATTGAAATAATTTTCAGGCATGTTCACCGGAAAAATGGAAAGCTTGTGACAAGCGGAATGGGTAAAGCCGGACAGATAGCCCATGATATTGCAACAACTTTCAGTTCCACCGGAACTCCTGCAGCATTTCTGCATCCAAGCGAAGCACAGCATGGCGATCTCGGAATTCTTCAGCAGAATGATGTTTTACTTGCTATTTCCAACTCCGGAAAGACAAGAGAGATAATTGAGTTGATAAATCTGAAAAACAATCTTTATCCTAATATCCCTGTTATTGTTCTTACCGGTAACACAGATAGTCCTCTGGCAGAGAAGGCTGATTGCTATATATTTACGGGCAATCCATCAGAAGTGTGCCCTCTTGGCCTCACTCCTACCACATCAACAACTGTAATGACAGTTATAGGTGATGCTCTTGTAGTCCTTATGATGGAAAAAATCGGATTCACTGCAGCTGATTATGCCAGGAGGCACCATGGGGGTTACCTTGGAGCAAAATCGAGGGAGATATCCGGGAATAAATAGTCGGTACGGGTTGCGGAGTACGGGTTGCGAGGGATAGGGAGCAGGGAAAACAAAATCCTTATTTTCTTTGTACGATCGGAGAAAAAGATTAGTTTTGAATCCTTCAAGTTTACCTAACCTATTTTAACATACATATTATGACTACTCCCAGTGCATCAGGTTCCATCAGCAGGAAAGATTATATTTTTGCAATTACAGTAATAGGTATTTTCTTTTTCCTGTTCGGATTTGTCACATGGCTCAATGGAATCCTTATTCCATTCTTAAGGACAGCCTGTGAATTAACTGATTTTGAAGCCTATTTCGTAACATTTGCATTCTATGTTTCATACCTGGTGATGGCTCTACCTTCATCGGCTTTACTTAAGAAAACAGGATTTAAGAGCGGGATGTCTATCGGCCTATGGGTCATGGCTGCTGGAGCCATGATATTTATACCTGCTGCTATGACAAGGACTTTCAGTCTTTTCCTGCTTGGTCTCTTTGTTGAAGGTACAGGTATGGCACTGCTTCAGACAGCATCAAATCCTTATATCACCATATTAGGACCACCAGAGACTGCTGCCAAGCGAATTAGCATAATGGGAATCGCCAATAAATTTGCAGGTGCAATTGCACCAATAATATTAGCCCATGTTATACTCAAAGATTCAGCAGTTCTTGAGTCTAAACTTTCCGAAGCAGCCGATGCAGTAGCCAGGACAGGAATTCTTGATGAACTTGCAAGTCGTGTCATTGGCCCGTATATTGTAATGGCGGCTACACTGATTCTTTTGGGACTGTTGCTGCGCTTTGCCCACCTACCTGAAGTTGATACAGATAAGGAAGATCCACAGGTAGGCGATGCGAATTTAAAGAAAACCAGCGTATGGCAGTTTCCGCACCTTATTCTTGGAATGATAGCACTTTTCTTCTATGTAGGAGTTGAAGTAATTGCTGGTGACAGTATAATAAGATACGGCCAGTCCTTACATATTCCTATGGATTCTGCCAAGTATTATACATCTCTGACACTAATTGGAATGATCATAGGATATATTTGTGGAATATCCTTTATCCCCAGGGTTATATCACAGGTTACTGCACTTAAGTTATCTGCAATTTTCGGAGTTATCTTCTCTTTGGGAGCAATATTCACGCCTGCAGGATTAAAATTTACTATGCCATTTGTTGACATAATGACATTTCATTCGATAACAATGGAACTTCCGCTGACGGTATTGTTCGTAGCCCTTCTGGGCCTCGCAAATGCACTTGTATGGCCGGCAATGTGGCCTCTGACCCTTGCTGGACTAGGAAGATTTACAAAAACCGCATCAGCACTTCTTGTAATGGCTATAGCCGGAGGGGCACTTCTCCCGCTGGTATATGGGAAACTTGCTGTTAACTTCTCAACACAGTCTGCTTACTGGATTTGTGTACCCAGCTATTTCATAATAATGTATTACGCCTTTATAGGTCATAATGCGGGTAAGAAATGACGCACGACTTAAAAGAAATATTCGGATATTTTACACATGAAGGCACTTATCTTACAGGTGAACCTTACGGCAGCGGGCATATTCATGATACTTTCCTTGTAATAACCATTGAGAACGACAAAGACGATTACATCCTGCAACGACTCAATGACAAGATATTCAAGGATATTCCACAACTACAGAATAACATTGAAAGAGTTACTGTCCACTTAAATAAAAAACTTCAAGCAATACCAGGCTCATATGCCAAAAGGGAATGCCTTACGCTTATCCATGCAAAAGATGGCAGGAGCTGGATCATTGACAAATTTGGTAGTTACTGGAGAATGTATATTTTCATCTCCAATCATCGCTCCTACAATATTGTGGACAATCCTGACAAGGCTTTCGAAGGCGGTAAAGCGATCGGCCGTTTTCAGGCGATGCTTGCTGATATGCCCGGAGGTCCGCTTATGGAAACTATTCCAAAATTCCACGACATCGAAAACAGGCTTGAGATGCTGAATCAGAAAATTAAGGAAGATCCGGCAGGACGTGTAGCGAGCCTTACCGAAGAGATTAAAGAGTATCTCAGCAGGTCTGAGGAGATGAAAACAATCCTGAAGCTTGGAAGAGCAGGTAAAATTCCACTCAGGATCACCCACAACGATACAAAATTCAATAACATACTTCTTGACGAGAACGACAGAGCCCTTTGCGTTATTGATCTCGACACTGTAATGCCCGGGTATGTCCATTATGATTTTGGTGATGCCATCAGAACGGTAACTAACACTGCTGTGGAAGATGAGAAAGATCTTACTAAAGTGGAAATGAATATCACTCTGTTTGAAGCATATGCCAGAGGTTACCTTTCTGAAGCCGGAAAGACACTTAATGAGGTTGAAAAAGAATACCTGGCTTTTGCACCAAAACTTATTACCTACACAATAGGAGCTCGTTTCCTTACTGATTATATTGACGGAGATAATTATTTCAAGATTCATTACCCACTACAGAACCTGCAGAGAACCAGAGCGCAGCTGAAACTTGTAATGAGTATGGAGAGGCAGTATGACGATATGAAGAAGATTATTGCTAAACTGGTTTAATTTAGACAATAGGGAATCAGTGATCAGTGATCAGTAATCAGTATTCGGTAATTCTTAATACCATAATACCCGGTACCCAGCACCTAACCATATGGATTGGACAAAAGATGAGATAAAGTTTCTGAAGACTATGTCAAACCCTGATAAGATACAGGGTTTTCTCGACTCAATAGATTATAATCCCAATCCTGAATGCAGGTCGCCAAGGTGGGTGATAGAAAAAAGATCGGCTCATTGTTTTGAAGGAGCTCTTTTCTCAGCAGCATGTCTGGAATTTATTGGATACAAACCTCTTCTGGTTGACATGAAAGCATGGAATGATGACGATCATGTTATTGCTGTCTTCAGGAAAAACGGGTACTGGGGAGCAGTTGCAAAATCGAACTTCACTACGCTGAGATACAGAGAACCTGTTTATCGTTCTGTGAGGGAACTTGTAATGTCGTATTTCGATTTCTATTTCAACCTAAATGGAGAAAAATCATTGCGTTCCTATTCACTTCCTCTTGATATCACAATATATAGTTCGCGTAAATGGGCAACTACAGATGAGGATCTTGAATATATTGGAGACAAACTTGAATCGATGCGGCACTTCCTGGTCGTTGATGAAACAATGATTAAAAGTCTGTATAAGGCAAGTGATATTTCACTCAGAGCGGGAATGCTGGGCTCCAATGAGGCAGGCCTTTTCAAGCCTTTATGATCAATCCTGAATAACAAGCCGCCAGACCACTCACATAATCATCGGTCGATTTTTTCATTCTTCCATATATCTGTTTATCTTTACTTTAATTAAATGGGAAAAAGTACGGTCGATTGTATTTTTGGAAATACAGTGATATTGACTATTTTTGCCCCCGCTAAAACAAGAGGTTATGGATTTATCGGGTAAAAGTTACAAAGCCTATATCGAAAGGCAGCAAGCACTTAGAAAACAGTACAGTCCGGAGCAGGCTGCTAAACAACATGTAAAAGGCAAACTGACTGCATGGGAACGCATTAGCCTGCTATTTGACAATGGCACTTTTGAAGAAATAGATGCATTTGTAACACCTGCAAGTGCCCCTGTAGAATTTGGGAAAGTAGATAGGAAATACGGCGATGGAGTAATCGTAGGGCATGGAAAAATAAATGGACGTCTTGTTTTTGCTTATGCTCAGGATTTTACGATAATGGGAGGATCTCTGGGTCTTGTACATTCAAGGAAAATTACCAAGGTTCAGGAAATGGCTCTAAAGATGGGAGCTCCCATTATTGGAATGATGGACTCAGGCGGTGCCAGGATACAGGAAGGTGTTGCAAGTCTGAGCGGTTATGCCTCTATATTTCACAATATTATCCAGTCGTCAGGGATTATTCCCCAGATTTCTGTAATTATGGGCCCATGTGCCGGAGGGGCTGTCTACTCTCCGGCTCTCACCGATTTCGTTTTCATGGTGAACCACACAAGCTATATGTTTGTCACCGGACCAAATGTGGTAAAGGAGGTTCTCAATGAAGACGTAACGTCTGATGGACTAGGAGGTGCGGAGGTCCATGCCAGAAAAAGTGGCGTTGCACATATGATTTATGATGATGAAGAGAATACAATACTTGCCCTGAAAAAATTCTTGTCATACCTGCCGTCAAACAATGTTGAAAACCCCCCGACTGTTGCAGATGATGGGACTATTACCAATATCAATGAAAGGCTCAGGGATATAGTTCCAGACGATCCAAACAAGGCCTACGACGTAAGAGATGTTATTAATCAGGTAGTTGACAGAAGCAGTTTTTATGAGACATCTGAGCTTTTCGGAGCGAGCCTGGTAACTGGATTTGCCAGATTAAGGGGAAGAACTATTGCCATAGTAGCAAACCAGCCTAAAGTGCTTGCCGGAGTTCTTGATATTGACTCTTCAGTAAAAGGAGCAAGATTCATCAGATTCTGCGATGCTTTTAACATTCCAATTATTACATTCGAGGATGTTCCTGGATTTTTACCAGGTGTTGATCAGGAACATGCAGGAATTATACGGCATGGTGCCAAGTTGCTTTTCGCTTACAGTGAAGCCACTGTTCCAAAAATTACCATAATTCTTCGAAAAGCCTATGGAGGAGCCTTTATTGTAATGAACAGTAAATTCCTGGGAGGTGACTTCAATTATGCATGGCCATCCGCTGAGATAGCAGTAATGGGTCCTGACGGAGCGGTTGCAATACTTTACAGAAAAGAACTTGCAGAGTCGAAAAATCCTGTTGAAATGAAAAAAGAACTTGTTAAAAAATACAGGGACAGGATAGCTAATCCTTTCATTGCAGACGAGAGCGGATATATCGATGAGGTAATAGATCCGGCTATGACAAGGAAAAAAATTATTTCAGCTCTTGATGCATTGAGTAACAAATGGGTAAAAGTTCCGGCCAGAAAGCATGGGAATATGCCACTTTAAGGCGAAAGGAAAAAGTATAAAGACACAACGACCTGCAAGACTTGCATGACTTGCAAGACATAAGATTATAATATGAAAATAAAAAGGATATTAATAGCCAACAGAGGTGAGATAGCTGTCAGGATAATGAAGACAGCACGCCTGATGAACATTGAAACCGTGGCTGTCAAAACAGCCGTGGAACCTAATGCAATGTACCTCGGCTCCGCTGATATTGTCTTTGATAACACCGAAGATATGTCGGAGGTACCTGTTTTCCTCGACATTGAAAAGCTTATCGCAATAGCTCTGAAAACCAATGCTAATGCTGTACACCCGGGGTACGGATTTCTTGCTGAGAATGCCTACTTTGCACAGAAATGCATTGATAATAAAATAATCTTTATTGGCCCCTCTCCAGATGCCATTTACAAAATGGGGAACAAGACAATTGCCCGAAATCTTGCGCTTCAGAATGGTATTCCGATGGCTATGGGTAGCCAGGGTAATATTGCTAATGATGAGGAAGCAATTGCTATAGCTGAAAAAATCGGATACCCAGTTATAATAAAAGCGGCATCGGGCGGTGGTGGACGAGGAATGAGAATTGTAAGGAAGTCAGAAGAGATGGATAAGATGTTTAACATCGCAAGCAAAGAGGCAGAAAAATCGTTCAATGATCCGTCTGTATTTGTAGAAAAATATATCGAGAACCCAAAACATATTGAATTTCAGATCCTTGGTGACACAAAAGGAAATATAATCCACCTGGGTGAAAGGGAATGTTCTATCCAGAGAAAGCATCAGAAATTGCTTGAAGAGGCTCCATCATGTGCCCTGGATGCCAAACTCAGAAAAAAGATGGGCAGTATGGCCATACAGATTGCAAGGGCTGTTAACTACTATTCAGCCGGTACTGTAGAATTCCTGCTCGACTCCGAAAAGAATTTCTATTTCATGGAAATGAACACAAGGATTCAAGTAGAACACCCAGTAACAGAGGTGATTACAGGAATAGATCTGATTGAGCAACAGATCCTGATCGCAAATGGAGAACCGCTGAAAATGAAACAGGAAGATATAAAACTGAAAGGATGGGCAATAGAATGCAGAATTAATGCAGAAGATGTTCAGTCAGGCTTTGCACCTGATCCAGGAAAGATAGAAAGCCTTAACATGCCCACCTATCAATGTGTAAGAGTTGATACAGGTGTACAGCAGGGCTCTTCGATTGTTGCAAGTTATGACTCAATGATTGCCAAACTTATTGTTAAAGGGAAAGACCGGAAAGAGGCTCTTAAAAATACAAAGATGGCGCTCGACAAAGTATGGATAAAAGGAACAAAAACCACTCTCCCATTCTTCAGGATGCTGGTGCGCCATCCTAAATTTCAGGATGGCAGTTTCACTACAGCATTTATTGAAAAAGATCTTGAAAAATACTACTTTAATGCTGAATATGAAGAGATGCTGGCCGCATGGCTCGCTGTCAAATTATTTGCCGAGGAGAACCTGAATTATGACAGCATCAACATAGATTTCAAACAAGGCAAAGAGATAAATCCATGGTTGCTTAACAAAAGAATAAGTCAATTTTAACAAGGCGTTAATATGTCAAACGATAAACTCCAGAAAAAGAAGCTTTACGCTATCTCGTCGGAAAACAGACAATTCAGCTTTTCACTACCGTTGAAACATTCCATTAGAATTGGCAAACGAAATTACGAGGTAAAACTTAAAGCCGATGAAAAGTACGGAACATATATCTTATGGAAGAACAGGAAATATCCTGTTGAGATTGTCCGTTCGCGCCAGAACAAATATGAGATTCTCTTTAACGACATAAGCTACACATTTTCAGTAGAAACTCCTTTCTCCCTTCAGCGGATGAAGGTACTTAATGCTCAGAAGGGTAAAGCTACTGCAGAATATATCAAGGCTCCGATGCCAGGAAAGATCATTGATGTCCTTGTAAGAGAAGGGTCTGCGGTACAACGTGGGGAACCAGTTGTAATCCTTGAAGCCATGAAGATGCAGAATGAGATCCTCTCTCCTGTAAATGGTACAGTTGTAAAAATCTCAGCCAAAGCAAATACCAACGTAATGAAGGACGATCTTCTGGTGGAAATAAAACCCTGAAGAAAACTCTTATCGATTTGTAAAATCTCTGTTAACCGGAGAAGAATTCCTGTCAACCGTTAACTCAAACCTGCAATCCGTAAACCGGTACAAACATTTTCCATTATTTGGTGCTACCTTGCAAGTACCAAAACCAAAGATGTTTCAGATGTTTTCCGCAGGCAGAAATATCATCATTATCATTGATAAGAAATTGATCACTTTTGCAGCCATTGCAATAATAGCTTCACATTCAATGGCAACATCACAAGTTTTTGAACTCTCCATATTCAAAAAATCATCAAAAAAAGAGAAGGACACAACTATTGTAAACAGGCATATCATGAAAGCACTCGAGTATGCCTACCACACAAAGAATATAGAGAATGTAAAAGTTCACATAGATTCAGCTGAAGCTGTATGCATTGAAGAAAATATCGAATTCCCTACCCTCTTGTACCTTGCAAGAGCCGAATATTTCTATCTGACAAGTGATTTCAGGAATGCATATCAGGAGGGCTCTATCACAATGAATAAGGCCAAAGGGAATAATGAAAAGGAGATTATTGCCAGAACGCTGAATTTCTTTGGCAGGTACAGTACAAAAATAGGCTTTTATTTTGAGAGCGTTGATTATTTCAACAGCAGCATTGAAATGGCAAAAAAGAATAGGATGAAAGGACTTATTCCCTGGAATTACAGTGGCCTTGAAGACCTGTACAGTAGAATTGGTGATATTCAGGCGAATCAGCGCTCTCTGCGGAATCTGATTGAATCAGCAGCACTGGAGAATGACACAGCATTTCTTCAATTAGGTTATTATAAACTTGGAACTTCATATACAGATAAGGTATTGGATTATGATAAAGCAGATTCTCTGCTCAAACAATGTCTTGAAATAGCCTTAATTAAAAAGGATTCATCCTTTATTACACTTTCTCTTGCCAATATTGGATGGAACAATTATCTCAAAAGGAAATATGATGAAGCCATAAATTATTATAACAGATCCCTGACATACAGCTTGCCGGCAAAAAAATATGCTAATGCGGCAAACTGTTATGGTAACATTGGAACTATTTACCGTGATATGGGGGAAAATGAAAAATCACTGAATAACTATCTGAAAGCCATCGAACAGGCAGAACTTGGAGAGGAAGTAAGAGAACTTGAGTGGGTATATGCTGATATGAGCGAGATGTACCTTAGAAAGAGGGATACTTCGAACGCATATAAAAGTTATGTACTATTCAAAAAGTACAGCGATGAACTAATAAAAGGGAAAAGTAAGCAAGGACTGAATGAAGCCATGGTTCGTTATGAAGCAGATACTCATAATAAGGAGGTTGAATTGCTGTCTCTTCGCCTGAGGAACCAAAAGCTCCTCATTTATGGTTCCACCGGACTATTTGTCTTAAGTTTAGCCGTTTTTATACTACTTCTAAGCCGTGCCAGGATAAACAACAAACGGAGGATAAGTGAAATGAACCGTAAGATCGCGGAAGTAACCCAGGCAAACCTGAGGCAGCAGATGAATCCTCATTTCATTTTCAACACTCTCAATTCAATACAGTATTATATGTACCAGCATGACAAGCTGGCTACCAACAATTATCTGACCAAGTTTTCAAGTCTTATGCGCAAGGTACTTGAAAACTCACAGCACACCTCTGTCCCTGTTCGTGATGAGCTTGATGCCCTGAAACTTTATCTTGATCTTGAGATAATCAGGTTCAAGGACAAATTCAGATATGAGATAATTGTTGATGAAGAAATCGACACTCTCCTTTATAAGATACCTACAATGCTGATTCAGCCAT
>Ga0315292_10001723_pt1 | contig 11920 bp, 12 predicted proteins | sample YL17G13_0_MG_FD_204029 | JGI IMG/M metagenome (GOLD analysis project Ga0315292, IMG submission 204029) | Sediment microbial communities from Yellowstone Lake, YNP, Wyoming, USA - YL17G13_0 | ecosystem: Environmental > Aquatic > Freshwater > Lake > Sediment | place: USA: Wyoming | collected... | reverse complement strand
CGAGCCGCGGGCGCTCCCGTACAGCTAGGAAGGCCAGGAAGGCCAGGAAGGCCACGAAGGACAAGAAGGGGTTAGTCGGAGCGAACCTTCCGCATCCTAGCCTTCCTGGCCTTCCGGACCTTCCGGGCCTTCCGGACCTTCCTCCCCCTTCCTCACTCCGGCTTCATGTGCGGGAACAGCAGCACGTCCCGGATCGACGGCGAGTTCGTGAACAGCATCACCGTGCGATCGACGCCGATGCCGAGCCCGGCCGTCGGCGGCATGCCGTATTCGAGCGCACGCACGTAGTCGGCGTCGTAGAACATCGCCTCTTCGTCACCGCCGGTCTTGCGCGCAACCTGCTCGCGGAAGCGCGCGGCCTGGTCTTCCGCGTCATTGAGCTCCGAGAAGCCGTTCGCGATCTCGCGGCCGCCGACGAAGAACTCGAAACGGTCCGTGAGGAACGGATCGGAATCGTTGCGGCGCGCGAGCGGTGAAACTTCGGCCGGGTACGCGTACACAAAGGTCGGCTGCAACAGCCGATGCTCGGCCGTCTTCTCGAAGATCTCGATCTGCAACTTGCCGGCGCCATCGTCCGGCTTGACCGGAATGTGCAGCTTCGCGCATTCGCCGCGCAGGTACTCGACGTCGCGCAGACGCGTGCGGTCTAGCCCTGAATTGAAATGCACGACGAGATCCTCGACCGTCACGCGGCGGAAGGTCGAGCCGAAGTCGAACGTCTCGCCCTGGTACTCCACCTTGCGGGTGCCGCAGACCAGGTCCGCGATACCCTGGAACATCCGCTCGACCATGTCCATCAGGTCACGGTAGTCCGCGTAGGCCTGGTACAGCTCCAGCATCGTGAATTCGGGGTTGTGCCGCGTCGACAGCCCTTCGTTGCGGAAGTTGCGGTTGATCTCATACACGCGCTCGAACCCGCCGACCACGAGCCGCTTCAGGTACAGCTCCGGCGCAATGCGCAGGTACATGTCGACGTCGAGCGCGTTGTGGTGCGTGACGAACGGCTTCGCCACCGCGCCGCCCGGAATCACCTGCAGCATCGGCGTTTCGACTTCCATGAAGTCGAGCGTGTCGAGGAAGCGGCGCAGGTACTGCACGATGCGCGTGCGCGTGCGGAAAACCTCGCGGCTCTCGTCGCTGACGATGAGATCGACGTAACGCTGGCGGTAGCGTTGCTCGACGTCCGCCAGGCCGTGCCACTTGTCCGGCAACGGCCGCAACGACTTGACCAGCAGCCGCAGCTTCTCGACCTTGACCGAGAGCTCGCCGGTGCGCGTCCTGAACAGCGTGCCTTCGGCGCCGACGATGTCGCCGACGTCCCAGCCCTTGAACTCGTCGTAGGTCTCGCCGAGCGCCGTCTGCTGCAAGAAGAGCTGGATCGAACCGCTGCGATCTGAAATCTTGGCGAACGACGCCTTGCCCATGATGCGCTTCGCCATCATGCGGCCGGCCACCGTCACGCGCGTCGGGTGCGCGTCGAACCATTCAGTCGCGCGATCGCCGTAGCCGGTGTGGAGTTCGTCGGCCGAAGCATCGCGCCGGAAGTCGTTCGGAAACGCCGGGCCCTTTTCGCGCAGGCGCTCGAGTTTCGCCTTGCGCTCGGCGATCAGGTGGTTTTCGTCCGCAGCCGAAGGCTCGGTGACCGTCGAAGGCTTCTGTTCTGTATCTGACATCTCTTCCCTCGTTGGGAAGGGGTTAGGGGATAGGGGTTAGGGGATAGTCGGAAGCGCCTGCGGCGCAAAGAATCTGCTTCGCGCGAATGCGCGTTTCCGACTAACCCCTAACCCCTATCCCCTGACCCCTCCTAAAGTCCTTGCTTCAAACTTTCTTCCAGGAACGGATTGAGGTCTCCGTCGAGGACCGCGGTGGTGTTGCCGATCTCGACGCCGGTGCGGAGGTCCTTGATGCGCGACTGGTCGAGCACGTACGAACGGATCTGGTTGCCCCAGCTCACGTCCGACTTCGAGTCCTCGAGCACCTTCGCCGCAGCGTTGCGCTTGTTGACCTCGAGCTCGTACAGCTTGGCCTTCAGCATCTTCATCGCCGTCGACCGGTTCTTGTGCTGGCTGCGCTCGCTCTGGCACGCCACCACGATGCCCGACGGCATGTGCCGGATGCGCACCGCCGATTCGGTCTTGTTCACGTGCTGGCCGCCCGCGCCGCTCGAGCGGTAGACGTCGGTCTCGAGGTCGGCGGGGTTGATGTCGATGGCGATGTCGTCGTCGACCTCGGGCGAGATGAAGACCGACGCAAACGACGTGTGTCGCCGTGCGTTGGAGTCGAACGGGCTCTTGCGCACGAGTCGGTGCACGCCGGTTTCGGTCCGGAGCCAGCCGTACGCGTACTCGCCTTCGAACTTGATCGTCGCGCTCTTGATGCCGGCGACTTCGCCGCCGTTGGCGTCGACGATCTCGGTCTTGAAGCCGTTCTTGTCGCCCCAGCGCAGGTACATGCGCATCAGCATGTTGGCCCAGTCCTGGGCCTCGGTGCCGCCGGCGCCCGCCTGGATGTCCAGGAAAGCGTTGTGCGCGTCCATCTCGCCCGGGAACATGCGCTTGAATTCGAGCTTCGCGAGTTGCGCGTCGACGCCGCCGAGGTCCTTTTCGACCGAGTGCACCATGCCCTCGTCGGCATCGGCCTCGGCCATGTCGAGCAGTTCGGTCGCCTCGTCCAGGCTGGTGGTCATCTTGTCGAGCGTGCCGACCACGACTTCGAGCTTGCCGCGCTCGCGTCCGAGTTCCTGCGCGCGTTCCGAGTTCTGCCAGACGGCCGGGTCTTCGAGTTCCCTCAGGACTTCCGTGAGGCGCTCGGCCTTGCCGGCATAGTCAAAGGTACCCCCTGAGCGCATCGGTGCGCTGCTTGAGTTCTTCGATCTGGCGGCGTATCGGGTTGATTTCCATACGAAAACGATCACGGATGAGGGCAACGGGTAGAACTGCGAATTCTAGCATTTCCGCCCCGAACCTCGCTGCGGGGACCGTTTTGCCGCTAGAGCTGGCCGACCCACTCCGTCACGAGCTGCAATTTGCGGGTGCCGGTGTATTCGTCGATACCCGTGCGGTAGGCGGCCTGGACTCGATCGTTGACGCGGATTTCCGGCGCGTCGGCGCCATCGAGGTACCGGAACGCGATTGCGTCGACGACCTCGCCGGAAGCCGCCCGCAGCTTCAGCTTGAGATGCCGCAGACCGACCACTCGCGTATCGACGACGCCGAACTCGCCATCGAACATGGGCTCGGGGAAGCCGGATCCCCAGGGACCGCCTTCGCGCAGCGCCTCGGCGGTTGCGACGTTGAATTCGCCGGCCAGCAATTCGCCGTCGGTGTGCAGGTGACCAGCGAGCGTGTCCTCGTCGATCCAGCGTTCCACTTCGTGCGCAAACTCTGCCTCGAAGACCGGCAGGCTCGATTCGCGCAGCGTGAGACCGGCCGCCATCGCGTGGCCACCGAACTTGTCGACGAGTCCGGGCGTGCGCGTGGCGATCGCATCGAGCACATCGCGCACGTGCACTCCGGGCACGGAACGCGCCGAACCCTTCACCCACCCCTGCTCCGACCGCGCGAAGGCGATCACGGGCCGATGCAGTCGCTCCTTCACGCGTGACGCCACGAGCCCGATCACGCCCTGGTGCCAGCCCTCGTCGTACACGCACACACCGGCCGGTACGTGTCCTTCGAGCAATGCGACCCGCGCATCGATCAGCGACAACGCCTCGAGCTGCATCTTCGCTTCGAGCTCTTTGCGGTCCGTGTTGAGCCGCGCCAGGTCGAGCGCCATCGCACGCGCCGTCGCCGGATCGTCCGTGAGCAGGCAGCGGATGCCCCGCGTCATGTCATCGAGGCGACCGGCTGCGTTGAGTCGCGGTCCCGCCTGGAAACCGAGGTCCTGCCCCGTCACGCTCGCAAGCGACCGGCCTGAGGCTTCGAGCAGTTCCCGCAGGCCCGCGACGCAACGGCCGCGGCGGATGCGCTGCAGCCCCTGCGAAACGAGCACGCGGTTATTGAGGTCCAGCGACACCACATCGGCGACGGTGCCGAGCGCGACGAGGTCGAGCAGGCGTGCCGGATTCGTATCCACCCCGGCCGGCAGCGCATCGCGCTTGCGCAGCTCGTGGGTCAGCGCAGCCATCACGTAGAACGCGACGCCCACACCCGCCAGCGACTTCGAGGCGAAGAGGTTGCCGGGTGCATTGGGGTTCACGATGCAGGCAGCGGCCGGCAATTCGCGCCCCGGCAGGTGATGGTCGGTCACGAGCACGTCGATGCCGTGACGACGAGCCTCCTCGACGCCTTCGAGCGACGAGATCCCGTTGTCCACGGTCGCGATCAGGCCGGGTTTGCGTTCGGCCGCCACCCGCACGATTTCCGGCGTGAGACCGTAGCCGAACCGGAAGCGATCCGGCACCAGGAAGTCCGGCTGCTCGAAGCCGAGCGCCGTCAACTGCCGCATCATCAGCGCGGTGCTCGTGGCGCCGTCGGCATCGAAATCGCCGACGATCAGGATCCGCCGGCGCGTGCGATGAGCCGAGGCCAGCAAGTCGGCCGCAATCTCCGCGCCGTCGAGCGTGCTGATCGGCAGCAGCTGGTCGAGCCGCAGCGCGAGGTCATCGGGACCGGCGATCGATCGGGCACCGTATACGCGGCGAAGCACGGGGTGCATCGACGTCGGCAGCGTTGCCTGCAGCTCGGCGCTCGAGTCGCGACGCAGGATCCGGCGCAACGAGGTCATTCAAACCACCGCGAGAGTTCGCCCGGCCGGCGCCAGAACTGCAGCCGCGCCGACGATTCGATCCGTAACGTCGCGCTGCCCGCAAGCACGTCCAGGCTTTGAATCGATCCGGCCCGCACGTTCGACGCCAGCACCGACAGCAACCCGGCATCGACCGACGCGAGTGAGTCTTCAGCTCGATCCGCGGGTGGCTGCGACAGTGCGATGAGCAGGTCGCCGCGCAGCGGGTCGTCTGCGCCTGCGTCGGCAGTGATGCCGCCCAACTCGCCCCCCAGGGCATGCCAGATTGCGCACAGCCAGCGATCATCAGTGCGCAGACAGTGGTCGCCGCGACTTGCCCACGCGCCGGCCGACACCACTGGCGACCCGTCCGGCGACAATTCTGCCGCTGCGTCACCGAAGCCCCAGAGCCACCACCCGTTCACGGGCAGTTGACGGGCGCTGTCACGGCGCTGGTTGACCGGATGCTCGTGCAGCAGCATCTGGATTTCGTTCATCAGGCTGCGGATGCGTGCGCCATCGCGACCCGCGGGCATGAAATCGTGCACGTTGTGGCCCACCACGGCATCGGGCGGCTGTGTCGAACAGTCGATGGACTGCGTCAGGCGCAGGACCCAGGCGCCTTGGACGAATGCCGCCACAGTCAGCTCGTCGGTCCCGAAGTGCGAGCCCACGCGGGCGCCGAGTTCGCGTGCTTCGTCCTCGGTGGGGACGGCCTGCGCGAGCGGCGCGAGCCGCAGGTGATCGAGGCCGGCCGCGAGGTGCACGGGCTGGGCGATGCACCAGGAGCCCGGACCCGCCGCCGCCAACCCGCACTGGTTTGCAATTGCCACTGCGGCAGGCCAGCGCGCCAGCACGTCCGCGCCACCGACGGGTTCGAGCAGCCATTCGCGCCAGGGTCGCGACTCGACCGACTGCATCCGCCCACGCCCGCCCAGCCAGCGCAGCGCCTGCATTGCGGGCAATGCGTGATTCGCCGACGCCTCGGCCAGCGCCCCCTGCAACCAGGGAAGAGCGACGCGCACGCGTGCCGCCGCCATCAGGAGACGACTCCTCTCGGTAACCAGCGCTGCCGTGAACTCGCGCGACGCATGCAGTATCGTAAGGGCATGAGGCTCCAACTCGAAAATCCGGCAGGCACGAACCTGGTGCGCAGCTACGGCCCGGGACAGTTGCGCATCGGCGAGCGCATGCACTCGACGAGCCTGATCGTCACCGCGACGACGATCATCGTGCCCTGGCGCCCGACGACGGTAGAGGGGCTGACGGCAGCCGACCTCGAGCCACTGCTCGGCCTGGCGCCCGAGGTCGTGCTGCTCGGCACGGGCGCGCGACAGCAGTTCCCCGACGTGCAGGTCCTGCGCATCCTGCACCAACAGCGGATCGGCGTGGAGGTGATGGACACCTCCGCCGCCTGCCGCACCTACAACGTGCTGGTGACCGAAGGCAGGAGCGTCGCCGCCGCGCTGATCGTCTGAGCTGAGCCGACTCGACGACCTGCGTCAGGCAAGGCCCTGCAGCAACGGTACGAAGGTGACCGGTCCGAGCACTTCGCGCTCGTAGCGATCGCCGCGCCGGGTGATGCGCAGCAGTTGCTGCTCACGGTCGTTGCCGACGGGGATCACGAGCCGGCCGCCGTCGGCCAGTTGCTCGAGCAGGGCCGGCGGCACCGCATACGAGGCGGCGGCGACGATGATGCCGTCGAACGGCGCATAGGCCGCCCAGCCCTCGAAGCCGTCGCCGTGTTTCATGTACACGTTGGCGATGCGCAGGTCGCGCAGGATCTGCCGCGCCTTCACCTGCAATGCCGCGATGCGTTCGATGCTGTAAAGCGTCGCGACCAGCGGTGCGAGCACGGCCGTCTGGTAGCCGCAGCCCGTGCCGACTTCGAGCACCTTGCGCGGCTTGCCGGCTTCGAGCAGCGACTGCGTCATGCGCGCGACGATGTAGGGCTGCGAGATCGTCTGGCCGTGCCCGATCGGCAGCGCCGTGTCTTCGTAGGCGCGACTCGCGAGCGCTTCGTCCACGAACATGTGCCGCGGCACGCTGCGGATGCGCTCGAGTACTTCGTTGTCGGTGATGCCCTGCTCGCGCAGGCGCGCCACGAGTCGCTCGCGGGTGCGAGCCGACGTCATGCCGATGCCACTCCTGGTCTGTTCCTTCACGTGTGCATCATCCGTGGCTCATTCCGTGCGTCCGCCAAGCCACTCGCCGATGTCGTCGAGCGCCGCATGGCGCGTCAGGTCGACCTGCAGCGGCGTGACGGAGACGTAGCCACTGGCGACGGCATGGAAGTCCGTGCCCTCGCCCGCATCCGCGCCCTCGCCCGCAGGCCCCACCCAGTACACCGGACGACCGCGCGGGTCGGAGGCATGCACGACCGGGGCAGAACGGTGCCGGTGCCCGAGGCGCGTGGACTTGAGGCCCCGCAACTGCTCGTACGGCAGGTCCGGGACGTTGACGTTCAAGATCATCGACGAATGCAGCGGCGAGCGCTGCAGGCGCAGCAGCAGTTCGCTGGCCACGCGCGCGGCCGTGCCGAAATTCCGGCCTTCACGCACGACCAGCGAAATCGCAATCGCGGGCAAGCCGAGGAAGCGCCCCTCGACAGCGGCCGCGACCGTGCCGGAATAGAGGACGTCGTCGCCGAGGTTGGCGCCGTCGTTGATGCCCGAGACCACCATGTCGTGATCGATCTCGCCTTCGAACAGGCCCGAAATGGCAAGGTGGACGCAGTCCGTCGGGGTGCCGTTGACGAAATAACGCTGGGGACCGTATTCGGCGACACGCAGCGGGACGTCCAGCGTCAGGGAGTTGCTCGCGCCGCTGCGATTGCGCTCGGGCGCCACCACCGTGACCTGGGCAAGCGGCTGCAAGGCGTCGACGAGGCGCTGCAAGCCCTCGGCGCGGTAGCCATCGTCGTTGCTGACCAGGATTCTCATGTGGCGCGGGACCGTATCGTTATCTGGGCCCCAGCAACAGCGGGGTTGGCCACGAACGCGGCGCAACTATACTGGAATCCCTGCCCGACTCGGAAGCGAACTCCCCCGGCATGACGTCTCGCACACCACCGCCGGGTGACGACGATCCGAACGCCTTCCGGCGTGCGATGGCGGACGTGCGCCCGCTGCCCGGGCGACCCGACGTCCCGGCGCGCCCGCGCCCGCGAGCCATTGCCAAATTCACGCGTGCCGAGACCCGGGACCTGTTGCACGAAAGCCATGCCATTGCGCCCGATCCCGCGGTGCTCGAGGCCGGCGACGAGCTGACGTTTCGCCGCACGTACGTGCGCGACGAGATGATGCGCAAGCTGCGGCGCGGCCAGGTTCCGGTCGAGGCCGAGATCGACCTGCACGGACTGCGCCGGCACGCGGCTGATGCAGCCTTGCGGCAATTCCTCAACGATTGCGTGCATCGCGGCCTGCACTGCGTGCGTGTCATTCACGGCAAGGGATTGCGCTCGGGCCCCGGGGGACCGGTGCTGAAGCTGGTCGTCCACCACTGGTTGCGCAAGGTCGAGAACGTCGCGGCGTTTGCGAGCGCCCGGCCTGCCGACGGCGGGTCCGGCGCGGTTTACGTCCTGCTGGCAGGCCGGAAATAACGCACGGTTCACTCCTCCCCGCCTTCACCCGCGTCCCAGGCATCGGCCAGCACTTCATGCAGTACGGCCGTAGCAAACGTGCCACGCGGCAGCACGAAACGCAGGACCAGCGTGTCATCGATGCCGAAGGTCCAGTCGAATTCACGGACGGGCAGTCGCAGGCTGCGCCGCTCGTGATCGATGCGTTCGGACGACAGTAGCGCCACCAGCTCCGCGCAGGGCGCAATCACACCGTCCTCGACTTCGCGCGCAAGGCCCGTCGCGGGGGATTCGCCGCGACCCGGCAGGGGGCCGCTCGGATGCACGTCCATCGCGATGCGACGCGCTTCCAGTGCCGCGTCCTCTGGCTCGGCGATGAAGAAACTGCGCCGGCCGTCGAGCATGACGGCCTCACCGGGCAACAGCCGGTTCCAGTCGCCGCGCGCAACGCGCGCTGCAAGGACCGCATTGAACAGGTGACTGCGAGCCGCCGACAGCGCGAAGCTGCGTTGTGAGCGGTCGCGCGGCGGCACATCGCCTCCCGCCCAGGAATTCGCGCGCCGCAGGTTGCTGCCTTCGCGCCCGAACCGCTGCGGGCCGAAGTAATTCGGCACCCCGTGCTCGCGGATGGCTCCGAGGCACGTTTCGATTGCACCGCGGTCGCCGCGCAGGTCCCGCACCCGCAGTTCGAATCGATTCGCGCGGTGCGAGCCCGGGCGCAGCTTCCGGCCGTGCCGGTGCGCCGCGCGCACGGCATAGCCCTCGCCCTGCCATTCCAGGCACTGGGCCACGTCGAACAGCACTGGCAATGGCAGCGAGTACGCCTGGGTCGTCAGCGCATGGCGGTCCTTGTGCCCGCTGAATCCGATGTCGCGCACCGCCACGCCGGCATGTCGCGCGAGTTGCGCCGCAACCCAGCCGGTGTTGGCGCCGCGCTTTTCGACGATGAGCAGGCCGTGATTGCCAGCCCCGTCCGGGTCGAAGCCCAGAATCTCGTCGACGACGAAGTCTTCGGGCTCGCGACGTATTACTCCCGTAGCAGGCGGCTGGCGGTACGCACAGGGCGCGATGCCGATAGCGGGAACGGCGAGCGGGTCGCTCAATGCCCGTCGTGTCCGTTCTTGTGCGCGTTGTCGCCATGGGCGAGCAGCACGATGGCCTGGCAGGCAAGGCCTTCGCCGCGCCCGAGCGCGCCGAGTTCTTCCGTGGTGGTGGCCTTGACGTTGATGCGGTCGATCCGCACGCCGAGGTCGTCCGCGATGTTCTGCCGCATGTGCACGCGGTAGGGCCCGATGCGCGGCACCTGCGCGAGGATCGTGAGATCCGCGTTGACGAACCGCCAGCCCTGCTCTTTCACCAGTGCCCCGCAATGCCGCAGGAAGCGCCGGCTGTCCGCGCCCTTCCAGCGCGGATCGCTATCGGGAAAATGTTCGCCGATGTCGCCGAGCGCCATGGCGCCGAGCAGCGCGTCACACAGCGCGTGCAGGGCGACGTCGCCGTCCGAATGCGCGATGACCCCGCGGGCGTGCGGAATGCGCACACCGCCGAGCGTCACGTGGTCCCCATCCCCATAGGCATGCACGTCGTAACCGATTCCCACCCTCATGCGACCACCCCTTCGCTGCGGCTATGGTTGTTCTGACCGCAGGATCGCCGCCGCGAGCGCGGCATCCTCCGGATTCGTCACCTTGATGTTGTCGGCGCGGCCGCGGACCAGCCGGGGGCGCAGCCCCAGGCTTTCGATCGCGGACGCTTCGTCCGTCACTGGCCGGTCGCGCTCCATGCAGAGGTGCAGCGCGCGACGCAACAGCCCGTAGCGGAACATCTGCGGCGTGAGCGCGCGCCAGAGTCCTGCGCGTGCCACGGTTTCATGCACGCGCCATTCGCCGTCGTCGCGCTTCAGCGTGTCGGCTACGGGAACCGCGAGCAAGCCACCGACGGCATCCGCATCGAGCGTGTCGAACAGCAGGTCGAGATCGTGGCGGCGAAGACAGGGACGCGCGGCATCGTGGACCAGCACCCAGTCCGTGTCTTCGGCATCACCGTCGAGCGCGTCGAGCCCGTTCGCGACCGAGTGCTCGCGCCGCGTACCGCCCGTGCAGCGGCGCACGCGCGGGTTCGAAAACTCGGGCAAGCCCTGCCAGTGGGTGTCGCCCTCGGCGAGCGAGACGACGATGCCGTCGATGCGGGGCTCGGCCAGCAGCGCGGCGAGCGTCCAGGACAGCACGGGCCGTCCGAGCAGCGGGGTGTATTGCTTCGGGAGCGCAGCGCCGAAACGCGAACCCTGCCCCGCCGCGGGCACGATCGCCCAGCGCCGGACCGCGAGGGTCACGGCAAGTCGGCCTGGGCGGTCCTTTGCCCCGTCGCCGCAGCGGCAGGTATCGGCGCAGTCGCCGAACCGGGTTGCGCGGGCGGCACGACCTGGAAGAAGGTCTCGTTCGTCTTGACCATGCCAAGGTCCGTGCGCGCGCGTTCCTCGATGGCCTTGCGGCCTTCCTTGAGGTCACGGACTTCGGCCGCGAGCGTGCGATTACGGGTTTGGAGCCGGGTATTTTCGGCGGACTGGACGTCGATGGCCTGCTCGAGGCGCCAGACCTCGCGCATGCCATCGGGCGATGCCCAGATACGGTACTGGAGCAGCATCAACACGACGGCCAGCAGGCCGGCCATGATCCGGGTGGTCATGGGCGTGGAAGATTAGCAGAAACCGGGCGCATCAAGCACAACTGACGGCGCAGGCCACCGGGAAAGCCTCCCGGCCGGCATAGGACGCATCGCGGCCGAGCTCGGCCTCGATGCGCAGCAGCTGGTTGTACTTGGCGATACGGTCGGACCGGCAGAGCGATCCGGTCTTGATCTGCGTAGCCCTCGTGGCCACCGCGATGTCGGCGATCGTGCTGTCCTCGGTCTCGCCGGAACGGTGCGAGACGACGGCGGTGTAACCGGCATCGACCGCCATGTCGATCGCCTCGAGCGTTTCCGTCAGGGTGCCGATCTGGTTGGGCTTGATCAGGATCGAGTTGGCCACGCCCCGGGCGATGCCCTCGCGCAGGATCTTCGTATTGGTCACGAAGAGGTCGTCGCCGACCAGCTGGATGCGCTTGCCGAGCCGCTGCGTGAGCAGCGACCAGCCGTCCCAGTCGCCTTCGGCCATGCCGTCCTCGACCGTGATGATCGGGAACCGGTTGACCAGGCCTTCGAGGTAGTCGACGAACTGCGCCGGGCTGAAGGTGCGGCCCTCGGACTCGAGCGAGTACGCGCCATCCTTGAAGAATTCCGAGCTCGCGACGTCGAGACCGAGGTACACGTCGCGACCCGCCTTGAAACCGGCGCGTTCGACAGCCTCGAGGATGGTCTCGAGCGCCGCCTCGTTCGACGGCAGGTTTGGCGCAAAGCCGCCTTCGTCGCCGACGGCCGTCGCGAGCTTGCGCTCGTGCAGCACCTTCTTGAGCGTGTGGAAGATCTCGGCGCCGTAGCGCAGCGCTTCGCTGAAATTCGGCGCGCCGACCGGCAGCACCATGAACTCCTGGATGTCGACGCTGTTGTCCGCGTGCGCGCCGCCGTTGATGATGTTCATCATCGGCACCGGCATCACCTTGCGGCCCGGGCCGC
>Ga0315292_10001722_pt1 | contig 11929 bp, 6 predicted proteins | sample YL17G13_0_MG_FD_204029 | JGI IMG/M metagenome (GOLD analysis project Ga0315292, IMG submission 204029) | Sediment microbial communities from Yellowstone Lake, YNP, Wyoming, USA - YL17G13_0 | ecosystem: Environmental > Aquatic > Freshwater > Lake > Sediment | place: USA: Wyoming | collected... | reverse complement strand
TGGCGTGCGCCTCGACGGCCGCGACGATCGGCGGCATGAGGTTCTCGCCGCTCGTGGCGACCCGCCCGACCGCGTCGATCGCCGCGCGCCACTGGCTGGCGCTGCGGCTCGCGCGGACCTGCCGCACACGCTCGACCTGCTGCCGCTCCACCTCGGGGTCCACGCGCAGCAGGTCGATGTTGACCGTGTCGTCCGACGTAAAGGCATTCACCCCCACGACGACCTGCGCCTTCCCGTCGATCGCCTGCTGCGCCTGGTAGGCCGCGTCCTGGATGGCGTGCTGCACGAACCCCGACTCGATGGCGGCCAGCGTGCCGCCGATCCGGTCGATGCGTCCGATGAGCGCCTCGGCCTCGCGCTCGATGTGCGTCGTGAGCGCCTCGATCGCGTACGAGCCCGCCACCGGGTCGATCGTGTTGGTGACGCCGGACTCGGCGCCGATGATCTGCTGCGTGCGCAGCGCGATGGCCGCCGAGTCTTCTGTGGGCAGCGCGAGCGCCTCGTCGCGGCTGTTGCAGTGGAGCGACTGCGTCCCGCCCAGGACCGCCGCCAGCGCCTGCAGCGCCACGCGGACGATGTTCGTGTCCGGCTGCTGCGCCGTGAGCGTGCTGCCTGCCGTCTGCGTGTGGAAGCGCAGTTGCTGCGCGCGGGGGCTGGTGGCGCCGAACCGGTCGCGCATGAGGCGCGCCCAGAGGCGGCGCGCCGCGCGGAACTTGGCGACCTCCTCGAGGAAATCGTTGTGGGCGTTGAAGAAGAACGACAGCCGCTGGCCGATCTGGTTCACGTCGAGGCCCGCGTCCTTCGCCGCCTCGACGTACGCGATCGCGTTGGCCAGCGTGAACGCCACCTCCTGCACGGCCGTGGAACCGGCCTCCCGGATGTGATACCCGCTGATCGAAATCGTGTTCCAGTCGGGCACCTCGCGCTCGCAGTACGCGAAGATGTCCGTGACCAGCCGCATCGACGCGCGCGGGGGATAGATGTAGGTGCCGCGCGCGACGTATTCCTTGAGGATGTCGTTCTGCACCGTCCCCGACAGGGCCGCGGGGGCCACGCCCTGCCGCCGGGCGACGGCGACATACAGGGCCAGCAGCGTGCCCGCCGTCGCGTTGATCGTCATCGAGGTCGACACGCGGCCAAGCGGGATGCCGCCGAACAGCTCCGCCATGTCCTCGATCGAATCGATCGCGACGCCGACCTTGCCCACTTCGCCCAGCGCCATCGGGTCGTCGGAGTCGTAGCCGATCTGCGTCGGCAGATCGAAGGCCACGCTCAGGCCCGTCACGCCCTGCGCGAGGAGGTACCGATACCGCTGGTTGGACTGGGTCGCCGTCCCGAACCCCGCGTACTGCCGCATCGTCCACAGCCGGCCCCGGTACATCGTCGGCTGGATCCCGCGCGTGAACGGGAACTCGCCCGGGTAGCCGACGTCGCGGTCGGCGTCGAACGCGGGGAGATCCCCGGGGCCGTAGACGCCGGGGCCCGTCGTCACCGCGATCCCTGGAGTTGCACGATCGCCGCGCGGCCGGCGTATTTCGCCCCGCGCCCGAGCTCCTCTTCGATGCGCAGCAGCTGGTTGTACTTGACGATGCGGTCCGTGCGGCAGGCCGATCCGGTCTTGATCTGCCCGGCGCCGGTGGCCACCGCGAGATCGGCGATCGTCGAGTCCTCGGTCTCGCCCGAGCGGTGGGAGATGACCGTGGTGTAGCCGGCCTTGTGCGCCATCGCGATGGCGTCGAGCGTCTCGGACACCGTGCCGATCTGGTTGAGCTTGATCAGGATCGAGTTCGCGACGCCGCGATCGATGCCCTCCTTCAGGATCTGGGGGTTGGTGACGAACAGGTCGTCACCGACGATCTGGACGCGTGAGCCGAGCGTGTCGGTGAGCGACTTCCAGCCGTTCCAGTCGCCCTCCGCCAGGCCGTCCTCGATCGAGACGATCGGGTACTTCGCGACCCACGACGCGTAGAGCTGCACCATGTCCGGCGACGTGCGGGGCGCGGCGCCCGACTTCTTGAAGAGGTACCGGCCCGGGGCGGTGGTCGGCGGGTCCCAGGGCGTCGAGCGCGGCGCCTCGTCGTCCCAGAACTCGCTCGCGGCCGGATCGAGGGCGATGCAGAGATCGCGGCCGGGCTTGTAGCCGGCCTTCTCGATGGCCTCGAGGATGAGCTCCAGCGGCTGTTCGTTGGACGTCAGGTTCGGGGCGAAACCGCCCTCGTCGCCGACGCTGGTGGAGAACCCGCGCGCCTTCAGGATGCCACGCAGGGTGTGGAACACTTCCGCGCCTGCGCGCAGGCCCTCCCGGAAGCTCGGCAGACCGAGCGGCATGACCATGAATTCCTGGAAGTCCACCGTCGAGTCGGCATGGGCCCCGCCGTTGAGGATGTTCATCATCGGCACCGGCAGCAGCCATTCGCTGACCGCCGGCTGGCCGAACAGGTCGCGCAGATGCCGGAAGAGCGGGATGCGTCGGCTCGAGGCGGAGGCGCGCGCCAACGCCATCGAGACGCCCAGCAGCGCGTTCGCGCCCAGGCGGCTCTTGGTGGGCGTGCCGTCCAGCGCGATCATCGCGCCGTCCAGGCTCCGCTGATCGTGATCGCCGCCGGCCAGGGCCTTGGCGATCTCGCCGTTCACGTGCCCGACGGCCGTCAGGACGCCCTTCCCCAGGTAGCGTGTCTTGTCGCCGTCCCGCAGTTCGAGGGCTTCCCGCTCGCCGGTCGAGGCGCCGGAGGGCACCGCGGCCCGGCCGAAGGCGCCGTCCTCGAGGGTGACATCGACTTCGATGGTGGGATTGCCACGGGAATCAAGGATTTCCCGACCGTGGACGGCTGCGATCTTCATGAAAATACCTCGGGCAGGGGACGTGTCAACGGGTCTGCGGACAACGCCGGATCTTACCATAGGCGTTTGACCGTAAGCTTTGACACCATCAAGGGTTGGGCCTATGATCGACGAGTGTCGAACCATGGTGGGAAGACATTATCTGGAGTAGAGTCATCATGCCTATCCGTCGGTGGGTTCTGACCCCGCTGGTCATTGCGCTCTTCATCTCGGCAGCGGTCTGGTTGGCGCCCGTGCTCGCCCAGCAGCAACAGCAGCAGCCGCCCAAGATCGACAAGAAGGTCGACCAGGGCCAGAAGTTCGACATCCAGCAGGTCAGCAGCGCGGCCGACGCCGCCAGGGCCGGGAACGTCGCCACGGAGATCGCAGCGACGTTCCGCAGCGACTTCCTGAAGGCGCAGGAAGGCCGCACCTACGTGCCTTTCACGATCACGGTGGATGCGGCCCAGATGCCGGCGTCCCGGTCGCTGAACATGTTCGTGCGCGTCGTCAATACCGCCCTCGTGCCGCCGCCCGCGCCGGGTGACGCCAAGAAGGACAGCAAGGACGCGAAGAACCAGCCGCCCAAGAACGCGCACCCCGAGTACGTGTTCCAGCAGCTGTACCTCGTGAACCCGCCCGCGGCGGCCCCGGGCCAGCCGTACAGGATCAGCCGCTCCTTCGCGGTGCCGGCCGGTGAGTACGAGGTGTACGTCGTGCTGAAGGAGCGCCTCCCGTACGACGCGAAGGACCGCGAGAAGACGCCGACCAAGACGGGCGCAATCAAGCAGGCGGTCACCGTCCCGAACTTCTGGACAACCGACCTCGCCACCAGCAGCGTCATCCTCTCCGAAAAGGTCGAGGGTCTGAGCCAGCCGCTCACCGCCCAGGAGGCGGCGGAGCAGCCCTATACGTTCGGCATGACGCAAATCGTGCCGGCCAGCAGCACCAAGCTCTCGAAGAAGACCGAGCTGTCGGTCGTCTTCCTGGTGTACAACACGGGCCTCGACGCCAACAAGAAGCCCGATGTCACCATCGAGTACAGCTTCTACCAGAAGGTGGCGGACGCGGAGAAGGGCGAGAAGTTCTTCAACAAGACCAATCCCCAGGTGTTCAGCGCGGCGACGCTGCCGGCGCAGTTCGACCCGGCGATGGGTCACCAGCTTGTCGCGGGGCAGTCGGTGCCGCTCGGGAGCTTCCCGGAGGGCGAGTACCGGCTCGAGATCAAGGTGACCGACAAGCTGACGGGCAAGACGCTGACGCATAACGTGCAGTTTTTCGTCGCGGTCTGATGCCGGGGGCCTGACGGCCTTCCGTCCGCGCCTGGCGCGCGGGCCGTGATGGATTGACGAGCGAAGCTATGACACGCCTCTCCACGTTGGTGGCCGCGGCGGCCGTCGTGTATCTCGTCGCCCCTCTCGTGCCCGCGTCCGCGCAGACGGCGGCCGCGGTGCCGCAGGCCACCGTCGTACGCGCCGGAGTCGGGTCCATCCAGGGGCTCGTCTTCGACACCCAGGGCAAGCCCCTGGTCGGCGCGATGATTTCGGCTCTCGGCTCGTCGGTCGCTTTCGCGCTGTCCGGGCGCGACGGGCGGTTCCTCCTCGAGGCGCTGCCGGCCGGCGCCTACACCCTGCGCGTGCACCTCGACGGCTATGCGCCGTCGCAGCGCCAGATGGTCGATGTGCGCGCGCACGCCGTGCCGTCGGTCGTCTCGGTGGCGCTCCGGGCGCTGGGCGTGGCCAGCGCCGGGGCCGGCGGGCCCACCGTGCTCACGGCGAGCGTCGTGCCGCTGGCCGGCGGGTCCGGCGCAGCCGGCGCCGACCCCGACGCGGATCACAGCCACACGGACACGGCATGGCGGCTGCGCCATCTCACGCGCAGCGTGCTGAAGAGCGCGGACACCCCGCTCCTCATCACCGACGAGGCCCTGACGCCGGTGCCCGACGGCGCCGGCGCGTTCTTCGGCCGCGCGTTCGAGAGTTCCGTCCGGAGAGCGGCGTCGCTCTTCGGGGATCTCTCGCTCAGCGGCCAGGTCAACTTCGTGACCACCGGCGCCTTCACGGGGCCGTCCGACTTCCTGTCGCCCAACGCGTTCGCCGCCGCCAGCGTCGCCTACGTGTCGCTGGGCGCGCGGATGGGCCGCCTGGGCGACTGGGCCGTCAGCGGCGCCATGACGCAGGGCAATCTCGGGTCGTGGTTCGTGGAAGGCTCGCTGACGGCGCGCGCCGTGTCGTCGCACCGCTACGTGGCCGGCCTGAGTTACAGCACGCAGCGCGTCAGCGCGCTCGACCCGTTTGCCGTGGTGGCCATCAACGGCGGCTCGCGCGCGATGGGCCGGGTGTACGGGTACGACGAGTGGATCATCTCGCCTCGCGTGTCGCTGGGCTACGGCCTCGCGTACGCCTGGCAGGACTACGTGAGCGGCGACGGCCTGATCAGCCCGCGCGTGTCGCTGACCGTGAGCCCGCTCAGCCGGCTTCGCGTGCGCACGCGGCTCGCGCGCAACACGATGGCCCCGGGCGCCGACGAGTTCATCCCCGTGAGCCAGGGGCTGGCGTCGATGTGGCTGCCGTCCCAGCGGTCCTTCTCGACGTGGTCGAACCCGGCGGACCTGCGTGCGCAGACCACCGATCACGTCGAGGTCGGCGTCGAGCGGGACATCGCCGCGTACGTCGTCGGGTTCCGCACGTTCTATCAGCGCATCGACGAGCAGGCCGGCGCGATGTTCGCGGCCCCGTCGCTCGAGCATCCGGCCGCCACCCTGGCGCACTACTACGTCGGCAACCTCGGCGACGTCGAGGCGCGCGGCTGGGCGGTCACCGTCAGCCGGCCCATCATCGGATCGGTGCGCGGGTCGGTCGATTATTCGCAGACCTCGACGCGCTGGCAGAACGGTGTCGCGTCGGCGATGACCGGCCTGTTCGCGAACGACCGGCGCGCGGACGGGGATCGCATCCACGATCTGACGACGTCGGTCGAGACCGCGATCTCGCAGACGGCCACGCGCGTCTACGTGCTCTACAAGCTCAACTCGGCGTACGCCCGTCCGCTGTCCGACCCCCGCGGCCCCGGGTTCGACGCGCGTTTCGACATCCAGGTGAACCAGGCGCTGCCGTTCCTGAACTTCACCTCGGCCGACTGGGAAGTGCTGGTCGCCGTGTGCAATCTCTTCCGCGAGGCCACCGGCGAGCGCTCCGTGTACGACGAACTGCTCGTCGTCCGGCCACCCAAGCGCGTCGTCGGCGGCGTGCGGGTTCGCTTCTAGTCCGCCGTCGGGACGCCACTTCTCAGGATCCATATGATTGGAGACATAGTCCGTCTGGATGGATTCTGAATTGATGGTGGTCTGACATGTGCGACTAAGCTGTTGATTCAAAGTGACTTCGTGCTCGTCTCAGGAATCTCGTTCGTGGTATGTCGATTGCTTCGAAACGTTCGGATAGGTGCCGCATAACTTGATGACTGACAACCAGATGCGGACAGACGAGCCAAGACGGGCCGCAGCGGCGGCCGGCCATCCCAGCGTGCTGGGCTGGTTTGCCGCGCTGGCCGTGGTCGTCGTCCTGCTCGTGCTGGGCGTGTCGAACATCTACGTCCGCGCGACGTGGCGCGAAGTCGAGGACGGCGTCCTCTGGATGACGCGTGCGCAGGGCGTGACGGCCGCCGAGATCGCCGGGGCGACGCCGGCGATGCGGGCGGGAGTTCGCGTCGGTGATGTCCTGCTGGCGATCGACGGGCAGGTGGTCGACAGCCGCGACGACGTGGTCACCGCGGCGCACCGGTCGACGGCCGGCACCACGCTTCTCTACACGCTGCTGCGGATGGGCAGCCGCGAGATCGTTCAGGTGCGGCTGGCGCCGATCCCGCAGGGCAACAGCGTCCTCTACTTCGTCCTTGCGGCGGTGGGGATCTTCACCCTGATGGTGGGGGCGTGGGTCCGGCTGCGCCGGCCCGGCGATCAGTCCTCCTTGCACTTCTTCTGGATGACGGTCGCATTCTTCGGCGCCTTCACCTTCTCGTTCTCCGGGCGCTTCGATCGCCTCGACTGGCTGTTCTACTGGGCCGACATGGCCGCGATGCTCGCGCTCGGCCCCATGCTGCTGCATTTCACGCTGGTCTTCCCGGATCGCAGCGGCGCGTGGGCGCGGACCGCGGCCGGCGCCCGCCTGCTGCCGCTGGTCTATCTCCCGGCGCTCGCGATGGGGACGGCCCGGATCCTGGCCGTGGCGGGAATCGCGTCGGACCCGGCCTGGATCCGTGTGGTCGCCGCGCTCGATCGCGCCGAGCCGTTCTACTTCGGCGCGTGCCTGCTCGGCGGGATCGCGGTGCTCGTGCACGCGCTCGCTCACGTGCGGTCGGTGACCGCGCGTCGGCAGCTGCGGTGGATCGTCTGGGGCACGCTGCTCGGCGGGGCGCCCTTCGCGCTCGGGTACGCGCTGCCGTTCGTGATGGGCGTGTCGCCCTCGGTCCGCATGGAACTGCTGGCGGTGCCGCTGGGTCTCATCCCGATGGCCTTCGCGTCCGCCATCGTCCGCTACCGGCTGATGGACGTCGAGGTCATCGTCAAGCGCAGCCTCGTGTACCTGGCCGCGGCCGCGGCCGTGGTCGCGGTCTACGCGGTCCTGCTGCGGACGGTCGGGTGGTTGTTCGCCGACCAGGGCACCGGCCACAACACGGTGATCGCCCTGCTCTCGACGATGGTGCTGGTCCTGCTGGCGCGGCCGGTCAAGGACGGGATTCAGAACGTGCTCGACCGGGCCTTCTACAAGGACCGGTACGACTACCGGCGGGCGCTGGTGGGGTTCGCGCGCGACCTGAGCACGGACCTCGATCTCGCCCGGCTGAGCGAGCGCCTCGTGTCACGCATCACCGAGACCCTGCTCATCGACCGGATGTCGCTGATGCTGGTGGACGAGGCGGCGGGCGAGTTCCGCTCGATCCGCTCCGTCGGGTTCGTCGGCGAGCCGCCGGCCGTTCGCGCGGCCTCGGGCGTCGGCGTGCGCGTGACGGGCGGCCACACCGTGGCCCTCGACGACCCGATGACGCTGCGCCGCCTGACGGGCGAGGAGGTCGACGACTGGCGCAACCAGGGCGTCCACTACCTGGTGCCGTGCGTCTCCAAGCAGCACACAATTGCCGTGCTCGCACTGGGGCGCAAGGACCGGGGCGAGCCGCTGAGCAGCGAGGACATGGCCCTGGTCGTGGCGGTGGCGGCGCAGGTGGCGACCGCGCTCGAGAACGGGCGGCTGTACCAGCAGTTGCGGACGCAGGCCGACGAAGTCGAGCGCATGCGGCAGTTCAACGACAACATCCTGGAGTCGCTCGACAACGGCATGGTCGTGGTGGACGCGGGCGACCGGGTGGTGCGGTGGAACCGCGCGCTCGAGCGGCTGTGCGACGTCCCGCGGGACGAGGCCGTCGGGCGGCCGCTGGACGAGCTCTTCAGCGCGGCCCTGGTCGACGCGCTGCGCGCGGCGCGGCAGACGAGCCCGTCCGGGGCCGCGCTCTACCGCGTGCCGCTGGCCACCTCGCGCGGCCATGCGGCCGAGAGAGACCTCCTGGTCAACGTCGCCGTCGTGCCGCTGCAGGCCCACCTGGCGGGCGCGCCCGTCGAAGGGTCCATCCTCGTGTTCGAGGACATCACCGAGCGGGCCCGCCTCGAGGAGCAACTCCAGATCTCCGACAAGATGGCCTCGATCGGCCTGCTCGCCGCCGGCGTGGCGCACGAAGTGAACACCCCGCTCACCGGCATCTCGAGCTACACGCAGATGCTGCTCGAGCGGGCGGACCCGGAGGACCCGCGCACGCGGCTCCTCGAGAAGATCGAGCGGCAGACGTTCCGCGCGGCGAAGATCGTGAACGGGCTGCTGACGCTCGCACGGGGCGGCCCGGCGTCGAACGAGCGTGCGCCGGTCGACATCAATGTCGTCGTCAACGACGTGCTCTCGCTGCTGGAACACCAGCTGAAGGCCGTGAACATCCAGGTGCGCCGCGAACTGGCCGTCGTGCCGCCGGTGGTCTACGGCATGGAGCACAAACTCCAGCAGGTGCTCCTGAACCTGTTCATCAACGCCCGCGACGCGATGCCGAAGGGCGGCTGGCTGTCGGTCACGACCCGGGCGGCTGGCGACTCGGCGGTCATCGAGGTGGGGGACACGGGATCGGGCATTCCGTCCGAGCACCTGTCTCGCATCTACGACCCGTTCTTCACGACCAAGGCGCTCGGGCAGGGAACCGGGCTCGGGCTGTCGATCACCTACGGCATCGTGCACGAGCACGACGGCACCATCACCTGCGACAGCCGGACGGGCGAAGGCACCCGGTTCGTGCTCCAGCTGCCGCGTGTTCCTTCGGCCCGGCGGGCTGCAGGCGGATCCGTGCCGGCCAACGGCTGACCTCTTTATGGCGCGAGCGGGTTCCATCCTCGTCATCGACGACGAGGACATCATGCGCGAGATTCTGGAGGCGCTCCTCGCCCCCGAGGGCTACGACGTTCGCGTCGCCGCCGACGGCGCCGAGGGCCTCGAGATCGCGCGGTCGCTGCCCTTCGACGCGGCCATCGTCGACGTGATGATGCCGGGGATGGACGGCCTGACGGTCCTCGACGAGTTGAAGCGGATCGACCAGGATCTCGCGGTCGTCATGGTGACGGCCTACGCGTCGGTCGACACCGCCGTCGACGCGATGAAGCGCGGCGCGCTCGACTACATCACCAAGCCGTTCAAGAACGACGAGGTGCTGGTCGTCCTGCGCAACGCCGTCGAACGCCGCCGCCTGGAGACCGAGAACCGCGTCCTCAAGCAGACCCTGCAGGAGCGCTACCACAAGTTCGACAACATCGTCGGCAAGAGCGCCCGCATGCGCCAGGTGTTCGACCTGATCATCCAGGCGGCGCCGAGCCGATCGACGATTCTCATCCAGGGCGAGAGCGGGACCGGCAAGGAGCTGATCGCGCGGGCGATCCACACGCACTCGGCCCGGGCCGAGCGTTCGTTTGTGACGGTGAACTCGGGCAACCTGCCGCCCGACCTGCTCGAGTCCAACCTGTTCGGCCACGTGAAGGGCGCCTTCACCGGGGCGGTCTACCCGAAGAAGGGCCTCTTCGAGGTCGCGGATCGCGGCAGCATCTTCTTCGACGAGATCGGCAACATCCCGCTCGAGACGCAGCCCAAGCTGCTGCGTGTCATCCAGGAGCGCGAGTTCATGCGCCTGGGCGGCGTCGAGAACCTCAAGGTGGACGTGCGGATCATCGCCGCCACCAACGTGGACCTGCAGCAGATGATGCAGGAGGGCCGGTTCCGCGAGGACCTCTACTATCGCCTGCACGTCATCACGATCCCGCTGCCCCCCCTGCGCGAGCGCAAGGACGACATCCCGCTGCTGGTCCTGCACTTCCTCCAGAAGTACGGCGACGAGAACGGCAAGCCCGGCCTCCAGCTGGCGCCCGAGGCGCTGGACCTGCTGGTGGACTACGGCTGGCCCGGCAACGTCCGCGAGCTCGAGAACGTGATCGAGCGGGCGGTCGTGCTGTCGCCCGGCTCGCGGATCGGCGCCGACCTGGTGCCCGACCACGTGCGGAGCAAGCCGACCTTTCAGATTCCGCAGCTGACCGTGCCGCCCGAAGGGCTGTCGCTGAAGGACGTGGTGACGGATTTCGAGAAGCGCCTGATCGAGTCGACGCTCGAGAGCGCGGGCGGCGTCCAGAAGCGGGCGGCGGAACTGCTCCGGATCAAGCCGACCACGCTGAACGAGATGATCAAGCGTTACGAGATCCGGCCGCGCCGCAAGCGCAACGGGGACGCGCCCGGGCAGACGCCCGCCGAGGCGAACCCGGCGCCAGACAGGATCGACCCGAAGCCGGAGTAACCGCCGCCGGCGCCCTCGAGCCCGCATACGAAGCTCGCGACCACCCCCTGGTGGCAGACGCGCACCCTGGCGGGAGACCTGGGCGTGCGCAACGCAACTCGGCGCCCTGGAGAAACTTCGCCTGCCAGTCTTCGATTTCGCCGACGGTCAGCCCATGCTTCCGCGATGCCTCGGCAGCCGTCGTGTCGCCCTTCAGGATGCCGACCACCAGCGCGACGCGGCGCTTGGCCGTCCACCTTTCGATAGGCTCGGAGGCGTCCGGACCTGCCATCGCCACCCCTCTACCCGTGGATTTGACCACGGGCTATGGGTGGCTTCAACTCGAAGGGGAGCAGGATAGTTGGGTCTCTTGAAGCGGATCACGGACACAAGAAAGGAACCGGGGATCTCGTGGTAAGTCACACTCACATCAGGAGATCCCCCGCTCTCAACTGCGAAGTCTCAGGTTAATATCAACGGACGCTTTCGCATTCCAGAGGAATCAACTCGGACCCTCTTTCAGGGCTTCGTCCTAAACCTCGTTCTACCCAAAAGTCCCAGTCCTATCAATGCAGAGGCTAATGGAAGCAAAGTGACGGTTTCGGGGACGGAGACGGCCGCCTGGGTGAAGGTGACGGTGTCCAAGGACTCGTCTTGGCCATCGTTGCCTGTCACTCCGATGAGCCGCAGCAAGACCGGACCCGCATACGGACTGGCCATGCCGGTGTTGATCAGCAGGTCCTGGCCGTCGGTCACTGAAATGTTTGTTCCGCTGTTGATGAGGGCGCCGCTCGCGCTGTCCTTGAACAACTGCCAGGTGAACTTGCTTCCTGACTTATAGCCGAGGTAGTCATCGAACACGAACGACCGGACCTGGACCGCATAGCCGGCGTCCGGAGTGAAGAGCAGATCAAACTTAGCCCCTGATACAAAGCCGTCCATCTGTGCAGCCGACCATTCCGCATCGTTATAGAACTCCCATCCGACCCCCGTGGCGGTGGTTGCGCTCCACGTCAGGCCGACGTCGGGTGTCCAGCCCAGGCCAAGGTTGTCAACGATGCCAGCTTCGGCAACAGCAATATTGCTGCCCCAGGTGCTCGGAATAGCTCGATTCACTCCCTTGCTACCGAACCCGAGGGTGGTTGCCTGCGCCGAGCCAGCCAACAGGAAGAATGCAGCTAAAACCGAGATCGGACGCTTCATGAGTGGCCGCCTCAATAAACTTCACTTATCAGGAGTGTTTCGACACCGCTCCATTTTTAAA
>Ga0315292_10001721_pt1 | contig 11935 bp, 8 predicted proteins | sample YL17G13_0_MG_FD_204029 | JGI IMG/M metagenome (GOLD analysis project Ga0315292, IMG submission 204029) | Sediment microbial communities from Yellowstone Lake, YNP, Wyoming, USA - YL17G13_0 | ecosystem: Environmental > Aquatic > Freshwater > Lake > Sediment | place: USA: Wyoming | collected... | reverse complement strand
ACGCGGCGGAGGTGCGTGAACAATGTCCGCTGCTCAGCGAAGACTGGGTCGCAGGCGGCCTGCTCGACGAATCCGGTCACGACATGGACGTCGCGACGATCCAGCTCGGTTACCTGAAGCTTGGCCAGCATGCGGGCATGCAACTCGTGACGGGCACTGGCGCTACCCGGATCGAGCGCGTCGGCGACGTGTGGCAAGTTCACACCCGCGTCGGAACATTTGCGGCGCCCGTACTCGTGAACGCCACCGGCGCGTGGGCCGACCAGGTGGCGCAGCAGGCCGGGGTGCGGCCAATCGGGTTGCAGCCGCTGCGCCGGACCGCCGTCCTGCTGCCCGCACCGGCGGGGTACGATATCGCGCGATGGCCGATGGTCATCGACGTCGAGGAAGAGTTCTATTTCAAGCCGGACGCCGGCAAGCTGCTGCTGTCGCCAGCCAACGAAGACCCGATGGCTCCCTGCGACGCATTTCCCGACGACATCGATATCGCCATCGCGGTGGATCGGTTCGAGAACGCGACCAGCATGCGAGTCGACCGGGTCGGGCACAGCTGGGCCGGATTGCGCAGCTTCGTTGCAGATCGCTCTCCCGTCGCGGGTTACGATTCACATGCGCCGGGATTTTTCTGGCTCGCAGGGCAGGGTGGGTACGGCATCCAGATGGCTCCGGCTTTGGCTCGTGCCGCCGCTGCACTGGTTGCCGGCGAGCCGTTGCCTGCCGACATCAAAGACCAGGGCGTCAGCGAGCAGGCGTTATCGCCCGCGCGGCTGACGGCCAACTGAATCGGGAGGGCACGACGATGACTGCTTCGACACCGGAATTCCTGCGCACGCCGGACGATCGCTTCGATGCGTTGCCGGGTTACCCCTTCGCTCCACACTACGCCGAGAACCTGCCGGGATTCGCAGGCCTGCGCATGCATTACCTCGACGAAGGCCCGCGTGATGCCGCGCAGGTGTTCCTGTGCCTGCACGGGCAACCCACGTGGAGTTACCTCTACCGGCGCATGATTCCCGTGTTCCTCGGCTCTGGCGCGCGTGTCATTGCTCCCGACTTGTTCGGCTTCGGGCGCTCGGACAAACCTGTCGACGATGCCTGGTACACGTTTACGAGGCACCGCCATTCGCTGCAGGCCTTGGTGCGATCGCTCGACCTGCGCAACGTCACGCTCGTCTGCCAGGACTGGGGTGGCATCCTCGGCCTGACGTTGCCGATGGACGACCCGCAGCGATTCACGCGTCTGCTCGTCATGAACACGGTGCTGGCCACCGGCAAGCAGTCACTCGGCGAGGGCTTCGTCGCCTGGCGTGCGTGGGTCAACGCGAACCCGGACTTGCGCATCGGCGCACTGATGAAGCGCAGCTGCAAGCACCTCACGGAGGCAGAGGCGGCGGCGTACGACGCACCGTTCCCGGACCAGCGCTTCAAGGCAGGCGCGCGCCGTTTTCCCAATCTCGTGTGCGATCACCCCGAGGCCGACGGTGCCGAAGCGTCGCGTGCCGCGGCACGCTGGTGGCGCGACGAGTGGCAGGGTCAGGCGTTCATGGCCATCGGCATGCAGGACACCGTGATTCCGCCGCCCGCGATGCATGCGCTGCAGCAGCTCATCCGGAATTGCCCGCCGCCGCTCGAACTGGCCGAGGCCGGGCACTTCGTGCAGGAGTGGGGTAATCAGGTTGCACAGGCGGCACTGAGTCACTACGGCTGACGCTATCTGCGAGCTTCCGAGTTTCTCCGCAACGTCAGGCCCGACGTACCACGATGTCCAAACGGCTGGGCGCGTCCCGCGTAATGACGGGGTTCATCGTGTCGCTGATGAACAGCAGTTTGCCGCCATCCTCGATCCGCACCTGCACGGCATAGGTGTGGGAGGGCAGGATGCGCGACGCGTCGTACGCGAGCGCGAATTCGAACGGAACCTGTCGCCCTTCGGTACGGATGACTTGTTCGGCGATCAGCACCGAAGGTGCGTCGGCCAGTGAAACGTCCTCGAGCCTTACCGTGACTACCGCCGTCGGCCGCAGGGCAATGCGTTCCCGGTACGTCACGGAGCCGGTGACCTGGCGGGTGACCGCGCCACCGCCAGCCGCGGGCACGACTGATGTCGACATGCATCCAACGAGCAACAGCACCATGCTCAGCAGGTCACGGGACAGGGGCTTCGGGTCGGTCATGAGTGCTCCACGCATCGATTCAGTTCAGCCTTTCCGGAGCGGGGCCGTTCCCACCTTCTTCCTGGGAGGGGTGGTGCCTCTCGTGCGCGTAGTCCGTGAACCGAACTCCGGGCCATGCGCCTCCCGCAACCTCTGTTCGAGCCGGGTCCCCTCGAGTTCGGCTTCGAGCACGAAGTCGCGCAACGTGTCGGCTGTCTGCGTCCACGGGCGGCCCCGCAGACTGACGACGCCGTACTGCAAGTGCATCCACGGTGCCGTCGCGAGCAACTTGAAGCGCCCGCTGTCGAGGTCCTCCGCGATGCAGGGCAGGATCGAGGCCGACACGACATTCGAAGCCGCGACGATGCGCTTAACGGGTGCCAGGCCATTGCAATCGATCGCGGGAAAAGGCCGTGCGGTGGACAGTCGCGACGAGCCCTCGCGGTGCGCGGCCAGCAGCGGATCGAGCACTCGGGGCGGAATGCGAGAAGGAGTGGCGAAGGGCCACGCCATCACGTCGGCTGCCCGGAGCGGGGCGTCGCTCCGCGTCAAGGGGTGGCCGGCGCGTGCGAAGAAAAACACGGGGTGCTGCACGGGCATCGGCACCACCTCGAGATCCGGCTCGCGCGTGAGCAGACTGGTTTCCGCCACGAAAAAATCGAGTGTTCGGCTGCGCAGCTGGCGGACGAGGTCGTCCCAGTTGCCCGAATGCAATTGCACGCTGACTCCCGGAAACTGTTCGACCAGGCGCGCCGCCGCAGGGCCCAGGAACGAATCCGTCGGGTACGGGCCGCCGCCGATGTCTACCCGCCCCGTGCGCAACGCGGCGTGCCCGAGCGCCTCGCCCTCCAGTTCGTCCGCCATGCGCAGCAGGTCGCGTGCACGTTCGATGTAGATCCGGCCGAGGTCCGTCGGCACGACGCCACTGCTGGAGCGCAGGAACAGGTCGCTGCCGAATTGACGCTCCAGGTTCTGGATGCTGCGGGAAAGGGCGGGCTGGCTGATATGCAGTGCGGCGGACGCCCGCACGAAGCTGCGGTGTTCGGCCAGCGCGAGGACCTGGCGCAATTGCTGGAGCTCGAGGGCCATGCGTGAAGGATATACCGGCGATACAAAACATGCATTGGACACATGGCCAAGGCTGGGCCAAGTTACGCCCCGGATTCGCGCGCGAGTCGCGGGCAGCAATACCCGAAAAATCAAGAAAAGTGATTTCAGAACAGGTGGGGAAACGACATGCAAAAGAAATTCGCAGGAGTTTTCGGTGCCGCGCTGGTCGCGGCACTGGGCGTGCTGGGCGGACCCGCCCAGGCGCAGGCACAGAAGCCCAACATCCTCGTCATCTGGGGTGACGACATCGGCGGCTTCAACATCAGCGCGTACAACCGCGGCATGATGGGCTACAGGACGCCCAACATCGACAGCATTGCCGCCGAAGGCGCGCTGTTCACCGACTGGTACGGCCAGCAGAGCTGCACTGCCGGCCGCGCTGCGTTCATCACCGGCCAGTCGCCGATCCGCACCGGTCTCACCAAGGTGGGCCTGCCGGGCGCGCCGGAGGGCATGAAGGCCGAGGACCCGACCATTGCCACGCTGCTCAAGGCGCAGGGCTACGTCACCGGCCAGTTCGGCAAGAACCACCTCGGCGACCGCGACGAGATGCTGCCGACGGCACATGGCTTCGACGAGTTCTTCGGCAACCTCTACCACCTCAATGCCGAGGAAGAGCCCGAGAACGTCGATTACCCGAAGAATCCCGAGTTCAAGAAGAAGTTCGGTCCGCGCGGCGTGATCCACAGCTTCGCCGATGGCCGCATCACGGACACCGGGCCGTTGACAAAGAAGCGCATGGAGACGATCGACCGCGAAGTGACGGAGAAGGCGCTCGACTTCATGGAGCGCGCGGTCAAGGCCAACAAGCCGTTCTTCCTCTGGTGGAATTCCACCCGCATGCACATCTTCACCCACCTGCACGCGGACGCGGACGGCAAGACCGGCCTGGGCATCTACGCCGACGGTATGGTCGAGCATGACGGTCACGTGGGCCAGGTGCTGGCGAAGCTGAAGGAACTTGGCGCCGACCAGAACACGATCGTCATGTACTCGACCGACAACGGCGCCGAGACGTTCACGTGGCCGGACGGCGGCACGACGATGTTCCGCGGCGAGAAGAACACGCAGTGGGAAGGTGGCTATCGCGTCCCGACGATGATCCGGTGGCCGGGCGTGATCAAGCCGGGCACGGTCATCAACGACATCGGGGCACACGAAGACATGCTGACGACGTTCCTGGCTGCCGCTGGCGACAAGAACGTGACGGCCGACCTGCTCGCGGGCCGCAAGATCGGCAAGACCACGTACAAGGTGCACCTCGACGGCTACGACCTTGGTCCCGCGCTGCGGGGCGAAGCCGCATGGCCGCGCAAGGAGTTCATCTACTGGACCGACGACGGCAGCGTCGCCGCGCTGCGCTACGAGAACCTGAAAATCACCTTCCTCGAGCAGCAGGCCGAGGGCCTCAAGGTCTGGCAGGAGCCGTTCGTCGTGCTGCGCGCGCCGAAGCTGACCAACCTGCGCATGGATCCGTTCGAGCGCGCCGAGGAAGAGAATGCCATGGGCTACCAGCGCTGGTACATGGAGCGCATGTTCGCGATCGCGCCCGCGGGCGCCTACGTCGGCCAGTGGCTGCAGAGCTTCAGGGAGTTCCCGCCGCGGCAGAAGCCGGGCAGCTTCAACCTTGAGCGTGTCATGGAAGCGGTGACCAACGGCTCGAAGCAGTAAGCCGGTCGCTGCGCAAGAAAACTCCACGGCGCCCGTGAGGGGGCCGCCTGCATTTCCACCCCCCGCAGGCGGTTTCCCGAGCGGAGCGCCGTGGTTTCGCTTCGACCCGGAGGAATTGCGATGAGGCGTGAACTGGCTGCGGCCGCGATCTTTTTTTGCGGGACGGGCATCGTGCTGGCGCAGTCTGTCGAATCCGACGTCACGCCGGAGTCCGAGCATCTGGTCAAGGACGACCAGGAATTCGCGATGTCGAGCATCGTTCCGGACGAGACGCTCGAGGCGGCGAAGATCGAGGACGAGCACGATCGATTCGCAGTGAAGTTCGGCTTCGTCGTGATGCCGATGGACTACACGAGCTTCGACCAGGACGCGCGCAGCAAGACCCAGGTTGGCAACCAGCAGGACGAGCTTGAAGCGCGCTCGCTGCGACTCTCGGCCCGCGGGCATTTCGAGCTGTTCCGCACCTGGAACTACATGATCAGCTACGAGTACAAGGGTTTCGACCAGACCTCGGTAGACGACTGGAACACGACGGACGTGCGCATCTCGACGGTGCTCGGGCCGAAGCTCGGTACGCTCACGCTTGGCAAGATCAAGGAGCCGTTCGCGTATGAAATGGTCGGCGATGCCGCCAACCTGCCCCACCACGAGCGCCTGCTGAGTCCTTTCTTCCGATCGCGCAACGAGGGTGCGACGCTCGGCAACGCAGTGTTCGACCAGCGCGCGACCTGGATCGTCGGCTGGTACAACGACTGGTGGACGCAGGGGCACTCCTGGTCCGGCTCCGGCAACGACTTCGCGGGCCGTGTCACGGCCTTGCCGATCTGGTCGGAAGATGGCGCCAATTACCTGCACGTCGCCGCCAGCACCCGCTATTACGGCGCGGTGGACGACCTGTTGCGCTACAAGGGCAAGCCCGCGTCCAACGTGGCGGACGACTTCGTGGACACCGGCAAGGTGCCTGGAGATCACGCCTGGCACACGGGTGTCGAGGCGCTCTGGAACCACGGCGGCTACTCGGTGCTGGCCGAATACGTCCGTGCGGACCTCAGCACCCGCGACGACAGCGATCCCACGCTCGACGGTTGGTACGTCACGGGCAGCTGGGTGGTTACCGGCGAGCATCGTCCCTACGATCGCAAGGCCGGGTATGCGCGGCGCATACTGCCGCAGGGCCGGTGGGGCGCCGTCGAACTCATCGGACGCTACGGCCACGTCGATCTCGACGACAAGACCGTGAGTGGCGGCACGATGGACGGCTGGTGGGCTGGCGTGAACTGGTGGGCCAACAACCGCTGGAAGGCGAGTGTCGGCTACGGCAACATCGATCTCGATCGATTCGGCGTCACCGGCAACACGAAGACCTTGCTGACGCGCCTGCAGTGGATTTACTGACGTACCGAGTTGACGCCACGCGCGGCATTCGCGCGCAGGGATCGATGCAACGGAGAGTGGCATGGCGCGTTCCGATAGGCTGAAGTCCTTGCTGGTACTCACGGTCTGTGGCGCTTGTGCACCACTGAATGCCGGAGCGCGTGACACGAAGCCTGTGGGCAGCGCCGCGGCACCCGTCGCACACTTTCACCCGCAGGGACAACCGCCGTCGCAGACGACGGTGGAATTGCAGCGCCTTGCGCGGGCTGCGCTGCCGTTCGAAGACAAGCGGGATTTCGCGGAGTCGAAGCGGGGATTCGTCGCGGCGCCCACCTATGCCGAGATCAAGACCGAGGATGGCAAGACCGCCTGGCAGTTCCGGCGCTATGCGTTCCTCGACACCAAGCAGGACTTCGACAGCATCCACCCGTCGCTGCAGCGGCAGGCCGTGCTCAATGCGCAGTACGGCCTGTACGAGGTCGTGCCGGGCAGGATCTGGCAAGTGCGTGGCTTCGATATTTCCAACATCACTTTCGTGCGCGGCGATACCGGCTGGATCATTTTCGACCCGCTCGTCTCGAAGGAAACGGCCGGCGCGGCACTGGCGTTTGCCAATGAGAAGCTCGGTGCACGTCCGGTCGTGGCGGTCGTCTACTCGCATTCGCACATCGATCATTTTGGCGGCGTGCGCGGAGTCGTCGACGAAGCCGATGTGAAATCGGGCAAGGTACAGGTCATTGCACCCGCCGGCTTCATGGAAGCGGCCATCTCCGAGAACGTCTACGCCGGCAACGCCATGCTCCGGCGCGCGATGTACCAGTACGGCTTGCTGCTGCCATCGAGCCCGTTCGGCCACGTCGACCAGGCCATCGGCAAGCGGGCATCCACCGGCACCACGGGCCTGATCGAACCGACCCGGCTCGTCAGCAAAGACATCGAGGAAATCGTCGTCGATGGCGTGACGATGGTGTTCCAGAACACGCCCGGCACCGAGGCGCCGGCCGAAATGAACACATGGTTTCCGCAATACAAGGCGTTCTGGGCGGCCGAGAACATCACCGCCACGATCCACAACATCTACACCTTGCGTGGCGCACTCATCCGCGACGCGCTGCAATGGTCGAAGCACATCAACCAGTCGCTCTACCTCTACGGTGCGCAGGCCGAAGTGATGTTCGCCGCCCACACCTGGCCGCGCTGGGGCAATGCGCGCATCCAGGAAGTCATGCGCACGCAGCGCGACGTGTACGCGAATCTCAACAACGACGTGCTGCACCTGGCGAACCAGGGCGTGACGATCAACGAGATCCAGAACGTCTACCGCCTGCCGCAGAGCCTGCAGCAGGACTGGGCGGCGCACAGCTATCACGGCTCGGAAGAGCACAACAGCCGTGCGGTCATCAATCGCTACCTCGGCTACTGGGACGGCAACCCGGCCACGCTGGTGCCGGCGTCGCCGCGCGATTCCGCCCCGCTCTACGTCGAGATGATGGGTGGCTCGGACAAGATTCTCGCGCGATCGCGCGAGCTCTATGCCACCGGCGATTACCGCCTCGCCATCGAGCTGCTGAACAAGCTCGTGTATGCCCAGCCGGCGAACCAGGCCGCCAAGAACCTGCTCGCCGATTCTTTTGAGCAAATGGGGTACCAGAAGGAGAGCTCGAGCCTGCGCAACAGCTTCCTGGCCGCCGCGCTCGAACTGCGCTCGGGCATTCCCACTGGCCTGATGCCGCGAGCGGCGTCGCCCGACACCGTGCGTGCCATGTCGACGGCACTGTGGCTCGACTACCTCGGCATCCTGCTCGACAGCCGCAAGGCCGACGGGCTCGCGTTCACGATCAATCTCGTGACGCCCGACAACGGCGAACAGCACGTGCTCGAACTCAGCCATGCGACGCTGACCAACATCCAGGGCTACCAGGCGAAGGACGCGGACCTCACGATCACGATCAACCGGGCCGACCTCGTGCCGATCATGATGCGCAAGGCGACGTTCGCCACGCAGGCGGCGGCCGGACGGGCAACCCTGCAGGGAAATCCGCAAGTGCTGCAGCAACTGATGGCGTGTCTCGGGGATTTCGATCAGTATTTCGAGATCATGCCGGGGACCAAGGCGCCCGTCGTGCCCCCGTCATCACCCTGAGCCGCGCCGCGGCCCGTCCGCAGAGAGTCGTGATTCGTGCCTCGCAAGCAAGACCGCGCGCAAAAGCAGTCCACGAAGATCACGCGTACTCCTGAGCCTGCCGTGTCCGCAGACCCGTCGCATCGCTCGACGGCGTTGTGGGTTGGCGCGCTCGCGGGCATTGCACTGCTGGCGTTGGCTGCCTGGTATTACTTCGCTCCGCGTCAACCGGGCGAGCAGGCGCTGCAGCCCGGAAGCTCGGCCGACGCCGTCGCAGCGACATACATCGGTTCGTCAACCTGCGTGCAATGTCACGCCGCCGAATCGAAGGCCTGGCAAGCGTCGCAACACGCCGTCGCCATGCAGCACGCCACCGAACGTACCGTGCTGGGTAATTTCGACGACGCGAGCTACAGCTTCCAGGACGTGAATTCCAGTTTCTTCCGCCGTGATGGCAAGTACTTCATCCGGACCGACGGCCCCGATGGCCAACTCGCGGACTTCGAGGTCAAGTACACGTTCGGTGTTGCACCGCTGCAGCAGTATCTCGTCGAGTTACCCGGTGGACGACTGCAGGCCGCCTCCGTGACCTGGGATGCACGGCCGCGCGAACAGGGCGGCCAGCGCTGGTTCCGGCAGTATCCCAACGAGAAGGTCGACCACGCGGACGAACTCCACTGGACGCGTCGCGCCCAGAACTGGAACTTCATGTGTGCGGACTGCCACTCGACCAGGGTGCGCAAGGGTTACGACTCGACTAACGATTCGTTCAAGACGACGTACGCGGAAATCTCGGCGGGTTGCGAGGCGTGTCATGGGCCCGGCTCCGCGCATGTGCAGTGGGCCCGGCGCAAAGGCGACGAGCCGGGCAAAGGGCTCACCGTGCAGTTCGACGAGAGGCGCGGCGTCACGTGGGCTCGCAACGAGGCGGGCAAGCCCGTGCGCAGCAAGCTGCGCCAGACCGAGCGCGAAATCGAGGTCTGCGCCCAGTGCCATGCGCGTCGTGCGCAGATCACGGATGGCTATCAGCCGGGGCGCCCGTTCCTCGATCACTACCTGCCGTCACTGCTGACGCCCACGCTGTATCACGTCGATGGGCAGCAGCAGGATGAGGTGTTCATCTGGGGCTCGTGGCTGCAGAGTCGCATGCACGCGGCGGGCGTCACGTGCAGCGACTGCCACGATCCGCACACGCAGAAAATGCGCATCCCAGGCAGCACGGTCTGCGCGCAGTGCCACGAACCGTCGAAATACGACGTGACCACTCACCATCGTCACGAGCAGGGCACCGCCGGCGCGCAGTGCGCCAGCTGTCATATGCCACAGAATACGTACATGGTCGTCGATCCGCGGCGCGACCACAGCATGCGCGTGCCGCGGCCCGATGAAAGCGTGGCGTTCGGCGTACCGAACGCATGCAACGCATGCCACACCGACCGCGACGCGAAATGGGCCGCCAAAGCGGTGCACGACTGGCTCGGTCGCGACGCCGCCGGCTACCAGACGTTCGCACCCGTCTTCTACGCGGCAGAAGGTGGCGAGCCGTCCGCACTGGATCGGCTCGCCGGTGTCGCCGCGGACACGACGCAACCCGCCATCGTGCGTGCCTCTGCGCTCGCACGGTTGGCTGGCAGCGGGCAGTTCACGCGCGACTTCGCGCAGCGCATGTCCCGGGACGCAAGCCCGCTGGTGCGGCTGGCATCGGTGCAGCTGGCTGACGTGATGCCCGTCGAGACGCGCGCGGAGGTTCTCGGGCCGCTGCTCGGTGATGCCACGCGTGCCGTTCGCATCGAGGCGGCGCGATCGCTCGCCGCCGGCCAGGCGCGCCTGCCGCAGGAATTGCTGCCGCACTGGGAGGCGGCGTCGAAGGAATACGTTGCCACCCTGCAGTACAACGCGGACCGGCCCGAGTCCCGCGTTGCCCTCGGCGGCTTCGACGCGGCGCTGGGACAGGCAGACGCAGCGCAGGCACAGTTCGCAGCCGCAATCCGGCTCGATCCAGAATTCGTGCCGGCTTACGTCAACGCGGCGGACGTGCTGCGCGCACAAGGCCGCGACCAGGAAGCGGCCGACATGCTGCAGCAGGGACTGCTGCGGACGCCGAGGAGCGCAACGCTGCATCACGCACTGGGCCTGGCGCACATCCGGTTGGGACAGCCGGAGCTTGCGATGGCCTCGCTCCGGCGCGCCGTGGAACTCGATCCCGCCACCGCCCGCTACACCTACGTTTTTGCAGTGGCGCAGCATTCGGCTGGGCAGGCGGACGAATCGATCCGCCGCCTGCAGGAAGCCGTCAGCCGTTGGCCCTACGACCGCGACATGCTGATGGCGCTGACGTCGTTCCAGCTCGAGTCGGGGAAACGTCAGGATGCGCAGGCGACGGCGCGCAAACTCGTGGCCGCCTACCCGACAGACCCGCAGGTGCGTGTGCTGGCAGCGCAGGCGCTCGGCGAGGAGTCGCCCTGATCAGGTCGTGCCGGTCGCGTCAAGCTTCACGCCGTTCAGCGCTGCGGTTGAACCGATGCCAAGCCGCTTCACCAGCATCATTGCCTCGCGCATGGTCAGGTCGAGGCGCCTGACACGCGAACCTTCGGCGTAAATCACGTTACCCGACATCGGCGTCGGCGACGCCGGCAAGAAGATGACGCGCCAGTCGTTCGGCAGTTCCTCGATCTGGTAGCCGAGCATCCAGCCTTCGTCGCCGCGCATCAGCACCGGTTGCATGCCTTCACCGTTCTCGATCTGCGTGAGGCCTTCGGCCAGCGACTTGACCATGCGGTACTGCGGCAACCCGCCCAGGATCGACTCTTCGAACCAGTGCGTGACGCGCCGCCCGGGACCCGTGCGGGACAGCAGACCTGCAAGGAAGGCGACCAGGAGCAGCATCGCGACTGCGATGATCGTCGCGACGGCAACGCCCCCCACTTGGCGGATGGGCAGCATTTCAGCGAGCGGTTGCGCAATCTGCCCGGCGAGCTGCAGCGCGTGCTTCAGCACGATTACGATGAGCACGACGGGCACGAGGAACATCACGCCGCCAACGAGCGTCGATTTCAGGAACGATTTGATCGCGTCCACGGGCAGCTCCACTGGCAACCGAATTCGAGTCTACACTGATGCTCCCCGCTGCCGCCCACGAACGCTCCATGACTGCACGCCGTCGCCGACGCCTACTCCCTGCACGTCCGCGCGTGGCCATCGTCGGCGCGAATTTCGCGGGCTTGCGGGCAGCGCAGGGTCTCGGTCCCGAGTTCGACGTGACCGTGTTCGATCCGTCACCGTGGTTCGAATGGCTTCCCAACATTCACGAACTCGTATCGGGGGCCAAGCGGCCGGCCGATCTGAGGTTGCCGCGCAGGCGGTTGATCGCCGCGGCTGGCCATCGGTTCGTGCGGGACACCGTCACGGCGATCGATGGGAAGCGCGGAACACTGGCAACGGCAGCAGGCACGGCCCACGAGTTCGACTATTGCATCGTTGCCGTGGGGGGCGTCGAAGAGACGCA
>Ga0315292_10001719_pt1 | contig 11936 bp, 9 predicted proteins | sample YL17G13_0_MG_FD_204029 | JGI IMG/M metagenome (GOLD analysis project Ga0315292, IMG submission 204029) | Sediment microbial communities from Yellowstone Lake, YNP, Wyoming, USA - YL17G13_0 | ecosystem: Environmental > Aquatic > Freshwater > Lake > Sediment | place: USA: Wyoming | collected... | reverse complement strand
CTTTTTTCGAACTCCCAAGACCGATAAGGCCCATTGCAGGATCTTCTTCCAAAGGGATATCTTTGAAGAATTTTTCAAGGCTTCTTCGAATAATCTCCGCCTTTGAGATACCTGCTTTTTTGGCAAGGAGGTCCAACACGTTGTTTTGCCGGGGTTCGAGATAAATTTGGATAGGTTTTTTCTTTAATGTTCTCATGCACAAAAATATACATCATAAAAGATGATGTGTCAAAAGTTAATATTGTTCTGGACGACGGGAGAGTGGTGAAAGGGGCTTCTTTCCTGTCGTTTTGAGCGAAGCGAAACATGTTTATTTCAAAGATTTTTCGGCCAAATAGGCGGCATACAGTCGTCATCGCGAAATGCTATACTGCAAATCCAACGGGCACCCAACCTGGTCTAATGTCTCAGAAATGACTTCACAATTTTGTCATTCCGAACTTGATAAGCCTGCCCCGTACTTAATACGGGGGAATCCAGCCTTTTCATCTGAATTCCCGCTTTCGAAAAATGGCGATCTTATACTTCAAGAGGAGATGCTTTCCTTCCACTGTTTACCCTCCGAAGTTTCAGCGTAGGAGGGCCTTCTGTCTTCTGGTTAATGCTTACTGATCAATGCATTTCCCAAGGCTGGACCCATCAGAAAATTGCTATAAAATTAAATTTTTGGTATAAATAGGTCAACTTCCCGGCGGTGATTGAAACAGAAGCGAAAGAATTCAATGTCGGAGTGGAAAACGAACTTCAGGAAAGGATACTTTCTTACGATTGTTTGATCCCAAGTTCTTTGAAATTAATAAGTTGTTTTAGAACCTACGTCCCCTTATTCGCCATTTCTAAATTGGCTTGACAAAATTACTTCTGTTGATTGACAGGTTCTACTAAAAAGCGTAGATTTCAATTGGTAGCCTATAAAGGCGGTAAGAGGAGTATACAGATGGACGAAATCAGAATTCTGCACGTTAAGCGCATTCACGAAGGACTAAAGCAAATTTCTCTTTTTCAACACGGCCATGAAAATACTTTTTCACCTACATTTGAAGCTTGGAATGAACGGGTAATGCATAGCCTTGGGGAAATATTCGGGAAGGATCATTCATACACCAAACGATTCTCGCATCTTGATTTCTGTGAACCACGTATTTCTGTCGGTGAGCTCCGTTGGACTCTTCAAGATCAGAAAAGATTCGAAACCGATCTATCGGTAGCGGAGCAAGTCCTCAATGAGGCTCTTGAAGAACTTGAAATTACTCCTCCTATTGACAAACCTCCCCAAGAAATGGCGAAAGAAGGCATTCCGGTATTTCCCAATATTATGCCTTCGTCAATAAAAATAGGTGAATTTAGGGCACTTGAGAAGGGTGACATTCATACAGAAGAGGACTTACAGTCCCTCATACTCTTACTTTTTCACGAGCCTGAATGTGACTTCTATTACTTTGTGGAGCATGGAAATGCAGCAGACCCGCTGTTGTTATCTGCGAATGGACGAGGCGACATACTGATGTCTGAGACTGATTTTTTCTATTACAGACATCCAAAGTTTGACCGTGATTATGTGAATATCGAGAGGCGAAATGGCAATTACAAATGGGATTGGGAACGAGAAGTGGTGGAGAAAGGCCCAATGTTTACTCGGACTAAATTACAACTTTCTGCAAGAAAGAGAACGGAATTGGAGATATGGCAGAAAATAGAGATGGAAGAGGCGTTCAAGGAGCACCGAAAAAAGATTCTCTATTCATATGACGTGTTCCTCAGCTATGCATCGGAAGATTGCAGCGAAGCTCGCGGGCTCTATGAAGCGATCTTGGCTGCCGGTGGGAAGGCATTTCTGGCAGAGAAATGTATTCGTCCTGGAGAGGATTTTGCTGAGGAGATCCGAATCGCCCTGTACGGGTCACGCGAATTATGGTTACTAATCAGTCCCAATAGCATGAAAAGTGAATGGGTCATTTCTGAGTGGGGCGCTGGTTGGGTTTTAAAGAAGAAGATTATCCCTATCTTGCATCGTTGTAGCCCAGAATCACTGCCAGACCGATTAAAGCGACGTCACTGTATAGACTATTATAAATTCCCTGAATTGATCCAGAGTACATTCTCAGTGGATAGCGGGATTGAAAGCAATCCGTCTGATAAAAAATGAGAGCAAAGCCACATCATGAATACCGGTATCGAGCTGACCCAAAGCTTCTTATGCTGACGATTTCGATAAGCATTATTAACTTAAACTTACCTAAATTACTCATTAGTAGGTGTTATCAACACCCGCCATTTCCATCTCTTTATTCCCAAAATCTTTTGAGCAATAGGAAATATTTATACCCCGACCCGTAACAATGTTTCAGCCAATCCAGTCTTGAGAATCACGGTTGACTATTCCACTCCAGTTTCATATTATTTCGTCAGTTATAAGGTTGCGACCCGAACGAGGGAGTTAAACCTATGCCAGCCAATAATAATGAAATCGAAAAACGGCTTTGGGATGCCGCCGACGAAATGCGGGCAAATTCAAAGCTCAAATCTTCGGAATATTCGATCCCCGTTCTCGGACTTATCTTCCTTCGCTATGCAGACCAAAAGTTCGCCGCCGCTCAGAAAGAATTGGAAGGCAAGGGGACAGGTCGCCGACAGATCGGGAAGTCCGACTATCAGGCCAAGAACGTTCTCTACCTTCCCGAAGCCGCTCGTTTCCAGAAACTCCTTCTAAAGCCTGAGGGAGCAAATATCGGGGAGGCCATCAACGACGCTATGCGGGCGATCGAAGGCGATAACCCTGACCTCAAGGATATTCTGCCAAAAACCTACAATCGGTTGGAAAACTCCTCTCTGGTGGAACTCCTCAAGATCATGGCTTCCATCCCCATGGACATCGAGGGAGATGCCTTCGGAAAGATCTATGAATACTTTCTCGGGAAGTTCGCTATGGCCGAGGGCCAGAAGGGAGGCGAGTTCTTCACCCCGACGGCCATCGTCAAACTCATCGTTGAGATATTGGAGCCGTTTCATGGCCGCATTTGCGACCTTGCCTGCGGTTCGGGCGGTATGTTCGTCCAGAGCGCTCATTTCGTTGAGGAGCACAAGAAAAATCCTTCGTCAGAGATCAGTATCTACGGTCAGGAACGAGTAGCAGAAACTGTTAAACTCTGCAAGATGAACCTTGCCGTTCATGGTTTGGCCGGAGACATCCGGCAAGGGAATACTTACTATGAGGATCTACACAACAGTCCGGGCAAGTTCGACTTCCACCTTGCCAATCCTCCGTTCAATGTGAATAAAGTTGACAAGGATCGCCTCAAAGACGATCCTCGTTTCCCTTTTGGTTTGCCCAAAGTGGATAACGCCAATTACCTCTGGATACAGATTTTTTACAGCGCCTTGAGCAAGAACGGTAGAGCGGGTTTCGTCATGGCTAACTCGGCGGCGGACGCCCGGGCTTCTGAACTGGAGATCCGCAAGAAACTCATCCAAGACCGGTCGGTGGACGTGATGGTGGCGGTGGGGCCGAATATGTTCTACACCGTAACCCTGCCATGCATGCTCTGGTTCCTCGACCGAGGAAAGAAAGGGAGGGACAGACAAGACAAAGTGCTGTTCCTTGACGCCCGTCACATTTTCCGGCAAATCGACCGTGCCCACCGGGATTTTACCCCCGAGCAGATCGAGTTTCTCGCCAACATAGTGAGGCTCTACCGGGGGGAGAAACCAGAGAACCAACACGCAAGCGCCAAGATGATGGCCGAAAAGTTTCCAAAAGGGAAGTATGCGGATGCCCCCGGCCTCTGTAAGGTTACCACTATCAAGGAGATAGAGGCACAAGGGTGGAGCCTGAATCCGGGGCGCTATGTGGGAGTGGCTGGGGGAGAGGCAGACGACTTTGACCTCAAGGAGCGATTGGAGGAATTGAACCAGGAACTGGAAACTCTGAACGTGGAGGCACGGGATTTGGAGGAGAGGATCGGGGAGAACGTGATGAAATTGTTGGAGGGTAGATAATGGCGACCCTCCAAGAAACTTGTCTCCTTATTACAGACGGAAAGCACGGGGACTGCCAGAATGAAGAGGCTTCAGGTTTTTACTTCATCAGTTGTAAAGATGTGAAGGATGGCTGGATTGACTACTCTGGTGCACGACAGATAACCGAGAAAGACTACTTGGATACAGACAAGCGAACTCAACTTGAGCCCAATGACATACTTATAACAAACAGCGGAACAATAGGTCGGATGGTGTTGGTGAATGACGTCCCTGAAACAAGCCGGACAACATTCCAGAAGAGCGTGGCTATTATAAAGCCGAATCTACAGAAGGTTTTCCCTCAATGGCTCTTCTACTCCCTGTTGGCGAACAGACCGACGCTTATATCTTGGGCGGGGGGAACTGCACAAAAAAACCTGCTTTTGAGAGACTTACGTGCATTCGACATAAACATTTCTCCTTTTCCAACACAAGAGAAAATTGCCGCTATCCTCTCCGCCTATGACGATCTAATCGAGAACAATCTCCGGCGCATCAAGATATTGGAGGAGATGGCCCAAAATCTCTACCGGGAGTGGTTCGTCAAGTTCCGCTTCCCCGGCCACCAGAAGGTCAAGATGGTCAACTCGCCCTTAGGAAAAATCCCGGAGGGGTGGGAGGTTGCTGAATTTGATAAAATGGCTGACCTTTCGAGGCAGTCGGTCAACCCGCAGGAAAAACCGGAGAAAATCTTTGTCCATTTCAGTATTCCCTCCTTCGATACAGGCCAGTTACCCACTCTTGAAAAGGGAGCAGAAATAAAAAGTTTGAAGTTCTACGTTCCAGAAGAGTGTGTCCTACTTTCCAAGTTGAACCCAAGAATCCGACGGGTGTGGTTGCCCGATCCCCCTGATGGATACACGGCAATCACCTCAACCGAGTTTCTCGTTCTTGTCCCCAAGGCGCCTTTTGGCAGGGAGTTCCTCTATTCGGTCTGTATGACCCCAAAGTTCACCGATACCCTTGCTGGTTTTGCAGGGGGGACTTCGACCAGTCATCAAAGGGTAAAGCCGGAAGATGTTCTTCGCCTGAAGTTACCTATCCCAGATGCAAAAATATTAGGGCCATTCGATAAGATAGTTTCTCCAATGGTATCCCTTTCCAGTTCGTTAAGGAGAAGGAACCAAAACCTCCGCCAAACCCGTGACCTTCTCCTCCCCAAACTCATCTCCGGCGAACTGGACGTTTCAGAACTGGACATCACCATTCCCGAGGCCAACGCATGACACCCAAAGGCGGCTCTTCATATTCCGAGCAAGAACTCATTGAACAGCCCACCATCGAAATGTTTAAAAAATTGGGATGGGGTCATATCAACACCCTGCATGAAACCCTCGGCCCCTCCGGCACGCTTGGCCGGGACAATCAATCGGAAATCATCCTCCAGTCCCGTCTTCGCATTGCTTTCAAGCGCCTAAACCCCGACCTCCCTCCTGAAGCATATAACCTTGCCTTTGAGGAATTGACCCGTGATCGTTCTCGGCTCAGTATGCCTGCCGCCAACCGGGAGATATACCAACTTCTGCGGAACGGCGTCAAAGTGCATATTGCCGACCCGGAAGGAGGCGGAGAGAAGGTTGAAACTGTCAGGTTGGTGGATTGGGACAACCACGTCAACAATGATTTTCTTCTTGTTTCTCAGTTTTGGCTTGTGGGGGAAATGTATAAGAGGCGGGCCGACCTCGTAGGATTCGTCAACGGCATACCGCTCCTGTTCGTCGAACTCAAGGCAAGCCACAAACAGATTCAAACAGCCTTCACCGGAAATCTGGCAGACTACAAGGACACCATCCCGCAACTCTTCTGGTTCAATGCCTTCATCATCCTATCCAATGGAAGTGAAGCCAAGGTTGGTAGCATCACATCCGACTGGGGTCACTTCAATGACTGGAAGAAAATCAACAGCGAGGGAGAAGAAGGAGTTATCTCCCTTGAGACCGTCCTCCGGGGCACGTGCGAGCCAATCCGGTTTCTGGACATCTTGGAGAACTTCCTTCTTTTCATGGAAGTTCGGGGAGGTATCGTCAAGGTTGTGCCTAAGAACCACCAGTATCTTGGGGTGGGTAACGCTATGGATGCCCTACGGGAGATCAGGAGCCGTAAAGGCCGTCTCGGAGTGTTCTGGCATACGCAGGGAAGCGGTAAATCCATCTCCATGATTTTCTTTTCCCAGAAGGTCTTGCGGAAGGTGCCGGGCAACTGGACATTTGTTGTCGTTACCGACCGGCAAGAACTGGATAAGCAAATCCACAAGACTTTTACCAGCGCCGGGGTAATTACGGAGGGCCATTGCCGAGCGGAGAATTCGGAAGACCTGCGCCGCCTCCTCACCGAGGATCACCGATTCGTTTTCACCCTCATCCATAAATTCCGCACAGAGGATAGCAGTCCCCATCCTGTCCTATCGCAGAGGGATGACATTATCGTCATCACCGACGAGGCCCACCGGAGTCAGTATGACACCCTCGCCCTGAACATGAGAAACGCCCTTCCCAATGCATCCTTCCTCGCCTTCACCGGAACGCCACTCATCATAGGAGAGGAAAAGACCCGGGAAGTCTTTGGTGACTACGTTTCCATCTACAACTTCAAACAGTCCGTGGACGACGGAGCCACGGTGCCGCTCTACTATGAAAACCGCATCCCTGAACTTCAACTAAAAGACGAGAGGGCTTTTAAGGAGGGAATAGATCGGCTGTTAGAAGAGGCGGAACTTGACGAGGCCCAAGAGAAGAAACTGGAGCGAGAATTTTCCCGGGAATATCACCTCATAACCCGGGGCGATCGGTTGGAGAAGATCGCCGAGGACATCGTCGAACACTTCACCGAGCGGGGGCAACTGGGTAAGGGCATGGTCGTGAGCATTGATAAAGCCACCGCCGTGAAGATGTATGACAAGGTGCGGAAATACTGGAAGCAGAAAATAGACCGGCTCATGAAGCAGATGAACAAGTTGTCGGGGCCGGAACGACAGGACGTGGAGAAGAAGATTTCCTATATGCGGGAAACGGACATGGCGGTCGTCGTTTCCTCGTCTCAGAATGAAGTGGCCGAGATGAAAAAGAAGGGTGTGGACATCGCCCCTCACCGCCAACGAATGGTGAGGGAGGATCTGGACACTAAGTTCAAAGACCCGGATGATTTGTTCCGGTTGGTGTTCGTATGCGCCATGTGGATGACCGGTTTCGATGTCCCCTCCTGTTCCGCGATCTACCTTGACAAGCCAATGCGAAACCACACGTTGATGCAGACCATCGCCCGGGCTAACCGGGTCTTTAAGGACAAAGTAAACGGACTAATCGTGGACTACGTGGGGGTATTTCGTAACCTTCAGAGGGCCTTGGCGATCTATGGTTCGGGCTCGGGCGGAGGGGTGAAACCCGGAGAAGAGCCGGTCAAAGCGAAGGCGGAACTGGTCGCCATGCTCAAAACCGCCATCGCCCAGACTGTCCAGTTCCTCAAAGAAGTGGGCGTCGAGGTGGAACCCATCATCGCTGCAAAAGGATTCGAGCGGGTGAAGTTACTGGATGAGGCCGTTGACGCAGTCTTGGTCAATGACACCACAAAAAAGCGGTTTATCAACCTTTCCAATACCGTCAACCGTATCTACAAGGCCATACTCCCAGACCCCCAGGCCAACGAGTTTGTCCCTGTCTGTGCCCTGTTCCGGGCCATCCAACTGAAAATAGAGGCCCTTCAGCCCGAGGCCGACGTATCCGAGGTCATGGAGAAGGTAGAGGGTCTGTTGGACGAGAGCATCACAGCCAAGGGGTATGTCATCCGGGGGCCGGTGACCCCCTACGGGAAGAAAAAACTGATTGACCTCAGCGAGATTGACTTTAAGGCTCTCAAGAAGGAGTTTGCCAAAGAACGGAGGCGCATGGAGATCGAAAGACTCCGGGGGGCCATCAACTCTGCTTTGGAAAAGATGGTGCGACTGAACAAGACCCGGGTGGACTACTTGGAGAAATTCCAACAGATGATCGACGAATATAATCAGGGTGCGGCCAACCTTGAGGAGTTCTTCGAGCGATTGCTCAAGTTTGTAAAGGAACTGCAAGAAGAGGAGAAACGGGGGGTTTCGGAGGGGCTGTCCGAGGAAGAACTGGCGGTCTTTGACCTCATCACTAAGCCCGAGATGAAACTCACCAAGAAGGAAGAAGGGCAAGTCAAAAGCATCGCCCGTGAACTGTTGGAGACGCTGAAGCGGGAAAGGTTGGTGCTTGACTGGCGGAAAACACAGGCGACACGAGCGTCTGTCCGTGTGGCCGTCGAGGATAAACTGGATGAACTGCCTCGGGTGTTCACTCGGGAAATTTATACTCAGAAATGCAACGCCGTCTATCAGCATATCTTTGAAAGTTATTATGGAGAGGGCCGAAGCGTATATGCGGGGGCGTAAATCTTCAGGGAAATATTAGACCAATGGATGAACGGATTTTACAATGGCTAATAAATAAAGGAGGCCATACCTTTAAATCTCCAAGGGAGGAAGCCTTTTGTAGGAAAACGCATTCTGTTAAGATCGTTGAGATAGATGAAAGAAATGGAAAAGTAAAAATTGATTTTGAGGGTGGAACTCAAGGATTACCGCTATTTTTTTGGATGATTGACCGTGCCCTCAAATTTATAGAATCCAATAAAGACAGAGCCGTAAGACTTGGAGCAAAGGTTAAGCGACCTTTCGACCCTGATACAGTCGAAGGGAAGATATGGGAAGAACCTCTGCTATACCCCACACCTTACAAAGCAGCACCCCACGTTTGTGATCTATTGGTTTTAGCTGGTTTAGCAAAGTATCAAACGACTAAAAACCCTGCCACTCATCGAATCGTTCAAGGGGTAAAGTATGTGATTGGACTTGATTTAATAGACCATCCATACAAGCCATCAGGTTGGGGTCCACCTGAAACAACCAATGAAAGGGAAAATTTTATAAGAAAGTATAAACAGGCAATAATTGAATGGACAGGGAAAAATGAAGACAAAATAGTTTCAGGTCGTCTCGGGTATTCTTGGAAAAACAAAACTACCTTTGATTGTGTTCGGGAGAGAAATGAAGTCTCAAAGGCAATTATTATGTCCCGAATCAAGAACTGTGGAGCGGTTGACATTGACACTCTGGATAAAGTGACTCAATGGGGTTTCAACAAAGAATTTCCGATGAAAAACCCAGAAGAAGTGCTGAAAATAACAAAGAAGGCATTTGATTATCTTGACGAGGAAAACATGAAAGACGCTACGATAACGTTATTAAATATCCAAGGTGTTGGAATATCAAGAGCATCCAAGATACTGGGCCTATCTGACCAGGAAAATCTTTGTATTTATGACAGCAGAGTTGGTAAAGCGCTTAAAGATTTAAAATGTGAGAATGAGAAAATAATTCCTTGTCCTCCTGGTCGAACATATCCAGGCGACCAAGGACTTACTGACGAAAAATGGGCCGAAAATTATCAAAGACTGATTTGGACTCTGGAAATCGTTAGAGATTACCTCAACGAAAAAGGACACACCTGCCGTTTGGCTGATGTGGAAATGGGGCTCTTCATGATCGGTAAGACAGACTAAGGCACGCCCTAAACTTCAACCCTCGTCCTTACGGGTTTACTTTTTTGTAATTCAATATTTAAAGCGCAAAGGATAAATTCCATGCCAAGACATTCTATTTATAAAGGGTAGGTTGGTAGGGTCCTTCATATGTCATTATGTCATCTTGACGTCATGATGTTTTAATGCTATGAATTTTACATGAAAACGACTCCAAAAAGGTCTACTGTCTATTTTGATCCCGATCTCTATAAGGCTCTGAAAATCAAGGCAGCCCAGTACGAGAAATCTTTGTCTGAGCTGATCAATCAGGCTGTGCGCTGGAGTCTTGTCGAGGATGCTGAAGATTTGGCGGCTTTTGAAGAGAGAAAAAACGAGCCTAATCTGGATTTCGAGAAGGTCCTTAGGGATTTGAGAACCCGTGGAAAAATATAGAATTCTGATTAAACCTTCGGCCTCAAAGGAACTGGACAGCATTCCTAAAACAGACCTCAAGCGGATCGTCAAACGCATTCAGAATCTCTCGGAAATTCCAAGACCCTCAGGTTGCGAAGAACTCTCCGGTGAGGGCAGATACAGAGTAAGATTGGGTCCATATCGGATTGTTTATTCAATCGATGATAAGAATCATAAAGTTCTTGTTGTAAAAGTGGGACACAGACGTGAGGTTTATAGATAAAAAAGAAGATATAAAAGAAATGATCTCTTCCCCTTTCTTAAGAATGGTTGGATAAAGCATGGCAAATCCTGACTATATTAAGGCACATAAATTTTCGAGTAACCATAGATCACAGTTAGAGTCCAGCGAACGATGCGGATGCCTCTATTGCCTTTCTATCTTCAAGCCTAAAGATGTCAGAGAGTGGATCAAGGAACCACAGGATGGAGAGACTGCAATATGTCCGAAATGTGGCGTTGATCTAGTCATAGACTCTATCTCTGGTTTCAAGATAACCAAACAATTCCTTCCTGCTATGTCGGATTACTGGTTCTCTTTAGAAAGGTAAGACAGCACAATATGGGAATGTTCGACACCATTTATTTTGATAAACCTTACTTATGTCCGATGTGCCAAGAGAAGATCACTTCTACACAGACCAAGGCATTTGAGAATCTCCTTGAAGATTATCATGTGAAGGATTGCCTCTCTCATGGCGAAGAAATCAGAGTTGTCAAAGAAGAACTATTCTGTGACTACTGTTCAAAGCATACTGGGTTAATCGTCTACATTGTTGTCAATAGAGGGATTCTTCTTGGCATAGCGGCAACCCTCGAAGAAGCACAGAAGCTGATGAATGACTTGAATTTGGAAAAAATGATTCTGTGGTATCACGATCTTTATCAGCGATATAGCGAGGAAAGAAGGGAAAGGGATTCGTATATAAGATTTTTGAACGATCTTCATGAGTGGTTTAGTGAAAAACTCTATGACCATCCCACCGATACTGGAGGGAAAGAATTTGGATTCTTTTTCAACTTAAAACACCTTAAGGGTTCTCAGAACCCATTGGAATCTATTGAAAGATTTATGACCTATCAAAAAATGATGAAAGTATTAGATGAGCTATGGCAGGAAGGACATGAAATTCTGGATATCTACTATCCGGAAGAAATGCGTGCCGGCGAGGAAGTGTGGTCGGTGGATGTGTATCAGGATGAAATTAATGAACGTTGCCAATTGAATTGGACGTGGACCGTTATTTCTAAAAAAGAATTAGAAATTGATGGTGAAAGAGAAGATGGCCTTCCAGAATGGAATATTGTCGTTGAAGAACCCTTTTCCGATAAAACCGTTTATGAAGCAATAGAGAAGTGGTTAAAAGAAAGAGGCTATCTATTTCAGATAAGGATGATATCCCTTGACCAGGCAAAAGGCTCGGGAATGATTAAAAAGTTACAAAAGGGAGTAGAAGAGGACAAGGAATAAATATGAGAACAAATTGGGGATGGGTTCATATTTTCTTGACGTCCAGCGACGGATCGTGGAGGAGATCGAGGCGGAGCAGGAACTGGTAAAGGCGAACAAGAAGCTGATCGAGATTTACGAGCGGAAAATTCAGGTTGAACTGGTGGAGATTTGGGGAGGCGGAGAAGGGTGAAAACAGTTTCTTCCAAAGGCCTGCTGAAGGACTTGCGGGAGCTGATTGAAGCAGCGCGGCAGGATGTGGCACGTCAAGTTAATTCCGCGTTGGTCCTGCTCTATTGGCGCATGGTCAAACGCATCCGGCAAGACATCTTAGAGGAGAAACGGGCAGAATATGGTGAGCAAATTGTGTACGCAGTGAGTGCACAATTGGTCAAGGAATTCGGGACAGGATTCTCTGAGAAAAACCTGCGGCGAATGGTTCAGTTCGCGGAGGGATTCCCTG
>Ga0315292_10001717_pt1 | contig 11949 bp, 8 predicted proteins | sample YL17G13_0_MG_FD_204029 | JGI IMG/M metagenome (GOLD analysis project Ga0315292, IMG submission 204029) | Sediment microbial communities from Yellowstone Lake, YNP, Wyoming, USA - YL17G13_0 | ecosystem: Environmental > Aquatic > Freshwater > Lake > Sediment | place: USA: Wyoming | collected... | reverse complement strand
GTCTTCTCGACGGTGGGGACCGCGACAGGCGCCCTCGTGCAGAAGATCGCCGGAGGCGAGGATCCTGGGCTCGCCATCGCTGAGCAGATTGCCTTCATCATCGCCGACATCGTCATCGGGATCATCAAGGACATCGTCAAGGACATCGTCAGCATCGTCCCGGTGCTGGGCCCGATCGTCAACATCATCATCGACGGCGTCGCGGGCGCCGCGAAGATGGCCGCCGCCAGCGCGATGCAGCCGGGTCGCACGGGCGATCAGAACGAAGACACTCAGCGTGCCAGTGATTGCCTACCAACGACCGTCAACCCCAAGGGCTACCTCGGCGTCATTCGCCCCTGCGACATCTTGTCGTCGCACTCGGGCCCCGGCAACAACCAGATGCCCGACCTTGGGCAAGCCATTTACAACATCCTGAATCCGACCCCAAGTGATCTGGATGCCGTCCGGTGGGCCTCGCATTGTTGGCAAAACGGATGCAATCGAGATCCGGATGGCGGATACGTGCGTCCGAGGCTTCTGGGGATGGTGGGAGATTGGCCTCGATCCGCGTGGGCCGGCACCAATCAGAGTCGCGCGGCTGCGCACGAAGCCGTCATCGGCAACGCAATCGAGTGCACCACGCTGAAGACGTTTTATGGACGTCCCTGGGACGAAAGCGGACGTAACCAGGCTCAGTACAATGCGTGGACCCCCGGGTTTGCGATTCTCATGAAACAAATCGGACTGCCCGCGCTGGCGCCCGAGGCCCTTAGTGTGGGTTGCATTTCCTACCGCGTAGGTGTCGCCGCAGACGGCCAGCTCATCGCGACCCCTCCGCCCGCTCTTCCTCCCGATCAGGTCGCCAAGGGCCTGGCTCTGGGTCGCTCGGGCGCGCCCGCGAAGTGGGCGATCCCGGCTACGGATCTTGCCGTCATGCGGCAGATGTTCGATGCCATCGCCTCGCAGTACATGCTGGAGAACAGCTCGGGAGGCGTGGAGCTGTGGGGAGCGCTGCTCGATCTGCTCGTCCATCAGATCGTCTCCGGAAACATCAACGACAACGGGATCGCCGTCATCCTGTCGCGTCATTCTCCGGCGGGCTACTGTTTCGATTTCAATCCGTCGATGATCCGCGGTTTCTACGCGTTGATCGACGACTGGTACTCGCGCGCCCACCCGGTCTACAAGGATCAGAAGCTTGCGGCCGCGAAGCAAATCGAAAGCTCGCGCCAGGTGATCACGGACTGGGTCAACAAGAACGTCGACGTGTCGCAGCGACAGGCGACGCTCGTCTCGATGGGCGTCGTGCCGAAGCCCACGATGCAGATCAACCTCGGCGCCGTCGGCAAGGAGATCGTCGCCTGCGTGAAAGCGAAGGGGACGTGGTCGAGCAAGGGGTGCACGACGACGCGGCAGGGCGTCGTGTGGAGCAAGCCCCAGCTCGCCTTCGTAGCGCAGCCGCTGCTCGTTGTGAAGAAGTCCTCGCCGATGCTGCCCATCCTCTTCGTCCTCGCCGCAGTGGGCTCGATCGCGTGGATGGCGAAGCACCAGAAGAAGCGGGCAACGGCGTGAGTTACTCAATGGTGACACGGCGCGGCTTCGGCGCCGATCTCTCAACCACCGCGGCGAGCGTGCAGCAAGGGATCTCGCTCGCGAACAATCCTGATGCGCTCTACGCGGCGGCTCTCCACAGCCTCGGGAACAACCCCGCGGCGATGGTGCTCCTCAACCCGATGACGAAGACGATTTTCGATCAGATCTACGGGCAGGTGAAAGGACTCATCTCCAGCGAGATCTCGGCGGTAGGAGACGCCATCATCTCCGGTGCATCAGGGGCCTTGACGTCCATTCTCGGCGCGAGCGGTAGCGCGGCTGCGAGCGCCGTTTTTGGGGCTATAGGGCAAGCCATCGGTCAGGTGGTCAGTGACGTGGCCCCGTTTCTTGGAATGATCGCCGGCAACGTCGTTGAGCTTGCGCAGATGTCCAGCCAGTTCAATGCACCGTCGGTTGCCGCGAACCAGGCGATCACGAACAGGCTTTTGGGGCGTCCGGTTCAAGGGACCGGAGGTGGGGCAGGCGGCTTCGCCGTGACCCCTGCTGACATCTTTGCTCCGGCGTCTTCGGGATTGCCCAACGATGAAGCTCCGTGGAAGGGTCCGGACGGGAAGATGAACTATCCCGACCCATGGACGCAGCGGTATTTCCCCGTGCTTTTCCCGTACTCGACGTTGGGGCTGTGCCTCGCTGCTCTTACCGAGAGTGACATGGGCACGGACCCTGTCCGCTCAGGGCACGGTCCCCCGTATATGCCAGGAGACCTCCAGAATCTTTCTCATTTCCGATTGGACAGCACGATTAGGCACAACAACGTGGCCTGGGCGTTAATGCCCTATCAGTACAACAGCTATATTGAACAGCAGGCTGGAACCACATCGGTCAAGGAGCCGAATGTGGGGATTCCCTACGAGACAAGGAAGACGATGCAGCTTCTTCGTCTTGCAATGGGAAGCCGAGCGAGCACGAAGAACGGAGATCCTTCGGCTCTGCTCTATGCGATGTGGGCCGACCTTCTTACCAATGCGTGGAAGTCTGGGCAGATGACGGGCGGGTTTGCAGTGTTCGCACTTGCCCACCTGTGGGGCCCGGATGGTTGGAATGATGCTGGTATCGTTGGCCCAGGCAAACTCGTACCTGGCGAGGACGGACCCTACGGATTCGTGGATGCGGCCTCGGCTATCCAAGGGGCATCTAGCGAGGATTGGACTCCGATCGTGAATCAAGTGATCTCCCTCGTGGGTACATTGGGACAGGCACAAGCAGCAGTCCACGCATCGCCAAAACTTCTCGTACCTCCGGCGTTGCTCAAGATCACGTTGCCCCCTGAACTCGTCGCGTGCGCGAAGGCAAAGGGTACCTGGAAGAACAACACGTGCACGACAACGCGCCAGGGCGTCGTGTGGAGCAAGCCGAAGCTGGCGTTCGTGCCCAAGCCCCTGTCGCCGCTGCTCGTCGTGAAGAAGTCGTCGCCGCTGCTGCCCGTCCTCTTCGGCGTCGCCGCGGTGGGCTCGATCGCGTGGATGGCGAAGCACCGCAAGACGAAAGCCCGCGCATGACGTCCGCCGTCGCATGGCTCGGGCCCGCATCGCCGTTTCAGGCGCCCGGGTGGACGCCGCCCGCGGGCTCGAAGGTGCTCAACCTGCAGTGCCAGGGGCTCACGCAGCCGACGTGCGGCACGATCACCGACGGCTGGGCGGACGCGTCGGGACGCCACCTGCCGAGCTTGCTCGCGGCGGGCCACGTGGATCCGACAGCGTTCAACGAGGTGATGCTCAACGCCTTCTCCGCGGGCGGCAGCTCCGTGAAGCGCATCGCCATGAACCCCGACGATCGCGCGGCCATCCCGGTCATCGTGCTCGCCGACGGGATGTACACGACGGACCGGGATGCCGAGGGCAAGGCGGTCGCGCCCGAGGGCTTCGTGCGGTACGCGCTCGACGCGCTCGACGGGCCGCACCTCTTCGTCGCGACGTCCTCGTCGAGCCCGAACAAGAACTACCCCACGGGCTCGGACACGATCGACGCCGTCCGGCGCGAGGTGGAGAAGCGCACGGGCCGCACCTTCCAGACCGGCGGCCACGTGCCGCTGCCCGTCCAGCCCGTGACGCTCTGGACGTTGGGCAACGTCATCCTCGGCGATTACAAGGCGCTGCTCGGCCACGGCGAGCACGTGTCGGTACTCAACACGGCCGTGTGGGACAACATCGTCAAGCCGTTCCTCGGGGCGCGCCAGGGTGGGAGCGTCGAGCCCCCGCTGCCGCCTGCGCCCCCGGGCGACACGCCGATCACCCCCGCACCTCCGTCGAGCTTCCCCTGGGACCGCGCGCTCGCGCTCGCAGCGGGCGCGGCCGCGGGCTATCTCGCGACGCGGTGGTACGAAAAACGTTACTGACCGGCAAGATTGACCGGCAAAGTTGACGCGTGCTAGGCTCGCGCCATGGTCTTGGTGCCACCACTGAATCAACGAACCGAACAGCTGAAGCAGCTCCACGCGCACAAGGGTCCGTGGAAGCTTCGCACCGAGCCATCACGGCTCTGTCGCGTCTTTCGGTGCATGGCCGGGTGGGTAGACTTTCAGTATTTACCTTCCGAGCAATGGGAGTCGGAAACGTTGACGGAGTTCTTGGGTCGCTGGGAGCCCACATGAACCCGGCGACTGCCGTGTCAGAGAGCTGACCTGACCGGCAGACTTGACCGGTTGCGATCCTGCGTGGTAGGGTCCGGCGCATGACCCCTGCGCAAGCCATCGCTCAGCTGCGGAAAGACATCGGCTACCACGAGTCGATGTGCAAGGAGATCGTGGACCACTACTGGGCGGAGTGGGCCAAGCCGTACGGCTACACGTTGCAGCGAGCGCTGCAGCACGCGCGTGCCGCGAGGGAGTTGAAGATGGCGCTGACGGTGGCGCTCGGGTATCGCGCGATCGAGCCCTTCTCGGGCAAGGGCGGCAAGTGAGCGAAGCCTCGCTGAATCCTCCCCAACGCGAAGCCGTCGAGCACGTCTCCGGGCCGCTGCTCGTCTTCGCGGGCGCGGGCTCCGGCAAGACCCGCGTCATCACGCTGCGCGCCGCACGCCTCGTGCTCACCGAGGGCGTCGAGCCGCAGCGCATCCTGCTCGTCACGTTTACCAACAAGGCCGCGACCGAGATGAAGCAGCGGCTCGCGCTGCTCCTCGGCGAGTCGCGCGTGAAGCGCATGTGGGTCGGCACGTTCCACGCGACGTGCGCGCGCATCCTCCGCCAGCACGCCGACGCCGTCGGGCGCCGCCGCGACTTCGTGATCTACGACGACTCGGATCAAGAGACGGTGATGAAGCAGATCTTCGGCGAGATGAAGATCGACAAGAAGACGCTCTCGCCCGCCAAGATGCTGCAGCGGATCCAGGACGCCAAGCAGAAGGCCTACGCCCCTGGCGACATCCCGATCCTCGACGGCGAGACGGCGCAGCTCGTGGAGGTGTGGGACCGGTACGACGGCTGGCTGCGCGCCTGCAACGCCATGGACTTCGAGGATCTCATCCTGCTCACCATGCGCCTCGCCGAGGGGAGCCACCCGGCCATCGGGAGCATGCTCCGGACGGCGTTCGATCACGTGCTCGTCGACGAGTTCCAGGACACCAACTTCACGCAGTACCGGCTCGTCAAAGCGCTCGCGCGCGCCGGCAACAACCTGTGCGTCGTCGGCGACGACGACCAGTGCATCTACACGTGGCGCGGCGCGGACCCGAGCAACATCCGCGACTTTCAAACCGAGTGGCCCGACGCCAAGGTCGTGCGCCTGGAGCAAAACTACCGCTCCAGTCAGCGCATCGTGTCGTGCGCCGTCGGCGTCATCGAGAAGAACAAGCTGCGCGCGGCGAAGACCTTGTGGACCGACAACGCCGTCGGCTCCGACGTCGAGGTCGTGGAGAGCCCATCGGACCGAGGCGAGGCCGCGTTCGTGTGCGGGCGCATCCGGGCGTACCTCGGCCAGGGCGGCCACGCGCGCGACGTCGCCGTGCTCTACCGGTCGCACACGCAGTCGCGCGCGATCGAGGACCAGCTTCGCGATTGGCAGGTGCCGTACCGGATCGTGGGCGGCCACCGCTTCTACGATCGCAAGGAGGTCAAAGACGTCGTCGGGTACCTCCGCCTGCTCTCCAATCCGTTCTCGGACGTGGATCTGCTCCGCGTCATCAACGTGCCGGCCCGCGGCCTCGGCGCGGGCACGCTGAAGCGCCTCTCCGAGATCGCGTCGAGCCGCAAGATGTCGCTGTGGGACGCGGTCCCGATTGCCGAGCAGGCGCCCGAGATCCGGCGGAGCGAGCAGCTGCAGCTCGGCGCCTTTCGCGACGTCATCGAGCAGTTCCAGAAGACCATGAAGACGGAGCGGCCGAGCGAGCTGACGGCGCGGCTCATTGCGGCCATCGGCTACAAGAAGATGCTCGAAGCCTCCGTCAAGAAGCTCGTCAAAGACGGCAAGAACGCCGAGGCGCTCACGGAAGAGGCGCGGATCGAAAACCTCGACGAGATCGTCAATGCCGTCGCGTCCTACGAGAAGCGCGCGAGCGAGGAGGGCGACGTGCCGTCGCTCACCGGGTACCTCCAGCTCGTCTCGCTCGTCGCGGAGGAGAGCAAGGACGAGAAGGCCAACCGCGTGCTGCTCATGACGGTGCACGCGAGCAAGGGCCTGGAGTTCGAGATGGTGTTCATCGTGGGCTTCGAGGAGGGGCGCTTCCCGACCCGCAACGTCGACATGAATCCCCGCGAGCTGGAGGAGGAGCGGCGCATCGCCTACGTCGCCATCACCCGCGCGCGCACGCACCTCATCGTGTCGCTGTCGCGCCTCCGGTGGGTGCACGGACAGACCGAGAGCTGCATCCCGAGTCGCTTCCTCGCCGACATGACGGGCGCCTCCCGCGGCGGCGCCGGCCCCGAGCGCGCCCCCGCTCCCCGGAACAACAAGGACGGGTGGCTCTAGCCGCGCAGGCGCCCACGGTGGTAGCCTTCTGCGAGTGGCGAAGATCGTGGGGGCGATCCTGACGCCGAGGAGACCGGTCATGTACGAGTTCATGGGACAGCAGAGGCGGCGTTCGGTGCGCGGCGTGCATGGCTTCGGCGCGTTGCCGGGGGACGATGGCTGCCCGCCGATGACCTCGCGGTTCGGGATCCCGGGCGGCACGTGCTTCCCCATCTTCGGCCAGCCGCAGTCGGCCTCGACGAGCTGCCCTCCGGGCTCGACGCCGTTCGTGGACCCGCTCGGCTCGGGCGTCTTCGTGTGCCTGCCCGCGGGCTCGCCGCCGCCCATCCCCGTGCCGCCGCCCGCGCCTGGCGTGACGAGCTGCCCGGACGGCTCGACGGGCGTGCCGCCCTTCTGCTTCACGATGCCGTCCGTCCCCGGCGGCGCGGTGCCGCCTTCGCCCGGCGTGCCCACCTTCTCCTCGACGCCGTGTCCTCCGGGCACGATGGGCGTGCCGCCCGTCTGCATCCCGACGCAGCAGGCGCAGCCCGGCGGAGCGGGTCCAATACCTGCCCCTGCGCCGACTCCGGCTGCGCAGGCGGCGGCGCCTGCGCCGTCCACCACGCCCGCGTGGCTGGTCCCTGTGGCGGTCGGCGTCGGCGCGCTCGCCCTCTTCGCGCTCGTCGTCCGCAAGCCCCACCGCGCGACGCCCAACCGCCGTCGCCACCGGTAGGCGCCTGTGGCGCTCCCTGCCCTCAGCTTTGCGTCGGCGCCCGAGGCCTTCGCCATCGCGCCGAAGCTCACGGCGGCGGACTGCGACAGCGTGCCCGGCGTCAACACCGAGAAGCCCGGCGTCGTCGCGTTCCGCAAGCTCGTCATGGCGTCGCTCGGCGGCGGCGACTTCGGCATCATGCGCGCCTGCAACATCGGCGGCCCGACGGACCACAAGACCGGGCGCGCGTGGGACTGGAAGCTCGACGCCTCCAAGCCCGAGGATCTGGCCCGCGCGCAGGCGCTCTTCGATTGGCTCTTCGCCGACGACTACGCGATGCTCCGGCGCGCCGGCATCACGTTCCTCATCTGGAACCGCCAGAGCTGGTCGACCTTGACCGGCCGCGTCTGGGGCCCGTACACGGGCCCGATCCCGCACACCGACCACGTGCACGTCTCGTTCGGGTGGCCCGGAGCGCTCGCGCAGACGAGCCTCTACGGCGCGCTCGGCGTCGCGCCGAGCCCCGGACCCCCGCCCCCTCCGCTCCCGCTGCCGTTTCCTGGGCCCGACGTGCCGGTGCCCGTCCCCGAGGCGCCCACGAGCCGCGTGAGCTTCGGCGACATCGTGTCGGTGGCGGCAGGGGCCGCGGCGGGCTGGTACGCCATGCGCTGGTGGCAGCGTCGCCGAGCGCGATAGTGAAGAGCGTTTGTCCGACATGTCTTGTCGCTACCGAATGCGTCAGCTGCGGCGCGGCGATGTGCCATAAGGCGGCGGATCCTGCAAAGCCATGGGCTGGTTGCTCGCTGGACGGCGGATACAACACTGCGGTCGGACGCATGTGCGTCGCGTGCCACGATCGGTGCATCGCAGCGTCCATCCCGTTGAAGCGTTGAAGCACTAGTTGAGCTTCTGCGCCTCGGCGCGGTCGGCGAGCTTCAGGATGGCGTCGACGGCGGGGAGCGGCAGGCCCTTGGCCTTCATCGCGGCGGCGATCTCGGGGAAGACGGAGCAGATGTGCGAGGCGAGCCAGAGGCGCCGGCACGCCTCGCGGCTCTCGGGCTTGTTCCAGAGGAGGGTGGCGGCGGTCCACGTGCCGAGCATGATCGTCTCGTCGCACCAGAGATCGCAGACCCGCAGGTTGAACTCCTGCGTCTTGCCGCCGGGGCGCTTCAACACGAGCACCACGAACACCTGCGGCACCGTCACGCTGTAGGTGGGATCGACGCCGAGCCCGACGTAGATGTCGTTGGCCGAGAAGCCGAGGCGCTGGAGGGCCTCGTGCGCGCACAGCATCTCCTGGATCTGCGGCGGCAGCTCGTCGAGGGTCGTCATGGGGTCCACCGTAGCCCGGGTCATTCTTGACCGTCAAGTCCGACGGTCAGACTTGCTTCGCGTCCTTTTGCGGCATGGCGATCCGCCTCATCTCGGCCGAGATCGCGGTAATCGCCTGATCGAGGCTCGTCCCCATGACGTCGCCGACGTAGAGGCTCCGGTCGGTGCCGAGCGCGGCGAAGGAGCCGACGAAGCGCTTGGCGACCGCGCCCTCGCCGCTCTTGGCCGCCTCGCAGAGCACGAGCGCGACGCCGACGAAGCGGGGCTTGCTGCGGCGCAGCTCGACGCTGAGCGCAGCGGCCGCCGCGTTGCGCCGCTTGTGCGACGCCATCGTGACCTTGCCTGCGCGCAGGCGCGTGCCCGGGATGACGACGAGCGGCATGAGCACGTTGGAGACGACCGAGTCGCTGCCGAGCAACGCGCCCTTCGGCTCCAGGTAGTAGATGCGCAGGTAGCGTCGGATCACGAGTAAATCCAGATGAGCAGGGTGATGGGGCTCGGCACGAGGCGCCGCGCGTTCTTGAAGTAGCGGTCCATGTGCCTGCGCGCGTTGGGCTTGTACTCCTCCCCCGCCGCCTCCGCGCGCTCGCGCTCGATCCGAGCGCGCATCGTGGCTCTGCGCTCCTCGCGCTCGGCCTCGCGTTGCGCCTCGGCCTCCATCTCGGCGGCCTCCTCCGACTCCTCCCGAGAGACGCGCAGCTCCGGCGCCGGCACACGACGCTGGCCGAGCTTGGGCGGGGGCTTCAGCTTCAGCTCGCTCGTCTTCGCCGCGATGGCAGCCGCGCGCGCCCGGCGCTCCTCCTCGGCCTTCTTGGCCGCCTCGAACGCAGGCCCCGTCGGCGCGAGCCCGCGCACGAGCTGGCCCCCGACGCCGCCACCGCCCTCGCCCTTCACCTGGCTCTTCACGAGGCCCTCGTACCGGCGCCACTGCTCCTGGAAGCCTGGCTTCTTGGCGCCGACGCCCTGCGCCGAAATCGACATGCCCTCGGGCACCGCCTCCGCCGTCGACCGCTCGAAGCCCTCGCGCTCGCCCGCCGTCATGGAGCCCTCGGCCTCTTCTTCCCCGCGGCCTTCGTCGAGCGGCAGCTCCTCGTCGACCGCGCCCTCGGGGCCGTACTCCTGGATGCCTCCTGCGGACACGCGGCCCTCCAGCTCCTCGATGCCGCCCCGCTCGTACTCTTCTTCCTCCTCTTCCTCGTCGAGGCCGAGCATCTTGCGGAGCGCCGCCACCGACGCGATGCCGAGCCGCTTGAGGCGCGCCGCGAGCCCCTGCTCTTGCGCCTCGGCGCACGGCACCTTGTAGAACGCCCACGTGTTGAGCTGCTGGAGCAGCTCGCCCGGGTGCGTTTCGAGGCGCTTCTGCTGGCCCGCGCGCTTCTGCTCCCAGAGGTGTCTCGCGACGCGGCGGGCGACGCACTCGCTGTCGGTCCCCGTCTGCTGCGCGAACGCGTCCTTGTACGCGTCCGTGTGCACGATGGAGCGCGCCTCGGGATCGATCCGGAAGAACGCCTCGTAGGTGAGATCGCGCCCGGCGCGCGTCCGCTGGCCAAACGCGGCCGCGTAGGGCGTGCCTCCCTCCAGCGTCGTCGTGATGACGTGGTCGCCGCAGTAGGAGTAGACGCGGAGCGCCGGATCGTCGGCCGCCGCCTTGCCGAAGTACTTCTGGAGCAGCTTCATGTACGCGTCGCTGCGGCTCCGCTTGCGCGTCTCGTCGGCTTCCTTCTGCTTCTCTTCCGTGAGCGGCTGCGTCTGCAGCTCGGGCTCCTCGACGATCTCGGCGCTCTCCACGCCCGAGGGCGCGACGAGGCCCTTGCGCTCGGCGATGCGCTCGACGACGGCGACCTCGGTCCGAAACGGCTTCGCCAAGGGGCCGGTGAGCGCCGCCATCGCGGCGTCGAGCGCGGCGGCCGCGACGCTCATGCTCTTCTGGATCTGCTGCATGCTGAGCGCCCGGATCTCCGGATCCTGCTTCGTGTGCAGGCGCTCCTCGGCGAGCTTGTCGCGCTGCTGATCGTAGGCGCAGAGCAGCGTGAGCACGTGCGCGAGCGCGACGCGGGAGACGAGCGGCGCGACCGCGGTCTTCGAGAAGCGCGGGGTCGTGTCGAGGGGCTTCTTGCCCGTCAGCGCGAGCAGCCAGTCGAGCAGCGCCGCCCGCTCGTCGTCGGGGAGCGACGCCACCGGATCGGCCTCGGCGTACCAGGGGAGAGGCGCGAGCGGCGCCTCGGCGTACCAGTCGAGCGCCGCGCCTTCCGGCCGCTTCGCCGCGCGGTCGAGCACGTGGCCATGGCGGGTCTGCGCGCCGCCGACCGCCGTCGTGTAGGTGTGCGAGCGGACCTGGAACCAGAGCGCGATCTTGTCCTCGCGGTGCGCGCGGAAGTACCGGAGGGGCTCGCCAGGCTTGAGCCTGGTCTCGCTGAGTGGCGCCCCAAACTTGAGCCACCGGATGCCGCGATTCTTCCCGAACTCGTCCACCTGCGTGGACAGCTCCAGCGCCTCCTTCAGCCACTGGAGCAGCGCGAGCGCGCTCGACGGCGGGTGCTTCGGGTCCTGCCCCGACATGCGGTGCTCCCAGAGCGCTTCGAGCGAGGCGTGCAGGTTGCCGTGCGCGCCTGGGTTGCGAAACTGGCTCGGCGCCGCGACCGGCATCTGCGGCCGGAGGTTGCCCGTCGGTCCGTCCCACCACACGAGGCCGCTCCACTTGCCTAGATCGACGTGCGTGAGCCCTTCGAGCGCGCGCCGTCCCTCCTTGCCGCCCTCGCCCCACGCGCTGGCCTCGTAGAGCTTGTCGAGCTTCGCGGTGGCGGCCGTATCGAGCGCCGCGATCTCCATTTGCGACGGCGTAGGCCGCTGGAGCGGTGCGAGCTTGCCGATCGCGACCAGGCCCTCACCCGGCGCGACCGGCTCCGCCTCGGCACCTGGCGTGTAGACCGCGACCGGGGACGTGGGCATCTGGACGGATGCAGCCGCCGCGGCGGCCGCGCGCGCAGGCGCGTACGTGTCCGGAGCGACCGAGACGCCTGTCGTCTCGATGACGGGGCGCCGCATGGCGGGCCGGGGGCCGACGCCGCCTCCGACGCCGACGGAGACCGGCTCGCCGCGCACCTCCGGGCGCGCCTCGGGCGCTGTGGCGAGGCCGATGTCCTGAAAGAGCGCGAGGCGCCGCGGATCGCGCTCGGCGAGGTAGACGCCGGTCGTCGCGAGGCTCGTGTGCCCGAGCACCGCCTGCACGATGTGGACGGGCGTGCCCTGGCCGATCGCGGTCTTCGCCGCGAGGTGGCGCAGGCCGTGCGGGTGCAGTTTCGCAAACTCGACCGTCCCCGGCACGAGCCCGGCTGCGACGCCGCGCCGTCGCATCATCATGGCGATGGCCTGGCGCAAGAGCCCGGGCTCCTCGCCTCGGTGCTCGGAGTAGGCGTTGCAGCCCCAGCG
>Ga0315292_10001716_pt1 | contig 11949 bp, 15 predicted proteins | sample YL17G13_0_MG_FD_204029 | JGI IMG/M metagenome (GOLD analysis project Ga0315292, IMG submission 204029) | Sediment microbial communities from Yellowstone Lake, YNP, Wyoming, USA - YL17G13_0 | ecosystem: Environmental > Aquatic > Freshwater > Lake > Sediment | place: USA: Wyoming | collected... | reverse complement strand
CGTAGATGCCAGTCGCATCAGCCTTGACCGGGTAGTAGGTCGGCCCGGTCGAGCTGTAGCCGTACATGATACTGCCCACGTAGGGGCCGGTGACCGGAGCCCCAATGGAACTGGTCAGGCTTCCGCCGTTCCACCGGAAGCCCTTGCTCGTGGTCGCATCGTAGAAGGCGTTGAGCGCAATGGTTGAGGGGGCGTTGGCTGTCTGGTCAATGGAGACGTCCCAAGCCTCGCCCTCCCACCTGGCATTTTTTGCGGTATTCAGGTTGTAGTAGACATTGAAGGCGTTCGTGTTTGGATTGATGGTGCCCGCCATGTCCAAGTCCCAGAGCTCGCCCTGGATCCGGTAGCTCCTCGTCGAACCCAGCTCGTAGAACGAACCCAGCGAGAGAACGAAGGGGGCTTCGGGTGCGGCGGTCATCGCCGTGCCGTACTGCTCGCCAGTCCAACGCTGGTATTTTGCGGTGTTGTCGGTGCGATAGAATGTGGTGTATGAAGCCGATGCGATCCCAGTAGGGCCAGCGTCCATCGAGTCGCTAACCGTAACTGTTGTCCCGCCGCCCGGTTGAGACATTCGATTCCATTTGCTCGAACCGACATCCCAGACCATGTTAAAATTCTCAGTGTACGGAACAGCTACAGCGGTGGTCGCGTCCGCAGGGACTCCACCATACCACCACAAATTTTTTCCACCCGAATTATCGCGGAATACATTCAAAGCCAATGTACTGGGAGCATTCACAATCGTCATATCAGCATCCCATGCTTCGCCCTGAATCATCGCATTTTTGTTTGTACTGTTGTCCTTGAATACACCCAATGAATTCACGTTTGGGTTAGTCAGTACGGCCATGTCAGCATCCCAAGCTTCGCCCGACCACTTATAGCCATTTGAACCTGTAAAGAATGTAGTCAATGAAATAGATGCCGGTCCGTTGGTTACCGTGATATCCGTATCCCAATTATCGCCGGTCAAATATGCATTTTTCCCTAAACCCAAATCTTTATAAACCCCCCAAGCATTCATGTTGGGTTGGACACCCGCAGCCATATCAGCATCCCAATTTTCGCCTTGCATTCGATACGCTTTGGTTCCATCTAGATCATGAAACGTACCAAGGGAAAGAACGGGTGGGGCAACTGTGGTGTTAATCGAAGTATCCCAAGTTTCAGCGGTCCATCTCTGGAATTTTCCACTCACCGAATTATAAAAATGATTAAGCGATACACCATAAAGACCAGTTTGTGTTGCGCTGATTGTATCTCCCGAAGCACCCGAAGTTCCACCCGTGGGTTGGGTCATTCTATCCCAATGGCTCCCAACAGAATCCCAAACCATGGCATAAGCAAATTCATTTGAACCATGGATCGCGGTATTCGCCACACCGTCCGCGCCAGCAACCGCACCTCTCGCCCGATTCCAAGCTGTACCAGCGCCAGTAAAATACATCGGAAGGTTGATGGTGGGCAGCATGGAAGCAGTGGACGTATTATAAGAATCGCCCGATACCCCTTGAGAAATATTCACCCAGGTTCCAGGTGCGCCACCGTAGAGCTGCAATCGGGCGTAGCCCTGATCACGATCCCACCTCCCAGAATTGGCATTGTAGAACATCGGAAAATTGTGAACGAAGGGCGCGGGGGTGCTGTTCGGTACGCTGTCCGCACCCGCAGTTTGTCCCTGCCATTGGGTCCAGACCGCGCCCGTGTACCACTGGGTCTGGCTGCCCGTGGCTCCACCCGCGCTGAGGGTGTAGATCGGATTCCCGGCAGTAGTGCCCGCACGGGCCTGCTTGCAGGTGAGCCATTCGGCGGTAGTCGGGTTCGTCGCACTGTTGGTGCATTGTTGTGGGTATCCAATGGTAGCAGATTGGGCAAAAGATGAAGCTGGCAGCGCGATTAGTAGCGCTGCAATGAATAAGCGAAGGGTTTTTCTCATGTTAGGTCTCCTTGCTTGCAAGCGCGCTGCCAGCGACGGCTCTTTTTGACCTGTCAGTCTGTCGCCGACATGCCTCGATTTTCTTTTTCTCGATCCCAACCCTTTCGGAGTTGAGAAACTTGTTTGGCTAGAGTTGCGAGAATTGCTCCTCGATCTTCAGAATAATCGCCAGGCAGCATGCGATTTGCTGCATCGTACTTATGAATTTTGCCGTTCGCTTCGTATCCATCGAGTCTCTTGTAGGCTGTGAATCCGGGATCGGGATTGTTCAGCCTTTTGATTTCGCCGACAGCCTGATCTTCGGTCAGCAAATAGACCGGATCAAAATTGCCATTCGCGTTTCTTTTGCGTTCCAGAAAACGGGGCGTGTTCCCCCAAGCCGGGGCGGGTTCTGAAAAACTGCGCCATTGCGAACCTTTCAAAACTCCCCAAGGCTCGACAGAAATGGTCGCATTCGGGTTGTTGGGAATTACCATTTGTTGAACCGTTCCCGAGATATTCGCAAATTCGGGCACGGTGCCGTCAGAATCGGGCTGCGGAACTGACCAATCCTGATTGTTGATCATAGGAACGCGAACTAGGTTGCCGTCCACATCCCGCATTTCAACAACTGCCGATGCCGCAATTTTACGGCCTTCTTCCTTAGAATCTTTCTCTCTGCCCATGATCGATGCTCCTCCGTATCGCCTGAAATGAAACAGCGGTTGGCGACAGAATTGCCGCCAACCGCTATCCTAACTGCGCATTTCAGCCACTGTCAACAAGCGATAGCGGAGGCCGCCTTTTTGAATCACACGACGGTAACGGTTCCGTAGAACTTGTTGTTGACGATCTTGAAGCCGAACCGGGTCAGGTAGCCCTTCGCCGGCTGCATCTTCGTGCTGGGAATCGTGGGGGTCGTCCACACGGGCACATACGGGCAATACGCGCTGCCCGTGTAGAGCCAATTGCTCCCCTTGTGCAGGATGAGCGCCTTGTCCGAGGGCTTGAAGAATGGGTCCTCGTACAGCTTGTACTTCCCGTTCAGCGTGCCGAACATGTTCGGGCCGGTCATGATGTTCGTGACCTGCGGGTCGGACGAGAAATCGATGCGGAAGCCGTTGAGCTTGCGCAGGCGGCTGGCGAACGCGGTGCCGCAGAGCAGGATGTTCGCATCCTGGTAGATGTCATCCTTGATGGCGCGGTTCGCGTCCTCGATGGCATCCCAGAGACCCTCGGCATACTGCTTGGGGGTCGCGTTGGACCAGGGGCTGGGGCTCGCGGGCTGCGAAGAGCTCCAGTTGGTGTTGGTCGCGACGTTGTTGGCGAGCTGATTGATGCAGTACCGGTTCACTTCGCGCTCGATCTCCATGCCGAGCATCTTCACGATCTCGGGCTCGAGCGCCAGGTTGTGGTACGCGCTCAGATCCTGCTCGGCTTCGATGTTCCACAGAGCTTTGAGCTTCTTGCTCTGCGCGACCACCGTGCTACTGGTGATCTTCATGTTGAGTTCGCGGGGCTCGACGCCTTCGCCGAGGTCATCGGCGTAGGCCGGATCCTCGGAGTCGTAGATGCTCGTGCCCGCGCCGTAGGCGCCCTTGGTGCCGTACTGGAAGTCCAGCATGAACATCCGGCCCTGGGGCTGAGACATCGGCTGAACGGAGGTGATCTCCCACAGGAAGAGTCTCGGCCAGATCTTCCTGACCAGCGGGAGCTGCCAGGTGATGTTGGTGGCGATGGAGCTGGTACCGGTCGTCTCATGCAGGACGCCCATACTGTTGTTGCTGGCGCCCGCACGCCGGATCATGTTGTCCATGAGGGACTCGGTGATCCACCGACGGCGAACGCGCTCTTCGGCCGGGACGCCGTAATGGTTGAGGACGGGATCGTTCGCCAAGTCGAGGGCCTTCTTCATGTCCTCGTTGGCGCCTTCGAACAAATGCGACCAGCGCTTCTTCCGCTGCACATCCTCCCGCAACCAGGGCATGTCGCCCTCGATGTTGCGAACGTCTTTCATCAACTCTTCGGTGAGATAGGCTGTCATTTATCGTTCTCCTTGAAAGGTTTTGAAACTCTTTCGTTTTTCAAGCCGCCTCGAGGTTGGCTACCCGAGCATGGTCACCATGCGAGCCTGGTTCGCCAGGACCTGCTCCTGCTCGGTCAGCTCGATCTTCTTCTCGTCTCTGTCGCCGCCCATCATGATACCCTTGCCAGCGGGGGCGTCGGCTCCGGCGATCTTGCAGATCGATTCGATCAGGTCGATGCGACCCTTGACGAACGCCTGGGCGGTGGACTCGGTGAGCACCTTGTCCTTGAGCTCTCCGCGCACCTTCTCAATGACGAGCGCAGGCTTGCCCTTCAAGCTCTCCTCGACGATCTCGACCACCTTCTTCTGGTCCTTCTCGAAGGCAATGGCTTCGGTGAGCTTTTTGTTTTCGGCCTCGGCCTTGGTGACACGAACTTCGAGCTTCTTCAGCTCTTCATCCTTGGCCTCAGACTTGTCGATCACTTCCTCGTCGGCATCGTCTGTCTCGAAGCGCTCCAGGAACTCGTCGGACTTGAGATACTCCAGAACCATCCCGGAGATCTCCTTCCGCATGCTCTCCTCGAAGTTCTTGGACATTGCCTCTTCCTTCTCCTTCACTTTGGCTTCGACAAGGGCTTTCACCTTGTCGTGTGCTAGGATTCCTTCCCAATCCTTCTCAACCAACTTGGTAATGTCGAAGTTCATTTCTGCGGTCTCCTCTTCTTGAAAGTCGTCGATTTTGGCCCCTGGTGCGGATTGCTCGACCACGATGTCGAAAGATTTCAATATGAAATCTTCGTTCACAAACTTCACACGGCGGCCGACCCAATCCTGGTTGGACTCTGCGAGCGGGTGCTCCTTTAGAAACTCTGCTTCGGTTGCAGTTCCCCGGGCCCGGGAGCTGATTCCGATTTTGAATCCTGCTCGGACAATGGCAGCGATATTCTTGCCTGCTACGGTATCCGCCAACTCCGCCTCGCCCATGACCGATCCATCGGGCAGGATGGAAAGGTTCGTGAGGCCACCGATCACACTGTTGACCGAAGGAGACTCGACGGAGCCGTCGGGCTTCCTCGGTGGATGATCAGCAAGCATGAGGATTGCGCGTTCTTGGATATCCGGAAGCATGCGAGATGTCTCGCGCTCGTAGAGCTTTTTGGTATACAGGGTGCCGTTCGCGGTCACCTTGTCTGCGTGCCCGAATTTGCCGCGTACCCGCATGATGACTCCCTTGGGTAGCGATTCGGATTTTTCTTGAATATCTTCGAGAACTTCGAATTTTGAAAAAAGCGGTTTTTGTTCAAACAAATATGCAGCTGTCCTCACCTTAGACCTCCTCTTTGGGAGCGGCGCCAACGATGCGATTTCGAAGTACTCGACCCGTGTGATGTCCCAATTCCACCCACTTGTTAGGTTGCCAAGATCCGGATTTTGATTCAAACGAACGCCGAAAAGCCGTCAAACCTAGCTTCAGAGCCCGATCAAACGGGTGTTCGGCTTCATGAATGATCCGCGATACAGATTGCGCGAGAAAATTTGCTTGCTCGAGCGACAACGGCAATCCGTCAAGTTCGGTTGGAGTCCCACACCATATCTGGATTTCTTCGAGAGACATCATTCAAAAACCTCTCTCTGGGTCAACTCTAGATTCCATCGCTTCGCCGGAAAGGGATACCATTGAAAAAAAACTGTGTTCGACCAATCACAACTTCGGAGGCAATCTTTTTGGCTTCCTCGACCGTAAAACAATCTCGACCGAGTTGCTTGTGCTCGTACAAATCAAACAATCGCCAGACCTGCATTCCTCTTACCCAATAAGGCCCGCAAATTCGCCATCGCGTAGATTTGGGGGTTTTTCGCCTACCCGGTCCAATGATTTCTGGCCTAGGATTCATTTCGATTCTCCGAGCGCTTCATTCTGTTGCTTGACCAAATACGCGATCCGGCTTCGTTGGAGAATTTTTTTCCGCCTCCCCTGTTTTTCTTCAGTTTTTGCAAGGGTACGGCGATGCGCAATCCCCGCCAACGTAGCCCTTCTCTCGTCAGGGCTCATGTTGTTTACGGGTCGAGGCCCGGAGCCCGGCCCACCTTCTAAAAAAGAAGACACGACCGAATCAATGATCTGGCGTATTGAGATTTTGTCGAACATTTCAGGCTCCGGTTCTGTGAACTTCGTACTTGCCATTATCGAGTTTTCGAATTCGATACTTCCGATCGGCATACTTGCCCGAGCCCTCGTGCGTGGTGGCTTTCACCGCCGGGCCACCCTTTTTTGAAATACGGTCACCGAGGACATTGTTGGCGAAAAGAGCTGCGAGGTAGTCCTTTCCACCCACGCCCTCGATGACCACCTCCGTCAATTCGTCAATGGAAGCAGCAAGCGCTAACTCTACGTCTTTCTTCTTTTTCTTCTTCAGGCAACTCTCGATCCAGGCGCGCAAATGCATTCCATAAATCGGCCGCCGTTGGAGCTTTTTGTTCTTCGTTTTTCCGGTTGGGTTGGGAGCGATTTCGCCAGTGGTGATCATTCGCGCCTCTTTTCATCTAAAATTTGTGAAAGCGCTTTCACAACTTCTTGATCAATTTTTTGAGCGCCTTGAGGAGATCGGCCGACACATTGGGCATTGATCAGGTTCCCTTTTTCTGGCGGTCGAAGAAATCGCGGATGACTACATTGACCACCCGCTTCAGAGATTGCCGGAACTCCTCGGTGTTCAGGTTCTCTAAATTCTTACCGAAGGTCCCGTCTTCTTGCAAATTCTCCTCGGTCTCAGACGGCTTGAGTTTCTTCTTTTTGAAAGGCAGTTTTTCAGCCTTTCCCTTGTCATCTTCTTCGTCGTCCACGACATCCTCTGCATCGTCGTTCGTGGCGTCTTCATCATCCGACTTGTCTTCGGCGGGCGGTGAAGTATCTTCCTCATCATCTTCCTCATCATCTTTTTCTTCATCGTCTTTCTCGGGGGGTGTGGCGACGGGACCTTTCAATTTGTCGATCTTGTCCTTTACCGATTTCTTCATGAATTTTTTGAATGCCACGATTTTCTCCTCACTCCTTGGTGCGCCCAAGGCGAACGGGGGTTTTTACGAATTCGATTTCTTCTTGTTTGGCAAAAACAAACAGACGGCGCAATGCAAAATCGACGGCGTCGTCCTCGCCCCGGATCCAGATGTAGAGGCGAGAAAGCAAATGGTCATCGAACGGGCCGAGATCCACTTTCAGACCCTGAATGGCAAAGACCGCCAGACCCAAGAGCACGTAAGTCTCGGGGAGGGTTTTGGCGAGAAGGTTGTATCGAGCGATGGTCATTGATCACCAATCGGATTGTTGTCTCGCCGTTGTCTTGCCAAGAATCGAATGGCATTTTTTATGTGGTATGTGGTCATTCTGCGAGGTCGTTCTTCGGGCGTTTGTCTACCAGCCGCCACATTCTCTTCCGCTTTCCTTGCTTTTTTCGTATCCTTGGTACTTCTTGCCATCACACCGTGTTCTTCTGCCTTTAAGTAGTGTTTTTTGGCAGCTTCTGGATCGGTATCTCTCAACGAAAGGTACGCCTTCATGTGACGCCCACTGGCACGAGCATAATCGTCCGACTTGCCCGTCTTTTCTGCTTTCTTACTCGCCCTTTCGGCTCTTGCAACATTGTCTTCGGGCGTAGGGTTCTTTCCAGAACCCGCAGGGTACCGGCCCGATCCAGGTCCGCCTTCGAGAAAGAGTTCTACGGCTTCGTTGACGATCTGTTGCACCTGTTCTTTGTCCATGTCACTCTCCGAATTTTTTGAATTTGTCGCCAACCTGCTGCCGATACCGCTCCAACATCACACCGATCTGCTTGGTCTCGACCTCAGTGAGCGCATCACCCGAGACACCGTAAGTCGCGAAGAGCTGTCGCTCGGCGAGGAGGCTCATGTGCTTCTCGGTCACCACCTCATCGACGCTGACCAACGGGGCATCCCAGAGCCCGTTCTCTTCCAGGTAGTCGATGATCTCCGCGTTGGCCTGTTTGCGCGCCTGGACCGCTGCAGCAAACTCGTCCGACCCTTCATCCAACACGGCGACGAGCCGCCGCTGGTAATTCATCTCGGCGTAGAGCTCATCGAGGTGAGTGCGTTGAATCGCATCGGGCAGGATGAATCCGGCAGGCGCGGGGGTGGGGGCCAGGAGCTGCTCGAGGTCGCCGCGGAAAGGTTGGCTGGGTTCTTCTTCCCACGCGGGCACCTCGGCCACCCCGGTCTCGGGCATAGTCTCCCCGGGCTGGGGGTTGTACACGAATTCCAGACGGCACCGGCAGTTCATGCGACAAACCGTGTCTCCAGCCCGAGGAGTGGTCGGAAGCGAATATTTTGTGTAGGGCGAGTGCATCGACATCAGGATGCAATCGTCGCAGTGCTCGGCTTGCCCGAGTCGCCAGTGAATCACGGTCTCATCGGGCAGTTCTTCGACCTTTGCGTTCCACGCGATGCCGTCGAGCGCGTTGGCGTAGTGCTGGACCCGTTGATCGAACCGGGCAAGGTCGCCGTTTTTGACTTGATTGGCGAAATCGGATGCGTAGCCCACTTCAGAATCGACCGCACGTCGAAGCCACTCCGCGTCGCCCGAGTCGAGGTCACGGTTCACGCCGAGTTGGTAAGCTTGCCGAAATCCATCACCGATGACTTCGCGTGCCCGGCCCACGAACTCGTTCGGGCCGATGCTACCCTCGTGAACGCGGGACATCAAGGCCCCGATGTCGTCCCTGTACTCGTTTTTGACTCTGCCAAGCAACGAGGGCAGCTCTTTGGCCTCGACGACCACTCTCCCAGTTCTTTCGATCTCGGTGAGCATGCTGTCGAGGGCGCAAAGGAGATTTTGCGCCGCTTCGATGGGCATTGCACGAGCCGCTCCAAGCACCTGGGCTTCGTTCAGCTCGAGCATTTCGTAGATGGATTCAGCCACAGATGACCTCATTCACCGGATCGCAAACCGAATTTGGACAACTTGCGACGATAACGCGCTTCCGATTTGGCAAGCGGTTCGGTGTGCGCTAGCGTGAGTGATTTCTTCCCGCCGACCCGTTTTCCCAATTCATCATAGAGTTTTTCGGCGTCCTTGGCGGTCTGATTGCGATATCGAATGAATGCGCGTTTGTCACCACCGCGAATCTCGATAGAATTGTCGTTTTGATTGAAAATGACTCGGATCTTTTTATTGTCTTTCAATTCGTTCACGATTCGATCAGCCTTCTCCGAATGTGAATGCTTGTGCGGTTCGGATCCGGCTCTGGAATCAGCCTGATCAACGGGCTTTACTTTCGCCGGGCTCTTTTCGCGTTCATGACTCGCCGCTATTTCACGATCAATCGCGGGTCTCAACAGATCCCGGTCTTTCGCGTCGTGCGGTGCGGGCTTCAGAAGCGGTTCTTCTTTCGAGGTACCCAAAGCATCTTCTTTTGCAGCTTGGGTTCTGGCTTCAGAATCTTCCTTTTTCAATCTCACATATTCTGCATTGTGGTGATCGGCCAATGCAGAATGTTTTGCTGCGTTCACCTTGTCATTCACATCGGCATATTCCTCAGCGGCGGCTCGATGCGCGGTGAATGCGTTGGCGTGCGAGTTTGGTGAACCGTACTTTTTGGCGAGTTCAGATTCATTGTTGGCCATTTTGACCAGTTGTTGAGCCGGCGGAGAGAGTTCTTTCGCGCTCGACCCACCCACGTTGTCATCCAGCGTGGGCTTCTTGCCCGTTCCAGCTGGGTACCGGCCCGAGCCCGGCCCACCTTCAAACAAACTCTCGACGAATTCGTCTACGAATTTTTTGACGGCATCGAAATTCATGAACGTTTCCTTTCCAAGTTCTAGACCCGCTGCCAATCCGATTGATTTTTTGAAATCCTCTTCACTCGCGTTCTTACGACTACTGTTGCACGAATAGCAAACGGTTGCCAAATTGTTGTGATCGTTGTTCTTGTGATTCGCGTCGAGATGATCCAAGGTTGCGCGGCTCTTGAGTGGGCCGCCCTGCGTGACCCGCTTCGCACAATATCGGCATTTCCACCCATCCCGCTTATAGAGCTTGACGCGGGTCGTGCGGCGAATCCAATTCGAGCCCTGGTTTTTGTTTGCGGTATTCGTGCGGGGGCGGCTCGCATGTGCGTCGGGGTTCTTTCCGGAACCCACCGGGTACCGACCGGAGCCCGGGCCACCCTCGACGAGATTGCAAAGCGATTGCCGGATTGATTCGAGATTCATTCGATTCCCCTAGAAGAATTTTTTGAAAAATCTCCGAATCGAACCACCATAGAATCGGTGAACCGAAATCCGGTAGTCGAGAATTTCGCCCTTGCGGCTCACGGTGAAATTCTCGGGGATAAGCACAGAAGTCGATTTGGTGGACGCATTGACCACGACGCATTTCAGTTCGCTGCCGTCCGCAAAAACCGTAGGGCTGGTGCCGTGGTGCGGACAAGAGGAAGCGAGTTCGCAGGTATCGCAAACTCGCTCCCATTCTGGTCTGAGTGTTTCGAGATTCATTCCGTGTCCGAGAATGGATCGTTCGACATGTCGGTGTTGTACTTCTTTGCCTTCTTTGTCTTAGGAACTCGAAAGGTTTTTCGGCCAATGATCTTCTTCAAACCTGTCATGTCCATTCCCCAGACCGGATCGATTTTCTTAGGACTTGAACCGGCTGTTTCTCGTTCTTTTTCGTTTGCAATCTTCTGGTGTTCCTCGGATTTTTTGATATGCTTCTCATACCCTTCGTTGTCACCCGCTTCTTTTTTGGCGTATGCGGCTTTGTAATGCGCGAATTCTGCATCCGAATGATCCTTCGTCGCACCCGAAGCTGTCGCCTTTGCGGTAGCGTTTTCAGCGTTCGTCGATTTCATTTCGTAACTTTTTGCCAGCTTGCCGGCTTCTTTTGCGTGAAACTCGCCCATTTTTTGGTGCCCAATTTCTGCACCGTACCTAGCCGCAGTTCTAGCCATTTCGGCCGCCGTAAAATGTTTTATCGAAGCTTGCGCGTGCAATCCATAGCTCATTCTGCCTACTGCTTTGTTGGTTGCGATATCTGCTTTTTGACTCGAATCTTCCGAAGCTTGAGAATGCTTGTCTCCAGGATTCTTTCCAGAACCTGCAGGGTATCTGCCGGATCCAGGCCCACCTTCAAGAAATTCTTTCACGACCGAATCGACGATGGATCTGACGAAATTTTTTTCCATAATGATCTCCGTTTTATGAAAGCGCTTTCACAACTTTTCGATTTCTGCCTTGAGTGCCAGAAGAATTCGTTTTTCTTTTTCTAATTTCCGAATCTTGCGATTCGCCTTATCAAAATCGACTTTTGGTGAATCGCGCGGAGATTCGTCCCAGGGTTGATGCCATTTCAATTTTCCCGAACCCTTTGGATAACGCCCAGACCCCGGGCCACCTTCGAGAAATTCCGTTACGACCAAATCGACGATTGAACGAACGAAATTCTTGTCCACGACGATCTCCGTCAGCGTTCGGTTTCGGTGACAACTAGGGGTTGGTGCAATTTTTCCTGAATGATGACCCGAAGCTTGTTGCGCAGGTCGAACAGATCATTTTGCAGGCGCATGTTGGTGAACACCGATTCCTTGATCGCGCCCATTTCTTTCTGCCCGATACCTCCACCACCCATGCCGGGGGCGGCGACCTGTTTCGGTTCCAGGCTGGAGACGATCTCTTCGACTTCTTTCTCGGAGAGCTTGATGATGTTTTCGAGCAACCAGCGCAGCGGGACGCCAAGAGCGGTGTTGGCATTTTGAACGATGGTCCATTTGACCTGTTCAATGGCCATTCGCATTTGCTCATCGACGAAGCTGATCGGCGGGTAGATGACCGAGTAGAGCTCCTCGGTGGGGATGTAGCCGTTGAAGAGCAATTCGGTGTCGTAGATCCGCCGTTGCTTGCCCGCCATGATTTTTTGAACCGATCGGATCATGCGGCCAAATTCCACGTCCTGCCACCCGAGCATCGCGCGCCCTCGCGTGTCGGCTTCGAGGCCCATGTA
>Ga0315292_10001715_pt1 | contig 11950 bp, 9 predicted proteins | sample YL17G13_0_MG_FD_204029 | JGI IMG/M metagenome (GOLD analysis project Ga0315292, IMG submission 204029) | Sediment microbial communities from Yellowstone Lake, YNP, Wyoming, USA - YL17G13_0 | ecosystem: Environmental > Aquatic > Freshwater > Lake > Sediment | place: USA: Wyoming | collected... | reverse complement strand
GGCCTTGTCGATGCCGGATTCGACACGGATGCGCTCGGAGATCTCGACCATGACCTGGGCGTTGTCGATGAGGAACTGCTTGGCGTTCTCCCGGCCCTGACCGAGTTGCTCGCCTTCGTAGGTGTACCAGGCCCCCGACTTCTTGACGATGCCCATGTCGACACCGATGTCGAGCGCCGAGCCTTCGCGGCTGATGCCCTTGCCGTACATGATGTCGAACTCGGCCTGGCGGAACGGCGGGGCCACCTTGTTCTTGACGACCTTGACCCGGGTGCGGTTGCCCACGACCTCGACGCCGTCCTTGATCGACTCGATGCGGCGGATGTCGAGCCGGACCGACGAGTAGAACTTGAGCGCCCGCCCACCGGGGGTGGTCTCGGGCGAGCCGAACATCACGCCGATCTTCTCGCGGAGCTGATTGATGAACAGGCAGATCGTGTCGGTCTTGTTGAGGTTGGCGGTGAGCTTGCGCAGCGCCTGGGACATGAGCCGGGCCTGGAGGCCGACATGGGTATCGCCCATCTCGCCCTCGATCTCGGCCCGAGGGGTGAGGGCGGCCACCGAATCGATGACGACGACGTCGAGGGCACCGGAGCGCACCAACATGTCGCAGATCTCGAGGGCCTGCTCGCCGGTGTCGGGCTGGCTGATGAGCAGCTCGTCGACGTCGACCCCGATGGCCGCCGCGTAGATCGGGTCCATGGCGTGCTCGGCATCGATGTAGGCACAGATGCCGCCATTGCGCTGCGCCTCGGCCACCACGTGCATGGCCAGAGTGGACTTGCCCGACGACTCGGGGCCGTAGAGCTCGACCACCCGACCGCGGGGCAGGCCACCGACACCGAGGGCGAGGTCGAGGGCCAGCGCCCCCGTGGGAATGGTCTCGATGGCCAAAGAGGCTTTGTCGCCCATCTTCATGACCGAGCCCTTGCCGTACTGCTTCTCGATCTGCCCGAGGGCCATCTCGAGTGCCTTGTCTCGTTCCACCTGCGTTCTCCTTGGTGAGGGTGTGTCCGGGTCTCGAACGACTGCTGGGTGATGGCTGCGAGCAACGCCGCAGCGATTGAGGCACACCATACGAAGAGGGTGTGACAGGAACTCCGGAGCGAGCCGAAGCGAATGACAGGAGTGTAAGTCGAACGCCCGTTCCCGGCAAGGACCCTCGCCGGATTCTCTCGGAATTCCTCGAATTGGTCGACGCACCGGGACCAAACCGCGCTCCGGTGCGGTTGACCCGCAGGCGAGACCAGCGGTCGTCCGACCCATGGATCTCGTCGCCGTGCCGCCAGACTGTCGGGCACGTTCCCACCCACATCCGATCAGGAGCCCACGATGGCCGACCACACCGTGCCCACCGACGCCGAGTTGCGCGAGCGGCTCACCTCCGAGCAGTACGAGGTGACCCAGCACAAGGGCACCGAGCGCGCCTTCACCGGCGAGTACTGGGACTGCCACGACGACGGCGTCTACCGGTGCGTCGTGTGCGACGAGCCGCTCTTCGCCTCGACCACCAAGTTCGAATCGGGCAGCGGCTGGCCCAGCTTCTGGCAGCCCCTCGACGACGACCAGGTGGCAACCGAGAGCGATGTCAGCCACGGCATGATGCGCACCGAGGCGCTCTGTGCCAACTGCGGCGCCCATCTCGGCCACGTCTTCCCCGACGGTCCCCGGCCCACGGGCGACCGCTACTGCATGAACTCGGCCTCGCTGCGACTCGACCGCGACACTGCCCCCGACGGGACCTGAGCGGAGCCGAGCCGGCTACCAGGGCGCCGGGGTGCCGCTGCCGATCAGATGTCGGCGCAGCCAGTCGAGTACCGAGATGGTCGAGAACTGGCGGATGCGCTCACGATCGCCCGGCATGCGAACGACCATCGAGTCGACCTCGCCGTCGAGGCACAGGCCGAAGTACACGGTGCCGACCGGTTGCCCCTCCTGCGTGTCGGGGCCGGCCACGCCGGTGACCGACACGGCCACATCGCAGTCCAGCACCCGGCAGGCGCCCTCGGCCATGGCGATCGCGGCGTCGTCCGACACGACCGGGCCAGGGGGCACGCCGAGGACGTCGAACTTCACGTCGCTGGCATAGGAGACGATCGAGCCCCGGAAGACCTCACTGGCGCCCGGCACGTTGGTGAGCCGCGAGGCGATGAGCCCGCCGGTCACCGACTCGGCCGTGCCCAGCGTGAGGCCCCGCTCGCGGAGCAGCCGCAGCACCACCACCTCGATCGGTTCGTCGTCGACGCTGAACACGACGTCACCGAGCACCTCGGCGATGAGCGCCACCTCATCGGCCAGGATCCGGTCGACCTCGTCGGCGGTGGGGGCCTTGGCGGTGACCCGCACCTTGAGGCCCTCGATGCCACTGGCCAGGAAGGCGATGGTCGCGTGACCCAGGTCGTCGAGCTCGGCGATGCGGGCCTCGAGCATCTCGGCCAGGCCCGACTCGCTCTGGCCCCAGGTGCGCAGCGTGCGACTGCGGATGACCGCCTGCACGCCCGCCCGACGCTGCAGGTCGGGCAGCACGGTGCCCTCGACCATCTCCTTCATCTCATACGGCACGCCCGGCACCGCGTAGATGACCTGACCGGTCTCGGGGTCGCCGATCGGGCACACGAGGCCGGGAGCCGTGCCCGGCTGCTGCGCCATCGTGCGGGCACCTTCGGGCACCTGCGCCTGACGCAGGTTGTTGGCCGGCATGTCGCGGCCCCGCGAGCCGAACATCGCCCGGATGCGGTCCTCGATCTCGGGGTCGGTGCGCAATTCGACACCCATCACGTCGGCGATCACGTCACGGGTGATGTCGTCGTGGGTCGGACCGAGACCGCCACACATGATCACGGCGTCGCTGCGGTCGAGGGCGATCCGCAGGGCGGCGGCGATGCGGTCGGCGTTGTCGCCGACCTTCGTCTGGAAGTGCGAGTCGATGCCGACGAGGGCCAGCTGCTCGCCGATCCAGCACGAGTTCGTGTCGACGATCTGTCCGAGCAGCAACTCGGTGCCCACGGCGACGATCTCACAACGCATGTCGAAAGCTCCTGGCGTGGTCAGTGGTCGTGATCGGGGGCCGAGCCCGAGGTCGTGGCCGCGGCGCGTCCGGCCCACAGGTACTGTCCGCCGCTCAGCACGGCCACCACGACCGAGGCCCACAGCAGCACGTCGCCCACCCAGGCGTGGGCCGTGGCCAGCGGCGGCATGATGGCGGCGCCGATGGCGAGCCCCTGGAGCAGCGTCTTGAGCTTGCCGCCGCGCGACGCCGGCAGGGCCAGCCCCCGGCGCCCCCAGTACACGCGGTAGAGGCTGATGCCGATCTCGCGCACGGCGATGATGGCCACCGGTGGCCACGGGAAGCGTCCGATCGACACAAGGCTGAACAGCGCGCCCAGCACGAGCACCTTGTCGGCCAGCGGGTCGAGGAAGGCCCCGGATCGGGTGGTGCCCTGGCGGCGGGCGATCCAGCCGTCGATGCCGTCGGTGCTCGCCAGCGCGATCCACATCAGGAACACGGACCACGATGCCTTCTGCGACGTGATCATGCTGAACAGCAGAGGAGCGATGAGCAGGCGCAGGATCGTGACGACATTGGCCGGCGTGTAGAGCGCCGACGGCCCGTAGGTCTGCTCGGCGTCGCTCATGGCCTGCCCTCGACACGAGCAGACAAGACCTCGCCACGAACCGCGGCAACAGCGGACGGGGCATCCACAGCCTCGGCGACGAGATCGGGACCAAGGGCGTCGACCACCGTGACCTCGACGAAGGAGCCGACCTCGAGCGAGTCGGGGACGGCGATCACGCCATCGATCTCGGGGGCCTCGCGGTAGGAGCGGGCGGTGCCGGTTGCGTCGACGAGCACACGGACCGGAGTGCCGATGAGGTCGTCGCGCCGGCGAGCCGTGATGGCGTCCTGCAACTCACCGAGCTCGGCCAGTCGATCGCGCATCAGCTCGGGCGCCACCTGACGATCGAGGTCGGCGGCATAGGTGCCCTGCTCCTTCGAGAAGGAGAAGAAGCCGCACCAGTCGAGCTGGGCCTCGGCGACGAAGTCGAGCAACTGGTCGTGATCGTGCTCGGTCTCGCCCGGATAGCCGACGATGAAGTTCGACCGGAAGGCGGCGCCGGGCTCAGCGGCCCGGATGGCGGCGATGCGGTCGAGGAACTTCTCGCCGTTGCCCCATCGGCGCATACGGCGCAGCAGCGGAGCAGACACGTGCTGCAACGACAGGTCGAAGTACGGCACGCCGGTGGCGAGCACGGTCTCGATGAGCTCGTCGGTCAGATCGCTCGGGTACAGGTAGAGCAGCCGCACCCAGTCGACCCGCTCGGCGACGGCTCGCACCAGCGGCACGATCGAGCGCTCCCCCACACCCTGGTCACGGCCGTAGGCGGCGAGATCCTGGGCGACGAGGACGATCTCGCGCGCCCCGAGCTGATCGACCTCGGCCAGGAGGTCATCGACCGAGCGGCTGCGCTGCTGGCCCCGGAACGACGGGATGGCGCAGAACCCGCACGCCCGGTCGCAGCCCTCGGCCACCTTGAGATAGGCCCACGGCGCCGTGGCCCGGGGTCGGGGCAGGTTGAGCAGGTCGAACGACGGCACCGCAATCGACGGCACCGCAATCGACGGCACGGCCCTCGTCGGCTTGGTGCCGATCGAGACCGCCACGGCAGTCGTCGCCGGGGCTGACGGCGAGGCCAGGGCGGTCACGGCGACCCCAAAGCCCGCGACCGCATCGACTTCGGGCAGGGCTTCGGCCAGCTCCTGGCCGTAGCGCTCGGCCATGCAGCCCGTGACCACGACCCGGGCGCCTTCGGCCCGGGAGTCGCTCAGGGCCAGCACGGTGTCGATCGATTCCTGGCGAGCCTCCTCGATGAAGGCACAGGTGTTGACGACGATCAGGTCGGCCTGGTCGGGAGCGTCGGCCGCCACCAGCCCGTCCGCCAGCATCGTGCCGGTGAGCTTGTCGGAGTCGACCTGGTTCTTGGGGCAGCCGAGCGTCTCGACCCAATACGTCCTAGCCATCGCCCGGCGATCCTACCGGAGGGGTCCCGCCCGACTGCAGGTGGGCGACCACGTCGACTGCGCTCAGATGCGGTCGAAGGTGAGGGCCCAAAGCAGGCCGGTGAGCCCCATGCCCTCGTTGACGCGGCCGGCGGCGATCTCGGCCCGCGCGGTGTCGACGTCGACCCACTCGACCCGTTCGGACTCCCCCGGGTCGGTCGGCTCGCCGACGTAGGTGGCGCCGTCGGCCAGGAAGACGTGGAAGAACTGATCGCACACGCCGTTCATCGGCTCGTACGTGAAGAGGTGCTCGAGCGGTCCGGGCTGCCAGCCACTCTCCTCGAGGCACTCGCGTTCGGCCGCCTGCTCGCGCGTCTCGCCCTCGTCGATCCGGCCGGCCGGCAGTTCCCACCCCCACGTGTCGGTGATGAACCGGTGGCGCCAGAGCAGCAGCACGCCCCGGTCGGGATCATGGACGATGGTGCCCGCCGCCTGGTGGGGCATGCGCACCACGTGGTGGTCGAAGCGCTCCTGGCCCGGCACCTCCACGTCGACCAGGCGCAGCGAGACCCACGGGCTCTCGTAGATCGAGCGCTCACCGTGCACGGTCCATCGCATGGCCGTCAGGATGGCACGGGACCGTCCGGGCGAGGAGACGTTCCCGCGGGACCGCACCGATTCGGTGTGTCAATGCAGGAACGTTGGCCGGATGGCTGTCGAGCGGGACGGCCGACGTGCTCAGGCGGCCGGGGTGGCCATGGCCGACCCGCTCAGGGGAAGGCCAGGGCGAGACTCGGTCGCGGCCACGGCATCGACAACAGCTGGCCGAGGGCCGACGACGTCACGAACGCGGTGCGCAGGTCGGGCCCCCCGAAGCAGATGTTGGTGATGAGCGGGTCGGGCAGCGGCAGGTGCTCGGATGCCGAGCCGTCCGGGGCGATGGTGGTGATACCGCCCTGGCCCAGGGTGCCCACACAGACCCAGCCTTCGGCGTCGACCGCGAGTGAGTCGAAGAGGTGCCCCTCGGGCGCATCGAACAGCAGGGTGCCGCCGTGGGCCGCGTCGCTCGACGGGTCGGGGGCGACCTGGCCGGGACCGGTGATGTCCCAGGCCCACACCCGACCCGTGTGGGTCTCGGCCACGTAGAGCCTGTCGCCGGCCGGCGACAGGCCGATCCCGTTGGCCGCCTCGGTGTGCATGGCGACCGACGAGACCGTGCCGTCAGGCGCACGGTAGAGCACCCCGGCCTGGGTGGTGGCCAGCTCGGCGCCGACCCCGTGATCGGTGAACCAGATGCCGCCGTCGGCGTCGAGTACCAGGTCGTTGGGGGCCTGCAGCGGCTTGCCGTCGCACTCGTTGGCGAGGGCCTCGACGGCGCCGGTCGCGAGGTCGACGCGTTGCAGACAGCCCCCGGACCAGGATTCGGGAGGTTCGAAGCCCGGCACGGTGAGCTCACCGATCTGGCTCCACTCGAAGAAGCCGCCGTTGTTCGCCACGTAGACCGCGCCGTCGGGGCCGAGGGCGGCGCCATTGGGTCCCCCGCCACACTCGGCCACGACCTCGGTGCGGCCGTCTGGATGCACCCGGGTGAGCGTGCCCCGCGGGATCTCGACGAGCAGGACCGACCCGTCGACCATGGCGATCGGCCCTTCGGGGAACTGCAGACCGGTGGCGATGATCTCGAAGTCACGAGCATCGGACATGGCCGGCATCATGGCACGCGACACGCGGAACCGGCTCGGCGGTCAGTTCGCCTCTCGCGACGCATGCAACACGCGTATCGGGACGGGTCAGACGTCGTCGTCGGGCGAGCCGGTGTCGGCGTCGCCGGCATCGGTGCCCTCTTCGAGCTCCTCGGGTGTCATCAGCACGGCTCGGGCCTTCGAGCCCTCACCGGGTCCGACCACACCGCGCTGCTCGAGCAGGTCCATCAGGCGGCCGGCCCGGGCGAAGCCCACCCGCAACTTGCGTTGCAGCATCGACGTCGAGCCGAGCTGCGAGCGCACGACCAGCTCCATGGCCTGGGCCAGCAGATCGTCGTCCTCATCGTTGCCGGTGCTGCCACCGAGCAGACCGCTGCCGGCCGACGCGCCTTCGTCGGCGCCCTCGACCCCTTCGACGTAGGCCACGTCGGGGGCCTGGCGGATCCACGAGCCGACGATGGCCCGCACCTCCTTCTCGTCGACCCAGCAACCCTGGATGCGCTGGGGCACGCTCGATGCCGGGCCGAGCAGCAGCATGTCGCCCTTGCCGACCAGACGCTCGGCGCCCGACTGGTCGAGGATGACTCGACTGTCGGCGAGGCTCGAGACCGAGAAGGCCCACCGGGCCGGCACGTTCGCCTTGATGACACCCGTGATGACGTTGACCGATGGGCGCTGCGTGGCGATGACGAGGTGGATGCCGACGGCGCGTGCCATCTGGGCGATGCGGCAGATCGAGTCCTCGACGTCGCGGGCGGCCACCATCATGAGGTCGTTGAGCTCGTCGACCACGATCAGGATGAACGGCAGGCGCTGGTACTCGAGGCCCTGTTCCTCGGCGGCGGCCGTGAGGTCACCGCGGTCGAACGCCGCGTTGTAGCCGGTGATGTCACGCACCCCGACCTCGCTGAGCAGGTCGTAGCGGCGCTCCATCTCGCGCACCGCCCACGAGAGGGCATTGGCCGCCTTCTTCGGGTTCGTCACGACCTGGGTGAGAAGGTGGGGCAGCTTGTTGTACTGCCCGAGCTCGACCCGCTTGGGGTCGATCAGGATCATGCGCACCTGGTCGGGCGTCGAGCGCATGAGCACCGACGTGATGAGCGAGTTGATGCACGACGACTTGCCGGCGCCGGTCGCGCCGGCGATGAGCACGTGGGGCATGGTGGCGAGGTTGGCCAGCACCGAGCGACCGTTGATGTCGCGACCGACGGCGACCTCGAGCGGATGGTGGGCCTGGCGGGCCTCTTCGGAACCGAGGATGTCGCCGAGGGCGACGACCTCGCGCGTGGCGTTCGGGACCTCGACGCCGATGGCATGGCGACCGGGAATGGGGGCGAGGATGCGCACATCGGGCGACGCCATGGCGTAGGCGATGTCCTTGTGGAGGCTGGTGACCCGGGCCACCTTCACCCCCGGGCCGAGCTCGAGCTCGTAGCGGGTGACGGTGGGGCCCACCACCATGCCGACCAGGCGGGTCTCGACGCCGTGAGCGGCCAGGGCCCCCTCGAGGGCCCGACCGCGCTCCTCGACGGCGAGACGATCGACCTGCTGCACCTCGGACCGGCGGAGCAGCTTGGACGACGGCAGCTTCCACGGCGACCGCTCGGCGGCCGGGCCCAACCCGATGGCCAACTGCTCGACCTCGCCCGTGCCGTCGTCGTCACCGGCATCGTCGTCGACCGGTGCGGTCGCCGCCGCCGACGCCGGCTCGCCTTCGCCACCGACCACCACGGTCGGCCCGACTTCTTCGGCCGGCAGCGGCGTCGGCAGGGCGGCCTTGCGCGAACGCTTTGCGTTGGGCTCGGCGTCGGACGTCGCCGGCTCGCGTAGATCGATGTCGGCCCCGTCAGCGTCGTCGGGCCGGTCGCCCACTTCGAACAGCGGGGCGAAGGCCCGGCCCAGCGCGCCGGTGACGGGGCGAACGCCGGCGGCGGTGCGTCCCGCGGCGGCCCGCACCGACGTGCGGGCGATCACCAGGATGCCGACCACGCCGAGGGCGACGAGCACCAGTGCGGCACCCCACACCCCCAGCAGGCGGCCCAGTGAGCCGCCGGCAACGACCCCCAGGGCGCCGCCCGCCCGCACGAAGTCGTCGAGCGGATCACCCCAGGTGGGCCGGCCACCGAGCAGGTGGAAGAAACCACCGGCGGCCACGATCAGCAGCGCAGACCCGACGACGAGCCGCCCGGCGGAGATCTGCTCGGCCTCGGTCGGGCGCGACGAGTCGTCGGGGGAACGGTCGGCGACACGGCTGGAGGAGTCGGAGGAATCGGCGGAATCGGCACCGGGGCCCCGCACGAGCACGACGCCGATCGCCACGAGCGTCGGCGGGATGATCCACGCGACCAGGCCGACGGCGATGCCGATGCCCTGACCGAGCCCCCGTCCGACCGGCCCGCCGATGTCGGCGTAGATACCGAGGGCGGCGACCAGGCCGGTGACGATGGCCAGGATGCCCCACACGTCGTGACCGTGGCCGTCGAAGACCCGACGCAGTCCGCCACTCACCGAGACGCCGGCCTTTGGCCTGGCCTTCGCCTTCGGCGCCGACCGCTTGGCACCTCGGCTCGACGCCGTCGAACGGGTCGTCGAACCGCCGGAACGGCTTCGCTTGGTGGATCGGGACTGCTGCTTGGTTGCCACTTGCTCACCTGGGGTGGACGCGGATGACCGGACCGGTCACCCCTCGGCCCTGTGCCCGCGCCGAGGTGACACGACGGGTGTAGCACAGCAGACCCAGCCGGTGGAGTGGTGGACCCGTCGGCGGTTCGTGTCCGGGCCGGCTTCGCCGCTAGGGCAACGGCTCGCCGTGGTCGCGACACGATGCCGTCCAACCGGTCGGGGTCACCTGCACCCGCATCCGGCGCCCACAGACCGTGCAGTAGTGGGGCGGATCGAGCAGGCGACGGCACGAGCGGCCGTCGCACCCCCCGCTGGGGAGGCCGCACCAGGGGCAATAGGCCATCGCCGCCCCAGTGGTCACGAGCCTCAGATCACCTTCGAGAGGGCGCCGATGGGCATGCGCAGATCCCCGAGCATCTGCAGGTCCTCCTGCGGCGAGCGACCCAACGTGGTCAGGTAGTTGCCGACGATCAGCGCGTTGATGCCCGACGTCATGCCCATCGCCTGGAGCTCGCGCAACGTGACCTCGCGTCCGCCGGCGTACCGCAGGATCACCGACGGCAGCCCGATGCGGAACAGGGCGATCCACCGGAGGGCCTCGAGGGGCGCCACGACCATGCGGTCGGCGAGCGGGGTGCCCGGCCGCGGGTTGAGGAAGTTGAGCGGCACCTCGGCCGGCTCGACCTCACGGAGCTCACCGATGAGCTCGATGCGCTGCGCCACGGTCTCGCCCATGCCGAGCAGCACCCCGCAGCAGAGCTCCATGCCGTTCTGGCGGACCAGCTCGCACGTGTCGAGGCGCTCCTGGTACGTGTGCGTCGACACGATCGTGGGAAAGTACGAGCGGGCCGTCTCGAGGTTGTGGTTGTAGCGGTGCACCCCGCCCTCGGCGAGGCGCGCCGCCTGCTCGGCGGTGAGGATGCCGGCGCTGACCGCGACCTGCAGGCCGGTGCGATCACGCACGAGCGGCACGAGCTCGAGGATGCGTTGCAGGGTGCGCTCGTCGGGACCACGGATGGCCAGCACGATGCAGAACTCCGACGCGCCGAGGGCGGCGGTCTCCTCGGCGGCCGCGAGCACCTCGTCGGTATCGAGGAAGGGCGTGGCCTGCACCTGGGTGTCGAACTTCGACGACTGGCTGCAGAAGTGGCAGTCCTCGGGGCAGCCCCCGGTCTTGGCCGACAAGATGCCCTCGACCTCGACCTCGGGGCCGCACCAGGCCAGGCGCACCTCGTGGGCGAGGCTGGCCAGCGCCGGCACCGCCGAGTCGGCCAGGGCCGCCAGCCCGGCCAGCTCCTCGAGGGTGAGTTGGCGTCGCTCGTCGAGCAGAGCGTCGCCGGCCGCGGCGATCAGGGTGCGGGACATGGGGGCGAAGGTACCCGGCCGGCCACCGCATCCACCAAAGAAGGGGGCCGCGAGGGCACCTGGTTGTGACGTTCCGGCGGGCTCAGGCGCCGGCGCGCCGGCAGGGTCAGGCGGGAATCTGGGCGGCGAGGGCGTCGGCGATCAGCTTGGACCGCTGGGCGTACCCGGGGGTCGAGTAGTGGATCTGGTCGCTCGTGAACCAGGCATCCTGCACGACGGAAGCCCAGTCATAGACCTCGATATTGGGGTACCGGGCCTGCGCCTCGATGAGCGCCTTGTCGAACAGGGCCATGTTGGCGTTCGCCCAGTCGCCCTTGGTCTTGAGGGTCTTGACGTTCACCCACAGCACGGGGGCGTCGCCGATGACGGCCATCATCCGGTCGATCCGCTCCGGTTCGGAGTGGTTGCTGCCGGCGGCGATGTCGGCGGCATCGGTGGTACCGAGCGCCAGCACCCAGCATCCGTCGTAGCCGGTGGCCTTGACCTGCTTGGCGACGTCCTCGGCATTCAACTGGTTCTTCAGGTGCTCGACGATCGAACGGGCCCCCGAGATCTCAGGGCGGAAGGTGGTCACCCCGACCCGGGCGTACTGAGCGTCGATGCGCTCGGCCGGCTTGGGCAGGTACGAAGTTGAGGTGAGCCCAATCGAGGTCGAGTCGCCGATGTGGACGATCGACTTGCACGAGGTCATCGGCGGTCCGGGCGGGGTCGTCGGCGGCGCTTCGGTGGTGTCGACCGGCACATCGGGATCGGCCGCGGCCGCCGAGTTGTGGTCGGCGGTGCCGCATCCGGTCAGCGCCGCGACGCAAACCAGGACCAGGACTGCTCCGAGGAGCGATCGGGTACGCATGACCCGAACAGTAGGCGTGGGGGGCACGGATTCCCGGGCACCCCCGATCCGGACGGAGCGGGCCTGACCCATCTGCTCGAATGCGCCGCGAGCGGTTGAGTCGGCGCGCCGGGTCCGCATCGTGACCCCGGATCGCCACCGCGGCGAGGTCAGGCCTCCATGATGACCGGCACGATCATCGGCCGGCGCTTGGTGCGCTCGTTGACGAACTTGCCGGCGGTCTTGCGCACGTGGCGCTGCAGGCTCTCGATGTCGGCGGCGTCGTGCGACAGGGCGTCGCGCACAGAGTCGGCGACGGCCGCTTCGCACTCGTCGAGCAGGCCCTCGGCCTCGGCCTCGTAGACCCAGCCGCGCGTGATGACCTCGGGCCCGGTGATGATCGTGCCGCTGCCGATGTCGACGCCGACCACG
>Ga0315292_10001711_pt1 | contig 11973 bp, 8 predicted proteins | sample YL17G13_0_MG_FD_204029 | JGI IMG/M metagenome (GOLD analysis project Ga0315292, IMG submission 204029) | Sediment microbial communities from Yellowstone Lake, YNP, Wyoming, USA - YL17G13_0 | ecosystem: Environmental > Aquatic > Freshwater > Lake > Sediment | place: USA: Wyoming | collected... | reverse complement strand
AAACCCTGGGAGACCGCAGCAAGGGGAGAGGTCGTTGAATACACTCCCGAGACTTATGAGGCAGTTTCGAATAGAGTCATCGGGGCCTACTTCGGAATGATCTGTGAAATTGTAGGAAGTGGCATTTCCAATATCGGCGACCTGGAGCTCGCCATGGATGTGGGACTGGTCTTAAATACCCCCTTTGAAATGATGAACAAGATGGGAGTGAGGAAAGCCTTTGAACTGGTCGAGGCCTATGCCAAAGAGAATCCTGGGTTCAAGGTTGACGACATCCTCAGAAAACAAGCAGCTTCGGGAAAACCGTGGAAGATCCCCGTGGTAATCAGAGAGGACAAGGGTGATGTCGCCGTCGTTAAGATTCGGAGACCAAAGGTTCTCAATGCGCTCAATGAGGACGTTTTCGAACAGTTAAGAGAGAACTTCCTCGACATCCAAAAAGACCCAAAGATCGAGGGTGCGGTTCTGGCCGGCTTCGGAACAAGGGCCTTTGTCTCGGGTGCGGACATTGGAATGCTGGCCGCTCAAAGCTCGGCGAAGGAAGCAGAAGAGGGGTGTCTCAAAAACTATTCTGTCCTTGATCTGATCGAGAATTTGGGCAAACCTGTGGTCTGCGCCATGAATGGGCTGGCCTTTGGCGGCGGCAATGAAATCGCCATGGCCTGCACTGCCCGGATTGCCAAAAAAGGACAGAAGGTTTTAGTGGGTCAACCCGAACCAAAGCTCGGCTTCATCCCCGGAGCGGGCGGAACCCAAAGGCTTCCAAGATGGATAGGATTAGAGAAGGCTTGGCCCATCCTTCGAAACTCGAACCCCATTTCCTCGGCTCAGGCCAAAGAGATCGGCTTGATCCAGGAAGAAGTGGAGGGCGATCTCATTGAGGCCGGTATAAATTGGGTGAAAAATATTCTCTCCGGAAAAGTGAAGGTTCCTTCAATCCCCAAAGGCCCCATTCCCATCCCTTCGAAGCTTCCAGAGGTCGATATTGGACATTTGAGCCGAAAGATCGACTCTCTGCTCCAGCGGGCCATGTTGGAGGGCGCGAAGATGACCCTTGCGGATGGGTTAAAACTTGAGGCTAAGATCTTTGGTGAATGTTTCGCTACAGAGGACAGGAAGATTGGAATCGAGAATTTCTTGACAAAAGGAGCCAAGGTCAACGCAAACTTTGTACATAATTAAAGAAAGGGAAATTGGAATATTGGGATCATGGAATAATGGGTCGTAATTAAATTTGGATTCTGTCTGATAGGATTTCACTATTCCAATTTCCCATTATTCCATATTTGAATGGTTCCGTGATTAACATTGGTGATTGGGTAAAAAAATGGAGTTTTCTTCAACCTCATAAGAGAGCTTTAATCTTCGAAGATCGTCCCTTCACCTACCAGGAAGTCAACCTCCGTACCAACCAACTCTGCCATTTTCTCTTGGCTCTTGGAGTTCAAAAAGGCGACCGGATCTCTGTTCTTCTTTACAATTGCCATCCATACATCGAAATCTTCTTTGCCCTTTCAAAAATCGGTGCCATTCTCGTCCCCCTCAACTGGAGACTGGCTGGGCCTGAACTTGAGTTTATCATCAGAGATAGTGGCTCCCGAATACTTATCTTTGAACCTGAGTTTGAAGAGATGTTGACTTCCTTACGTCCAAATTTAAAACTTTCAAATGGAGATTACATTTCTGTTGGATCCCCCTGCCCGGACTGGGCAAGAGATTACGAAAAGGGTCTTCTGGAAAATCCTGTCCATGACCCAAGCCTTGAGGTTTCCGTAGGTGACGAAGATCCTCACATTCTTATGTATACTTCTGGAACCACGGGTATCCCAAAGGGAGCGATCCTCTCTCATCGAAAGACCTTCTTCAATGTCCTGAATGCGGCTATGGTCTATAACCTTACCTCTAAGGATATCATGATTATTTCCAGACCTATGTTTCATTCCGGAGGACTCCTTGTCGAATCTGCTCCCCTCCTCTATAAAGGAGGCACCCTCATCGTAAGGAAACGTTTCCGTCCTCATGAGATCCTTGAGACGGTTCAGAAATATAGGGTAACCGTATTGGAATTGGCGGCAACAGTTTACCAGTTTTTATTACAGGAGTGCGATTTAACCCAGTATGACCTGAGTTCTATTCGCTGTTACTTCACAGGTGGCGAAAGAATTCCAGTAGCGATGATAAAAGAATACCTTAAAAAAGGGATTGTCATCTCTCAAATTTTTGGCCAGACCGAAGCCTCCACCATCACCTTTCTTTCTCCAGAAAAGGCAGCGTCTAAAATTGGATCAGTGGGGCTTCCCGTCTTTCATGGTGAGGTGAGAATCGTCGATAAAGAGGGGAGGGACGTTAAACCAGAGGAAGTAGGTGAAATTATCATCAAAGGCCCTACCCTGATGAGTGGGTATTGGAACCGTCCGGACCTCACTGCCGAGACGATTCGAGAGGGTTGGCTCTATACCGGAGATCTCGCCAGAATGGACGAAGAGGGATATGTTTATATCGTTGACCGCGAAAGGGATATGTATATCAGTGGAGGAGAAAACATTTACCCTGCTGAGATCGAAAAAGTCTTTTTTGCTCACTCAAAGATTTCCGATGTGGCAGTGGTTGGCGTCCCCGATGCTAAATGGGGTGAGGTGGGGAAAGCCTTTATCGTCCTCAAACCGGGTGAAACGATGACAGAAGAGGAAGGCCTAAAATTCCTCAAGGGTAAAGTCGGTAAATACAAGATTCCAAAATATGTGGAGTTTGTGGAAGAACTTCCTAAAACAGCAAGCGGTAAGATTCAAAAGTTCGTTTTGAAGGAATGGCACCAAACGAAAACATAGTTATGAGTTCGGAGTTTAGAGTTCGGAGTTAAAATATTGAATACTTCGAACTCCGAACTAATACAAACGCATTTAGTTTTTTAACAGGAGGCCCCCTCACCCTCCCCTCTCCCCGCTGGGGAGAGGGATAGGGTGAGGGGCGATACCTTTGGGTGTAATGAGATTTAATGCGTTTGTATTAATTACTCCGAACTTTCAGATCGGAGGCTTCAATGGTTGAAAAGTTTTATCGGTTAGGTTGCGACATTGGCGGCACCTTTACTGACTTTGTCCTGCTCAACGATCAAACCGGGGAGATAAAAATCTATAAGTGTCTGACCACTCCTAAAGATCCTTCTGATGCGGTGGAGCACGGCATAAGAGAAATGGAGAAAAATACACCACGCTTTGTGGAGAAAATGGATGAAGTGATCCATGGAACAACACTGGTTATTAACTCCATTATAGAGAGGAAGGGAGCTAAAACAGGCCTGATTACCACAAAGGGCTTCAGGGACGTCTTGGAGATTGGAAGGGGGATTCGGTATGCACCTTATGATGTTTTTGCTGAATTCCCTAAGCCCTTAATTCCGAGACGGTTTCGTCTCGAAGTGGATGAAAGGATTCGGAGTGATGGGACCCTAATAAAGCCCCTGGACCCCGAAGAAGCAAGAGAAGTGGTCCATACTCTTCTCAAGATGGGCGTTGAATCGATCGCTGTCTGTCTGATTAACTCTTTTGAGAATCCGACACACGAGCTGATGCTTAAGGAGATCATTGAAAGGGAAGCTCCTGGAATACCGATCTCCATTTCATTCCGGGTTTTGCCGCAGATTAAGGAGTACGAGAGAACCAGCACCACAGCGACCAACGCCTATGTGAAGCCTTTGACGGGAAGATACCTCTCCAGGCTGGCCGGAAGGCTACAATCCATTGGTTTTAAGGGAAAGCTTTTCATCATGCTTTCAAGTGGAGGCGTTACCTCTGTCGAAACAGCGGCTGAATTTCCGGTTAGGATCATTGAGTCGGGTCCAACCGCAGCAGTCATCGCGGGTCAATACTATGGCAAACTCTTCGATATTTCGGAGATGTTCTGCTTTGATATGGGGGGGACTACAGCCAAGTCTTGCCTGATTCAAAAGGGGGTTGCCGGTGTCGTACCGACCTTTGAGGTCGGTCGTGTTCAGAGGTTCATGAAGGGGAGCGGTCTCACCATTCAGGTGCCTGTGGTTGACTTGATGGAGATTGGAGCAGGAGGCGGAAGTATTGCAAAGGTCAGCAGGATGGGAACGCTTCAGGTTGGGCCGGAAAGCTCCGGAGCGGATCCCGGGCCGATCTGCTATGGGATAGGAGGGACTGGCCCTTGTGTCACAGATGCCGATCTTTTATTAGGCTATCTTGATGAGAACTATTTCCTGGGTGGTGAAATGAAGCTTGATAAGGAGGCAGCAAGGCATGGCGTCGAGGAAAAGGTTGCCAAACCTTTAGGAGTTACATTTATACAGGCTGTTTGGGGAATCCATGATCTCATCAATGAGACAATGGCAGCAGCAGCCAAGACACATATTGCAGAAAAGGGAGGAAATCCAAAAATCGTAACGATCGTTGCCTTCGGAGGAGCAGGGCCAGTCCATGCCTATGGTTTGTGTAAGAAATTGGGGGCACCTCGGTTACTCGTTCCACCGAATGCTGGAGTAGGTTCGGCTCTTGGCTTCTTCACTGCTCCTCGAGCCTTTGACCTCCTCAGGAGCCACAAGGTTTCTCTGGGCAACGCTGATTTTAATGAAATAGAAAAGATTTTTAAGGAGCTGGAGGCGGAGGCGACAAGAATACTCAAGGAAGAAGCCTCAGAAAAAGATATCCGATTCGAAAGGTCCTTGGATATGCGTTTTGTTGGACAGGGAGCAGAAACCAATGTCCCACTCTCTGAAAGAGATTTTACAAGGATGAAGAAGGAAGAGGTTCGCCGACGCTTTGATGAAGTCTATGCGAAGTTGTATGGAAGGACCTATCCTGACTCCGAAGTGGAGTTCATTAATTTTAGGGTGAGGGCGAGTCTTCCTGAGCGACTACTGCAATTGCCAAAAATTGAGAAAAAGAGACTGTCACTCGAAAAAGCGATCAAGGGGAAACGTCCGGCTTATTCTCCGATGGTCAGGGATTTTATCCCCTATACCGTCTATGATCGATACAAACTTTCTCCGAATGCAAAGTTTCGAGGCCCCGCCATCGTTGAAGAAAAGGAGTCGACCCTCATTGTTGGCGAGGACGCCTCGGTTTCAGTGGATGATTTTGGATTCCTATGGATTGATCTGAAATAGCATGAGGTTGAAGGAGCGTCCCGCAAAGCGGGCCTTGAGGTTGGAGGCAAAAGATCTTGCTTCAAGTGAAACGCTCCTCAAGCGAAGCGATCCTCTAACCTTTGTAGGAGGCATGAAAATGGGACGCACGTTTGACCCGATCACTTTAGAAATACTTTGGCGAAGATTGATTTCAATTGTGGATGAAGCGGACAGCACTGTTTCGCGTACAGCATTCTCAAGCCTGCTCAGGGATGCTCATGACTACACATGCATGTTCACGGACCGAAAAGGCCGCGAACTGGCTCAAGGGTCTTTTGCAACACCTGGCCAATCTGGAGCCATGGCATTGGGAATCAAGAATCTCGTAACCCAGCTTCCTCTGGAAACTTATAAACCCGGCGATGTATTCATCACGAATGACCCCTGGGCTTTAGCAGGGCATCTCAACGACGTTTGCGTGATGAGCCCCATCTTCTATAAAGATAGATTGACCGCTTTTACCGCCTGTGTTTTTCATCACTCGGATATTGGGGGTCGAGTCTCCTCAGACAACCATGATGTTTTTGAGGAAGGGCTATTCATTCCTCTGGTGAAGCTCTATGACGGAGGGGTACTGAATCAGTCTGTCATTGATATGATCCGGTGGAACGTAAGGACATCCGATGAGGTGATCGGAGATATTCGGTCACAGATTGCAGCGAATCACGTCTGTGCCGAGAAGATATGCCAGATGCTCAAGGAAATTGATTTAGACGGTCTGGATGATCTGGCGGATCAGATCATCAGCCGCACAGAGAAGAGCATGAGGGAGGAGATTGAGAAGATCCCGGATGGCATTTACCGGGCCGAAGGAATTATAGAGCAGATGAAGGGGCAAAAGGATGTGGTGATCAAAGCGGCGGTTGAGGTGAAGGGAAGTGATATCACTGTTGATCTGGATGGGTCTTCGTCCCAAGTGAATTGGGGTGGCAATGTGGTGTATAATTTCACCTACGCCTACGTATTTATGGCCATGAAAAGCATGTTTGGTCCGGATATCCCTAACAACGACGGCTGTGCAAGACCCATCAAACTGAAAGCCCCTGAGGGGAGTGTTGTGAACTGCAAGTTCCCTGCAGCCGTGGCCGCACGGTTAGTCATTGGACATTTTATAACCGAAATCATTTACAGAGCCTTATCCAAAGTCTTACCTGACAAGGTGATTGCAGCAAGTGGAGGCACGCCCGCGCAGATGAATGTGTTCTACGGGAGAAGGAATAACGGGAGACCATGGCATTCCGTGATCATCAGGGGCGGAGGAATGGGAGCAGGTTCCACCAATGATGGCAATTATGTGTACATTTTCCCTGCGAATGGTGCGAATACGCCTATTGAAATATTCGAAAGTGATACACCTCTCATTGTTGAAAGCAGGGAGCTCCTCACCAATTCAGCCGGTCCTGGCAGGATGAAGGGAGGCCTCGGACAGAGGGAAGTTTTTAGAGTACCTGATGATAAATATGCCCCTATTCCGCCCGTTAATTTAGGAATACAAGCCGGAAGGCATATTCATCCTCCGGAAGGGCTTTTTGGCGGCAAGCCCGGAGCCAAGGCCCAGTTCTTGGTGAACGGATCATCTGGAAATCCGTTTGGGCTAACACAGTTGAAACCAGGGGATGTGGTCATCATCGATGCGGCCGGTGGAGGGGGCTATGGAAATCCACTGGAGCGTGAACCTGAAATTGTAGTAAGTGATGTGATAGAAGGATACATCAGCCTCGAAAAAGCCGAGGAAGATTATGGGGTGGTGATTGTTCCCCAGACCATGAAGGTTGACGAAGAAGCAACTAGAAAGCTGAGAGAAAGTTTGAGGAAAGCCTAACCAAACATATTTGAAATTTCCCCCTTACCCTTCCCCTCTCCCCTGAGGGGCATAAGCGCTAACTTAGGAACAAGGGGCAGATTTACGTGAGGATCCCAATAGGGATATTCGAAAATAGATCCCGACTCAAAGTCGGGATAACATGAATGAAAGCAGAAGTCCCATAGGGGCGAATGAAATAGGGATCAGGAATGACGAATTCTTACATTAGCCTATATATCCACATCGTTTTCAATCGTCCCGATGGGACTTCTGCTTTATCTTATTTGCACCCGGCGATGAATCGCCGGGCTATTGTCACCGATGCCCTCTCACGGGGCATCAAAATCGGTTTAAGTTAGCGCTTATGCCCCTGAGGGGAGAGGGCAGGGTGAGGGGGGACATAAGTGTTAGAGATAAATTCTCAGACTTAAAGATGTAAGAATCTAAACACAAATTTCAGATTTCGGGTTGTGCCTGCCTGCCGGTAGGCAGGGATTTCGAATTTTCTATTCCGCATTCCGCAATCTGCAATCCGAAATAGAAATCTAATCCCATTATTCCAGCATTCCATCCCTCCAATATTCCAATAGGATAGTCTCCCCTGCCCTGCTTTTCTCTTTAAAGTTCCGAATCTCAAGTCGCTTGTCACTTTCACCCACAAGTCAATATGGGGTACGATGGTGGAGAGTTGACTATTATCGATTGAAAGCATTAAAGTAAGGCTCACTGAGAGCCCCATGTGTCGGCGATCCGGTGGAGCGCGTTGTTCGCTACCCCGCTGGGCTTGATATCCACATGACCAGCGCCGCTGCCGCTTATCTTCTGCAAATCCGTCCAAGGGCAATGCGCATCACTTGTGCCACTGCTCCCGTATCGCACTGAGGCCAGAAATCGAGGACGGCGTCACATCGGTCATCATGTAATCGCCGTCCGCGTTTCGGGAAAAGGATGCATTTCGTCCGGGTCAAGGGCGCCGCAATTGCCCCTTGACCCGTAGCACGAGGCAGGTTAACAGACCTCCTGTTAGCAGAGAACCGCGTTTCTTACTGCGTGGGCTTCTGAAATTTGAGCACCATGGAAGGCAGCGTGAACTTCGAGTCGGGCCCCCGCTGCGTCCCCACCGCCATGTAATCACGCTCGACGAACGAAGCCTTGACGCCGGGCGGGATCACGAGCTCTGTGTCTTTCACCGACAAGCAGAAGCCGTGGGTCAGCTCTTCCAGGCCTTCACAGTGGCGGGTGAAATAGTAGACATAGAACTTGTCCAGGTTATCCACTCCAGGGTACCAGGCCGGGTCCGTGCTGCCCATGAGCTTCGTGCCGTCAACGTTTGCTGCGCCCAGTCTCAGGCGGGCGTTGTTGATTCCCAAGCTAACGTAGGTGGCATTTCCAGTTGCCGTGCCCAGGGTTCCCACCACGGCATAGACTTCGTTGTTGTCGAACCCGAAGCCGCCCAAGAACTGGTAACTTGCGTCCTGGGTGTCGCCGAGACAGTCCATCCCAATGTTGTCGCACAGCGGTCCAACCAAGTTGAACGGGTACGACTGCGTATCGATGAAGCTGATAGCCCGGTCCAAACAATCGACCCGGGTGCAAGGTTGCCCCCATGCCGCGCTGACTTTCGCTACAAGACGGGTGAGATCGGGCCTAAGGTACCCTTCGTGTACCGCTGTCCTCCGTTCGGGGCTGTCGTCCACCCAAGCCGGGTAAAGCTGGGGCCGCCGGTGCGATCGGGTATCGCGGATGCGCAGAAGCGTCAGGGTTGGGTTGTGCCTCCATTCATATGAGGGCGTGCCTTCCTCGCCGCCGTCCTCTGCCATGGAGTAACGAATGGCCGACACGAAATCATCGGCGTCTGGATCAAGACCGATCCTCCTGTTTGAGGGGATGCCCTCGGTGAAGATGTTTTTATCCTGGACCGACAGCTTGTGCAGGACCTGACGAACCTGCTTATCCATGTACTGGTCCGGCGTGATGATGAAGTAGCGGAGCTGGTTGAAGCTACTACCTGACTTCCGTTCGATCACCACATTGTTATTGCTGTTGCTCAGGCTGTCGAAAGACCCAATGCGCTCGGGATTACCCGGGACCGTGTGGAAGAAAATGTCCGCGGCGCCGAGCGTGGTGATAAAGCCGTGCGTATCGCCGTAGGCATCGGTGTCCGTCTGATAGTCGCCCTTGCGTGTGAACAGGTAGCTCTGGATGCCGAAGTAGGCGGCCTCCGGCGGCAGGAACCCGAAGATGACGATCGCTTCTCTCGGGTCAAAACGGAAGGTCGTGCCGTAACCGGGGTCGGTCTGGCCGAATGCGCCCTGGGTTGCCGGGTCGATATACTCATCCGACCAGTAGGGCACGACCGCCAACACATACGGCGCGGCGGGGTTGTTGAAGTAGCAAGTCCCCATTTTTTCAAAGGACTGCAGGCAGTCCTCGATCCTCCACAGCTGGAAACCGCCCTCGGCGACCTCGAAGCCCCGTTTCTTCAAGTCAGCCACGAACTCATCGACGCTGTTGCCGAGTTCTGCCCAAGGGGACGGGGGTAACGGGAACTCAGCACGGCAAAAGTTCTCAAACGTGCAGTCGGCGAATCTCTTCCAGCATTCTCGATTCCAGTATCTTATGTTGGTAGTATTACCTTCACAATTCCAAGGCGAGCAGCCATCCCAGCCAAAGCAGGTAGGGGTAGAGAATGAGCCAATAAAAACCCGAGAGACAATAAAACCCAAAAAAGTATTATACCTATAGCACTCTACCAGGTCAGGACAGTCAGCCTGGGCCAAGGGAATCATTCCAAAAGCCAGTCCAAACAGCACCAAAACCACCAAAGCTAAGATAGATGACCGTCTCATAAAGACCTCCTTATAAAAAGGTTTGTATTGTCAAAACTTATCTCCCCTTGAGGGAGAGGGTCAGGGCGAGGGGTAAAAAGGGCATCTCGGATGGTCTCCAAAACACCTTCTAAATTGTTGAATACCTCGTAATCCCGGAACCGCAGCACCTTATCCCCTTCAGCCCGCAACCATTCATCACGAATCCTATCGCCTGGATGGAGTGTGTGCTGCCCTCTGTCCAACTCTATGACCACTTTCTTTTCGAGGTTCACAAAATCCACAACATAACTGCCAACGGGTTGTTGGCGACGAGACTTGAAACCTTCTATCTGTCTATCTCGCAGATACCTCCACAAATGCCCCTCTGTATCCGTAGACTGTTTCCTGAGTCTTCTTGCTACAGCCGTCAGGCTATCCACCCCCACCCTTTTCCCTCCCCCCTCAAGGGGGAGGGTTTCCCTTGCCTTTCGGTATGGCTATTTTCTTTGCAAAACCAAGGTCTGCAGCCCTTCAAGAATCTGTAACAGATAGAAGTATGGATATGGCCAAGTATATAATGACCTACATCTTCACCAAAGGGAACAGTACCATACAATCGACTCTGTCGGGGCAGTCGGCACGGGGTAATGGGATTGTCTAAAGCAATTCCCACGCCATTCATGAATCCTTTTAAAATCAATCCGTTTATGTCTATATTTCCATAAAAGAATTCAAAAAGTGCCAACATTGTAGGCAAATGCCAACTTTTTGGTCGGTATCAACTATTCTTGTCTAAAATGATAATGATAAAAAAATAATAAGAACTTACTTTAGGATGAATCATAATTTACTACAAGGAGAGTTGCGTGTCAAGAAATCAATACCCTCCTGGAATCAATACTCTCCGATGATTACCATTTCAAATCAAGCCTGTTTTACCAAAGTGTGTGTTCGTGGATTACAGGAAGGAAGAGGTAAGAAACCCGGTTATCGCTTTCACCTGCTACTCTTCACTTCTAACTAACCTCAAACAATAAGGAGTACGGGTTGAAGGCAAGCATGTGATGCTTACCTCTTCAATAGAAAGGCCTCATCCTACTTCATCTATGATGGCTACTGGCCTAACCCAGCCTGCACTGGCCTTCTTGATTTTGATAGGAAAACAGCAGACCATAAACCCATGAGGTTTTCTGATCGCTGTTAAGTTAGATAGCTTCTCCATGTGACAATATCCAATTTCAATTCCAGCAAAGTGAGCTTCCCAGATAACCTTTGGGTCCCCGGTTTCCTTGAATTCTTTAGCCAGGAAGGGCAAGGGCCTGTCCCAACTCCAGGCATCAATGCCTACCACCTTCACTCCTTTTTCCGTAAGGAACAGTGTGCTTTCCCGATCCATCCCAGCCCCTTTGGTTAAATACTCTGGAGTGCCCCAGGCAGCATCAGCCCCGGTCTGGATCAGAACGATGTCTAAGGGATTAATCTTGTAGTTGATCCGTTCTAATTCCTTTTCTATGTCCTCTGCCGTAATCCTATCACCATCGGCCTTATAGCGAAAATCGAGGATCACCCCATTGCTAAAACACCAATCAAGAGGAATCTCGTCGATGGTCAGCGAAGGTTTTCCCTTGTCCATGGTCGGGTGATAATGATAGGGAGCATCCAAATGTGTTCCTGAATGAGTCGTCAACGTCAGAAACTCGACAGCCCAACCCAAACCACCGGGTAACTGTTCAGCATTTACCCCCGGGAAGAAAGCCTTCATCTGTTCAGCACCCTGGGTGTGATCGACATAATCGATTTTTGGAATCATCATTGGAGGATCACTCGGGAGCCCTGTTTCAATCGGCAAACTCAAATCGACAAACCGTTTACCTTTCATATATCACCCTTTCCTTTTCATGGTCGATATTGGCCGTGTCTTTGCTCAACTTTAACTGATACAAACGCACTAAGTGAAGTACCCCGCAGCAGAGCTGCGGGGCATCTAATTCTCTAAAAAACTTTCCTCCCCCTTGATAGGGGAGGATTAAGGTGGGGGTGATGATTAGATCATTTCCCCCTCACCCTAACCCTCTCCCCCCCCAGGGCATAAGCGCTAACTTATGAACAAGGGGCAGATTTATGTGAAGATCCCAATAGGGATATTCGAAAATAGATCCCGACTCAAAGTCGGGATAACATGAATGAGAGCAGAAGTCCCATAGGGACGA
>Ga0315292_10001710_pt1 | contig 11977 bp, 10 predicted proteins | sample YL17G13_0_MG_FD_204029 | JGI IMG/M metagenome (GOLD analysis project Ga0315292, IMG submission 204029) | Sediment microbial communities from Yellowstone Lake, YNP, Wyoming, USA - YL17G13_0 | ecosystem: Environmental > Aquatic > Freshwater > Lake > Sediment | place: USA: Wyoming | collected... | reverse complement strand
CTGCGCTGGTATCTCAATCGCCACGCGCGGCGGATGTTCGCCGGCAGCGGCGCGCCGTATGCGCCGGTCGGGGCGAGCGTCGCGCCGCCGGTCGCTCCCGCCAGCGCGGTCGCGCGCGCCGCGGCGGCGCTCGCGCGGTCGAAGCAGCCCATCATCGTGCTGGGAAGCCAGACGGTGGTCGAAGCAGCCGACGCGGCAGCGGTCGCCGCTGCGGTCGCGCGCCTCGGCGTCCCGGTGTACCTGTCGGGCATGGCGCGGGGTCTCCTCGGCCCCGACAACGCGCTGCAGATGCGTCACGCGCGGCGCAACGCGCTGCGCGAGGCGGACTGCGTGCTGCTCGCGGGCGTGCCCTGCGACTTCCGTCTCGACTACGGCAAGCACGTCCGCCGGTCGGCGGCGCTGATCGCCGCCAATCGCAGCAGGAAGGACGCGCGTCTCAACCGCAAGCCGACGATCGAGGCCATCGGTGACGCGGGCCGCTTCATCGTCGCGCTGGCCGAACGCGTGGGCGACGGGGCACGACGGCCGGAATGGATCGCGGCGCTCGCGGCGCGCGACGCAACGCGAGAGACGGAGATCGACGCGCAGGCCGCGAACCGGGGCGAGCACGTGAACCCGGTGGCGTTCTTCCGCGCGCTGGAGAAGGCGGCCGGGGAGAACGCGATCTTCGTCGCTGACGGCGGCGATTTCGTCGGCACGTCGTCCTACATCCTGCATCCGCGCGGCCCGCTCGCGTGGCTCGATCCGGGCGCGTTCGGCACGCTGGGCGTCGGCGCGGGCTTCGCGCTCGGCGCGTCGGTGGTGCAGTCGCGATCGGAGGTCTGGCTCGTCTGGGGCGACGGCGCCTCCGGCTACGGGCTCGCGGAATTCGACACCTTCGTGCGCCACGGCATCCCGGTGATCGCGGTGGTGGGCAACGACGCCGGCTGGACGCAGATCGCGCGCGAACAGGTGAAGATGCTGGGCGACGATGTCGGCACGGTGCTCGCACGCACCGCGTATCACGAGGTGGCGAAGGGTTTCGGGGCGGAGGGCATCGAGGTGCGCACGGCCGGGGAGGTGGAGGGCGCGCTCGCGCGGGCTCGCGAAATCGCCGCGTCGGGGCGCCCCGTGCTCGTCAACGTCTGGCTCGACCGCACCGACTTCCGCGAAGGATCGCTGTCGATGTAGCGAGGGCCGCCGACGCCCGGCGAGCGGCATGGCGCTGCCGCCGGTCAAGCGATCGGGCGCGCCGGCGCGCGAGCGCAACGTGGCCGCTCGGGCGCAACACCGGAGAAGGCAACATGGATCGGAAAAAGGTAACGCTGCCCGACCTGTACAGGAAGAAGGCGGAGCACCTTCCCATCACCATGCTCACCACGTACGACTTTCCCAGCGCCCAGGTGCTGGACCGTGCAGGCATCGACATCGCCTTCGTCGGCGACTCCTACGGCATGGTCGTCCTTGGGTATCCCAGCACCGTGCCGGTGACGATGGAGGAAATGCTCATCGCGTGCCGCGCCGTGGCCCGCGGCACGCAATATGCGCTGCTGGTCGGCGACATGCCCTTCATGTCCTACCAGGCCGGCGTGGACGACGCCGTGCGCAATGCCGGCCGCTTTCTGAAGGAAGCGGGCATGGAAGCCGTGAAGCTCGAGGGTGGCCGCACGGTGGCGCCCGTGGCCCGAGCCATCCACGCTGCCGGCATCGCGGTGATGGGGCACATCGGATTGACCCCGCAGAACGTGACCCAGCTGGGCGGTTGGCGCACGCAGGGTACGACGGCGGCATCAGCTCGGGCCCTGTTGGACGATGCCCTCGCGCTGGAGGATGCCGGCTGCTTCGCCATCGTGCTGGAAAAGGTGCCGGACCGCGTTGCGCAGCTCGTCACCGAGCGGGTTGGCATTCCGACCATCGGCATCGGCGCGGGGCTGCACACCGATGGACAAGTCCTCGTGCTGCACGACCTGCTCGGCTATTACGACAAGTTCCTGCCCAAGTTTGCCAAGCGCTATGCACAGCTGCACGCGACGATTGGCGAAGCCATCACCCGCTTCAAGTCGGAGGTGGAAGCGCGCACCTTCCCGGGGGCGGAGCACACCTTCCCCATTGCCGACGAGGAGTGGGCCCGTTTGCTGCAGTCGCTCCAGGACGCCTGCCCGGTGCGGGCCATTGCACCTGCGGATGATTCGGTGGACGCGACCCGCACCTATTGATGGCCGGGAACCCGATCACGCCTGCCCGAAATTTGAGCCAGTGCCTTGCCGTTTGAAAGCCCGGTGTGCGGGCCGAATGGCAGGGGCCAGCCGGGGGGCCGCCGCGCCTGGCCAGAGGCTATACTGCTGGCGAGTGGACGGCGCAGCCGCAGCCATGCTCGCGCGCGCTGCGGGGCACACTCGGTCAACCCGATTTCAACCCAGCAGGAGGAAGCGCACGAAAGGTTGGGCATGCGTGCCGGCGGTCGGGTGCCATCGTTCCGATCAGGCCGCGACCGCGACGCCTGGCAACCGGGAAGCGCGCACATCTATGATGACTGACTCAACGACGTTTTCCACCCGTCGTCGCACGCTGCTGCTTGCCGCCGGCGCCGTGACCGGTGCCGGCCTGTTTCGCGTCGGCGCTGTCCGGGCCCAGGCCAGGCTGGGCAAGGTCGTCTATGGCCAGGGCAGCATCGATCCGATCTTCACCGCGGGCTACGTGGCGCTGAAGAAAGGCTATTTCAACGACGCCGGCCTGGAGGTCGAATACCTCAACTCGCAAAGCGGGCCGCGCACCAACCAGATGCTTGCCGCCGGACAGATACTCTTCGGCGCCACCGCTGCCACCGCTGCGCCGGCGCTCACGATCCCGGGCAAGCCGGCCGCCCTCGTCTTCGGCTTCGACCGGCGGATGACCTACGCCAACGTGATCGTGCGCAAGGCCGATTTCGACAGCGGCAAGTTCAGGTCGTTGAAGGATCTGGCGGGGCAGATGATCGCCGCCACGCAGCCGGGATCGGTCACGGCGCTGATGGCGGTCTACCTGATGCAGCAGGCCGGCATTTCGGACAAGGTGGACATTCGCGCCCTGGGCGACCTCGCGACGATGCTCGGAGCGCTCAAGAGCGGCACGGTCGCGGCCAGCATGGCGACCGCATCGATGATGGAGCAGGCGATCCAGGAAGGCTGGGGCATCGCGATCTTCAACGGCACCGACGACAAGGTCTGGAACGAGTTCATGGGCGGAGACGTGCCGGGGATCGCCGCCTATACGCTGCGCGACACGATCGAGAAGCGGCCCGAGGTCGTGCAGGCCTTCGTCACCGGGCTGGTCCGGGCCCAGGATCTGATCAACGCCAGCTCCCCCGAGGCCGTCGTCGATCTCGTGTACGGCGACTACCTGAGCGCGCTGTCCCGGCCGTCGGTCCTCAAAGCGGTCACCCTGTACAAGGAGCGGGTCTGGCTGAAGGACAACATCATCACCGAGGACGCCTACAACAGGATGGCGAAGATCATGGGCGACGGTCGCCAGTTCTCCAACGAAGAGATGAAGACCGTTCCCTACGCCAGGTGCGTGGACATGAGCTTCGTGCGCAAGGCACGCGGCATCAAGTGATCGAGCTGCAGCAAGTCGGCAAGGTTTATCAGACCGATACGGCAAGCACCTGCGCCGTCGGCAACGTCTCGCTGTCCATCGCGAGCGGCGAGTTCGTGTCCCTCGTCGGTCCGTCGGGCTGCGGCAAGAGCACGCTGCTCAACCTCATCGCCGGCTTCCTGGCGCCCAGCTCGGGCGGCATCGAGGTCGACGGGCAGCCGGTGGCGGGGCAGATCCATCCGGAGCTCGGCTACATATTCCAGAAGGACACCCTGCTGCCGTGGTTCACGGTGCACAGGAACGTCGCGCTGGGCCTGCGCTTTCGATCGTATCCCGAAGAGCGGATCCGGCACCGGGTCGCGGAACTGCTGGAAATGGGCCACCTGAGCGAATTCGCCAACGCCTATCCGCACCAGCTTTCCGGCGGCATGCGCCGCCGCGTCGCCCTGCTGATGAGCCTGGCCGTGGAGCCGCGCATCCTGCTCATGGACGAGCCTTTCGGGGCGCTCGACACGCACACCAAGACGCACCTGCACCGCGAGCTGATCGAGATCTGGCGCAAGCTTGGGCAGACGGTCGTGCTGGTGACGCACGATCTCGACGAAGCGATCACGCTCTCCAGCCGGGTCGTCGTGCTGTCCTCGCCGCCGAGCACGGTCCTGCTCGACGAGCGCATCGACATTCCCCACCCGCGCGATGTGTTCTCCCTGCGCGAGAGCGAGCAATTCCTCCGGCACTACCGGAGCATCTGGAGCGTCCTGGGACAGCAGTTCAAGGCCGCGGCCTGAATCCCCTTCATGGCAGAACCTCTCCCGGCTCCAGGTCTTCCCGAAACCCATGCCGAGTATCTGGTGGCGACCCGGCGAGCCGCGCGGCAGCGGCGCGTCCGGATCACCGTCTGGCAGGTCGCGATCCTGGCGGTCCTGTTGGCCATCTGGGAGCTGTTGACCCGCATCCCGTGGTTCGTGCAGAACACGCCGTTCGATCCGTTCTTCATCAGCCAGCCCTCGCGCGTGGCCGTTCGCCTGTGGGCGTGGCTGCAACCGGGTCCGGCCTCGGTCTGGCCGCACCTGCTGCTCACGCTCGAAGCGACCTTCCTCGGCCTGATTGTCGGCGTCGGGAGCGGCTTCGTCGTCGGCATGCTGCTCAGTCGCAACCGCACGCTGGCCGACATACTCAATCCGTTCATCGTCGCCTTCAACTCGATGCCGCGAATCGCTTTCGTGCCGTTGATCACGATGTTCTTCGGCCTCGGCATCACCTCCAAGGTGGTGACGTCGTGGTTCGTCGTGTTCTTCCTGGTGTTCTTCAACACCTACAAGGGCGGGCGCAGCGTCGAGCGCGAGCTGCTGGATTTCTGCCGGGCGCTGGGCGGCTCGCCTCGCCAGATCCTGTGGCGGGTGCGCATCCCGACGGCGGCCGCCTGGACCTTCGCCTCGCTGCCCAATGCGATCAGCTTCGCGCTGATCGGCGTGGTCCTGGCGGAATTCGTCGGGTCCACCACCGGCATGGGCTATCTGATGATCACGGCCCTCGCGACGCTGAACGCGACCGACATGTTCGCCTCGGTGACGCTGCTGTCGGTCGTCGGGATCGGCCTCGTCTACAGCGTGACCCGGCTGGAACGGCGGCTGCTGCACTGGTCGCCGGAATTCCGGGACTAGCCGGTGCCCGCGGCGTGCGGATGTCGTGACGGTCATCGGCACGTCCGACGTGCCGGCCCCTCGGCCGCCTGCCTCCCGCCGCGGGAACACGAAAGCCGGAATCCCGTTTATGATCACGCCGAAGGCCGCCGCGTGCGCGGAACGCGGGGAAAGGCGCGTTTTTCCGATCAAAGCGCCAATTTTCGACGCGTGATCATGCATCATGCGTCACCGGCGCCTGCGGTGACCGACACGGTGCCCTCCGGCCCTCTGCATTGGACAAAACCACGAGCCCACGACCATGCAATTCTCCAGCCGCCAGTTCGCCGATGTCACCGTGGCCGCGCCCGTCGGCCGCATCGATCACGCCGGCGCCGCCGCGCTCGAGCAGGCGCTCTCGCCGCTCCTCGCCCTGTCGGGCACCAGCAAGAACGCGTTGATCCTCGATTTCGCCGGCGTCGAATACATCAGCAGCGTCGGGCTGCGCGTGCTGATGATGACGGCCAAGCAGATGAAGGGGCATGGCGCCCGCGTCGTCGTCGCGGCACCGCAGCCGGTCGTCGCCGAGATCCTCGCGATCAGCCGGTTCGACCGGGTCATCGAGATCGCGCCGACGGTGCGCAAGGCACTCGAGTGGCTTTCCGCATCGGCACTGGCCGCGTACGCCGCGGGCGGAACGGCGGCATCGTGAAGCGCATCAAGTTCTGGGGCACGCGCGGCTCGCTGCCGGTGTCGCTGACCGCGGAGGACGTTCGCCGAAAGATGGTCACCGCGCTGCGCGGCGCATCGGGCCGCGCGTTCGCGTCGAACCGCGACATCAACGAGTACCTCGATGGCCTCGACCTGGCCGTTGCCGGTACCTACGGCGGGCACACCTCCTGCGTCCAGCTCGAGACCGGCGGCCCGGAGTACGTGCTTTGCGACCTCGGCAGCGGCGTGCGTCCGTTCGGGCAGGCGGTACTCGAGCACCGCCGGTCGGCAGCGCCGCAGACTTTCCACGTCTTCGTGTCCCACATGCACTGGGACCACATCATGGGTCTGCCGTTCTTCGAACCGGCCTATGTTCCGGGCAACCGGGTTTGCTTCTACGGCGGGCACCCGGAGCTCGAGGCGACGCTGCGCCGCCAGCAGGACCCGCTGTCGTTTCCGGTCGACTTCTCGGCGCTGCAGGCGGACACCGAGTTCACGTGCCTCGAACCGGGCCGGCGCTACGACATCGCCGGCATCTCCGTCACGGCCAAGCGCCAGCGCCACGCCGGCGACTCCTACGGCTACCGCTTCGAGTCCGGCGGCCGGAGCGTCGTCTACACGACCGATTCCGAGCACGAGCTCGTGGACCCGGCGGAGACGGCAGGGTTCGTCGAGTTCTTCCGCAACGCCGACGTCGTGATCTTCGACGCGATGTACTCGCTCGCCGAGGCGACGTCGGTCAAGATGGACATGGGGCATTCGAGCAACATCGTCGGCGTCGAGCTGTGCCAGCTGGCGGGAGCGCGGCACCTGTGCCTGTTTCACCACGCGCTCGCCAGCGACGACGAAACGATCAGCCGGCTGCTCGCCGACACGCGCCGCCTCGAGGAAATCACGCGGGGCGCCGCTCCGCTCCGCGTCACGGCGGCGTACGACGGGATGGACATCCTCTTGTGACGCCGCGCGCGGCGCGGCAGGCCGCCGCGCGCCGGCTCGGCCCCGTTCGCCTCGCGGCAGTTCCGGTCCTGGTGGTGCTGGCGGGCATGATCGCCGTCGCACCCGCGTGGAACGCCCGCCTGTCGGCGGCGTGGTTCGACTTTTGCCAGTCGCTGTCGCCGCGGCAGATCGTCTCGATGCCGGCGACGATCGTCGAAATCGACCACAAGAGCCTCGCGGCGCTCGGGCAGTGGCCGTGGCCGCGGTTCGTGCTCGCGCAGCTCATCGACGCCATCAACGCGCAGCGGCCGGCCGCCATCGGCATCGACATCCTGATGCCGGAGCCGGACGGGCGGTCGCCCGAGCGCCTGCTCGCCCGGGCCCGCCGGCAGGACCCCGAACTCGCGCGTCGCCTCGAGGCCCTGCCGGGCAACGACGCGGAGCTCGCGCGCGCGCTGGCGGATGCGCCGACGGTGCTCGCGGCCGCCGGCATGTACGACGCCACCGGCATGCTGCTGCGCGCGCCGCCCTTCCGCATCAGCGATCGCGCCGCCGGTGGCGCGAGCGCCGCTCCGGCATCCCCGGCGCTGCCGCGCTTTGCGGGCGTGCTGACCAGCCTCGATGCGCTCGATGGCGCGGCGCGCGGCCGCGGGCTCGTCACCGCCGAGCCTGCCGGCGGGGTGATCCGGCGCCTGCCGCTCGTCGCCAGCATCGACGGCACGCTGGCGCCCGCGCTCGCGGTCGAGATGCTGCGCGTGGCCGTCGGCGCGAAGTCGCTGCGCCTCTTTACTTCCGGCGCAGCGGTCGAAGGCGTCGGCGTGGGCGACTTCGTCGCGTCGACCGAGGCGGACGGCGCCGTGCGCGTCCACTTCTCGCCGCACAACACGGACCGTTTCATCTCCGCGGTCGACATCCTCGAAGGTCGGTTTGATCCCGCGCGGCTCGAGCAGAAGCTGGTGCTGATCGGCCTCACCGGCCTCGGCCTCGTCGATGAGAAGAACACGCCGCTCGGCGTGACGATGCCCGGGGTCGAGATCCACGCGCAGCTGCTGGAGAACCTGTTCGACGGCACGACGCTGCGGCGGCCCGCATGGTCGCCGCCCGTCGAAGGCCTCGTGTTCCTGCTGCTCGGCGGCGTGCTGGTCGCCGCCACGCCCCGCTGGAAGCCGGGCGCGGCCGCGCTGCTCGCGCTCGGCTGCACGGCAGCGGTGCTCGCGTCGAGCTATCTAGCGTTCCGGGCCGGTCGGCGGCTGTTCGACGCGGCCACCCCGGGGCTTGGTCTGCTGCTCCTGTTCGGCCTGCTGCTGGTGCTGACGCTCACCGAAACCTACCGGCAGAAGCGCTCGCTCGAGCGTGAGGTGCAGCGGCAGCGCGAGGAGGCCGCCCGCATCGCCGGGGAGCTCGACGCGGCGAAGCGCATCCAGATGGCGACGCTGCCGCGCACCGACTTCCTGCGCGGCGATCGCCGCGTCGACCTCGCCGCGACGATGATTCCCGCGCGCGAGGTCGGCGGCGACCTCTACGACTTCTTCCGGCTGGACGAGCGCCGCCTGTTCCTGCTGGTCGGCGATGTCTCCGGCAAGGGGGTGTCGGCGAGCATGTTCCAGGCGGTCAGCAAGGCGCTGTACAAGAGCACGATGCTGCGCGCGCCCGACGGCGACATCGGCGCGCTGATGGCCACCGCCAACGCCGAAGTCTCCCGCGACAACCCCGAGATGCTGTTCGTCACCCTGTTTGCGGCCATTCTCGATCTCGATACGGGCGAGCTCGCCTACTGCAACGCCGGGCACGACAACCCGTATCTGTTCGGCGCGGCCGACGCCGCGGTGCGCCGCATCGCGGACGGCGACGGACCGCCGCTGTGCGCGATGGATGACTTTCCCTACGACGGTGCCCGCCTGCGGATGCAGCCGGGCGAGTGGTTGTGCATCGTCACCGACGGCGTTACCGAAGCGCAGCGCGCGGGCGGCGAGCTCTACGGCGGCCGGCGGGCCGAGGATCTCCTGCTGCGTTTCCGTGATGCGCACGCCGCGGCGGATGCGGACGCCGTCGTCGCCGCGCTGCGGGCCGACGTCCACGCATTCGAAGCCGGCGCCGAGCCGGCGGACGACCTCACGGTGCTGGTGCTGCGCTGGAACGGCTCACCGTGAGCCTGGGGGTCGTTCGTCTCAGTGCCCGCCCGGCCGCCCGAAGGGCACTGACTGGCCCCCCCGGGGGCAGCGAACGCAGTGAGCGTGGGGGCCGTTCAGCGCACGACGATTTCGACGCGCCGGTTGCGCGGCTCGGCGACGCCGTCGGGCGTGGGCACGAGCAACTCGCGCTTGCCGCGCCCGACGGCCGCGATGCTGGCGGGCTGGAGGCCCTGGGCGATCAGCATGGCGCGCACGGTTTCCGCGCGGCGCAGCGCAAGGGCGTCGTTGGTCGCAATGCTCCCGACGCTGTCGGTGTGTCCGATGACGACGATGTCGGGCACGTTGTGCTTCGCGATCTCCGCCAGCACGCCCGTGAGGGTCTGCTTCGATTCGTCGGTGAACTGATCGCCGCCTTCGATGAAGTAAAGCGTGAACGACGTCGGGCGGCTCGGCTGCGCGGCCAGCGCCGCGCCGAACTGCGTTTCGACTTCCTGCGGGCTCGACGCGTAGGCGCGCGGACCGGACGTTGTCTGCTTCGCGGCGGCGTACGGCTTGTCGAGGACGACCTCCTGGCCCCCCTGCCGGACGGTGACCGCCGTGCTGCGGCCGTCCTTTTCCGGCAGCAGCACGACCGTGCCGGTCTGCGTCGCGCACGCGCCGAGGAACGCGGCCAGCGCCGCAATCGCTGCCACGCGGCGCAGGCGGCCGTGCGCGCTAGTCATTGACGCTGACGACGAACTCGGTGCCGCGCACGCCGAGGATCGACGACGGCGTGCGCACCTTCATCGCGTCCGGCGACTGTTTCGCCATGCGGCCCGAGATCACCGCGAGCGACCCCTTCTGCAGCGATGCGTCGAATTTCCCCTCGCTCGTCGTGGAGTCGAATTCGTACCGATCGAGCGCGAGCACGCTGTTCGGCCCGACGGACAGCAGCGAGTTGTCGCTCATCGTCACGCCGACCGAGCCGTCGGCGCCGGTCTTCAGCACGTCGGCAGGCTGCAGCCGCGCCCCCACGTCGCCGGGCAGCGTCTGCCCGCTGCGCTCGATCGACACCGGGCCTTTCGCAACCTTGATCTGCCCGATGTCGGCGGCGTTCGCCGCGACGGCGACGCCGGCGGCGAAGGCTACCAGCAGTGCACGCTGCATGCGCGCGATTCTTGCACTCATCGGAACTCCCGCAGAAATGCCGCGACGCGGCAATGTAAAATGGAGCAGAGGCCGGGCGCAGTCGAGCGCGGCCGCCCATACCAGGACGAGGCCATTCTATACCCATGTCGGCAGCACTTTCCATACCTGACGGAGAGCGTCGCGTCTTCGCGGCACGCCTGAGCGCGCTGCCGGCAACTGCCGCATTCATCGAGGCCTTCTTCGCCCGCAACGGACTCGGCAGCGCCGACGCGCTGCGGCTGTCGCTGGTCGTCGAGGAGCTGTTCACCAACTCGGTCATGCACGGCTACGGCGGTGAATGCGACGCGCCGGTCGAAGTGGCGCTGGCGGCGGCCGCCGGCGAGATCGCGCTGCTCTACGAAGACGCGGCGCGTCCGTACGATCCGCTCGCGCGGTTCGCGGCGGCCCCGGACCACCTGCTCGGCACGGTTGAGTCGCGCCCCACGGGCGGGCTCGGCGTCCACCTCGTCCGGGAGCTGGTCGCGAGTGCCCGCTATGCGCGCGAAGCGGAGCGCAATCGCCTCTGGCTCCGGATGGTTTGCCAGCGCTGAGCGGCGTCAGGCCCGGAGGGGCGTCGGCCGAATGGCCAAGTGCGGCCGAGGGCACAACGGCGCTACGCTCGGCGCGACACCTGGGCTGCGCCAGGCCATGTCATGACCGATTGCCGCCAGGATTCCGCCCATGTCGCTCGCGGTCGTACTCTCGCGTGGTCTGGCGGGGCTCGATGCCCCGCTGGTGACGGTCGAGGTCCACGCCGGCAACGGGTTGCCGGCGTTCAACCTTGTCGGCCTGCCCGAGACCGAGGTCAAGGAGTCGCGCGACCGGGTACGCGCTGCGCTGCAGAACGCGCAGTTCGATTTCCCGCCGCGCAAGTTCACCGTGAATCTGGCGCCGGCCGATCTGCCGAAAGAGTCCGGCCGCTTCGATCTGCCGATTGCCGTGGGGGTGCTGGCCGCCACCGGGCAATTGCCGGGCGACGCGCTGCCCAGGTACGAGTTCGCCGGTGAGCTGGCGCTGACCGGCGCGCTGCGATCCATCCGCGGCGCACTGGCGATGACGCTCTGCGCGCGGCGCGACGGACGCGCGTTCGTGCTGCCGGCGGCGAGCGCCGCCGAGGCCGCGCTGGTGCGCGACGCCGTCGTCTATCCGGCGAAAAGCCTGCTGTCGGTTTGTGCGCACCTGACCGGACGGGAGCTGATCACGCCGCTCGCGCCATCGCTGCCGCTGGGCGATGGCATTGCCGCCGGGCTGCCCGATCTCGCCGACGTGCGCGGCCAGCAGCAAGCGAAGCGAGCACTCACCATCGCCGCGGCCGGCGCCCACAGCCTGCTGATGATCGGCCCCCCAGGCACCGGCAAGTCGATGCTGGCGCAGCGGCTGCCGGGCATCCTGCCGCCCTTGACCGAAGACGACGCGCTCGCGACGGCTGCCATCGCGTCGCTTGCCGGCCGTTTCTCGCTCGCGACCTGGGGCGTGCGCCCGTTTCGGGCTCCCCACCATACCGCGAGCGGCGTCGCGCTGGTCGGCGGAGGGAGCGATCCGCGGCCCGGCGAGATTTCGCTGGCGCATCACGGAGTCCTCTTCCTGGACGAGCTGCCCGAGTGGGACCGCCGCGTGCTCGAGGTGCTGCGCGAGCCGCTCGAATCGGGCGTGATCCACATCTCGCGCGCCGCGCGGCAATGCACGTTCCCAGCCGAGTTCCAGTTCGTCGCGGCGATGAATCCGTGTCCCTGCGGGTGGCTGGGCCACGCGTCCGGACGCTGTTGCTGCACGCCGGAACGGATCGCGCGCTACCGCAGCCGCGTCTCCGGCCCGCTGCTCGATCGCATCGACCTCGGCATCGAAGTGGCTGCCGTC
>Ga0315292_10001708_pt1 | contig 11978 bp, 10 predicted proteins | sample YL17G13_0_MG_FD_204029 | JGI IMG/M metagenome (GOLD analysis project Ga0315292, IMG submission 204029) | Sediment microbial communities from Yellowstone Lake, YNP, Wyoming, USA - YL17G13_0 | ecosystem: Environmental > Aquatic > Freshwater > Lake > Sediment | place: USA: Wyoming | collected... | reverse complement strand
AGCTAGACAAGATGGTTGGACCCGCAGTCACGCGAACGTGGGTTACTCCGGCGAGTCGGTGAACCCAACGGCGCAGAGCCACAGCGGGAGGCAGGTCCAACCATGGAAAACGTACGATTCGTCGGCCTAGATGTCCACAAGGACAGTATCGCCATTGCAGTAGCGGAAGCCGGTGGGGGTGAGCCGAGTGGGCTGGCGACCATCCCCAATGACACGGTATTGCTGCTGAAGCGGTTGCGACGGCTCGGGCAGGTGAGGTGCTGCTACGAGGCCGGCCCGACGGGCTTCGGTCTGCACCGGGATCTGGTCAAGGCGGGCATCGAGTGCATGGTGATAGCGCCGTCGCTCGTCCCGGCGAAGGCAGGCGACCGGGTGAAGACGGACCGACGAGACGCCGTGAAGCTGGCTCGCTTCCTGCGTTCGGGTGACCTCACCGAGGTGTACGTACCCGACGAGGCGACGGAGGCCATGCGGGACCTTGAGCGTGCCCGCGACGATGCCAAACGAGCCGAACGAGCGGCACGCCACCAGCTCGGGAAGTTCTTGCTGCGGCACGGGCGCCGTTCGCCGGTGAAGACGGCGTGGTGCCGGAAGCACCTCGAGTGGATCCGGACCCAGCACTTCGAGCATCCGGCGCAGGAGGCGGTTCTGGTCGACTACCTGAAGGCGGTCGAGGATCTCGGGGAGCGGGTGGCCCGGCTCACGAACAGCATCGTGGAGATGGTGGAGCAGTGGGACCGCAGGCCGCTCGTGAAGGCGCTCCAGACCCTTCGCGGCGTGAACGTCATCAGCGCGGTCATCGTCGTCGCCGAGCTGGGAGACCTGTCGCGGTTCCAGACGGCGCCACAGCTCATGGGCTACCTCGGCCTGGTCCCGTCGGAGTCCTCGAGCGGGGAGACCCGCAAGCAGGGGCGCATCACGCGCACCGGCAACGGGCACGTCCGGCGCATCCTCGTGGAATCTGCCTGGGCCTACCGCTTTCGCCCCAGCGTGAGCGATGCCATCCGGCTCCGGAGCCAGGGTGTGTCGGAGGAGGTAAAGCGCATCGCCTGGCGCGCCCAGGAACGGCTCTGCGGACGTTACCGGAAGCTGACGGCCCGCGGGAAGAACAAGAACCGCACCGTCGTCGCCGTCGCCAGGGAGCTGGCCGGCTTCATCTGGGCCATCGGGCGGCAACCCGTGTTGCTGGCCAACTGAACGATGAATTCTCGGAGGACCAAGCCGGCAGGCGAACAAGGGAACGGCTCAAAGGGGAATCCTCGCGTGTTCTATGGGCCCGGCTCGAACTTGCTGGACGCCCGCTGCTAGACAGAGGCAGCCCCCGACGGATCCAGGTCATGCGGTACCCAACCCGCGAATATCAGAATGATCCGCCGTCGCCTTCCATCCCGAACTCGCCCGCCGACTTGATCCCCCGAGAAAAAGCAAAGAGCCGGCCCCGAAGGACCGGCTCCGTACTTGACGGGTCAAACCATATCAGAACACCAGCTGGGAGTTGAGGGAGAACTGGCCCTGGTTGTAGCTGTCGCCGTTGAAGAAGAAGCTGGTGGCGCGGGAGTACTCCGCCGACATGCGCCAGTTCTTGCCGGCGTAGCCGATGAGGCCGGCTGCCCACTGGAAGTTCTGGACGCGGGTGCCGGCCACGGCGAGCAGGCTGCCGGTGTAGGCGTCGAACGGGCTCTGGGTGCCGCCCCAGCCGGCGTAGGCCTTGACGAGGTTGTCGGGGCCGACGAGGACCTGGAACCAGCCGGAGAAGGCGGGGACCGCGTTTGCGTTGGTGATGGTCCAGGGGGAGGTCGGCGTGGGGCGTGTGACGGAGAGGGCGACGCCCTGGCTGGCGCCCAGGGAGCCCGGCTGGTCCCAGCCCTTGGCGCTGTAGATCGAGCCGAGGACGTTCACCATCCAGATGTTGAGCTGCATGTCGCCACCGAAGATGTAGGAGTTCACGTCGACGTTGGTATCGGTGGCGGGGCTGACGAAGCGGTTCTTCTGGAAACCGGCCCAGCCTGCGAGCTCGAGCATCTTCTTCCCGCCGGTCTTGTAGCCCACGGCCACGCGCCCCTCGAAGGCCGGCACGCGCGACCGGTTGCCGGAGCCGAGGTCGACGGCAGCGGAAGGCGAGGTGGTGGCGTCGCCGGCAGCGTTGTCCTGGGGATTGACCGCTGCGACCTGTGCGTTGAGGGCGATCCCGTCCTTGGGATTGATGTCGTAGCGGGCCTCGATCATCGGTGCCCGGCCGTTCAGCGTGCCGGCGAACTGGAAGAGCGGGTTCGCGATGTAGGCGATGGAGACCGGGCGGAGAAGCGAGACGATGTGGTCGTCCTGTCCGATGCGGAGCGTGAAGCCGCCCCAGCTGGCATCGGCATAGGCCTTCCTGAGCCGGATGGCCGGGTTGTAGAAGGCGACCGAGCTGGCCGCCGTGCTGGTGTACCCACCCTGGAAGTCGACCTCGACGAGGGCGGAGAGCTTGGCCTTGGTCCAGCCGGCCGTGTCGTCGAAGACGAGGCGAGAGCCGAGCCGGGTCTGGCGGACGTCGAAGAGGACGTTGCCCTCGCAGACGGCGCCGCCCGTGCACCGGGTGGGAAGCGGGTAGTTTCGATTGCCCAGGGAGTCGTTGAAGAAGGCGTTGAAGACGAAGAACCCATACGGCGTGAAAGTGACCGGCGACGGCTTCGGCGACTCCTTCACGACGATGGTGGTGCTCTCCTTGACGGCAACTTCCTGGTTGCTCGTCTGGGCGCTGGCGGCTGCTGGGAGTACGGCGAGCAGCGCCGCGGCTCCGAGGACGGAAATCCTTCTCTTCGATCTGGCTCCCTCTGGCGGGCGGGGGTCGCCCGGAATGGGGGGAGCCGAGAGCAAGGGGCCTGCCATCTGGCCGGAACGTAGTCCTGCGCGAACGGCATTGCCCGAAGTGTTCCTGGCGGTACCCACCTTCAGTGCTCCCTGTCCCTGCGCTGTTTCATTCCGGAAACAGGTGCCTCGGGGGTGGCTCCCCGGATTGCCGCAGAGCGTCTAGGATGCGAGCGATGCGACGACGTTCCGTCATCCGGTTCTGGGCGAGCGTGGCGCTATCCCTATCCGCTATCGGGTGCACCCAGGTACCGTATCCCGAGGTCGCGGTGGACATGACCCCGCCCCGGGCGCCGCCTACGGTGGTCCGCACGGCCTCCGGAAAGCCACCTCTTCGCATCTCGGTGGCGGCGATCCTCTCCCCTCAGGACACCTTTTCATCCTACTCCCGCCTTTTCGACCTGCTCGGTCGTCGGCTGGGCGTCCCGGTCCAGTTCGTACAGCGCCGCACCTATTCTGAGGTGGATGACCTCCTTGCCGCAGGCAAGGTCGATGCGGCCCTCGTCTGCACCGGCGGATACCTCGACCTGCTTCACCGGGCTCCTGGCGCGGTCGCAGTCCTGGCCGTGCCGGTCGTCGGAGGACGAAGCACCTACCACTCGCTCGTCATCGTCCCCGCCGGTGCCGAGGCGTCCAGCCTGGCGGACCTCGCCGGGAAACGGTTTGCGTTCACCGACGAGCTCTCCTTCTCCGGGCACATCTACCCTTCCCGTTTGCTGAAGGACCTGGGCCACGACCCGGCGCACTTCTTCGCCTCGACCACCTTCACCCGGAGCCACGATCGATCCATCGATGCCGTGGCGAGGGGCCTCGTGGACGGAGCAGCCGTGGACAGCCTCGTCTACGAGGCGCTCGCCGTGCGCGAGCCCGCGCTTCGCGAGCGGACGCGGATCATCCACCAGTCGCCCCCTTACGGGGTCATGCCCTTCGTGGTGTCAACGCAGGTGGCGCCCCCGGTGCGGGAGCAACTGCGCGACGAGCTGCTCCGTCTCCACCTCGATCCCGAGGCTGCCCCGCTCCTGCGGGACTTGCACATCGATCGCTTCGCTCCCCCCGAGCCGGGGCTCTACGACGCGGCCGCGGCGGTGATGGGAATCCCGAGGTGACCTCGTCGCCGTCCGCCGGCTTCCGCTGGCCCCGCGTCCGCCTCTGGACACAGCTCGCCGCGTTCGCGGCGCTGGGCGTCATCTTGACGCACGCCGCCCATCTGATCATCGCCAACCGGGTCACCAGCCGGGCCCTGGCGCGCGAGCAGGACGTGCTGGGCACGAGCATCGCGCGCCAGATCGCGCGGCAAGCGGTCGAGCCCTTGCTGGTCGACGACATCGTGGCGCTCGACACCCTCGTCGGGGGTACGGTCGAAGGCGGCCGCGTCGCCTACTGCTTCATTCTGCGCGGCGGTCGCGTCGTGGCGTCGTCGTTTCCCGAAGGAACGCCGACCGAGCTCGTGGGCCTGCTCAGAGAGGGCGACCAGCCGGTCGTCGTGAGGAGCACCGTCGGACGGTTCCTGGACGTGCGGGAGCCCATCCTCGGCGGCGCCGTCGGGGAGGTCCGGATCGGGCTCGACCTCGGGATCCTTGCGGCGACCCGCCGGGAGCTTGCCGTGACACTCGGTCTCCTCGCGCTTGCCGTCATCGGAGTGGGGATCGCGGCGGCCCTCGTCGTCGGGCGGAGGGTCGCACGTCCCGTCGGGGAGATGCTCGAAGCGGCGGATCGCTTCGACCCTGCGTCCCCCCAGGGCACCGTGCGCGCGCGCGGCAGCCTGGAGTTCGCTCTTCTTGCCGAACGGTTCAATCGGATGATGGTCCGCCTCCGGGTGGCCCACCAGGAACAGGAGCGAGCCCGGGCGCAATCCGCTGCCACGGAGCGGATGGCTGCGCTCGGGACGCTGGTCGCCGGCGTCGCCCACGAGGTCAACAATCCAATCGCGGGGATGAAGGCCTGTCTCCGCCGCCTGCGCACCGAGGACCTCCCCGCCGAGTCGGTGGACGAGTACCTGGAACTCATGGAGGACGGAGTCGATCGCGTGGAGCACGTGATGGGACGGCTCCTCGACTTCGCCCGCCCTCGCCCCCCGAAGCTCGAGTCGGTCATGCTCGAAGACCTGTCACGCGAGGGCGCAACGCTGCTCCATCCCCTCCTCCGGCGGAAGAGCATCACCCTCGTCCAGGCGGGGGGGGAACCGGGGACCCTCCAGGTGAAGGCCGATCGCAAGGAGATCGGCCAGGCCCTGCTCAACCTGATCCTGAACGCGGTCTACGTGACACCCGAGGGCGGGGAGATCCGCGTTCGCTATGTTGCGAGGGAAGGCCAGTTCGGGATCGCCATCGAGGACGATGGCCCGGGCATCCCCGCGGAGGTCCGGGATCGGGTGATGGATCCCTTCTTCAGCACCAAGCCGGAGGGCGACGGCACGGGCCTGGGCCTGTCGGTGACCCGGAGCATCGCCGAGGTCCACGGCGGCGGACTCGAATTCTCCTTCCCGGAGAAGGGGACGATCGTCACGCTCTGGCTCAAGCCAGCGACGTGGCCTCGAGTCACCGCGGATCCAGCGGCCTGAACCTCCCCGTCAGTCCTCGGACTCCGGCTCCTCGCGCAACCTGAGCCACAGCCCTTTTCTCGAGATTCCGAGAAGGTCTGCGGCCCGGCCCCGATGGCCACCTACTTTGGCGAGGACGCGACGGATGTACTGCAGCTCGAACTCCTCGACCGCCTTGGCAAGAGGCTGGATCGTATCCGGGAGTTCCTCTTCGGGTTCCCCGGCGTCTCCACGCAGCGCTGGAGGCAGGTGGGAAAGGCGGATGACATCCCCGCGGGCCATGGCAACGGCGCGCTCCAGAGCGTGAAGCAGCTCGCGGACGTTTCCCGGAAAGTCGTACGTGGTGAGCGCCGCGACGGCTGCGGGATCCAGGGCCGGCACGGGGCGCCCCTGCCGGGCAGCGATTCCCATCAGGAAATCCCGCACCAGCCCGGGAATGTCGGCACGCCTCGCCCGCAGCGGAGGGGTGGTGACGTCGATCACGTTGAGCCGGTAGAAGAGATCACTGCGGAAGGCGCCTCGCGCGATCTCGGCCTGGAGGTCCCTGTTCGTGGCGGCGATGATGCGAACGTCGACTTCCACGGTGCGGCTCGATCCTACCGGCTCGAAAGACCGCGCCTCGAGGACCCGGAGGAGCTTCACCTGGGCACCCAGGGACAGCTCCGCCACCTCATCGAGGAAGAGAGTGCCACCGTCTGCGACTTCGAAGCGCCCGATGCGCTTTCGATCCGCACCAGTGAAGGCACCCTTTTCGTGGCCAAAGAGCTCGGCCTCGAAGAGAGATTCCGGGATGGCTGCGCAGTTCACGGCCACGAACGGGCGACCGGCCCGGCGGCTCCGGGCGTGCATCACGCGGGCACAAAGGTCCTTGCCGGTCCCCGTCTCGCCTGTGAGCAGCACGCTCACGTCGCTCGCTGCGGCGGCTTCCACTCCTTCCAGGAGGCGCTTCACCGCGGATGAAACCCCGCGGATCGGGTGGCCGCTTGCGTCGGGCGGAACTCCGCCCGCCTCCATCCGGCGCCGAAACTCCAGTTCCTCCCTCACCCGTCCGATCCGAAGGACCAGCTCCTCGATCTCGAACGGCTTCACGATGTAGTCGCGAGCGCCTTCCCGGGTGACCGTCGCCGCGTCCGCCGCGTCGGCGTGCGCCGTCATGAGCATGACGGCAGCGTCGGGCTGGATGGATCTCATCCGGCGGAACAGTGCGATGCCGTCCAGGCCCGGCAGCCGGATGTCCGAGAGGACGATGTCGAACGCCTCGGCCTCGGCAGCACGCAGCGCCGCGCTTCCGTCGGCACACTCGGTGACGTCCAGGCCTGCCGCCCGGAGCGCGTCCCTCACGGGAATTCGGACGAGCCGATCGTCCTCTGCCAGGAGCAATTTCACGGAGGGCAGTCTACCCTGCCGCTACCGAAACGGGCGACCCCGTATGCACGCCCGTTACAGCGCAATGAGCCGATGACGGCGGTACGCCTTGTCACTGAAATGTTACTGCGTGCGTAAAGGTCATCGTTCTATTACGATGTCGGGATGATCAAGACCCAGCGCGCCGTCCGACTTGCTCCGAGTTGTGGCCCTGCCGAGCCTGGTGAGCCCGATCTCAGGCCTGTGGAGGGCGACACCGCCGACCAGGAGCTTGCGACCTTGACCAAGGCCCTTGGCAATCCGGCACGGGTCCAGATCATGCGACTCCTCGCGCGCCGGGAAGCCTGCGTCTGCGGCGACATCGTGGACGAATTGCCGCTGGCCCAGTCCACCGTCTCGCAGCACCTCAAGGTCCTGAAGGAGGCCGGGCTCATCCGCGGCGAGATCGACGGCCCCCGCGTCTGCTACTGCGTCGAGCCGCGAGCGCTTCGCCGCCTCAAGGCGCTCGTCGGGAGCCTTTGAGCCATGGCCGCCTCGGTCGCCCGCCGCCTCTCCTTCCTCGATCGCTACCTGACCCTGTGGATCTTCCTCGCCATGGGTGCTGGCGTGGCGCTCGGCTACCTCGTCCCCGGGGTCGTCCCTGCCCTGGACCGGATGAGCGTCGGGACCACGTCCATTCCCATCGCCATCGGCCTCGTCCTCATGATGTACCCGCCGCTCGCCAAGGTCCGCTACGACGAGCTCCCGCTGGTCTTCAAGAACGGAAAGGTGCTGGCACTCTCGCTCGTGCAGAACTGGCTCGTGGGGCCCATCCTGATGTTCGCGCTCGCCGTGATCTTCTTGCGCGACAAGCCCGAGTACATGGTGGGACTCATCCTCATCGGGCTCGCGCGCTGCATCGCCATGGTCATCGTCTGGAACGACCTCGCCGACGGCGACCGGCAGTACGCAGCCGGACTCGTGGCCTTCAATTCCATCTTCCAGGTGCTCTTCTTCTCGGTTTACGCCTGGGTCTTCATCACGGTGCTGCCGCGCTGGCTCGGGCTCTCGGGGGCCGAGGTCCACATCACCATCGGGGAGATCGCCACCAGCGTATTCATCTACCTGGGGATCCCCTTCCTGGCCGGCTTCGCGAGCTGGGTCCTGCTGCGCCGCTGGAAGGGCGAGGAGTGGTACCGGAACGTCTTCATCCCGCGCATCTCGCCCATCACGCTGGTGGCGCTGCTCTTCACCATCGTCCTCATGTTCTCGCTCAAGGGCGAGACCATCGTGCAGGTCCCCCTCGACGTGGTGCGCATCGCCATCCCGCTGCTCTTCTACTTCGTGCTCATGTTCTTCGCGTCCTTCTTCATGAGCCGGAAGGTGGGAGCGGGCTACGGGCAGACGGCGACCCTCTCCTTCACGGCGTCGTCGAACAACTTCGAGCTCGCCATCGCGGTGGCCGTCGCCACCTTCGGCATGTCGAGCGGAGCCGCCTTCGCGGCCGTGATCGGGCCGCTCGTGGAGGTCCCCGTGCTCATCGGCCTCGTGAACGTGTCGCTTTGGCTGCGGAAGAGGTACTTCCCGCTGGAACAGGCCCGGATCGACGGGGTCAAGAACTGCGTCGGGGACTTCCCGGCGCCATCGTCCGACCGGAGGCCCGCGTGAGCGAGCGTGTCTACAACGTCCTCTTCCTCTGCACCGGCAACACGGCGAGAAGCGTCCTCGCCGAGGGCATCCTGAACCACCTCGGCAAGGGGCGCTTCCGTGCCTTCTCGGCCGGGAGCCAGCCGAAGGGCGTCGTGAACCCCTTCGCCCTGGAGGAGCTCGGCCGGGCCGGCATTCCCACGGACGGGTTCCGGAGCAAGAGCTGGGACGAGTTCGCGATGCCGGGCGCACCGGGCATGGATTTCATCTTCACCGTCTGCGACAACGCCGCCAACGAGGCCTGCCCCGTCTGGATCGGTCACCCCATGACCGCCCACTGGGGCGTCGAGGACCCGGCCGCCGTCGAGGGGTCGGACGACGAGAAGCGGCGCGCCTTCCGGAAGGCCGCAACCGAACTGCGCCGCCGCCTCGAGCTCTTCCTGTGCCTGCCGCTCGAGAGCCTGGACAGGCTCGCGCTCCAGGGCCAGCTGTCGAGCATCGGCAAGACGTAGTCGCCCCGCACGAAGGAGAATGCCGATGTCCAAGGTCCAGGTGTTCGATCCCCCGATGTGCTGCTCGACCGGCGTGTGCGGGCCCGAGGTCGACCCGGCGCTGGTCCGGTTCGCCTCCGACCTGGAATGGCTGAAGGAGAGCGGCGTCGACGTGGAGCGATTCAATCTCTCCCAGGAGCCGGCGAAGTTCGTCGCCCACACGGCAGTCACCGAGGCGATGCGGGGGCGGGACGACGCACTTCCCCTCGTGCTGCTGGACGGCAAGGTCGTGTCACAAGGGGTGTACCTGACGCGGGATGCCCTGGCCGGACTGGTCGGGCTCACTGCCCCGAAGAGCCTCTACACCGAGGCGGTCGCCGAACTGGTCGCCATCGGCGCTGCCATCGCGTCCAACTGCGAGCCCTGCTTCCGGTTCCACTACGACAAGGCCCGGAAACTGGGTGTGTCGAAGGAGGACATGGCCCATGCCGTCGCGACCGCGAAGATGGTGAAGGAGGCGCCGGCCAAGGCCGTGCTCGATCTCGCCGAGAAGTATCTGGGCGGCACGGTGGAGTCGGCGGAGGCCCCGAAGGCCTGCTGCCCGCCTGCGGAGGCCGCTCCGGTCAGCCTCGGGAAGTCTGGCGCCGCTCCCAAGAAGTGCTGCTAGGCACGAGATGGAACTGGCCCAGAACCCGACGCGGCACCTCTTCTTCACCGGCAAGGGCGGTGTCGGGAAAACCTCGGTCGCCTGCGCCACGGCCGTCGCGCTGGCCGACGCCGGCAGGCGGGTCCTGCTGGTCTCGACCGACCCGGCGTCCAACCTGGAGGAGGTGCTGGGTGTGGGTCTGGGACAGGTTCCCACGGCGGTGCCAGGTGCCCCCGGTCTGGCCGCCTTGAACCTCGACCCCGAGGCGGCGGCGCGCGCCTACCGGGACCGGGTCGTGGGACCGTACCGCAACCTCCTGCCGCCGGCCGCCGTCCGGAACATGGAGGAGCAGCTCTCGGGCGCCTGCACCGTCGAGATCGCCGCATTCGACGAGTTCGCCCGGCTCCTCGGCGACCCGGCCGCCACGGTCGAATACGACCACGTCATCTTTGACACCGCGCCCACGGGCCACACATTGAGGCTCCTGACGCTTCCGTCGGCCTGGACGGGCTTCGTCGACCAGAGCGCGTTCGGCACGAGCTGCCTCGGTCCGCTCGCCGGGCTGGAGAAGCAGCGCGTCCTCTACGAGGCGACGGTGAAGGCGCTTTCCGACCCGGCCCGAACCACGTTGGTGCTCGTGACGCGTCCGGAACCATCGGCCATGGCGGAGGCCGCCAGGACGAGCCGAGAGCTCGTCGGGCTCGGCGTCGTCAACCAGCGTCTCGTCGTGAACGGGGTGTTCGAGGCACGCAGCGATGACCCGGTGGCGCTCGCGATGGAACGGCGCGGGCGGACAGCCCTGGGCGCGGTGCCACTGGAGCTGAAGGACCTGCCCCGGACCCTCGTGCCGCTGCGCCCCCACGCCTTGGTCGGCCTGGGGGCCCTTCGTCGGATCGACGCTCCCATCGACGCGGGCAAGGCAACCGAGAACGTCCCCGTACAGGAGATGTCGGTAGCCCCCTTGCTCGACGCCCTGGCTGCATCGCCACGCGGTGTCATCCTCACGATGGGCAAGGGAGGCGTGGGGAAGACCACCGTCGCCGCCGCCATCGCCGTAGAACTCGCCCGTCGTGGCCTGCGTGTCCACCTGAGCACCACGGACCCTGCTGCCCACGTCGCCGACGCCATCGGCACGCCGCCTCCTGGGCTGACCGTGAGCCGCATCGACCCGGCCGGCGAGACCGCCGCCTACACCGCCGAGGTCCTTGGCTCGGTCGGACCCCAGCTCGACGCCAAGGGACGGGCCCTGCTCGAGGAGGACCTCCGGTCGCCCTGCACCGAGGAGGTCGCGGTGTTCCGGGCCTTCGCGAGGACGGTGGCGCTCGGCAGGGACGAGCTCGTGGTGCTCGACACCGCCCCGACCGGCCACACGATCCTTCTCCTGGACGCCGCAGAGTCCTATCACCGTGAGGTCCTTCGCCAGGGCAGCAAGATGCCGGACTCCGTCCGCGAGCTTCTGCCGCGCCTGCGCGACCCCGCGTTCACCCGGGTACTTCTCGTCACGCTCCCCGAGGCGACCCCGGTGCACGAGGCCCAGGCGCTCCAGGCCGACCTGGCTCGCGCCGGCATCGAGCCGTTCGCCTGGGTGGTGAACCAGAGCCTCACTCCTGTCTACACGCGGGACCCGGTCCTATCGGCACGCCGCCGCGAGGAGCGTCCCTACATCGACGAGGTGCGGGCGCACTCATCCCAAGTGGCGGTGCTCCCCTGGATGTCGGAGCCGCCGCGAGGTACGAGCCGCCTGGAGGCGCTGCTGGGAGTTTTGCCGACCATCCCCGCCATTGCTGAAGCGGGCGGGCATTGACGCGCTGGCCAGCTGGGACGTGAACGGCTGTGCCACCGGACGGCCTTGCTGGAGGCCGTCCTGACCCTTCACTGATGTGTCAGCGACGTGTTGACTTCCTCCCCGGCGTCGACCTCGGCACCCTCGAGATTCTCCCCACCTCCGACGCGTTCACAAGCGAGCCTGTCAGCCGAACCGTCAGCGCCGTCAGCCCCTCTCGGAACTCGAAACCTCGAACCGTCAACACCCCAGCCGCAAGACCCGCTCCCCACAAAAGCATGACCGTCAACGCTTGAAGGCAACTCCATCCGGTCCGTACCGTCAGGGATGTCTTGACTACCCCTCGCCGGCTCTTTGTCTCCAGCGTTCTTCGTTATCCCTGTACTTCCCCTACCCCCAATCATTCCTCCCCCTGCCCCGTCACCCTCTGTCCTTGGCCTGTTCCCGTCCCCCAACCTCGCCCCGGCCCCGCCACCTTCCACTTTCTCTTTTCCTTGGGTGCCATCCGCCCGACCCCTCTCCCAAGTGGTTGGGGGAGAGGGGTCGGGCGGATGGCACCCCGTTCGTCGGTATGCACGCCAGGTGAAGGGTGGCGGGGCCGGGGCACGAGTTTCGCGGGGTTACGAGCGCAGCCCTGCCTTCAATCCTGCCAGCGGCCTCGTCCTCAATCCTGCCCTC
>Ga0315292_10001707_pt1 | contig 11979 bp, 12 predicted proteins | sample YL17G13_0_MG_FD_204029 | JGI IMG/M metagenome (GOLD analysis project Ga0315292, IMG submission 204029) | Sediment microbial communities from Yellowstone Lake, YNP, Wyoming, USA - YL17G13_0 | ecosystem: Environmental > Aquatic > Freshwater > Lake > Sediment | place: USA: Wyoming | collected... | reverse complement strand
GAGCACGTCCAACTTCACGTAGCCGAGCGCTTCGATCTCGTCCTTGTCCAGCGCGCAGACCATCGTCTTGCTGCTCGCGATCCACTGCATGGGCATTCTGGAGAGGTGCTCCGCACCAGGGACCACGAGCACGCCAGCCGCGTTCACCCCGATCCCGTCGAGCGGGCGCATGTCGGCCAGCGCGGTGAGGTCCGAGCGCACCTGCTGGTCGGTCACCGCCCCGGTCTTGCGGGCGTACGTCGCCCACTTGACCCAGACGCTCCCCTTGTCCATCTCCTCCTTCGACTCGCCCAGTTCGCGCCAGGTGCCGATATGGGTCACCGAGTAGTGCTCGCTGAGGAAATCGAGCACCTCCTGCCGACGGTCGTGCTGAACGTCGATGTCCACGTCCGGCGGCTTGCTCCGGTCGCTGGAGAGGAACCTGTCGAAGCGCAGGCTCCACTTCAACGGGTCCACCTGGGTGATCCCGAGCAGCAGGCAGATGATCGAGCCGGAAGCGCTTCCTCTCACAGCGAACTTGATCCCCTCCTCCCGGCAGAACTCCGTGACCTCTGCGGTCAGCAGCAGGTAACTGGAGAACCCTGTCCCTTGCACGACAGCCATCTCCTCGTCGATCCTCGCGACTGCGGCTTTCCCCATGCCCTTCTTCGCCTCGTCCATGAGCAGGGCGAGCGCGGTATCGGGACCGTTCGGGGTGCTTCGCAGTTTCGGCACCTTGAGCCTGAACTCGTCGATGTCGGGGACGACGATCCCGAAGTCCTCCATGAAATTGTCGAAGCCCTCCATCGCCGCGTCCCACACGACAGGCTCGAACCTCCTCCTCATGAAGTCCTCCGACGCGAGCCAGTAGCCGTTCCCTGGGAACACCGCGTCGTCCGGGCTGTCGGACCAACTGGACAGTCGCTTCAACGTCTCGTGAGCCGATGCGTACTGCCCTCGCGAGTAGTGCGAGTCGGTCGTGATGATGGTCGGCATCCCCGTCTGCTGGGCGATGGCGTCCACGATGAAGACGAGAGAGTCGTCGCTGTGGTCGTCCTCCTCGATGCCATGGTTCTGCAACTCCACGAGCACCCTGCCTTTGAACGCCCTAGCCAGCGCGGTGACGATGTTCCTCCCAGCAGCCATCGCCGCCTCGGGGTCCACGAGGAGAGGAGTCCTGAGGGTCGTCTCCAGGACTCCGAAGAAGCATCCCGTCGTCGCCCACAAGCCTTCGAGCATCCCGTTCTCCCCGAGCCGCTGGATGTCGGCCAGGTCGATGATGGGCTTGTACTTGTACTGCTTGTGGGACATGTTCACCAGCGAGACGAGGTTGCTCCATCCCTGCGATGACTGGGCCAGCACCCCCATGTGCCACGTCTGCGGACGGGGCACCCGTTTGTCGAACGCCACATACATCTCACAGCCGGGAACGCCCGCGATCCCTGCCTTCTTGGCGCTGCGATACAGGTCGAATATCCCCGCTATCGTCCCGTGGTCGGTGAGGCCGATGGCCCCGTACCCGTTGGAGACCGCCTGGGCCACCATCTCCTGCACTGGGTTGAGCGCGTCCTTCGCGCTGTAACGGGAGTGCGTGTGCAAACTCCCCCAAGGCACTAGCATTGGTCTTGCTCCTTTCTTGGTTGCGGTCGGCGAAGGCCCGACACCCGTTCTCAGCCGGGTGTCGGGCCTTCGCGTTGTCACTTCACTTCACTGCGGATCAGAACGGGATCTCCTCCGAAGAGGCGGCGCGCAGCCCCTCCAAGATTCCGACCAGGCGCTCGCGCCGGTCCTTGGAGCCGTAGGTGCCTCCGAGTTTGAGGATCTGCTCCTTCATCTCGGCGACGCTCAGCAGCAGCACGCCACGGTCCCTGACGCTCTTCTCCGGCTCGGTGGGGGCATCCTCCTCCTCCTCCTCGGCTCCTCCGATCACCTGGTCCGCGTAGGTGATGTCCGACCACCAGCCGTCGTCCAAGTGGCTGTCGTCGTACGGCCAGCCCCTCAACTGGGCCTGGTTCTCCACGAGGAACGAGTCCAACTCGTCCCAGACCGCCTCGATCTGGGAGTCGAACGAGACAGGGGGACGGTCCTCCATGTCGTAGCGCTCTTCGTTGAACAGGGCCTTGACCACCAACTTCTTCGGCTCCCACTGCACGATCTGCATGGGCTGCCCGATGAAGCCGAACCCGTTGGGGTTGCTGTCCCGCAGCGACTCGACCTTGTCCGCCAACTCCACCGCCTGCCACCGCCTCAACTGCACGATGCCGGGGGCCTCGAACACCTTGCCGTCGGCCCTTGTGTCCGTGATGATGGCAGCCGCCCAATAGAACTCGGACGGGGTGATGCCCTTACCGGGCACGTAGCCGTACGCCTTCTTGTGCGGCCTGGCCGCGCTCGACAGCGGACCATGGCCACGGACGGGCACCTGGAGCAACTGCCTGGCGATCTTCACGTCCGGGGAGAGCGTGCAGATTCCCGAGAAGAGCGGCTGGAGGATCATCCTCTTCCAGTGAGGGGCCTCGGCCACGATGTCGCTGAAGCGCGATCCGTCCCCCCGCGTCTTGACCATGGTGCTCACGTCGCCGTAGAAGCGGTACACGCGACGGATCGCCTGGTTCGCGTACTTCTCCTCCTTCTCGATCCGCACGTCGAAGACGCGGTAGGGCAGGCGCACGTAGTCGCCCTCCGCCATCGCGTCCTCGCCCTTGGCCTCCCTGCGCCAGTTGATGAAGTCGCGCTCGTCCAGGTCGTAGATCGGTGCTCCCATTTCAGTTGCCTCCCTTGGCGGTCTGGATGTTCGCGATGTGCGCGGACACCATGTTGCTCAGCAGGCGCGTCAGCGCCTCCTTGTTGCCGGAGCCGGACTCTCCGGCACCGACCTTGATCTCCACTGCGGTCGAGACGTAGACCTTGCGGCCGTCGGCCATGCGCACGTCCTCGCTCCATGAGGAGCGGAGCGTCTCGCCCTCCACCAGCGACAGCCGCATTCCATTGGTGCTCATTCCTTGCCCTTCTCTTGATGTGCTTCCCTTACCCCGCCAGCGCTGGTCGAAGGCGCTGGCAAGCATGTGGGGGCGCGGGCCTCGCGACCCGCGCCCCGCTGGTATCAGGACTCGGTGCCCGTCTGCCGCTCGGCCTTCTCCTGTGAAGGCCTGACCCACTCGGTCCCGTTCCACTCCGGGCCGTTCCAAAGAGGATCGCCATCGAGGACTCCGCCCGGTGCCCAGTAGCGCGCCATCATGTCCTCGTAGACATCCGGCCAGCACCCCTTCAGGAGTTCGAGGTTGTCCAGGTCGGCCAGCCGCATGAGTCCCTGGACGATCCCGTAGAAGGGCAGGTTCTCCTTGTGCTTCAGCAATTCGACCCGCTTGCCGGTGACGTAGTGGTGCATCGTCATCAGTCCTTCACCTCCGCCTTGGTGATGTAGAGGGCCGGGCGGCTCTCCGCGAAGGTGACGAATCGACGCCAGTCCTCGACCAGGCCGCGCTCGATGGCGGTCTTCAACTTGGCGTTGTCCGGAACGTCCTTGACGTACTTCCGCCAGGTGTCGGGGATGATGTGGCGCATCTTGTCGATGTCCACGCTCATGCGCTTGGAGACCCTGGTGCTCGCGGTGTAGTTGATCCCATCGCGCTCCCAGGCGGGTGCTTCCTCCTGGTAGCCCCTCGACTCGAACTCGGCCGCCAGCACCCTGATCGCGCCCTCGTGGTCCTCGATCCAGGCGCGGTGGCGCTGCGCCTCGATCCCCAGTTCCACCATGCTCATCGCTTCCAGATCGAGGGGGTCGTACCCCGTCGATTCGCAGAATTCCATACTCATCTCTCAGCACTTCCTCTCAGCGGGCCGCTCGACTTGAGCGACCTCGTAACAGCGACGGCGACCTTCTCGCCGTCGCACTCGCCGGGATCTTTCTCGTCCCAGACGATGCTTGTGACCTCCGGCACGGAACTTCCCGCGAGCAACTGGGCCGACTGCGATGTCGCCCTCCTGCCAGCGGAGTCGTTGTCGAACCCGAGGATGACCCTCTCCGGGGAAAGGGCCTCGATGAGGCGGACCTGCGGTAGGTGCAGGCCCGCCCCGTAGCACCCGACGACCAGCAGTTGCTTGATCATCATGCGCTCCAGCCCGTGATTGACCAGGGCATCGAACACCGACATGACATCGGTCGCCCCCTCGCACACGAGCACGTTCGCGTAGTGCCTGCCCCTGACGTGGTTGAACAGCGCCCTCGCAGCGCTCACGCCGTACGGGTACAGGTACTTCGGAGTCCCCTCGCTCCTTTCGACCACTCCCTGCAACCTGCCGCCGGAGTCGTGGAACGGGTACGTCGGGTTCTTCGTGATGGGGTGAACCCCTAGATGGAAGGCGTCCACCGTGTCCGCTCCGAACCTCTCCTCCCAGTACGGGTGGGTCGATTCGGTGCAGAACCAGTCGAGCCACGAGTACGGGTAGGAGAACGACTCGTCATCCTCGGCCAGCCTCGCGGCGGTGCGCTTCATCTCTGCGGTCAACGTGACCCGCTTGTGGTCCAGCCTTCCCGCCGCATGGCATGTGTGGCAGTACCACACCCCCTTCTCGACGTTCACCGATGCGGAGGCGTTGCTGTCGGCGTGCTCGTGGCAGCGGAACGGGCGCTCGACGCCCTCCCCCTGCTCCACCGCCTCGTCGAGCGAGGCGTAGTCCTTCCTGTGCGCGGCCATCAGACCTCCACCACGGCCTCTCGCGGCCAATCGGACTCGTACTCCGGGGTGAACCGGACCTCCTCCGCGAGGACGTTGAACGGGCCGAACTGAATGGCGTTTCCGGTCTTCGCCACGACGCCGACCTCCGACAGCCTGTCGGCCAGCCCGGTCCCCTCCGAGTACGACTTGACCCAGAAGCACCCCTCGCCGGGCAGCGCCCCGTAATCGGACAGGCAGATGGACGCGGTGGTCAGCAACTCTCCGTCCTCGAGCACCAGTCGCACCGCCCTGCTCCCGTCCCAGTAGCGGCCATGCTCGATCCGCACGTTCTCCCAGTGCCCGACCCAATCGAGCACCGGGATGATGCCGCTCATCGTTGTGCCTCGCCCGTGCATCCGCAGTCGCACGAGGCGATGTGCGTCGCGGAGAGGAACCACGAGACGCTGTTGATGCAGCACGGGCCTCCCTGGTGAGCGACCAGTCTCAGCACGCACTCGGTCCCGTTGCTGGACACGAACCTCGTGACCGTCTCCGGGTCCATCTCCATCGACCGCTTCATGCCGTTGGAGACGGCCTGCTTCGTGACGTACCTGCTGAGCAGGGCGGCGATCTCGGTGACGATGGTGGAGACCATCTCCAGCCCCTCCTGCACGAGGATGCCCACCATGCTGCCGCTGGCGTCGATCAGCAGCGCGTCCTTCACATCGACCCCGTCCTTCATGAGCGCGGCCACCGTCTCCTCGATGCGCTCCTCCTTCGTGCTCCCCTTCTTCCCCTCCTGCTGCTGCGACTCGAACTTGATCTTCTTGAAGCCGCGATTGTCGCTGCTCCCCGTGCTCTTCCTCATTGCGCTCCTCCTTGTTCCAACCGCCGGTCCAGCACCGGCGGAGTCATTTGCCGCAGTCGCACGGCTTGTCGTTGTGAGCGGCGAACATCCGTATCGCTGCTCCGTGGTCGGACTCGGGCAGGACGCCCACCGACACCACGGACCTGCCGTCGGCCGTCTCCGATGACATCGAGGCGACCCTCTCCCGGTAGTCGGGAGGGACGTGCTCCTTGACGATCTCGCTGATGGCCTCCAACTCGCGGATGATCCTGTTCATGGAGCGGAGCACCTTGCGGTGGTCCTCCTCCCCCAGGTCCAACTCGTAGGCGGGGGCCTTGAGCAGCCCTCCTATGCTGATCTCCTCCATGTCGCCCTCCTGTCTATACGCGCCCTGCGAGGATCGTCCTCGCAGAGGCGAGCACCTGGGTCGTCTCCAACTCCCCAGTGCGCCACCAGATCACGCACAAGATGCGCGCGCAGTGCTTGAGCAGGCTCGCCTGGCCCTCGATGCGCCTGCCCTCCAGGGGCTTGTCCTCCTCGTGCCACATCGTTTTGATCGCGGCTCCGACCGCCATCAGCGCATCGAGGTAGAGGCTCCTGGTGCTCCTCCCGGAGGTCCAGGACCAGTCGTGCCCGCTGGTCTCCAAGGGGCTTCCGAACTCTCGCAGCACCTGCTCGACGATCCATCCGATAGCGACTGCGGACACGGCCGCCCTCTCATCGGTGCTCGGCTCCTGCGAGGCGCAGGCGTCCAGCGAGAGCAGGGAGATCATCGAGAGCGCCAGCCCCATGTAGAGAGTGGCGTCGGGCTCTCCGTCGGAGCCGACCTCGTTGATCATCAGCCGCCATCTGTTCAGCAGCGCGCCCGACTCCTCTGCGCTCGGGCTCCCCGTCGTCCTGTCGTTGCTCATACCGCTCCTCTCAGCATCCATCCCTACAGGCCCTCGCCCTGGGACTCGTTGATCATGGTCAGCGCATCCTCGGCGTCGACCACTCCGAACCCCGCTCCTTGCGGGTCGAACCTCGTGAACCACTTCTGCCCCGTGGTCCCGTTCCTGGCCTTGACCACGAAGTTCTTGGTCAGCCCCTGCGCCGGTTTCCGCAGGATGATGGCGATATCCGCGTCCTGGCCGATGGCATCGGTCTGCGACAGCAGCCCCAGCGTCGGCACCGATGAGGCGGGCGCGCTCGCGGCGCTCCGGTTCAACTGCACCCCGGTCACCATGGTGATCCCCTCGGACAGCGAGGCGATGCGCAGTTCGTTGGAGATGAGAGCGGCGGTCCTCCAGTCCTCGATGGACCGCGAACCGCCGCCTGTGGACATCAGTCCGATGTAGTCGATGACCGCCACACCGCCCTGGGGAGTGTTGCGGACCACGTCGTACGCGGACCGGCATCCCGATGATGGGTCGAACACCTGGAAGGAGCCGCCGGACCGCTTCTCCCATTCGACCATCGCCATGCGCTTCTCGTGGAACGACATGCCGAGCCGCCTCTTCCCCAGGACGATCATCTGGAGCCGCTTCATCACCGCCTCGAACGTCATCTCCAACGAGAAGAACGACACCGAGGCACCGGCCTGGACCATGCTCGCGGCGTGCTGCATGAGCCGCCACGACTTCCCGTCCCCCGGCCTACCGGCCACCACGACGTAGTAGCCCCGGCAGATCCCACCGGCCTCCTCGATGGCCGGGTACAGCCCGGGCAGCCGCTCGGCCTCGGCCTCGTCGAGTATGTCGGCGAATCCCTTGCCGTTGCTCCGCCTCCCTCCGATGTCCCTCGTGGCATCCCTGATATACGCGATGGCACCGGCCAGGTCGTCCTCGTCGAGGAAGTCCTTGGTCTTGCGCAGGGACTTCGACAGCATCTTCATCCCGGCGAAGTGGCGCATCCTGTCTGCTGTCCACTCGCGGTCCACATGCTCGATGTAGACCATTCCGGGATGCTCCGCGTACACCAGGTTCAGCGGCGGGGTCTTGCCGCCGGACTCCTTCGCGTAGTGGTCGAAGAACGCGTAGAGATCCGGGCACGCTGTGAAGTTCTCGATCCGGAGACCGTCCTTCTTGGCCCTCCACACACCGTTGTCCAACGATGCGCTGAGGTACAGGTACTCGGCGAGGATGTCCGGCTGATCGAGCAGGGCGGTCCTCTCGGCGCCGCGCCGACTACCTGTTCTGAACTCGTTTTGTGTGGTCATGGCTTGCAGCCTAAAGGCATCGAGTGCCTCAGTCGTGGTGCTCCTCACTCGTGGCATTCGCCAGTCCCTCCACGTTCGCTGGTAAGTCATACGTATCCCCGTTCTGTTGGTGACCGCCTGTGAGGAAGGCCCTCGCAAGCTCTTTCGGGCATAGAGAAGAGCCGCCAGGAACATGCCCTGACGGCTCTCTCCGAAGTGCTTTGATCATCGGCACCGTGCTTCAGAACCATGGTCTGCGACCACAGCACACCTGGTTCCGGGTACGGCTCCGCTGATAAGCGGTAATGGGCAGTCTACTAGACATTACTGCTAATGGGAATACCTTATGACGGTGATTTCTCAACCCCTGGGAGAAGGGCGCGGAGCGCACTTCGACCCTCTCCTCTCCGAAGGGTCTGGATGACACACCTGGTGCATGGATCAGCACCACTGGAGCATGGCGCGAGCAAGGAGGATGGCCTCTCGATGATGCGCAGTGAATCTCTCAACCCCTCTCCTTGACAATATGGTTAGACTCAGCCCTAGGGAGTGAGCGAGCGGCGGACAGCCGAACGGAAGACGAACTTTCCTGTCAAGGAAAGTGAGACTGGAGTTCGGATGGCCAGAGCGTAGCGAGCGACCTTCTTCTATAGGATGAGACAACGAGCACTAGTATCCCCGTTATTGGGTATCTTCGACATAGCGACCCAGCGATTGCGCTTCATCAACTAGCCTCTGCGCCTTACTGCGTGGGGGTTCTACCCTTTGGCTATGGAGCAGCGACCACTGATCAGTAGGACTCCGGTGCAGATCATGAACCGCAACGGAGAGTTGGAGTGGATCAACAGGACCGGCGATGCCGCCCGTGTGGTCGCTGACGGGTCGAAGAAGGCATGGCGTGCCAAGACGCGGTTGCGGAGCATGGGGACCGTCGGTGGGATGGACGACATCGCCAAGGGGCTTCCCAGGCACCTCGTCCCCCTCTACGAGAGGTACGCGGCCGAGTTGGCCAAGCCCAGGAACGTCAGAGACCTGTCGGAGCACAAGAAGTTGCCCGCGTACATCAGGGAGCGCCTGCACAACTACCACATCGGTGACCGCGCGAAGTCCGCGATGCCCGACGACCCCCACGCCATGTGGTCGTCGTCGGCCAACGCTCCGGTGGGCACCAGGGGCCACATCATCCATACGGGCGTGCAGCACGCCGAGACATTCAGGATGATCCGCACGGGAGGGCGCTCGCCAGGCGAGGCGACCATGACGAACGCCGAGCGCAAGTCGCTGATCAACGAATACCCAGGGATCAGGGAGACGCTCAAGGAGCAGCGGAACCGGCGCGAGTTCGCCGCCGCTGCCATGAGGAGTAGGAAGAGGGACGAGGCGCTGGCACGCAGGGCCTCCACCAGGAACCAGGGGTCGGCCGCCCCTCCCGGTTCGGGCGAAGGGGGCAGGTCGGGAGGCCCTAGTCCTTGGCTCATCGCCCCTGCCGCCGCGCTCGTGGGAGCGGGGGCCTACGCGGCGGAGAGGGAGCGCCGCTCCCTGGGCCGCCGCTCCTCGGAGCGACAGCGGAGGGACGTGTACCAGGAGCACGACGTGCGCAAGTCCCTGGAGGGCAAGACTCCGGGCCTCGACTACAAGGTCGGCACGGAGCACACGCTGCTCAGAGATCCGCTCGGCATCAGGCAGTTCAAGAGCGCGGGACGCGCCGATAAGGCCAACCAGGCCGCGCTCGTCTCGCACCAGAAGATCCTCAGGGCGACGGCCGGTGCCACCAGGGAGCAGTTGGACCACGAGTACCCCAGGTACCTCAACGTCAAGGAACTCAACCGGAAGATGGCGAGGATGGGGGTCAAGCGCGGCGCGAAGACGGGAATAGCGATCACCGCCGCAGCAGGGGGCGCCGCGTACCTGGCGAACAGGCGCAGGGTGAGAAAGAGCGTCCCCCTGATCCACGACCCGTTGGCCGTCAGCCGCAGGAGGGCTGTGATCAGAGGGGTTCCCATGGTCCTCGCGGGAGGAGCGCTCGGAGGGGCGGCCGTGCAAGGGGCGTCATCGCCCCTCGTCAGGAGACGGATGAGGAGGCGCGATGCGCAGGTATGACGATCTGCACCTCGTCGTCACCGGCTCCAGGAACGCCGACGAGAAGGATGGCGAGCGCATCATGCTCACCCTCGACGCCATCGAGCGCAGGAACAAGGGCAGGCGCATCGTCGTCCACCACGGAGGGGCCAAGGGCGCTGACTCCTACGCCGCGAAGTGGGCGTCGCAGGGCATCCGCCGCGAGGAGGCCCCGCACCTCGCCGACTGGTCCAGGCACGGAAGGGCCGCTGGTCCGATCCGCAACAAGGAGATGCTGCGCTCCGCGAAGCACGAGATCGTCCTCGCCTTCCCCAAGGGGGAGAGCAAGGGCACCAGGGGAGCCATGCGCGAGGCGAAGCGGCTGGGCCTGAAAGTGCATGACGGCTCCGTCTCCAAGTCGGACGACCCGGACGGGGAGCCTGGGCCTCGCACCGGGGCCAGGGCGAGGATGCGCACGAGGTCCATGCGCCTGCCCGATGGCAGCAAGGTGCGCCTCAACGCCAACAACTCGGCCGTCCGACTGCACAGGTTCCCCAGGCCGCGTTACATGTACGAGCACAGGGGCAAGGTCCGAGATGTGCGGCTGCCCAAGGAGAACATGGTCGAGGCCAGGCGCAAGGGGAAGCAGATCGGCTACCTGGCCCTGAACCGTGGTGGGGACGACGCGAACGAGCCGCGCATGGTCGAGGTGCTGCCGGAGTACCGCAGGCAGGGAGTGGGACGAGCGATGTGGCGCAGGGCGCAGGCGGTGGGCTTCGAGCCGAAGCACTCCTCGGACGAGCACCTGAACGAGTACAGCAGACCGTGGTCGAAGGTCGTGAAGGGCGGGTCCGCAGAGGCCGAGGCGATGCGCGCCGCCTTCCAGGCCCGCGCCGAGTCCTCGCGCTGGAACCAGCAGCACCCCGATCTGCTGGCGAGGCACGACGTGATCTCGTCCCGCACCGCTGGCGAGCGCAGGGCCGCTCTCATAGCGGGCCGCAAGCGCGTGGGTGATCGCTCCATGACCAGGCCGATCAGGGACGACGAGGGCCTGGTGCCGCTCCATGGGCGCGACAGAAGGAACTGGTTGCGGCGCTACCGCAGGCAGCAGGCCATCAGCAAGCGGGTGCCTGTCGCGTCTACCCAGTGGAACGATCCCGACTACGACTCGCACAAGCAGCGGCGCATCCCCATCAGGAGCGCGGATGTAGATGTGGACCACAGGATCGCCGACACGATCAAGTACCTCAACGATGCTGGCGCATGGACCAACTACTCGTGCCAGGGCAGCAGCAAGCGGGTGGACGGCCACGGCAAGGGGTACATCGCCTTCCATCACAGGGTGAGCGAGGAGAAGGCCGCAGCCGAGATGAAGCGCCTGGGCATCACCGCCAAGAGGAAGCACATCTACGACCCCAAGACCGCCAAGGGCAACTGGCTCTCCGGATCTGGCGAAGCACCGGACGATGCCGTCGTGGTGGAGCGGCCCATGTCGTTCAGGCACGGGACCAAGATGGTCCGCCACGGACCCGTCTACCGCTTTCCCGTGGGAATGAGGGCCGGGATGAATTCCAGGGCCAGGGCACTGAACAAGGGGAGCGAACGTGGAGGAGTGCGCAAGTCGTACGGATACTCTGGCCCCATGACATCACTGGCCGAGTTGGGCGAGATCAGCAAGGCGCAGTCGAATCCCGACGCCGCCCTGATGTACGGGGGAGGCGCTGCGGCAGGGGCTGGCGCGCTCTCAGGGGCGTACGCGCTTCGGGCCAACGCGAGGGCCAGCCACATCAAGCGCGGGGGCAAGTCGATCAAGACGGACATCGCCAGGACGGGGAACACCCGAGCGGCAGCGGCGACCGCCGCGAGCAACGCGAACTGGCAGGCGCTCCGCTTCAAGGCGAAGGCCGACAGGTTGGAGTCCAAGAAGCCGCTGCTGAGCAGGAGCGGCAAGATCAGCGGGCACCGCGCGCAGCAGGGCGCTTTCGAGCAGGAGACGCTCAAGCACCAAGGACTCGCCAACACCGCGCAGGCCGAGCAGGATGCCTTCAAGGCCGCGTACCACAAGAAGATCCGTCCTGCCGCAGCGTTCAAGATGCGCCGCAACATCGCTGGTGGCGCGGGCGGCGCGCTCGCCATCGGGGGCGCTGGCGCCATCGCCGTCGCGATGCAGCGCCGTCGCGCGGGGATGACGAGCGATCAGGCCCCTCCGCCCCAGGGGTGATCGTCCTCCATGCTGAGACTCGCCAGGCCTCCCGTCACCA
>Ga0315292_10001706_pt1 | contig 11981 bp, 9 predicted proteins | sample YL17G13_0_MG_FD_204029 | JGI IMG/M metagenome (GOLD analysis project Ga0315292, IMG submission 204029) | Sediment microbial communities from Yellowstone Lake, YNP, Wyoming, USA - YL17G13_0 | ecosystem: Environmental > Aquatic > Freshwater > Lake > Sediment | place: USA: Wyoming | collected... | reverse complement strand
TTTCGTGATATCAGGGAGTTAAAAATACATCGCGCACTTTTACCGACGATGAATCAGAGTCTGAGTTCGCAAAAGTATTGCATTTTTATTGTACACGATGGCGACATGCCATCGACAACAGGTGAAGTATTATGAAGAACATTATCAAAGAATTTATTCTAAGGCCAATCATATCGGCAATACGGTATATTATTTACTTTGCTAAGGATACTATCGATTTGCTGTTGATCCGAAGAGATTCATTAACTCCTCCTACTAGGTTGATGTTTGATGGACCTCGAGATATTTTCACGTTTAAGAAAAACGGAGAGGAGTTTCTTAGATATTATATGGAGCTTTGTAAACTAAAACCGAATGAAAAAATCTTGGATGTTGGCTGTGGAATTGGTCGAAAGACAATTCCGTTGACAAGATATTTAGATGAAAATGGCAGATATGAAGGATTTGATATTGTAAAGGTGGGGATTGATTGGTGCAGAAAGAGGATATCAACAAAATATCCAAATTTTCATTTCCAACTATCTGATGTGTTCAATAAGCGCTACAACCCAAAGGGAAAATATAAAGCGTCAGAATATAGAATTCCATTCGAAAATGAATCTTTTAATTTTGTAGTTTTAGGATCTGTATTTACTCATATGTTACCTAACGATATGGAAAACTACCTTGCTGAAATTGCACGTGTATTGAAAAAAGGTGGAAGATGCTTAATTTCTTTCTTCTTGTTGAACAGGGAATCATTAGAACTTATCAATGCAAATAAAAGCACATTGGATTTTAAGTATGAAAAGGGGGAATATCGTACTGTAAATGCAAATACGCCAGAAGATGCAGTTTGTTATGATGAATCGTTCGTTTTAGGTCTTTACGAAAAATATGGACTAAAAATCATCGAGCCGATTCATTATGGTGCTTGGTGTGAAAGGAGAAACTTCTTAAGTTATCAAGATATTATTATTGCAACGAAGGTATGAAAAGTCTTCATAGCACTTTGTCTAACAGAACTTATATTGGAAGAGAAAGCGAATCGGACATGGCTCGTACGATCTCTTACATGCTGCTCACCAGCCCACTTCGCATAAATAAAAAGTGGAAAACCTCCTCGTTGTAAGTTACATTAAGTAACGAAAAAACGGGCTCGAAGCCCAACGCAGGTATGTTCCTGCACAATACGATCAAGGAGATCTTCCCTTGGCTAATGTACAAGCAATCTAATAATGGAGTGTAACAAGTGGATCAAGGAGCTATTGCTATATTGGGCGGCAACCAATTTTTAAAGATCATTGTGAATTCAGCGGATAATGGATCATTTGCGTCTTTGGCATGCTTGTGTTAATTTCTACGTACCATTTTATTGTAAAAGAGATTGAAAAAGTCCATTATGAAGCATACGCTGGTTGCTAACATAGAAACATATATTGAACGATTCTTCGGAAAAGGTCACGAACGTACGATAAAGGCAAAAAAAAACATCGTGGCGCTTTTCATCTTGCGTGGTGTTATTGCAGGAACAAATTTTCTTATTGTTCCTCTGACATTGCATTACCTTAATCCAACGCGATATGGTATTTGGCTTACGTTAACTTCCCTCATTGGATTGGCAGGCTTGCTTGATCTTGGTTTGGGGCATGGATTGCGCAACAAACTCGCTGAAGCGATCGCACGCAGTAATGAAGCATTGGCGCACTCTTATGTAAGTACTGCATATGCTGTTATTGCAGGATTTGTCATTGTTATATCGGTTCTTTTTCTTTCCATCAATCCCTTCTTGCATTGGTCGAGCATTCTCAATACCGGTCCGGAGATGAGTGCAGAGCTTTCTCTACTTGCAGCGATTGTTTTTCTTTTTTTTCTGCTGCGGCTAGTGTTTGGATTAATTGGGACAGTATTGCTTGCCATGCAACGCCCAGCTATGAGTACTCTCCTCGAAGCGATAATAAACATGCTGACATTGATTCTTGTTTATATTTTAACAAAAGTATCTTTTGGATCCCTCTTGTTTCTTGGTTTTGCAGTTAGTGCCACCGGGGCTTTAGTCCCTCTTGGAGCGAATTTCTGGTTTTTTAAAAATACATATCCTCAACTTGCCCCTTCATTCCATTCAATTGACCTTGTTTATAGTCGAGATCTTTTGGGGCTGGGAGTTCAATTCTTTATTCTGCAAATTACCGGCTTAATTGTTTTTTCCACAGCGAATATTATTATTGCACAACTTTTCGGTCCTTTGGAAGTTACGACATATAATATTGCATTTAAGTATTACGGGATAGCGCTTACTGGTTTTATGATTTTGCTGACACCATTCTGGACTGCATTTACTGATGCTTTTGTCCGCACAGACTATGCTTGGATTCGTCGTGCTATACGGTCATTGGTAAAATATTGGTTGTTGTTGTGTGTAGGAGTGGTGGTGATGACGATTGTTGCAGATCGTTTCTATCTGCTTTGGGTCGGTACTTCGGTTCACGTACCATTCGAACTTTCGTTGTTGATGGGAATCTATGTGATTATATTTACTTGGAGTTATATATTTGCTGTTTTTGTCAATGGTACGGGTAAGATACGTTTAATGATCTGGAGTTCAGTGATTGTGGCTTTAATAAATATTCCGTTGTCGATCTTTTTAGCGAAAAACCTCGGCTTGAAAAATGCCGGCGTTGTTCTTGGTTCGTGTATCAGTCTTCTTCCCGGATGTGTGATGTGGCCTGTGCAGATGATGAAACTTCTTCGTGGGAGAGCAAAAGGGATATGGGCACGGTAATATTTTTCTATAGGTAACCTTACACTGAGTATTTTGTAAAAATTTCCGCTATGAGAAATTCATTTTTTCGATTAGAATCATGTCGAATTCGATTGATAACAATTAGAGTAACACAACTTATTTCCTCATGAGAACATTTGAGATAATCGATTCTTTTTTTAAAAAGCATTTCCATTATGTTTGGAATCCATTCTTTCCAACAAAGATTTTGCTTTGGTTTTCCTTGCTTTTTCCTTCTAATAAAAAACCGTTCCCACACGGAAAGCGTGAAGGTATACTTGTTGTTAAACTGGACTTTATCGGTGACATTGTGGTCATATCGGCTTTTTTAAGAGAATTGCGTCGGAATTACCCTGCAGCTGCCATCACGTTGGTAGTTAATCCGAGAGTCTTTAACCTTATTGAATACTGTCCACACGTTGATACAGTTCTCATATTTGCACCCACAGACAGAGGGAAAATACGAAATTATTTGAACGCGGCCAGATTTTCTCGGCAGCATTTTCTTTCTTATAACTACCGTATTGCGATTTTTCCTCGATGGGATTATGATTTTACTTTTAGTTCGCGATTGATTTTTTTGAGCAATGCTCCTCTGCGGATCGGTTTTTCTGAATCTGTAAACCCTGTCAAGGAGCAAAAAAATCGGGGCTATAATAGTTTTTTTTCAAAAATTGTGGAAGAAAAAAAAATATGCCACGAGGTTGAGTATCCTCTTCATTTGATTAATGAACTTGGTGGGAACGTCCAAAGTGATGAATTGGAGATCTGGACCACCCCAGCCGATGATACATTTGTTCAAAATCTTTTTACAAAATTGGATATTGACAAACAGGCTAAATTAGTATTATGTTGCCCGGGAGCTGGGGAATTAAAAAGGAAATGGCCTATCGAAAAATTCAGTGAGGTATGTATGCGGACTAGTTGGAAGTACAGTGTCAAAATTATTGTTGTCGGGAGTGCGGAAGAGAGTTCTCTTGGTGAGCAATTGTATCGCACATGTAGCGATAACGTCTACAATATGGTTGGGAAATTATCGCTTCGACAAATAGCTTCATTGATGAAGCGATGTCTGTTGTATGTGGGCAACGATTCGGGGCTTATGCATATTGCTGCCGCGTTAAAGCTCCCTGTTGTTGAAATCTCTTGTCATCCTGAAGATGGGGATAAACTGCACGCGAATTCACCTTATCGGTGGCATCCTTGGAAAACAAAGTATGATATAGTTCAACCGAAAAGTGCTCTCTTGCCTTGTTCGAAGTGGTGTGATGCAAGTTTTCCGCATTGCATATCTACGATTGAGGTGGAGCAGGTTGAGATTGCAATTGATACCTTTCTTTCGTGTGCTTGATTCCTTTTTCGATAAGTTAATTTATATTTGGTTGTCACTTGAAAACCTAAAAACATTTTAATCTATTGGAAAAAATGGTTAAATTAAATGATGGATTACCCAGAAAATTGAATAAATGTTTAAAAAACCTTGTAGAAAATATAATATCCAAGAAGACCAATCCTAACCAATTAACCCTCAGTACAACTTAAGGGACAACTATGCAATTTACCATATTAAGAAGAATACGAAATGCAGCCCTCCATCCATTGAAGGTGATCAGTTATGTCTCATGGAGAATCAAGTGCAGGCTCGTCACGCAGGTAGTCATCAACAGCGAACTTTTCTACAAATACATGGGTGATTTTTATCCCGACCACTTAAATCACGGAAATGCAATGTCGTACATAAACGACTTAGCTTCGAAGTGGTGTGTTGGTACAGGTATTGACATCGGCGCAGACAATTGGCCATTAGCGGGTGCAATTCCAATTCAGAATAACCCGGAACAAAACGCCTATAGACTGGACAACTTTCGAGATGCCTCACTCGATTACGTGTTCAGTTCCCATTGTCTCGAACATCTTGAGAACTGGCAGGAAGCACTTCAACTGTGGATTAGCAAGTTGAAACCCAATGGAATTCTATTTCTCTACTTACCACACGAGTCTATGAAATTGTGGCTCGCTGGCGGTCCGTGGGGTCTCGAACACAAATGGAGGCCGACTCTGAAAAGCATCCTGCCGTTCCTCAGCAGTTACGGTATTGAGGTTCTAAGTTTTAATGATGAAAGAGACAGCTATTGGAGTTTTCACATCATAGGAAAGCGAGTAATCAAACAAGATTAGGCAAGCCACCATGCTCGAACGCGTACCAAGGGCAATCATCCTTTATTTCCATCTCAGGGTATTGGCTTAAGATATGAAAGCCGGGGCTTCTTATATTAAAGTTGCGATAGAGACTGTTTAAACATTTGTTTTTATCCCGAAAATTTAATACCATTTTTGTCAAAGTGTTGCTTCTTTTCAATGGAACGCCTAAGGTTGATTTGAAATAATACTTGTTTTGTTGCACGCATTGGTACTCAGACATTCAGCAAATTTTATCCGTTTAGAATTTTTAACCACTGAGATTCTGTTGCAAAAACGTTATCAAGGGAAAAGAATCAGTTATGAATTCGTATGATTTATCAATTATTATCGTGAACTATAAAACTAGGGATCTATTAAAACAGCTTCTTATTTCGGCTTCTGATCATTTAACCAACATAATGCAGCACGAAATCTTTGTCGTTGATAACGATTCCCGTGATGGAAGCGCTGAGATGGTTGCGCAAGAATTCCCAAACGTGAAGCTCATCGCGAGTAAAGAAAATTTAGGATTTAGTAAGGCAAACAATCGTGCCATTCAGCAAGCAAAGGGAGATATTATTCTACTGCTCAATCCTGATACATTATTGGTGTCTGATAATGAATTCGATAAAATCATTCAACGGTTCCGGAACGATGATCAGTTAGGTATTGTGGGTGGACGCGTGTTTGATGCAAACCTTAGACAAGTATCGTCTTACGGGCATGATCCCACACCGTTTACACTCGTGCTGCATTTTACACTGCTCGGCAAAGTGCTTGCGCGGTTGTTTCCGCCACTTAGAAAATACAGACTTGCTAATTACGATATGTTGTCCTATAATGTTGAGAAAGAGGTAGATCACGTTAATGGCTGTTGTTTTTTTATTCGGCGTTTGATGATGAATAAAATTGGATCGCTGGATGAGCGATATTTTATGTTTCTGGAGGAAACAGATTTGTGTAAGCGGGCAAGGGAAGCCGGATGGAAGGTGATGTATTTACCATTAAGAACTGTTGTACATTATGGACAATCAAGTACAGCACTAATCAAAGTTCGCATGACTGAACAGTTTATAAAAAGCTTGAAACTATTTTACGAAAAACACTATCCTTTGGAATTGAATAAGCTATCAATTATTTTAAAACTAAACATTGTTAAACCGATTATGAGTTATCGTGCTCCTATTAAAAAAGCCAACGATGCGACTAATACGGGATGAATAGTAAATATTCAGAATGTTTTTACTTTCAATAAAATGTCAAACTTAAAAACAATTTTTATCTATACTCCCACATGGCTCGCATTTGGCGGCGGCGAAAAATATGTCCTTCTGCTTGCTGAAGTTCTATCAAAGCTTTCCAATGTTTCAGTCACGTTGCTCTCGGATAAATGCGCTGTCACACGATCTGCCCTTGAGGAATTTTCACATGCTGATTTATCGAAAATCGATTATCGAAATATTACCGGAATAAATGCGATCAAACCTCTTACGCGAGATGCCGATATATTTATATGCTTATCTAATTACCAACGAATTAAAAGTACAGCACGCACGCATGTTCAGCTGCTTCAGATTCCATACGGGAAAATTAATGCATCGAGTATTTCAGTAAAACTTGTGCAGGGTAAATTCAAAGAAGCAGTGAAAGATTTGTACCGATTGCGATTATTGTCGTTTTCGCGCGATGAGGCCGATCTTGTTATTACGAATTCAAAATTTGTCAGTGATACACTCCAACAAAATTTTGGAATCCAGAGTCAAGTCCTATTTCCTCCAATTCAGAATTATTTTTGCGAGGGGATACCAAAAAAAAATATTATCCTGAGCGTGGGAAGATTTTTTAGTGGCTTGTACAACAATAAACGGTACGATATTCTCACAGAAGCTTTTCGTAGAGTTTGCCAATCAGGTCTCAAAGGTTGGGAATATCACATTGTTGGGAGTGTAACGAATGATTCAAAGACGCAGCAATTTCTTCAGTTGCTGCGGGAACAAAATCGAGGATATCCGATATACTTTCATGTGAATGAGAATTATGACACATTGCGTCGGTTATACAACGAGGCAACGATCTTCTGGCATGGGGCGGGATACGGTGTTGATGAATATTCCCATCCTGAAAATGTCGAACATTTTGGGATGACCACGGTTGAGGCGATGTCAGCGTGTTGTATCCCCGTCGTTAGCAATCGGGGTGGACAGAAAGAAATTATTACACACGGGAAAAATGGTTATTTATGGGACACTGTTGAAGACCTAATAAATTACTCAGAAGAAATCGCACGATCTATGAAACCATTAACATCTATTTGGAAACAAACACGAGAACGATATCAGGATTTTGAACTTTCTCAGTTCCGTTCCAGAGTACAGGAAATTTTATCACCACTTCTTAATAATTGTTCGTTTTGATGATTTTAACAATATTTCACCAAAGAAAAAGCAAGATTTAGAAGAATCATTGACTTTTCTTCTTTGATTCTATATATTGAAATAAATAAATCCATTATAAATTATTAGTCATATATGGAGGTTCATATGAAACTATTTTTTTATCTTTTCTTGGTAATTATCATTTTTATTGCGACTTTTTGCAATGAGAATGTAAAAATTGTTGAGAGTAGTCAACCAACAGGGGAATTTGGTAAACTTGAATTTGTTTTTTCAAAAGCGCCTTCTTCTATCGTTCGAATTGTAGCAAAATTATCTCGCCGTGGTTTTGAAGATCGGATTTTGAACTTTTCTATTGTGGATACTTCTCAGGGTGCCTCGGGAATATTTCTCGATATCCCAGTTGGAAAGTGGCATTTGAAGGTTGATGCTCTTGATAGTCTTGATATTATTCGGTATAGTAGTGAAATTGATGTTGATATTATCCCGGGTGAAACTACTGTAGTGGAGTTAGAGTTACTCCCAACGATTGGTACAATTGAATTACATGTAACTTGGGGAAAGCACTGTTCTCCCGTATCATCAGATATTGTAAGTTGGTGGACTGGTGATGATAATGCGGTTGACATAGTAGGAGGTAATAACGGAACTGTTCAAAATGGTGTATCTTTCTCGGCAGGAAAAGTCAGGAAAGCTTTCCATTTTGATGGTATTGGTGGAAGGATCGTTGTTCAGGATGCTGACAATCTCAAATTTACAGGATCATTTACAATAGAGGGTTGGATTTATATCGAGTCGTGGCCCGGTCCGAACGGTGGACATATTCTTTTCCGTGGGGATGATCGACTTGGAATAGATCCATATGACTTTAGAGTTCTTTCAAACGGTAATCTACAATTTTTAATAGAACAATCTAGCGATTCATCTGTTTATATTGAAGCTCCTATTTCACTTAATCAATTTCTTCACGTTGCAGCATCTCTTGATTCTATTACTGGAGATATGAGAATTTATGTAAACGGCGTTGTTGCAGCAGAGACAACAACAAGTGTAAGACCATTTCGTAATCTCGACCCATATTATTTACCAGGGATAGGGATAGGGAACACTCAAGGAGAAGGATTGGCACACAATGCTCCCTTCCATGGTTTGATTGATGAATTGGCAATTTATAAAAAAGCACTTTCAGTGAATGAAATTAGAGCAATCTACCAGGCTGGTTATTCCGGTAAGTGCCGTAAATAATTGGTTACCAATTCAAAATATTGATTTATTCGAATGAATGACATCAATAGGTTGTACTTTTTCTTTTAGGTAAATCCTAATGGTTGACTCTAATTTACAATTTGGTAGTCATTTAAATTGATAGATCATATTGTAACATTAATAATCAGGCAGTGCCTTCCAAAAGTAATGTATTTTCCATCCGGGGTGTTTTAATTCTTCTTTATTTTTGTGTATATTTCATGCGATTAAGTGGTACCAATATTGCAATTCAATTACAAACCATTTCAAATTGTTTATTCACATATAGTGTATGGCACAAAAAATTAAATCTTCCCCCAAAACGCTGAAACCTTCCGAAGGTCACTCGTGGTTCGATAAACTATCCTATTGGAAAAAAGATCTCCTTTGCATTCTTATAATGCTGGGTCTTATATATACACTCTTCTTCAAAATAATCACATCCGATATGATATTTTCAGATACAGGAGATACGGCTGCCGCTCACGCTATCGGGAAAGCCTTTGAATCTATTAAAGAAAAAGAACACACCGATCCGCTTTGGGTACCGTTTATATTCAGCGGTATGCCGTTTGCCGGTGCTTTAATGTTTCCGACAAATCTCAATTATTTAGAAATCGCGATCCAAATACCGGGTCAACTTCTATTCTTGAACGCTGAGGTATTTTGGTTTGTCCTTCATTATCTCCTCATGGGAATATTCATGTATCTACTTGTACGGCAGATGAAGTTTCCCCAGTTGCCCTCTCTCTTTGGTGCTATAACGGTGATGCTGAATCCATATGCCATCGGACTTGTGCAACCAAACCACGGCACGAAATTAATAACATTGAGCTATATTCCATTGCTTTTTCTTTTTGCATATAAACTATTTGAAAAGAGAGATGTTCTAAATTTTGGATTATTAGCAGCCATAACGGGAACGATGCTTCTCAGCCGTCACCCGCAGATTGCATTCTACGGATTACTGATGATCGGCTGTTACATGATATTTGAAATTATACTTGAAATCAGAAAAACTCCGACAGTGGTTCTGAAAAAAGCATTCCTCTTCATTCTTGCACTCGGAATAGGATTTGCAATTTATACATACGAGTTTTTGCCAACACAAGAATATGCGGCTTATTCGATTCGCGGCGGTGGTGGTGAAGGAAGCACAGGTGGTTTATCGTACGATTATGCTACCAATTGGTCCTTCCATCCATTCGAGATAATGAATTACCTTGTGCCATCGTTTTTCGGATTTTCCTCACCATTCTACTGGGGATGGATGCCGTTCACCGAGAGCACGGTTTACATAGGTGTCGCGCCGATTCTTTTAAGTGTGATTGCCTTGGTGTACAGGCGCAATCGTCTCACATGGTTCCTTGTGATTTTTTCCGCAATTATGTTTTTAATTTCGTTTGGTCGTCATTTCGGATTGATCTATAATTTGATGTTCAACTACTTCCCATACTTTAATAAATTCCGTGTGCCGGTGTTGATTCTTCATCTCATGCCGATAACAATAAGTCTCCTCGCAGCAACCGGATTTATGGTTCTCTATGAAATGCAAAGCAACGTGAAAGCTTTCAACCTCGAAAAATTACGCAAGGGGCTTTTTATAACACTTGGGATTATTTGTGCATTACTGCTCATCGGCCTCGTAGCGAATGATGCTGTGTATTCATCGTTGTCGGGGGTAATGTTCACGAGGAGCGATGATACGCAAACATTGCGGCAGCAATATGGCGCCCAAGCACCGCAGGTACTGGAACAATTGAAGCGAATGAGATTCGACCTTCTCTGGAAGGATTACATCAAGTTTGCGCTAATCGCGGGTGCCGGTATCGGTCTTGTCATCGGTTACATCAAACGAAAGATGACATTCACAACACTAACCGCAGGGCTGCTCGTTATTCTTCTCATCGATCTTCTCATGCTCGATACCAAATTCATTGAGCCAAAACCGAAGAATTCGTTGGACGATCGGTTCCAACCGGATGCTACGGTAAATTTCTTAAAAGCAGATACAAGTTTGTACAGAATTTTCCCGGTCGGGCAAGATCTTTTCCAGGATGATGCATACATGTACCATGAAATTTCATCAATCGGCGGTTATAGTCCGGCCAAATTAAAGATTTATCAGGATATTATAGAAGGGTCTCTTCCCATAGGTTCCGATCCGCAATTTCCTCTGAACATGAACATTATCAATATGCTAAACGGCAAGTACCTGATTGCACAGATGAGATTGCCTGAGGATAAATTTTCGCTTGTCAATGTTGATCAATCAAAACAATTGTTAACGTATCTCAATCCGAACTTCCTGCCTCGTGCATGGTTCATTGATGCGGCAATTATTTCGCAATCAAAAAAGGAAACATTTGCTGTTTTGAATTCTCCTGCGTGGAACCCCAAAGTCATGGCGATTCTTGAAAAACAGCCCGCAACTCAATTCGGAAAATCAGATTCAGTAAATGTAGTCGTCACACAGTATCAATCAAGTTACATTGCCATAAATACTTTTTGTTCGAACACGTCCCTGCTTGTTCTCGGTGAAAGTTATTATCCTGCCGGATGGAAAGCATTTATTGACAGTGCAGAGACAGAGATCTATAAAACCAACTACATCATACGATCTATCATAATACCTTCTGGAAATCATACAGTTGAGTTTCGTTTTGATCCACCGTCATATAAAACCGGTATGATAATCACAAACAGCGCATGGGGAATAACATTAATTCTTATTTTCATTGGATTGATTCGGATTCCGTGGGTGAGGCAAAAACTGGGGATGAAGGAGAAAACAGAAAAACTCGCGGACGAAGTGAAAACAGAGAGTGTTTAACAAAAAGGAATATAAAAAAATAAAGGGTCGATCGTTGGATCAACCCTTTTTATTTTCACCGAGATAAAGTATTTTACGTCTCTTCCATCCTAGTCCGATATGCCCGTCGGACTGCTTTGATTTTTTCCAATCGTTTCTTTACGGAAGGTTTGGTGAAATACGAGCGCTTCTTAACTTCCTTTAGGATGCCGGATCGCTCGTACTTTTTCTTAAATCTTCGTATGGCACGGTCGATATTCTCATTTTCTTGAATCATGATACCAACCATACACTTCACCTCCTTCCAAACGTTGTCTCAATATGTCATTCCACTGTTGTTAATTCTAAGGTTGTTTCTTCTTTTAAGTTTTCGATCAATCGGCGCTGCCCAAGTTTTGAAAATGCAACGACAATTGCCTGTCCGCCGTCCGATGTTTTCATTTTGCTTAATACTTTACCAACATCGTTCAACTCGTTGTGAAAAATTTGCTCACCTATTTTAAAGCACTGGCACGGTTTGTATAGTGTCGCGGTGGATGGATCAAGCTTACCGTTTGTCGATAACTGACTGTTATCCAAAAGACTCATG
>Ga0315292_10001703_pt1 | contig 11982 bp, 11 predicted proteins | sample YL17G13_0_MG_FD_204029 | JGI IMG/M metagenome (GOLD analysis project Ga0315292, IMG submission 204029) | Sediment microbial communities from Yellowstone Lake, YNP, Wyoming, USA - YL17G13_0 | ecosystem: Environmental > Aquatic > Freshwater > Lake > Sediment | place: USA: Wyoming | collected... | reverse complement strand
CAGCATGTGGTGATTGAGGCCGGCGCGCCGTCCGGCGTGGCGGTCTAGTCTGAGGTGGAGGCCGCCGATTGCGGGAATCGGAATTCCTCGGTCACCGTCCCGTCGAGCGCCGCCTTCACCATGTCTTCAATAGGCAGCTTCGATTCTGCGTCCTCGACCTGCCATCGCCGCGCGTGGGTCTCGGGACTTCGAGGCGTAAAGAGCTGGCAGCAGTCCTGATCGGGGATGATTGAAATCTCGTACGTCCCGATCCGGATGGCTTCGGCGACGATCTCTTCCTTGTCCATGCCGACCAGCGGCCGCAGGATCGGCATCTGCGTGGCCCCGGCGATCACCGTGAGGTTCTCGAGGGTTTGCGAGGCCACCTGTCCGATCGCTTCTCCGGTCACGAGCGCCTTGGCTCTGCTGTCGCGCGCGATACGCTCGGCGATGCGCAGCATGAGCCGCCGATAGATGACCACCCGCAGCGGCGGAGGCACCGTCAATACGACCTGCCGCTGAAGCTCGCCAAACGGCACAAGGCGCAGGCTGGTGCGCATCTGGTGCCGGGTCAGCACCGCCGCGATTTCCCGCACCTTGTCCTGGGACGCGCGCGACAGGAAGGGATAGCTGTGGAAGTGCACGGGCACGACCGAGCAGCCGCGCTTCATCAGCCGGTACGCGGCCACCGGAGAGTCGATGCCGCCCGACATCAGACACGCCACCCGCCCGCTGACGCCGGTGGGCATGCCGCCGGCGCCTTTCTCCTTTCCGAAGGAGTAGAACGCCTGGTTCGGCAGCAGTTCGACGTTGACCGTGAACTCGGGGTGGTCGAGCTTCACCGGCCACCCGAACCGTTCGACGATGCGCGCGCCGATCTCCCGCTCGATCTGGGGCGACGTCATCGGAAACGCCTTGTCACCGCGCTTCGCGCTGACGCGGAAACCCGCCGGCTGATTGCCCTGGAGGTCCGTCAGGATCGCCTCGGTGATCGCGTCCAAATCGAGCGGCGCGCGGCCGGCCTTCGAAAAATTCGCGATCCCGAACACGCGCTGCAGACGCTCCCTGATGCGCGCGTACTCCGCTGCCGGGCCGAGCACGATCTCGATTCGTCCCATCAGCGCGCGCACGTCCTTCACGTCCAGGTCGGCCATCTGCTTCCGCAGGTTGCGCACCAGTTTGCTGATGAAATACGGGCGGTTATGGCCCTTGAGTGCGATTTCCTGGTAGTGGACGATGATGGACGTCATAGGACATGGGCTCGGGGTTCGGGATCCGGGACTCGGGACTCGGGATTCGGGATTCGGAACGATTACGGCAACTACCGGTCAGCCCGCTCCACCGCGTCTGCGGCGAGGTGGCCGCTGGCAGCGGCGCTTTCAATCGTACCCGGCAAACCGGTATCGGTCCAATCGCCCGCAAGGTAGAGCCCGGCCACGGGTGTTGTCGTCGACGGCCGGGCGGGTTGACCTGGCGCCAGCGAGAAGGTGGCGCGACGCTCCCGCACAACCGTGGCCCTGAGCACTCGGGCCGCCCGGGAGGCGGGAAGCGCGTCGCGCAGCTCCCGCAGGGCGAGGGCGACGAGGGCATCGTTTCCCTGCCCGACAATGCCGGCTGCGCCGCTCGACACGAGCGACAGGTGCGATGCCGCGCCGTCGGTCATGGCGCCCCGGTCGAACACCCACTGCATGGACCGGCCGGGAAGCCCGACAAACGTCGCGGGAACGACCCGGCGGTCGAGCCAGAGGTTGACGGTCACGATGGGATACGAGCCCATGCGTGACGCTGCGGACACAATCCCCGCGAGTTCCGCGGGAATGGCATCAAACAAGCGCCCCAGGGCGAACCATGGGACCGCGGACACCACCGACGCGGCGCGAATCTCTTCGCCTCCTCGCAGGCGCACGCCCGCCGCACGGCCATGTTCGACGAGCACGCGAGCGAGGGCGTGTGTCCGCACGTGCCCGCCACGGGCCTCGATGTGGCGGCGCGAGGGCCCGGCGTACATCGCCTCGAGCGAGACGGCCGGGAAGGCGATCGATGCGGCCGCGGGTTCGGGACCGAACATCTCCGCGAGGACGCGCACGAAGGCCGCGGCGCCGGCCTCTCGAGGCGGCTGATTCAGCGCCGCGAGCGCCAGCGGCTCCCAGAGCATGTCGCGAAGGCGCTGGCGCTGCCCGTTGCGAATCAGCCAGTTCTCGACGGTCTCGCCGGGTGATGCTGCGAGTCGCGGGCTTTGTCCCGCCAGCCGGCGCTGCTCGGTGCGGATGACGGGCCCGAGGTGAAGGACCGACAGACGATCGCGCCAGGCGAGAGCCTGCCATTCCATGACGCCGCCCAAGAGGTGCCATGGCGACGGCAACGGCGGACACGCGAGAATTGAATACGTACCGTTCGCGTCGATGGAGGGCACCTCGAGCGACGGCTGCACGCGGACGAGGGACGCTGCGCCGATGCGCCGCAGGAACGCGAACGCCTCGCGGTAGCACCCCATGAGGATGTGCTGGCCGTTGTCGACCGCTTCGTGCGTCACGGGATCCGTGTAGGAGCTTGCGCGGCCGCCGAGCGACGGACGTGCTTCGACCACGACGACTCGCGCGCCGCGGTCGGCCAGCGCGGACGCCGCGGCCAATCCTGCGACGCCGCCGCCGATCACGATCGCGTCGACGTCGGTGGTGGGCATCCCGGGAACAGCTTCCAATTTGTGATCTTCAGGCATCTTCTGTGGGCTTCATCTTACGGAATGAAGCACGGTCTTCGTCACCCCGGCGAAGGCCGGGGTCCAGGACCCGCTGTGCTGGATTCCGGCGTTCGCCGGAATGACGGGCTGGAGTTGCCTCCTCCGACGGCGATTGCCAGCGAGATCGCTCGGCGGCTTGAGGCGGAGCGTCGCTGGCAGCCCGTGGTGCAAGTGGTTTCACGCCCGTCTCCATTAGAAACCGGCCATGGCCGACAGCCAGGTGCCTGCGGCGATGGTCGCCCGGCGCCAGCGGGGCGCGCGGATTGTCGTCGAGAACACGTGATAGCCGCTCATCTCGATGCGTTTGAGCAGGTCGAGGTAGATCGCGCCCATGATGCGGGCGGCCACCAGACGTCTGGCGTCCTCGCGCGGGAGCCCGCGGGCCGCGCGCGCGAAGTAGTCGCGGGCACGCCGTGCCTCGAAATCGAGGAGCGCGCGCACGGGGGCGGAGACGTGCCCCACCCGCAAGTCGTCTTCGGACACGTGGAAGCGCTCCAGGTCTTCGAGCGGGAGATAGAGGCGCCCGACAGCCAGGTCGCGTCCGAGGTCCCGGAGGATGTTGGTCAACTGGAGCGCGATGCCGAGGTCGATGGCGTACTGGCGGCACTGCTGGTTCGTGTAGCCGAAGATCTCGATGCAGATCAGGCCCACGGCCGAGGCCACGCGGAGGCAATACCGGCGCAGTTCCTCGAAGGTCCGGAACCGCGGCCGATCGATGTCACTCTCGACGCCGTCGATGATGTCGTCGAAGGGGCGGCGCGGCAGACGGAAGGCCGCGATGTGCGGCGCGAGCGCCTGCCCCTGTGGCGTGCAGGCCGGCTGGCCGTTGTAGCAGGCGGCCAGTTCGTCACGCCATGTCGACAGTTCCGCGGATGCCGCCGCGCGCGCTCCGGGGACGGCGCGGTCATCGGCCTTCTCGTCGACCGTGTCGTCCACGACGCGGCAGAAGTCCCACACCGCGACGATGGCACGGCGCCTGGCCTCGGACAGGACGACGAACGAGTAATAGAAATTCGTGTCGCGACGGGCCATGGCGATCGTCAGGCTGGCTTCGACGGGCGCCAGGCGAAGGCGCCCCAGAGGAGGCCGGGCACGTCGGGTGCCGCCAGAGCCGGACGCGACGTGAATACGTCAAACTCCGCCTGCTCGAGACGGTCGAGGATGCGCCGTCCGCCGAGCCAGGTGAATCGCAGTTCGTAGCGCAGGCGCCCATCCACACCGTCGCAGACGGCGCGGCCTTCGTCGAACAGCGCCCTCGTGCGCGCCGCCACGTCCGACAGCACGTTTCGCCATGCCGGGGTCAGGATGCGGGCATCCAGGTCGCGCTCGAGGGCTCCGAAGCGATCGCATACGTCCCGGGGCACGTAGAGGCGCCCTTTCTGCCAGTCGCGCTCGAGGTCCTGCCAGAAGTTGGTCAACTGCAAAGCGGTGCAGACCGCGTCGGAGGCGCGGTCCAGGCGCGGATCGACCCTGCCGGCGACACGCAGCACGAGCCGCCCGACCGGGTTCGCCGAGTTGCGGCAGTAGGCCATCACGTCGGTCCAGGTGTCGTACCGCTTCGTGGTGACGTCCTGGCGGAACGCGCGCAGGAGATCCTCGAACAGGCTCACAGGCAGCGCGTGCGCGCGCAGGGTCTCACCAAGCGCGAGGAAGATGGCGTCCGACTCGGGGCTCGGGATTCGGGACTCGGGACTCGGGATTCGGGACTCGGGACTCGGGATTCGGGCGTCACCCTGGCGAAAGCCGGGGTCCAGAACTGCGGGATTCATGCCAGCTGACGCCTTCAGACGATTCCCCCAGTCATCAAGCAGCGCGAGGCGCTCCGACCGGGCGAGGTCTCCTTCGTCGGCGAAATCGTCGGCCGCGCGCGCGAACGCGTAGATCGCCGCGATGTGCGGGCGCATCGGAGCCGGCAGCAAACGTGACGCGACCGGGAAGTTCTCGTAGTGCTGGCGGGCGATGCGTTCGCAGGCGGCGTACGCGTCCGTGACACTGGAGACGGGTTCAGAACCTGCGTGCGACGGCCCGATCTCGCCGTGAGAACGGGTTCTGAAACCGGGTATCACCACTCGGCCTCGGACACGCCCGCGCGGCGATTCACCACGCGGGCCATCACGAACAGCAGATCGGAGAGCCGGTTCATGTAGGCGAGAAACTCCACCTCCAGCACGGCCAGGGCCACCATGCGGCGCTCGGCCCGGCGGCAGACGGTGCGCGCGAGATGGAGCGCCGCGGCGGCCGGTGTCCCGCCGGGAAGGATGAAGCGGCGCAGCGGTTGCAACTCCTCTTCACACGTGTCGATCCAGCCCTCGAGCCGCACGACATCCTCCGGCCCCAGTGCGATTTTTGTCACGCGGTCGGCGATGCGTTCGGCGGGGTCCGCCAGGCGCGAACCCAGGGCGAAGAGGTCGCGCTGGATCTGCACGAGCATGTCGTCGAGGTCCTTGTCGACGCCGGCGGCCCGCACCTGCCCCATCACGGCGTTGGCTTCGTCGACTTCGCCATACGCGTCCACGCGGGGGTCCGACTTGGCAATGCGGGTGCCGTCGAATAGCGTCGTGGCGCCGCCGTCACCGGTTCGTGTGTAGATCTTCATGTAGAGTGGATTATAAGTGCCTCCAGGCGGTTTCGAAACCCGTACTCGCGGCCGAAATCTCAGCCTTGCACAGGTGTTGACGCCGCCTCATTGAAACCGATGCCCAAGAAGACCCGGCCCCCTGCTCCCACCAGGCCGCTCGCGATGCCATCGCCGGCCAAGCGGCTGCAGTTCCGCCGCGTCCTGCTCCGCTGGTACGACCAGAACGGCCGCGACCTGCCCTGGAGGGCAACCGCCGACCCGTACCACATCCTCGTGTCCGAGATCATGCTCCAGCAGACCCAGGTGGACCGGGTGCTGCCCAAGTACCGCGAATGGCTGGACAAGTACCCGTCCCTCGAGGCACTGGCGGACGCTCGGGAGGACGCCGCCGTGGAAACCTGGTATCCACTCGGCTACAACATCAGGCCGCGCCGGCTTTATGCGATCGCGCGCGAAGCCGTGGCGAGATTTGGAGGGGAGCTGCCCTCGGATGCGGAGACCCTGCGCTCGTTCAAGGGGATCGGGCCGTATACGGCAGGAGCGCTCATGAGCTTCGCCTTCGGCAAACGGGCGGCGATACTCGACACCAACGTGGCGCGGGTCCTGTTTCGTGTCGTGATCGGGCGCGGCGACCCGAAGGCCCACCGGATGCGGAAACACCTCTGGGCCGTTTCCGAGTCGATGATGCCGCGCAAACGGGTGTTCGACTTCAACCAGGGCGTCATGGACTTCGGAGCGCTCGTCTGCGTGGCGCGCAACCCGAAGTGCGCAGTGTGCCCGATGTCGGCCATCTGCCGCGCGTTTCCCTTCAACCCCCGCGGTGAGGGTCCATCAGCGCTGGTGAAACGCAAGTGAGAAAAGGGGCCAGGCCCCTTTTTCTGAAGGGAGCGCGCCCGTGAGAATGAGACTGGAATGAGAAACTGTGCCTGACCCCGTTTTCCGGACGCACGTAGTGGTCACAGCCGCGGTCGTCGAGCGTGACGGGGCTTTCCTGCTCACGCGCAGGCTCGACGGGACCCACCTGGCCGGCCACTGGGAGTTCCCGGGCGGCAAGTGCCATGCCGGCGAGGCGTTTCAGGACTGCCTCGTTCGAGAGATCCGGGAAGAGCTCGACGCCGACATCGAGGTTGGCCCGGAAATCCTCGCGACGACCCACGACTACCCTGACCGCGCGATCGAATTGCACTTCTTCGGGTGCGAGCTGAAGTCGAAACCCCGGCCAACTATGGGTCAGGAGATGCGGTGGGTGCCCCGGGCCGAGCTCGCGTCCACTCGGCTCCCGCCGGCGGACGCTGAACTGGTGCGGCTGCTGACCGGGGACGTAGACCGGTCCTCGCAGGACTGAAGTCTGCGCCACGCGGCCAGGACCCGCAGACCCGGGGTCTTTAGACCCGGCGCACCGCCGAGGTCAGCGGCCCAAATGGTGACTGTCACCGTTTTCAGCTCAGCGGACGAAGGGCAGCTCCGTAACGGTGCCTGGCATGCGGCGGTCACCGTCCACAATCGTGACGGTGCTGCCCGGGCTGGCGAAGTCCCGGTGCACGTAGCCCAGCGCGACGGGCTTGGCGAGCGTTGGTGAGAACACGGCGCTTGTCACGTGCCCGACGTCCTTGTCGCCATCCACCATCCGGCTGCCGGCCGGGGGCACGTCGTTTCCGGCGATCGTCAGGCCGACGAGCTTGCGGGCGACTTTCCCGTGGCCTCGGTCCCTGATGCGGATGATGACTTCCTGGCCGGGATAGCAGCCCTTCAGATAGCTGATGGCGCGCGTCTCGATGCCCGCTTCGAGAGGGATCGTGTCGTCCGTCATGTCGACCAGGAACGCCGGATCACCGGCCTCCACGCGCAGCACTTCGGCGACATCGGTCGACAGCGGTACGGCCCCCGAGGCCAGGAGGGCCTCCGTGAGAGCCGCGATCCGTCCGGCCACGGTGAAGAGCAGGATCCCCGGCAACCCGAACCCGTCCGATCGGGCCACCACGACGAGTTCCCCCTGGAACTCCGTGCGCGAGTTCTGGAACGGGCCGTACTGCGAGAAATCCCCCGCCAGCGTGCGGCCGGCGACATCGGCTGCCTGGGGTCCGTAGACGCCCACGCAGCCCCAGGCATCGCTCACGTCTCCCAATTGAACGTCTTCGCTGAAGATCAACTGGTCGAACCTCTCGAGCAGCAGGTCCTTGACCTCGCGCTTCACGTCGAGCAGCATCACCTCGCCCAGTTCGAACACCTGCATGTCGGCGATCATCCGGCCCTGGGGCGTGAGGAGCGCAGCGTAGCATCCGGTTCCGGGGGCGAGGAGGGCGATGTCGTTCGTGAGGAGCGCGTGAAGAAACGTCCTGCGATCCGCTCCACGCACGACAATCCGGCCGCGAGCGCCCCGGTCGATGACGCCCGCACCCTGTCGAACGGCTGCGTATTCTTCCAACAGGTTCATCGGTCTGGTCCCAGCCGGAGGCGGCCTGAACGCGGGCTGGCCCGTGGCTCCCGACCCCGGATTTGCTGATATGCTCAGAACCGTTATGGTTCGACGTTATTGTATCGTTGCTCTCTTTCTCGTCCTAGCCGCGACGATGGCCGTCGCGCAGCGCCCTTTTGCTCCCGGGCCGGGTCCCGTCGCGAATTTCGTGGTCTTCATGCAGGGCGCGGCGATCGGCAGCGAGCAGGTCACGGTGACGGCCTCGGCGGAGGGCTGGACGGTCCGCGGCACGGGCCGCCTCGGCAACCCGATCAACCTGTCCACCAGCAGGTTCGAGATGCGCTACGACCGCGAGTGGCATCCGATCTCGCTCGAGATCGACGCGGCGCTCCGCGGCCAGCCCTTGCTGATGCGAACCACTTTCGCCGGCGGCAGCGCCACGAATGACATCACGCAGGGCGGTCAGCAGAACCGGAAGGTCGACAAGGTGTCAGCCGATCCGCTCGTCCTGCCGAACATATTCTTCTCCGCCTACGAGGCGCTCGCCATTCGCCTCCGGGGCGTCGTGGCGCCTGCGGAATTGCGAGCGTACGTCGCGCCGCAGGTCGAGATCGCAATGCACGTGACGGGGAGCGGAAACGAGCGGATTCGAACGGCCGATCGCTCGATCACCGCCACGCGGTACGACGTAACGATTGACAACCCGGGAGGCCCGGTCGCCACCGAAGTGTGGGTCGACGAGGAGAGCCGGTTGCTGCGCTTCCGGGTCCCTGCGCAGGGCCTCGAGGTTGCGAGGGAAGATGTCGCGGCCGTGTCGTCGCGAGTCGAGAACATGGCGCGCGCCGGCGACGAAGACGTGCGCGTCCCGGCGAACGGGTTCAACCTGGCGGCGACCCTCTCGAAACCGCCATCCGTGGCGGCGGCTCCGGCCTCGGGCAAGACCCGGGTCCAGAAACTGCCGGCCGTGATCCTCGTGCCGGAGTCGGGCCCGGTCGATCGCGACGGCACCGTGGCCGGCATCTCGATTTTCGCCCAAATCGCCAACACTCTCGCCGACGCGGGGTTCATCGTCATCCGCTACGACAAGCGCGGCATCGGGCAGAGCGGCGGCCGCGACGAGTCCGCGACGATGAAGGACTATGCCGAGGACGCCCGGGCGGTCGTCGAGTACCTGCGGAAGAGGAAGGACATCGACGAGCAGCGCATCGCGGTGGTGGGCCACAGTGAAGGCGGTCTTGTCGGGATGCTCACGGCGGCCGACGCGAAGAAGCGCATCGCGGCGCTGGTGCTCCTGGCGACGCCCGGCACGACCGGCGCGGAGCTCGTGCTCGAACAGCAGCGCCACCTTCTGGACCGGATGGAACTGCCCGAGGGTGAGAAGCGCGATCGGATGGATCTGCAGCAGAGGATCCAGAAGGCGGTCGTGAGCGGGCAGGGCTGGGAGTCGATTCCTGCCGGCTACAGGCGGCAGGCGGACACGCCGTGGTTCCGCAGCTTCCTGACCTTCGATCCGGCGCCCGTCATGGCGAAGGTGGCGCAGCCGGTCATCGTGATCCAGGGCGATCGCGATCGGCAAGTGGCCGCGCGGCATGCGCAGTTGCTGGCGGATGCCGCGAGGGCCCGGAAGACGAACCCCGCTGCCGACCTGGTTGTCGTCGAGGGCATCAACCACCTGCTGGTGCCCGCACCGACGGGCGAGGTTGACGAGTACGCCGTGTTACAGGACAAGAACGTGAGCCCGAAGGTGCTGGACGCGCTGGCGTCCTGGTTGAGGGACAAGCTCCATGTGGATGCTGCGCGCGCTGGACGGTGATGCCGACCGCCCGCTCTCGTTTCGGCTGATGCCAGGCGCCGTCAAGACCATCGGCCGGGCGGGCGCGGCGGATTTCTGCCTGGACGAGCCGCTTGTCTCGCGCGTGCACTGCCGCGTGGCGGTGGGAGAGGATGGCGCCGTCGAGGTTGTCGACCTCGAGAGCACGAACGGCACCTGGGTCAACGGTGAGAAGGTGCAGCGTGCCGTGCTCGCCGCGGGTAACATCCTGCGCGTGGGACGGGTCGAGTTCGCGCTGGAACGATCCGGTCAATCCTGAAGAAACGGATTCGTCTCGCGCTCGCGGCGGATCGTCGTGTCCGGGCCGTGCCCGGGATGCACGATGGACGGGTCGCCAAAGGCGAAGAGCACGTTGCGTATCGACGCGATGAGCGTCTCGTAGTTGCCGCCAGGCAGGTCTGCCCGCCCGATCGACCCAGCGAACAACGTGTCCCCCACGAACAAGTGGGTGTCGCCCATCCCTGGCCGGCCCGCATGGAGGCAGACGCCGCCGGGGCTGTGCCCTGGCGTGTGGTGCACGCGAACTTCGCAGTTCCCAAACACGTGAGGCGCGTCCTCGGCCAGGAAGAAGTCGGGAGGCGGCGGCTCCTCCAGGGCGTAGCCGAAGGCGAGGCCCTGCTTGACGGCTGCCGTGTAGAGGAAGAGGTCGTCGCGATGCACCCCCACGCGGGCGCCGGTGGCGCGCTTCGCCTGCGCGACACCGCTGACGTGATCCATGTGCGCGTGGGTCAGCAGGATCAACCGGACGGTGAGGCGCCGCTCCTCGACGATCGCGAGCAGTTCGGACACCTCGTCGCCGGGATCGATGAGGATCGCTTCGCGCGTGTCGTCGCAGCCGACGACGAAGCCGTTCTTGTAGAAGGGCGCTGCGGCTCTGGTCTCAATCAGCATGGTCGGCCACCCCGGAATCAAGGCGAGGAGTGTATCCTACAGTCCCTGGAGCACCTTCGCCGCGTCGGCACGAGCCCTGAGCAGGGCGGCCTCCAGCCGAGCCATCGCATCGGTCATGGCGCGAGCCTCCGCCACGTTGCCCCATGGAAACACGCGCTGCCGGAGCCCGGCCTGGCCGCTCAGGACCGCATTGACCGCACCCCAGACACGCAGCCCACGGTCAGACGAAGCCACCCGGGTGAGGACGGCGGCAGCGCGCGGGGCATCGTTGACGCTCGCCGCGGCCATCACGGCGCATCGCGCCCATCCCGGGTGTGCGCCTGCCGTGTCGGCGCCAGCCACGATTTCGGACGCGAGCCGCGACGCGTCGGCCTGCCGTCCGTTCTGGAACAACACCGCCGCCATCATCGCCTGCGCCTCGCAGGATTCCGGATGCAGGCGGGCAAGGCTGGCAAGCAGGCCCTGCGCATCGGCCCCGCGGTGGTCGGCCCGCACGTCCGCCGCGCGCAGGATGATTCCGGGCGGGAAGTCGCCGGCATCACGCCCGGACGGCGCGGCGCCGCTGCCTCCCGCAAAAGGGCGCGCCAGCCGGATTCGCAGCCGCATGGCATCCCACCAGGGCAGTGACGGCGCAAGAGCCTGTCCGCGGGCGGTCTCGCGCAGCGCCCCATTGAACTCGCCGAGCATCAGGTTGTTCTCAGCCAGTTGGTAGTACGCCAGCGGCTGCCCGGGGTCCAGCTCGATCGCCCTCTGCGCGAACCTGGTCGCGCCGACGGGATCGAACTCGCGCAGGACATCCGCGATCGCCAGGTACGCGGCGGTGTACGACCGGTCAATTTCGAGGGCGCGCCGCAGGTGCGTGAGCGCCTGGCGCCACGTGTCCGCCGCCAGCCCCATCGCGAAATGGGTGGATGCGAGATCCGGATCGGCCGCGAAGGCGGCTTCCGCCGCGCCCAGGGCCCGGCGCTGCACATCCCCGTACTGCACGCGTCCCTCGAAGGCTGACATGGTGTAGAGCGCTTCGGCCAGGCCCGCCTGTGCCTCGATCAGGCTGGGGTCGGCGGCAGTCGCACTCTCGAACAACTGCGCGGCACGGCTGGCGTCGTTCGAGGCCATGGCGTCCCGCGCCTGGAGGTACTTGTCGTATGCGGCAGGATCGACCAGTCGAAGCGCCGCCCGGCTATGCGCGGCTGTCGGCTGGTAGTCGACCCGCAACCAGGCAGCCATATCCCGCGTCGCGCGGGCCTGCAGAGCGACAACATCCTGCGCGGCGCCGCGGTACGAGCCGGTCCAGATCACCCGCCCATCGCGGCCATCGCGGCCATCGATCAGGAGGACCTGGATCTGCAGGCTCGTCCATTCCTCGTCGGACGGCGTCAGCACGCCGATGACGGCCAGGTTGGCACCAACGCCTGCGGCCACCGCCTGGGGCGACCTCCCTCCGAATGTGCGAATCGTGGAACGTCCCAGCACCGTGACGCCCGGAATGTGCCCCAGCCGACGCGCCAGGTCGTCCGCGATCCCTGCCCCGTAGTACGGCCGCGACA
>Ga0315292_10001695_pt1 | contig 11993 bp, 11 predicted proteins | sample YL17G13_0_MG_FD_204029 | JGI IMG/M metagenome (GOLD analysis project Ga0315292, IMG submission 204029) | Sediment microbial communities from Yellowstone Lake, YNP, Wyoming, USA - YL17G13_0 | ecosystem: Environmental > Aquatic > Freshwater > Lake > Sediment | place: USA: Wyoming | collected... | reverse complement strand
CCGGATACGCAAGCACCTCGCGCGTCTCTTCTCGTGCGAGCAGGAACGCTTCGCCGCCGAGACGAAACGCGACGCCGACCCATTCTGCGCCCGCAGCGACCGCCTCGGGCTGGCCCTGCGCGGCCGCGCGGGCGCGGCGGTCGATCTCCCGCAACAGTTCGAAGGGGCGTTCGCGCAGCGAACGCAGGGGCGTGACGCCGGGCTGCAGCATGTCAGGGGGCAAGGGCCGCCTGTGCCATGCGCACCAGCTGGTCCGTGGCAACGGGTTTCACGAGGTAGTCCACGGCGCCCTGGCGCAGGCCCCAGACGCGATCGGACTCCTGCGCTTTCGAGGTGACCATGATGATCGGGATCGTGCGTGTGGACGGATCGTTGGCCAGCTCGCGCGTGGCCTGGAAGCCATTCACGCCGGGCATCACGATGTCCATCAGGATAAGGTCGGGGTGCAGCTCGCGCGCCATGCGCAGCCCTTCGCCTCCGTCGGCCGCGGCGGCCGTCTTGAAGCCGTGCTGCTCGAGCGCCTGCTGCATGACGTGAACGTCGGTCGGTGAATCGTCCACGATCAGTACGAGTGCCACAGTCAGTTCCTCCGCGGGCCGCGCTCAGGCGCGATGGACGTGAGTCTCGATCGCGCTCAGCAGTTCTTCGCGCGTGAAGGGCTTGGTCAGGTAGTGCTCGGAACCCACGATACGGCCGCGGGCCCGGTCGAAGAGTCCGTCCTTGCTCGACAGCATGATCACCGGGATGCTCTTGAAAACCTTGTTGTGCTTGATCAGCGAACAGGTCTGGTAGCCATCCAGGCGCGGCATCATGATGTCCACGAACACGATGTCCGGCTGATGGTCGGCGACCTTGGACAGGGCGTCGAAGCCGTCCACGGCGGTGAAGACCTCGCAACCCTCGCGGGCCAGCAGCGTTTCGGCCGTGCGCCGGATGGTCTTGCTGTCGTCGATGACCAGCACCTTGAGGCCGGCCAACCTTGGCCGACTGTTGCTGGCAGCCATGTTTTCCATGCGGTCGAACCCTCGGAGTCGTGTGGGCGTGCGTGCGAGTGCGACGCTATGCGCGAGGCCACCGCTCGCGAGGGCGTTTTAACATATTGGCCACCCCCCTGCCATTGGCGGCTTTCGATACCATGACACCCATCACAGTCACTTTCTTCGCTGCCGCCGCCCGCGTGGAGCTCGCATGTCCCTGAAACCCCTGCGCATCGCCGTCGTCATGGATCCGATCGAGGACATCAAGCCCCGCAAGGACACGACGCTGGCGATGCTGCTCGCCGCCCAGCGCCGCAGCTGGGAACTCCATTACCTGGAGCTGTCCGGTATCTGGCTGCGCGACGGCGTCGCCCTGGGTCGCGCGCACCCGATCGGGGTCCGCGAGCACGACACGGACTGGTTCACGCGCGGCGAGGCAGTGGTGACCCGGCTCGGCGACTTCGACGCGATCCTGATGCGCAAGGATCCGCCGTTCGACACTGAGTACATCTACTCGACTTACATCCTCGAGCGCGCCGAAGTGCAGGGGGCGCTGGTCGTCAACCGGCCGGACGGGTTGCGCGACATGAACGAGAAGGTCTACACGGCCTGGTTCCCGCAGTGCTGCGCACCCACCCTGATCACGCGCGACATGGCGGACATGCACGCGTTCCTCAAGGAACACGGCCGTGCGGTCTGCAAGCCGCTCTACGGGATGGGCGGCCGCTCGATCTTCGTGGTCGACGCCGGAGACAAAAATGCGAATGTGATCTTCGAAACGCTCACCGAGTACGGCACGCGCTACGCAATCGTGCAACGCTACATCCCCGATATCGTGACGACCGGCGACTCAAGGGTGATCCTGGTGGACGGCGAACCCGTGCCCTACGCACTTGCACGCATCCCGACCGACGCGGACAACCGCGGCAACCTGGCCGCCGGCGCCAAGGGCGTCGGCCGCCCGCTCAACGACCGCGACCGCTGGCTGGCCGCCGAGATCGGACCGGCGCTGCGCGACCGGGGCATGCTGTTCGTGGGCCTCGACGTGATCGGCGGTTTCGTCACCGAAATCAACGTGACCAGCCCGACGGGCGTGCGCGAGATCGACCAGCAGTTCGGCACCGACATCGCCGGTTCCCTGATGGATGCGATCGCGCGCCGGGTCGAGGCACGCGGAGGGCCGCATTGACCACGCCGGTCATCCTCCGCAGGCGCCGAGATCCCACCGGGGACCGCCTGGCCACGGCGATTTTCGTCGCGGCACTGTTCCATGGGCTGGTGATCCTCGGGGTGCGCTTCAGCGCCCCACCGGTCGCCGACAACGCACTGCCCACGCTCGAAGTCCTGCTGATTCCGCCGGGCCCCGACGACCCGCAGGAAAACCAGGAGGCGGCCTACATCGCGCAGCGCACGCAACGGGGCCATGGCACCGACACGGAGGCCAGGCGCGCGTCGTTGCCGGAAGCGCGCGACGAGCAGCAGGCTCCTCCCGATGCCGCCACGGCCGACCTGAAAGACCACAACCGCCCCGCTGAACCGGAAGGGGCCGTGTCGGTGCTGGCCCGCCGCGCGCTCGAAGCAGAGCGGCTGGCGACGGGTTCCGAACCGCACGACGAGGCCCCGGTGTTCTTCGCCATCCCCACACCGGCGGTGCCGACGGTGGGCCTCAATGCGGCAGTGGCCGACCGCGAGTTGCACCTGCGCGGCCAGCGCTCGGTCGACGGCAAGCTGCTGGCGGACACGCGCGAGTCCGCGATCGCAGCGTATCTGGATGGGTGGAAGCGCCGGATCGAGCGCGTGGGCACGCTCAATTTTCCGAACGAGGCCCGGCGCCGGCAATTGTCCGGCAATCCGGTCGTCGAAGTCGCCATCCGCGCCAACGGCACGCTCGAGACCGTGCTCGTGCGCCGGACCAGCGGGCACCCCGAACTCGACAACGCGGCGGTCGGCATCGTGCGACTCGCGGCCCCGTTCGAACCTTTCCCGAGCGCGCTGCGCGAACGTTTCCCGGTGCTCCGCTTTGCCTACGAATGGCAGTTCATCAACGGTCAGCTCGGGGGCGACGGCGCGGTCTTTTCCTCGGGCCCGTAGCGCGATACTGTCGCACCGTGGCCTCCTACCTCACCAACCAGTTCCTGATCGCCATGCCCGCCATGGACGATCCGAACTTCGCGCAGACCGTCACGCTGGTGTGTGAACACAGCGAACGCGGTGCGCTGGGGATCGTCATCAATCGGACGTTGCCGATGACGCTGGGGGAGGTGTTCGACCAGCTCGGCCTCGACTCCTCGCGGTCGCGGGTGAGTGAGCAACCCGTGCTGCGAGGCGGCCCGGTGCAGACGGAACGTGGGTTCGTGCTGCACTCGCCCGCCGGCCCCTACGAATCCTCGCTGCCGTTTTCCGAGCGCATGCACCTCACGACCTCGCGCGACATCCTGGATGCCATGGCGTTGGGCGAAGGGCCCGCAAGTGCGGTGATTGCATTGGGTTACGCGGGTTGGGAGGCCGGCCAGCTCGAAGACGAGATGGCCCGCAATGCCTGGCTCACCGTGGACGCCGACGAGCGCGTGCTGTTCTCGACCCCGGTCGACGAGCGCTGGAGCGCGGCGGCCAGGTTGCTCGGCGTCGATCTCGTTTCCCTCAGCAGCGACGCGGGCCACGCCTGATTCCCCCGCAAGACGACTCGCTGCCTCCCCCGGCCAGCGGCACGCGCCCTGCCGCCGGCGAGGTCGTTCTTGCATTCGATTTCGGCACCCGCCGGATCGGATTGGCCGTGGGCCAGACCCTGACCGGGTCTGCGAACGCGGCAGGCGTCCTGCCCTGCCGCGACGGAGCGCCTGACTGGGCCGCCGTCGATACGTGCATTGCCCAATGGGGACCGGGCCGACTGCTGGTCGGGCTCCCCTATAATATGGACGGCTCGGACACCACGACGACGGCAGCCTGCCGCGCTTTCGGCGAGAAACTCGCGCGACGCTCAGGCTTGCCGGTCGCCTACGTGGACGAGCGCCTGACGTCCAATGCCGCTTACGACGAGTTGCGCGACGAGCGCCGCTCCGGCGCGCGCGCGCGACGCATCCGTCCCGAGGACATCGATGCGAACGCGGCGCGGCTGATCCTGCTGACCTGGATGGGCCCGCCTTGAAAACCGACACCGGCCGAGACCTGCAACGCGACCCCGCCGGGCGCCTGCGCCACCTGCTCACGCTCGAAGGGCTGTCGCGCGACGAAATCGTGCACCTGCTCGACCTCGCGCAGTTCTACGTGCGCGAACCGGGCGACCTGCCCGCCCGCGACGGCGCCCTGCTCGGCCGCACCGTGGCCAACCTCTTCTTCGAACCGAGCACGCGCACCCGCGTCTCGTTCGAACTTGCAGCGACCCGCCTTGGCGCGGACGTGGTCAACCTCGACCTGCACTCCTCGTCGCGCGTGAAGGGCGAGACGGTGCTCGACACGATCTACACGCTGCAGGCGATGATGGTCGACGTCTTCGTCATGCGCGATTCGGAGCCTGGGCTGCCGGCCCTGGTGAGCGCCCACGTCCAGCCGCACGTCAGCGTGTTGAACGCCGGCGAGGCGCACGTTTCGCACCCGACGCAGGGCCTGCTCGACGTGCTGACCATCCGCCAGCGCAAGGGCGACGTGCAGAATCTCTGCGTCGCGGTCGTGGGCGACATCCAGCATTCGCGCGTCGCGCGCTCGACGGGCACCGCCCTGCAGACGCTCGGCGTCGGTGAACTGCGCTTCGTCTCGCCCGCCAGCCTCGCGCCCGAGCCGGATGAGTACCCCGGTGCGAAGCGTTTCGACTCGCTCGAAGACGGCATTCGCGGCGCGGACGTCATCATGGCCCTGCGCATCCAGAAAGAGCGCATGGACCAGTCGCAGATTCCGGACGTCGATGCGTTCCTGAAGGAATGGGGCATCACCGAGCGCAGCATCCTGCACGCGAACAAGGGCGCCATCGTCCTGCATCCCGGCCCGATGAACCGCGGCGTCGAGATCACGAACGTGATTGCCGACGGCCCGCAGTCGGCCGTACAGCAGCAGGTTCGCAATGGCGTCGCAGTGCGCATGGCCGTGCTCGCCACGATCGTGCGCAACGTGCAGGTCCGCAACGTGCAGGCCGGCCGGCGCGAGGTCTGAGCCGCATGGGTCCCTCCCCCACCTGCACGATCGACGCGCCGGGCCGCAGCCGCGGCGCGCCGCCGGAACAACGCGCGCACCGCGACTCGATCTTCGTCGAGGACGGCCAGTTGCTGTCGCAGCAGGAATACCCGGGCAAGCAGTTCGTGATCCGCATCCAGGCGCCAAAGTGCGCGGCAACCGCAGCGCCCGGCAGCTTCGCGCACCTGACGTGCGACCCGCTGCGCCCGATGCGCCGGCCGCTGTCGCTGATGCGCGTCGATGCGAAGGCGGGCTGGATCGAGATTCTCTACAAGATCGTGGGCCCCGGACTCGAGTCGCTTTCGCAACAGCCCGTCGGCGCGACGATCAGCGTGCTGGGCCCGATCGGCCACGGTTTCGTCGCGCATCCTGAACGACCGCGGACGCTGCTCGTGGGTGGCGGCGTCGGCATCCCGCCCATGCTGTTCCTGGCGGAATCGCTGCGGGCTCGCCGTGACGAGGCGTCCTGGCAGCCGCTCGTGCTGATGGGCTCCGAGATCGAGTTTCCGTTCCGCGCCAGACCGTCGCAGATCCTGGTGCCGGGCATGCCGAACGAGGCAATCGCGTGCATGCCGCTGCTCGACGACTGGGGCATCGCAAGCCGGCTCGCGAGCTTCGGCGACTTCCCAGGCTGCTTCCACGGCTACGTGACGGACCTCGCAGCGCAGTGGCTGTCATCGCTCGACGCCAGGGCACTCGCCGAAGTGGCAATGTTCGCGTGCGGGCCAACCCCGATGCTGCAGGCCACGGCGCGCGTGGCGCGCAAGTTCGGCGTGCCGTGCCAGGTGTCGCTCGAAGAATTCATGGCATGCGCAGTCGGTGGATGCGCGGGTTGCGCCGTGCCGGTCGTCCAGCCGGATGGATCGCTCGCGATGAAACGCGTCTGCGTCGACGGGCCCGTCTTCGATTCGAACGCCGTGTTTCCGCCGGCTGCCTCCTAGCGCTGCTGCGCTGCTTACGGAGTTCCCGAGAAACTGCATCGAGGTGGTCGGTGGTCGGCGCCCGATCCGGTGTGTGTTGCCGGAAGCGGAAAGGCAGACACGCTCCCGCCAACACACACCGGATCGAACGCCAACTCCCGCACGCCAATGAGAGCCATTCGCAGGCTCGAAGGCCGCGGTTGATATTCCCTCGCGGCAACGTCGAACTGGCACAAACAACAGTTCGACGAAAGCGGGGCGACATGCCGAGCCACACCTTGTTCAAGAGTACAGCGCTTAGTGCCGCTGCGATGTTCGTGCTGGCCGGCTGCGGCGGCGGTGGCGGCGGCTCTTCCGGCGGCTCGGACGGCGGAGGTTCGGAAGGCGGTGGCGGTGGCGGCACCACGCAAGTCCCCGCATACAAGATCCTCGCCACCAACGATCTCGGCATGCATTGCGTGGACGCCGACTTCTCGGTGTTCTCGATCCTCCCGCCCTACAACGTCGTCAACGCACAGGTGATCCGCACCGATGCGACCGGCAGACCGTCGGTCGTGAACGACTCCGCCGTCACGTTGAACTACTCGGCGATCGCAGACGGCAACGGATCGATCAACAGCCGCAGCGTCGGCAAGACCAATTTCTGGCAGTACGCGGCGCAGGTCTACGGCGCGAACCTCGCCCCGGGGCAGGGTCTCAAGGGCCTGTACATGCCAGCCGAAGCAACTACGGCGCAGCAGACATCGTTCGCGTGGAAGGCCGCACACGGACTCTTCAAGGCTGAGGGTATTCCGATCATTCCGACGGACGACGCGGGTCGATCCAACAGGTATCCATTGATGCGGTTGACGGCGGCCGACAAGTCCAGCAGCCAGAACCTGGCGACGCTCGACATCGTGCTGCCCGTGTCCGAGGAAACGACTTGCCGCGATTGCCACGCTACCGGCGGCCCAGCCGCGAGGACCGGCGGCATCGCCTGGTCCGCCAACAGCGACGTCGAGATCCAGTCGCGCGAGAACGTCCTGCTGCTGCACGACAGTCGCATGGGCACCCGCCTGATGGCTTCGAAACCGGTCCTGTGCGCGGGTTGCCACTATTCTGCTGCGCTCGATCTCGCCGGCACCGGGCCGGCCGGCGCGCAGGTGGGCCGTCCCACGATGTCCGCGGCGATGCACGCCTATCACAGCGACAAGATGGTGACTGCTGCAGGCGTGCCGCTGGCTGATCACTTCGTTGCGCAGGGCGGTTCGCCGCCGTCGCCGGACACGCAGGCTTGCTATCTCTGCCATCCGGGCAAGACCACGCAGTGCCTGCGTGGCGCGATGACCGACGCCGTCACCTGCCAGAACTGCCACGGCGGGATGCGCGCAGTCGGCGGCGCCGCGGTCCTCGCCGCAAACGGCAGCATCGATGGGCAGAATGACGGCAACGCCCGACGGCCGTGGATGGACCTGCCGCGCTGCCAGTCCTGCCACACCGGCGACGCGTCGAGCCACCTGACGCTGGCCGACGTTTCGTTGATGGCGAGCGACGGCCTGCGAACGCTCGTTGCATTCGACACGACGGACGCGGCCGCGTCGCCGCGCCTGGCCACGAACAGCCGCTTTGCTGAGAACGCCAATGCGTTGTTCCGCTTCAGCAAGGGTCACGGCGGAGTGGCGTGCGAGGGCTGCCACAACAGCACCCACGCCATCTGGCCGAACCCGGTCGACCTGCACAACGACAATGTCGCGGCGAAGCAGCTGCAAGGCCATGCTGGCACGATCACCGAGTGCACGACCTGCCATGGCGCAGGCACGCTCGCGCTGTCGCTGGGTGGTCCGCACGGCATGCACGTCGTCGCCGACTCGCGCTGGACCAGGGGCGGCCACGAGTCACTGGCCAAGAAGAATGTCCAGGAGTGCGCAGCCTGCCACGGCACGACCTTCCGCGGCACGGCGCTCTCGCGCACGGCGGCGCAACGGGACTGGGGCTCGCGCACGGTACCCAAGGGCACCGCAGTCGGTTGCTACGACTGTCACAACGGCCCGAACGGCGGCGACTGAGCCTACGTGCGCGTGGACTGGCTGTCGATCCGGTGCCTTCCCCCGAGCTTGGAAAGGCAGACACGCGCTCGGGGAAAGGCACCGGATCGACCGCTCGATACGCCGCGTCTGAGCGGGTTCTCGGGGACCCCCGAGAGCCTCGCACGACACACGAAACCTGCGTGGAAGCTGACCAACGCGCGTCGGACCGTCTCCAGCCAAGGGCAGCGCGCGACCCAAACTCCAACTTTGCCGTCTGGCTGAGCACTGCGGTGTCTGCGGAATGCGCATCAAAAATCAGGCTCTGTCACCGATTCGTGTTGGTGACCGCGCCGATGCCGCCCCGAAAGCAGACGCTCACCGGGCGAGTACGACGGTGACCTCAACCGGTCGACGCAACACTTTACCTTTACTGACGGAGGTGGAGTGTCATGGCGCAACGACCGAAGCGACGATTTTATACGGCAGCTGAGAGTGCCGAGATTTGGGATCGATGGCGGCGAGGCGAAGGGCTTTGGACCATTGCCCGAGCCTTCGGCAAGAGCTCTTCGTCGATCTATTCTCACATCAGCCCGACCGGCGGCATCCAGCCACCACCGCGACGTCGCTCGGGGTTGGCGCTGACGATGGCCGAGCGGGAAGAGATCTCCCGTGGCCTGGTGCACGGCCATTCGCTGCGCCAGATCGCCTGTGGGCTAGGCCGGGCGCCGTCGACGATCAGTCGCGAGGTGGCCCGCAACGGCGGCCCCGGCCCGTACCGAGCGGAGGCGTCCGATCGGCAAGCCTGGCATCGAGCGCTGCGCCCCAAGCCATGTAAGCTCGTGACGCACCCGCACCTGCGGCGCCTTGTGGATGCGCAGCTCCGGCGCAACTGGTCGCCGCAGCAGATTGCCGGGTGGCTTCGAAGTACCCACCCCGAGGATGAGGCGTTCTGGGTGTCGCACGAGACGATCTATCGCACGCTGTACGTCCAGACCCGTGGCGCGCTTAAAAAAGAGCTGATCGAGCACCTGCGCACGCATCGCCCGATCCGGCGCTCACGCCATTCCACGGCCAAGGCCGACTCGCGTGGACGGATTCCCGACACAGTCTCGATCAGCGAGCGGCCTGCCAGCGTCGAGGATCGGGCAGTTCCCGGCCATTGGGAGGGTGATCTGCTCTGCGGTTCGAGCAACAGTTACATCGTCACTTTGGTCGAGCGGCAAACGCGCTACGTGATGCTCGCCAAGATCCCCCGGCGCGATACGCAGACCGTGGTCAACGCTTTGATCAAGCAGGCCAAGAAGCTGCCCGATCATCTGTATCAGTCGCTGACCTGGGATCGTGGTGTCGAGCTGACCGATCACAAGCGCTTCACGATGGCGACCGATATCCAGGTCTACTTCTGCGATCCGCAGAGCCCGTGGCAACGCGGATCGAACGAGAACACCAACCGCCTGCTGCGCCAGTACTTCCCCAAAGGAACGGACTTGTCAGTGCACAGCCAGGCGCGGTTGAACTACGTCGCCAGGGAACTCAACGAACGACCCCGAGAGACGTTAGGATTCAAGACGCCGAAAGAGAAGTTTCAAGCCTGTGTTGCGTCGACCACTTGAGGCGACCAGCCAGACCTCCCGCTCGCTCACTTTCGCCTGAACGGGACAAGACGCTGATACTGCACGTCATGCAGGAGCCGTTGTGGCACGAAGCCGAACGGCCATTCTTTTCGCCGTGGGCACCGCGTGCGCGAAGAAGCGCTTGAGACCCGCGCAGAGATAGTTGAGCCCCGGCTCGCCATCGGGCGTCCGCAACAGACGGTTCTTCGGGCACTCACCCCAGCAGTCGTTGAGGAACTCGCACTTCCTGCAGTACGCCGGCAACGACTCCGATTTCGCGTAGCCGAACTTCACCTGGCGCGGCGAGAACACCATGTCGCCCAGGGACCGCTGGCGAATGTTGCCGAGCCGGTACTCCGGGTAAACGTAGTGGTCGCAGCTGTACACGTCGCCGTCGTGTTCGAGCGCGGCGCCCTTGCCGCAGACTTCGCTATGGACGCAGACCTGTGACGGCAGCCCCATGTGTTGTGCGACCAGCGTCTCGCACAGGTTGACCAGCACCTTGCCGACGTCGCGGGCCTGCCACTCGTCCCAGATCTTGCAGAGAAAGTAGCCGTATTCCTCGGCGGCGACGGACCAGGGCGTCACCACGGATTCGTGGTGATCCGGGTGGCAGCGCGGATCGCCGAGCATCGGCAACTTCGCTTCGTCCCAGGTCCCGGGAGCCATGTTCTCGAATCCCCTGATCTCGACGATCGGGATGAACTGTATGTACGTCGAGCCTATCTCGCGGCGCAGGAAGCGGTAGACATCGAGCGGCCGCGAGGCGTTGTAGCGGTGCACGCAGGTCAGCGTGTTGAAGCGGACACCGTGCTTCTGCAACATCTTTGCTGCAGCAAACACCTGGTCGAACGTTGGTTCCGCGTGCTTGGTGATCCGGCAGTGATCGTGAATCTCGCGCGGACCGTCGATGCTCAGGCCGACGAGAAATCGGTGCTGCTTGAGAAACCGGGCCCAGTCGTCGTCGAGCAGCGTGCCGTTCGTCTGCAGGTCGTTTTCGATCCGTTGACCTGTCTTGGCATGCTTCTTCTGCAGCGCGACCACCTTCTCGAAGAAGCCGAGTCCGAGCAGCGTCGGCTCGCCGCCTTGCCACGAGAAGACGACTTCATCGCCGGTGACGCTGTCGATGTAATCCTTGACGAAGCGCTCGAGGACGTCGTCCGACATGTGACCGCTACCCGGTCCACCGGGCAGCGTGCGTTTGCTGAGGTAGAAGCAGTACGCGCAGTCGAGGTTGCAAGCCGAACCGGCAGGCTTGGCCATGACGTGGAAGCGTCGGTTGGCACGCGCCCCGAGCCATTGCGGCGCGCTGTACTTGTCCAGACCTGGGGTCGCGGGCGGATTCGATGCGCTCACGAGGGACTTCGCTTGTGGCCGAAATCGGCACGGTCCCTAGTGAAGTGCAGCGCTCAGTGCTTTGCCACCGTATTGCTACCTAGCAAGGTAGCGTTCAGACGTGAAGCGCCGCTGCTCGCCCGTGCTCACCGACTGAGGATGTGAATCGCGACCGCCGCTTCCTCGATGCCCTGCAGCCCGCCGCCGTTTTCCTGGATGGCGTGGCGCGCGCCCTCGACCTGGCGTGCACCGGCCTCGCCACGCAGCTGCGTAACCAACTCGTAGAGCTGGCCGATGCCGGTTGCGCCGAGCGGATGACCTTTGGACTCGAGGCCACCCGAGGGGTTAATCGGGATGCGCCCGCCGAGCGTGAACTCCCCGCGCTCAGCAGCCGGGCCGCCGCCGCCCAGCGGCACCAGCCCGAGGTTCTCGGCCTGGATGATCTCGCCCATCGCCGACGCGTCGTGCACCTCGACCACGTCCATGTCCTCGGGGCCGAGGCCTGCCATCTCATAGGCCTGCAGCGCGGCCAGGCGGCTCACGTGCTTCTCGGGTTCGTCCATGCGCCGGTGCGTGAAGCTGCGGATGACGCTGGCCGACACCTTGATGCAGCGCTTGCGGTCGGCGCCGATGCGCTGCAACCCTTCTTCGGTGCACAAGATGGCGGCCGCCGCGCCATCAGAGAGCGGCGCGCACATCGGCAGCGTGAGCGGGTAGGTGATGGGCGGCGCCGCGAGCACTTCCTCGATCGTGAAGGGCTTGCGGAACTGCGACCAGGGATTGTGCACGGAGTGCTGGTGATTCTTGGCACACACCGCGGCGAGCTGCCGTTGAGTGGTGCCGTAGGTCTTCATGTGCCAGCGGCACATCGCCGCGTAGATGGCCATGAACTTGCTGTACGGCCGGTCGGACTCCGATCCGGGCGGCGGCGTGATGCCGGCGCCGAGCTGCACCAGCGTGGCGGCGTTCTCGTCGGCC
>Ga0315292_10001690_pt1 | contig 12003 bp, 8 predicted proteins | sample YL17G13_0_MG_FD_204029 | JGI IMG/M metagenome (GOLD analysis project Ga0315292, IMG submission 204029) | Sediment microbial communities from Yellowstone Lake, YNP, Wyoming, USA - YL17G13_0 | ecosystem: Environmental > Aquatic > Freshwater > Lake > Sediment | place: USA: Wyoming | collected... | reverse complement strand
AACTGCATATTCAGCTCATTGAACAACAAAGACAATATGTATGGGACGCCTTTATCTCCAGGGCGTTACCGCACTTCCTGTTGTATCCCGGGCAACCTACTGAATGCAGGGCGTTTCTCCATTACTATCGTGGGATTTATAAACAACTGGTATGAGGGCTTCCGTATCGAGAATGCTTTGTCATTCGACGCTGTTGATGACGGGTTGCTCAAAGGGGATTACCATGGAAACTACAGCGGGCCATTCAGACCACTTCTACAGTGGGGCACTGAGAAGATAACAAATCTTTCAGAGTTGAATCCGAAAGAGCCTGGATTGAATCAATAGCGTTCGATTTAAGATTCAAATTAATACCATAATGAACAAGAAAATACATCCTGAGGTATTATAATGAGAAAATTGATGATGTTGGCAGCCCATGAACCATCATTAGATCCAAGGATCAAATGGGAAGCTCATTCTGCATCAAGAGAATATGATGTAACTGTTGTCGGTTTTAATGATAATCCAGAAAAGCAGCATAAAGATGAGACATTTAAAACGATCAGGCTTGAAAGGAATCTTCATCAAGGATTATTTACGTTCATTGTTGAGATTAAGAAGATCCTTGAGTCCAGCCTGAAGATTCGCGCACTCTACTTTCTTTCATTGATTGCTCTGTTTTTTTTGGGACCACCTTTTATCATCACTCAAAAGATAGCCATGAAGTTGAAGGATATTATTAGAAAGACAGATTTATTTAAAACTTTGTTAAAATCAATTTTGTTTCACGAAAAGTTAGTACCTGCCTATTCAACAATAGCCAAAATGTATTCCATTGCAGCAATCTATTATGGGACATGTATACATTTCATCACTACTGGATCTGTTTTTTGGAAATATATTGAAAGAAATCAACATCCTGATATTATCCATTGTAATGATCTCGATACATTAATTGTTGGAGTGATAGCAAAGCGTAAATTTGGAACAAAAATAATATATGATGCTCATGAGTTCTGGCCTTATAGCAGTACTCAGACCCCTAAATTACTTGTCACCTTGTTAAAATTGTATGAAAACTTCCTTATAAAATACCCTGATAGTGTTATCACGGTTAACCACTACCTTGCTGATGCTATGAAACAAGAATATGATCTTAACTATATTCATTCTATTCCAAATTGTGAACCATGGCATAATAGTTCATCAAATCCGACACACGTTGATTTTTCAGCATGCAATTTCTCCCAATGTAAAGTGAAATTTTTATACCAAGGGAACTTTTATAGGGGTCGTGGCATAGAGGTTTTAATAAATACATGGAAAGAGCTTAATCCCAAAGAGGCATCTTTGTTTATTCGAGGAACTTCAAGCAAACACTATCATGAGTGTCTATTATTAGCAGAAGAAACAAAGCTTTTGAATAAGAGTATTTTTTTCCTTGATGCTGTAAGAGAAGATGAACTGGTTTCCGCAGCCTCATTTTATGATGTCGGTATCATTCCTTACGAACCAGTCTCCATAAATAATCGTTTCTCATGTCCCAATAAGCTATCGCAGTATATGCATGCAGGGTTAGCTATAATATCCAATAAGCTCGACTATGTTTCTGAGATCCTTACTCTGTATAATATTGGTGTTATTTATGATTCTAGTGAACCTATAACCCTTATAAATGCCTTCCAATTCTATATTAATAATCCAAGTCAGCTTTCTCTTCACAAAAAGAATGCCCTTAATGCTGCGGAAAATCATTTTAATTGGCAGGTTCAAGAAAAGATCCTCTTACAAATATATCATGATCTCTATCCATTTGATCACAAATAGATAAGAGATAAAACGTTACCAAAACCAATTTAAATGTCTCGTAAAAAAACAATCCTTGTTTTGTATTATTCGAGAGGCGTATTCCCTCTCAGAGACACAGTTCATAATCTTTTATATTCATGGAAAAAATATTCACGTCATAATATTATTTATATTAACATCGCATTTGGATTCCCAACCCGTATAATCAAGAAGTTAAACATTGATGTGATCATCTTCCATACACTTTTCCTAGGTATGCGATGGGATCTTAATATCTTCAAGAAAAATGTATTAAAATGTAGCATGTTGAAAGATATGATCTGCACTAAGATCGCTATGCCCCAAGATGAGTTTATTCATACTTCCACGCTGAATGATTTCATCAATGACTTTGGAATAACCTATATAATGACGTGTTCATCAGAACCAGATTGGAAAATTATTTACGACAAAGTCGATTTCAAAAAAGTCAGCTTCATAACTGTCTTAACTGGTTATCTAGATCCTGGAACCATTAGAAGAATTAAGAGATTAAATGATAAAGTTAGAAAAAGGGATATAGACATAGGCTATCGCGCATGGGATGCAGAATATTGGCTTGGTGAGCATGGGATGCATAAAGTATGGGTAGCTGACATTGTAAAAAAAGAAGCTCAGGGCTTAGGCTATCATACCGATATCTCATTGAAGGCTTCAGATGTCTTGGCAGGAGATAAGTGGTTCGAATTCCTTTTGCGCTGTAAAACAACCATTGGAGTAGAAGGGGGTGCTAGTATTATAGACAAGGACGGTAAAATCAGAGAACGTGTTAATATGTACTTGTCTCAGCATCCGTATGCAACTTTCCATGGTGTGAAGAGAGAATGTTTCCCCTATGAAGACAACAAGCTAGGCCTTGCATGTATCTCTCCACGTCACTTGGAAGCATGTGCAACTGAAACCTGCCAGTTGTTAATTGAGGGTAAATACAATGATATCCTGATTCCTTGGAAACACTATATACCTATAAAAAAAGACTATTCAAATATTGATGGAGTCCTTGAGCTCATACGTGATCAAAATAAATGCAGAACAATCGCCAAGGAAGCATATAAAGATATTGTTGAATCAAAGAAATGGACTTATCCTGCATTTATCAGACACATAGAAGCTTCACTCATAGATATTATTCAAATCCATGACCGACATAATAAAACTAAGATTGAAGGAATACTTCGAACCATCATTAATATTAAGGATATTTTTAATTGGGTGTTCATCATATGGGAAACGAAATCAATAGCCAGAAAAATGGCTTATAAAATATATCATTTTACCAGAAGATCAGCAAGATCTCTCAAATTGATAATATTTCGATAATAACAAAACCTGCTTTATCATCATGTTATTGCTCCGGCAAGCAAATATATGAATATTCGTACAGGGCCTTGAGGACATAGCTCTGGACTTGTCGTATGACTTGTTCATTAATCGTTTCTATGTTTACTTGCCAGAGCAATAATGTGTTGCCATAATCGCAATATGCAGTTCAGCTATCTCTCTCATGACATGTAGACGTTTTTCTATGACCCTTGCTAAGCTCATGATAATGATCATTTCAATATATAATTTTGGAGAAATATATGTGTGGAATTGCAGGCATACACGTCCTAAATAAAGAAGCCTACCCAAACTTGGACAGACATCTCAAGATGATGAACCATATCCAAAAGCACCGTGGTCCGGATGATGATGGGATCTATATCCACGAAAAGAGACATCTGGGCTTAGCTCACCGCAGGCTGTCCATCATCGACCTCAAGACAGGCAGGCAGCCAATGAACGATGCAGCCGGCAACACCATATGCTTCAACGGTGAGATTTATAATTATAAGGAACTCCATAGGGAGCTCTCTGATTATCCTTTCCGTACGACATCAGACACCGAGGTCATTCTGGCCGCCTACAGGAGATGGGGTGAGGACTGCGTCCAACACCTCAGGGGTATGTTCGCCTTTGCCATCTGGGACGACCGAAAACAGGTTCTCTACTGTGCGCGAGACCGTTTCGGCATCAAACCTTTCTATTATGCGTTAGTTGACGAGGTATTCTACTTCTCATCCGAGGCCAAGACTCTTCTGCCGTTCATGAATGAAATCAAGACCAACTTGAATGCCCTCAAAGACTACCTGGCGTTCCAGCTCTGTCTTGACGGTAAGACCCTTTTCGAGGGCATTCAGGAGCTCCTGCCTGGGCACCGTTTGAGCATCACCCAAGGCAGGATTTACATCGAGCGATACTGGGAGGTCTATTACCGACCAGACTACGACCACACCCAGAAGTACTTTACCGAGCGTTTGAGGGAACTGCTCATTGACTCCGTCAGAGTGCACACCCGCAGTGATGTCCCCATCGGCTCATACCTCAGCGGGGGTCTCGACTCGAGCGCCATTGCGGCGCTGGCAATGAAAAACCGCGAGAGAAACGATGAGTTCATGGCCTTTACTGGTAAGTTCTCCTACGGTGAACTCTACGACGAGAGCATGTATGCGAGGGCACTAGCCGAACACTGCGGCATCACCCTGCACGAGATTGATATAACGAGCAGGGACTTCGTAGAGAGTATATCCAAGGTCATCTACTATCTCGACTACCCGGTAGCTGGTCCTGGATCATTCCCACAGTATCATGTCTCCAAGCTTGCATCACAGCACCGGAAGGTGGTCCTGGGGGGCCAGGGGGCCGACGAGATTTTCGGCGGCTATGTCCGGTACCTGCTCGCTTATTTCGAACAGTGCATCCAGGGCGCCATCAATGGCACGCTCAAAAACGGCAACTTCATCGTCACCTACGAGTCCATCATCCCGAATCTCGTCGCATTGCAGAACTATAAGCCCCTGATCAGAGAGTTCTGGAGGGAGGGCCTCTTCGAGTCCCTGGACAAGCGCTATTACCGTCTTATCAACCGCGCCCCGACCCTGGAAAAAGAGATCAACTGGGATGCACTGGGCGAATACTCCCCGTTCGAGACCTTCAGCACGATTTTCCACGGCAAGAACGTGGGCAAGGAATCGTACTTTGACATGATGACCCATTTCGACTTCAAAACACTCCTGCCGGGCTTACTCCAGGTGGAGGACCGCATGAGTATGGCCCACGGCCTTGAGTCGAGGGTGCCCTTCCTGGACCATGAAATCGTGGAGTTCGCTGCCACCATGCCCTCAGATATCAAGTTCAAAGACGGAACCCTCAAGAAGATCCTTCTGGATGTAGTAGACGGAGATCTCCCCGAAATCATCACAGCACGCAAGAACAAGATGGGGTTTCCGGTCCCTTTGAACGAATGGTTTCAGGGTGAACTCAAGGATTTCATCCTTGACATCTTCAGTTCCAGCCAGGCAAAGAAACGGGATTATTTCAACAACAAAGAGATCGTGAATTCCCTGAATAACGAACCTCAGTTCGGCCGCAAGCTCTGGGGTTTATTCTCCCTTGAGCTTTGGCACCGGGAATTCCACGATAAACAGGCGTATTACACACAATTACGAGATAAAGGAGTATAAGCCATGAAGATACTCATTACAGGCGGGGCCGGTTTCATTGGATCGCACCTTGCTGACAGGCTCATCGTTCGGGGCGATATGGTCTGCGTCATTGACAATTACTCAACTGGCAGACGGGATAACCTCAAACCTCACAAACTGCTCACCATCGTTGAGGGGACCATTGCGGATGAGAAACTTGTGGAGGGTGCCTTTAACGAATTCAAACCTGACCTGGTGGTACATGCAGCCGCTTCGTACAAAGACCCTGACAACTGGGAAGAGGATACCCGTACGAACTGTCTTGGAACAGCAGTCATCGTGCATGCATCCGGGCGGCATAACGTAAAACGAATTATCTATTTCCAGACTGCATTATGCTACGGCCTGCATCCAGTCGAGCAGCCCATCACGTTGAACCACCCCATCCTCTCGGGCGGGAGCAGCTATGCCATCAGCAAGACTACTTCCGAACAATACATCGAGCTCTCAGGCATCGACTACATATCGTTCCGGCTTGCCAACGCCTATGGCCCACGGAACATGAGCGGACCATTGCCTACATTCTTCCAGCGTCTCACCACGGGCAAGCCGTGCTTTGTCATGGACACTCGCAGGGACTTCATCTTTATCTCAGACCTTGTTGATTGCGTCATGATAGCCCTCGATGGAAAGGGTTCCCGGGGTGCCTATCACATCTCATCAGGGAGTGATTACGCCATTAAAGAACTCTTCGACGCCACCATCAAGGCCCTGGGCATCAAGCTGGAAAAGGAAGTGGAGGTTCGTGCGCGCGGACCGGAAGATGCCTTCACCATTCTGCTGGACCCATCCAAGACCCATCAGGACTTCTCCCCGTGGAAGATTTCCACTCCGCTTGAGGATGGCGTACGCAAGGCCATCGATTACTATAAAGAGTTCGGGATCAATGAGACATTCACCCACCTGAGGATGCCTGATAAAAAGGACTAACAGCCTTGCACCGGAACAACCATCGTTCATCAGGGGGCCTTTTGTGAGTCAGTTTACACGATCAAAGATACTTGTTGTGGGAGGTGCAGGATTTGTCGGCAGCAATCTCGTCAATTCAATCCTGAATAATGACCCCAAAGAGATAATCATCGTGGACAACCTGCTCTCGGCAGAGCGGTTCAATGTGCCGGACAGACCAGAGGTAACCTTTTTGGAAGGCACCATTACCGATGATGCCATACTCGGCACCATCAATGACGATATAGACTACATATTCCACTTGGCCACCTATCACGGCAACCAGAGTTCCATCCACGACCCACTGGCCGACCATGAGAATAACACCCTGACAAGCCTGAAGCTTATAAATCACCTCAAGGACTTCAAGAACATCAAGAAGCTTGTGTACTCGTCAGCCGGATGCTCGGTTGCCGAAAAGACATTCGGTCAAGCAAAAGCCACTACCGAAGAAGATCCCATCTCTCTTGTCCAGGACAGTCCCTACTCCATCTCCAAGGTCATCGGCGAGTTTTATTGTGTCTACTTTCACCGCCAGCACGGATTGCCTACGGTGCGGGCACGCTTCCAGAATGTGTACGGACCGGGCGAGATATTAGGCGCCGGTCGCTGGAGGGGTACCCCTGCCACTGTCTGGCGTAACGTGACACCCACCTTTATCTACAAGGCAATTCATGGAGAGCCCTTGCCCGTGGAAAACAGGGGGATAGCATCAAGGGACTTCATCTATGTGGAAGACATCTGCAGGGGCCTCATGGCATGTGCAGAAAAGGGTAATCCCGGAGAGGTGTACAACATCGCAAGCGGCAATGAAACAACCATCTTGAAACTCGCGAACCTTATCAACAAGATCGCCGGCAATAACGCCGGTATCGCTTACCTTCCCCCCCGTCCATGGGACCATTCCGGGAAGCGCTACGGAAGCACGGAAAAGTCCTTGCGCGAGCTTGAGTTCACGGCCTCGGTAAATCTGCAGGAAGGGCTTGTGCGGACCATAGCCTGGACAAAAGAAAACCTGCCCCTGATAAGAATATGCATTGAGAAACACAGCGAGCTCATGGGGGTATGAGAAAATCTTCGCTTCATACACTTGTCCTGTACGCGCGGTACACCGACAAACTGTCCTACTACGATGACTGGCAGTATGCCTTCGAGACCCATCCGGACCTTTGCGCACGGTCAGTCAACATCTGCGATGGGAAAAATCTCAGGTCTGTTAAACGTTCTATCGGTGACTATGATCTCATCGTGCTCCTGCATTCCGTAAATGCCGATACGCTGGTCTTCATAGAACCCTATCGCTCCATCCTCAAGGACCGGAAAGGCAAGCTACTAAGCTTTGTCGGCAATGAGGTGAACCTCCCCAGGATTTCCATGAAGTCCAAGATCGATTTTATCAAGGATGTGTCAGCTGACTTCATTGGGACACAGCTTCCCCTGGAAGCCGGCCGGTGGCTCTATGTCGAATGCAGGGGTTCGAGCGTGGTAGCCCTCCCGCATGCACTGAACCCCAAGGCTTTCGGGCCCATCATCCCGAACGGCGAACGCACCATCGACATCGGCGCTAGGTCTCATCAGTATTGGTCATGTCTTGGTGACAACGAACGTAACGACCTCTATGGCTTCTTTGCCAAGTATCCGTTCATTCCATCGCTGAAGATGGATATTGATACCAAGTCGCGCTTTGACCGTTCAGGATGGTCTGTTTTCCTCAACCAGTGCAGGGGGACAATATCCAACGAGGCCGGTTCGTACTACCTTGAGCGTGATGACGCAACGGTCCGGAAGATACAAGCCTTTGCTGAGTCACAGCAGAAAGAAAAAGGCTCAAAGATCGTAAAGCCCGACTCCCTGCCTGAAAGGCTCTGGCGTTTCGTACCGAGCCAACTCAAAGAGGTTGTAAAAGCGCCGCTGAGCAGGTTCCTGAAATCGCTGAACGTCAGCTATTACTCGGATATCTACGAACAGCTAGATTTCAACGAGACATTTGAGCGTTTCTTCAAGGATATACCCCGATGCCCGGTCTACAGCAAAGCCATCTCATCGAGGCATTTCGATGCCATCGGCACCAAGACCTGCCAGATCATGCTGGAGGGAAGGTACAATGAAATCCTGAAGGCAGATGAGCACTTCATTGCGCTCAAGCATGATTTCTCAAACATCACTGAGGTAATGATACGCTTCCTTGATTCTACCTGCCACCAGGTCATGGTAGACCGTGCCTACGAATACATCATGGACCAGCATACCTACCGACACCGGGTAGATGCGGTCCGCGATCTCATGTAACCTCTTTCACCCCCATGATCAGGGACGCAACAGCGCTCTCTCAAAAGGCCTAAACAAAATCATGTGCAGGATCATCGGTTTATGGAGCCAAAAGGAACCAGCAAACATCGAGCATACCTGCATCTCCATGAGGGACACCATGATCCGTGGCGGGCCCGACGATGCCGGGGTGTTTGTGGATCACCCTGCGGGTCTCGCTATGGGCCACCGCCGGCTGTCGATCATTGACCTCACCGAGACCGGCCACCAACCCATGAGCACTCCTGATGGCAGATATACCATCTGCTATAACGGCGAGGCCTACAACTATAAGGAACTCAGGCGTGAGCTTGCGGAAAAGGGCTTTACCTTCAGGGGAACTTCGGACACGGAGGTGGTTCTCAATGCCTTTGCTGCCTGGGGTCCTTCATCCGTTGAACGACTCCTGGGTATGTTTGCCTTTTCTATTTGGGATAGTTTTGAAAGGGCTCTCTATCTCTTTCGCGATCGCATGGGAGTGAAGCCCCTGTACTACTATCAGGATCACCATACTTTCGCCTTTGCATCAGAGCTCAAGGCCCTTCATGCCGGACTGAGAGACAAGCTTTCCATTGACACCAATGCCTTGGGCGAGTTTTTCCACTATGGTTACATAGGCGGAAATAGATCCGTCTATAAGCATGTCTCCAAGCTGGAACCCGGGTGCTGGATCAAGGTGAATTCTTTATTGGCAACCACGAAGCATAAATACTGGGACCCTGCGCATCTACCAAGGACAGGGTTCGAGGACATCGATGAAGAAATTCTTGCTGACAGGCTCGAAGAGATCCTCATAGATGCCTTCTCCAGGAGGCTCATTGCTGATGTGCCTGTGGGTGTCTTCCTGTCAGGCGGCATCGACTCATCGCTTGTGACCGCCATTCTTGCCCGGCATACAGATACACCTGTCAAGACCTTCACCATTGGTTTTACCGAGAAGAACTATGACGAATCTGCCTGGGCAAAAAGGGTGGCAGATCATCTGGGCACCGACCATACCTTCGAGATAGTCACCCCAGAGCACGCCAAGGCAATCCTGCCTGAATGGCCTGAAATTTATGACGAGCCCTTCGGCGACATCTCCGGCATACCCACAACCATCGTGGCCAGGATGACCAGGAAACACGTGAAGGTAAGCCTTTCTGCAGACGGTGGTGATGAACTGTTCTGTGGATACCCCCGTTACTTTCTCATGGAGCGCTTACAGCGTTTTATATCCCCCTTTCCCACCTCAATCCCAAGGTTAGCAGGCAGGCTCATGGCAATTATCGGGTCGGGCCGGGCTGCAGATGCCGCTGCCTATCTTCCCTCTCTCAGACTGCCCGCCCTCAAAGATCGACTAAGGAAGCTCCAGGCCGTGCTGTCTGACTGGCAAGGGGATGCGAACGGGGCTTATCCCTATGCCATAGGATACTGGCTTCCCCAAGAGGTCGCCATGCTCATGGGTTCTGATTATAAAAACCCACGGTCCCCTTTAAAAGAGCTCAGCAACAGCCTTATGGAGTCCATGATGCTGTGGGACATGAAGTACTACCTGCCTGAAGACATCCTCACCAAGGTTGACCGGGCCACCATGTCCACTGGCCTGGAGGGACGGGACCCCTTCCTTGACCACCGCATAGTAGAATTTGCCCTGCGCCTCCCCATGGATTTCAAGTATAGAAATGGCCAGCCGAAATACCTGCTAAAAAAACTCCTTGCCAGATATTTACCTGAGCACCTCTTTACACGCCCAAAACAGGGTTTTGCAGTCCCAATCTATTCCTGGCTGCATGATGACCTTATCCATTTGGTTGATGAATACTTAAGCCCTGAGGCCTTATCCACTCAGAACGAGATAGACCCTGACATAGCCTTGAGGACTATCTCTGAATTTAAGCAACAGGTAGGTTCGGTGGGCGTCGACCGTATCTGGCTGCTTCTTGTTTTCATGATGTGGAGAAAACGATATTGCGGTGGATAAGGATGAGAAGAATTTGAATACAAGCAAAAACCAAGACCTGACCCCAATAAAGGTACTCCATCTCATTTCCACCCTGGATGTGGGGGGCGCGGAACAAAACCTGCTCAGGCTCATCTCGACAATGGATACATCTACCTTTCAAAACCACGTTGTCTGCATGACAAAGCCCGGCATTGTTGGTCAAAAGCTGGAGAAGACGAGCATCCCTGTTTCTAGTCTCAACATGAAAAAGGGGGTGCCGGATATCAGGGCTGTCCTCAGGCTTCGATTCCTGGCAAGGCTCCTGAGTCCGGACATCATTCAGTGCTGGATGTACCATGCAAATCTTCTGGGCTTAACCATCCCCGACCGGGCAAGAATCCTGTGGAATATCCGCTGCTCCGACCTGGACCTTTCACTCTACGGAACGGTCTATCGTTTTGCCGTAATGGCCGGAGCAAGGCTGTCAAGCATCCCCTATGCAGTGGCAGCGAATTCCATAGCAGGAAGGGATGTACATGAAAGGCTCGGATATCATCCCCAAAAATGGGTGATCATCCCTAACGGGTTCGACACCGAGATCTTCAAACCTGACCCGAATGCCCGTTTCCGTATCAGGTCAGAACTGGGCATCCCTGATGATGCATTGGTCATTGGTCTCATCGGCCGTTTCGATCCCATGAAGGATCACTCCTCTTTCTTCGCTGCCTCGCTGTCCTTTCTGAAGTCTTACCCTCACACCCACTTCATCCTCGCAGGAAGGGGTGTTACCAATGAGAATCCTCAAATCCGGGATCAGTTAGGACAAAGAGCAACCCTGGAAAAGTTCCACCTCTTGGGCGAACGGGATGACATACCGCGAATCCTTTCAGCCATCGATATCGCGACCTCTTCTTCCCTGTCGGAAGGCTTCCCCAATGCCATAGGTGAAGCCATGGCCTGCGGTGTCCCCTGTGTGGCTACAGATGCAGGAGACTCAGGGCTCCTTATGGGAGACACAGGACTCGTGGTCAACAGGAAATCTCCTCAAGAGCTGTGCAAGGCCTGGGATATGATCGCTCGCATGACCCCGGAAGCACGCTTAGAGATGGGCTCAAGGGCACGAGAGCGGATTCAGCAGCATTATTCCCAAGACAAGACTACACGAAGTTATGAAGACCTCTATTGGCAAATCATCAATAACAAGAATAAGCAATAGAATAAATCCTGCCTTCTTTCCTTCTTCCTTCCCTCCATCCCTTCTCTCCCTGAAATAAAACACCCTGCATAGGGGAACAACGCCCAGAACCATGCCACATAGTTAACCACGGGCACACCCCAGATGCCCAAGGGGAGTTACTGATCTCTCTTGAGCTTGCTTAAAAGACTGTCTCGGTACAGGTAAGCAACAATCACCATGACACAGCAGCCGATGAGGATGATCGCGAGCCCTTCGTATTGCCTGTTGCGTGC
>Ga0315292_10001688_pt1 | contig 12005 bp, 11 predicted proteins | sample YL17G13_0_MG_FD_204029 | JGI IMG/M metagenome (GOLD analysis project Ga0315292, IMG submission 204029) | Sediment microbial communities from Yellowstone Lake, YNP, Wyoming, USA - YL17G13_0 | ecosystem: Environmental > Aquatic > Freshwater > Lake > Sediment | place: USA: Wyoming | collected... | reverse complement strand
CATCGAGAACCGCGGCCGCACCGCCGGCCTGTTCTACGTGCGCCGCATGCTCCGGCGGGTGCGCACCTTCGGCTTCCACCTCGCGACGCTCGACGTGCGCCAGAACGCTGACGTGCACCGGCAGATTGTCGGGCAGGGCCTGGCGGAGCCGGACTGGACGGCGAGAAGTGCGGCCGAGCGCACGGCGCGCTTGAACGAAGCGCTGGCGAGCGACGAGTCGCCGACCGCCATCCTCGACTCGGCGGGCAAGCGTGCCCTCTGGGTCTACGAAGCGATGGAGTACTGCAGTCATCGGTACGGCAGCCGCGCAATCGGCACGTACGTGGTCAGCATGGCCGCCGATGTGGACGACCTCCTGTCGGTGCTGCTCATGGCCCGGTGGGCGGGTTACACGGACACCAAGACAGGCCAGGTGCCGCTCGATGTGGCGCCGTTGTTCGAATCGGTCGAGGCGCTGGAGCGCTCCGGCGACATCATCAGCCGGCTGTTGTCGAATCCGGCCTATCGGGCGCACCTTGCCGCCCGGGGTGACCAGCAGGTCGTCATGATTGGTTACTCCGACAGCAACAAGGAGTCCGGCATCGTCTCCTCGCGCTGGTTGCTGCGACGCGCACAGGAGGCCATGACCGCGGCCTGCGCGGCAGCCGGGGTCCGGCTCCTCGTATTCCACGGCCGCGGCGGGTCGATCAGCCGGGGCGGCAGCCGCACCGAGGCGATCGTGCGGTCGCTGCCGGCCGGCGTCGTCGGCGGCAGGCTGCGCGTCACGGAGCAGGGCGAAAGCATCAACGATCGCTACGGCCTGCGCCCCATCGCATTGCGCACCTTCGAGCAGGGCGTGAACACGCTGACCCTCCTGGCCGCGGGTTACTACGGCGTCGAGCACCTGGAGTCGCGTTGGCTCGAAGCCATGGACCTGCTCGCCCGCGCCAGCCGCGAGCGCTATCGCGCGGTCGTCCACGACGACCCCGCATTCCTCGACTTCTTCCTCGCCGTGACGCCCGTGGACGTGATCGAGCGCATGCAGATCGGTTCGCGCCCCGTGTCCCGCCAGGGCGGCGCCGGCGTCGACGCCCTGCGGCCCGTGCCGTGGATGTTTGCCTGGTCGCAGAGCCGCCACATGCTGCCGGGCTGGTTCGGCGCGGGTGCAGGGCTCGCGGCGGTGCGGGATCGCTTCGGGGCCGAGATCCTGAGTGAAATGTACGGGCGCTGGCCGTTCTTCGAAGGGCTGATGGACGACGTCGAGCTTCGCATGGCACGCGCCGACCTGGGTATCGCGGCCCAGTACGAGGACCTGGCGCCCCCGATCCTGCAGCGCATCGCGACCACGATCCGCGACGAGTACCAGCTGGCCGCCGAACAGGTGCAGGCATTGAAGGGGTGCGCGCGCCTGCTCGATTCGGAGCCGACGCTGCAGCGCTCCATCCGCCTGCGTAACCCCTACGTGGACCCGATTCACCTGACGCAGGTCGACCTGCTGCGCCGCTGGCGCGAAACCAATCGCGACGATCGCGAGTTGTTCGAAGCGCTGCTCGCGTCCGTCAACGGAATTGCCCAGGGGCTGCAGGGCACCGTCTGAGCCGGGCCTGCACCTTTCCCTTGTTGACTCCCGGGTGACGCTGCACTAGCGTCACCGTTGAGCACACATCCGCGCGGCCAATCAAGTCGGACCGCGATCGAAACCACCGAGGGAGTCTCCATGGCAGCGAAGAAAAAGGCTCGGCGCACAACGCACCGCAGCAGTAAGGGAACCAAGCTTTACGTCGTCCGTGATGCCAAGGGCCGCATCAAGGATGTCCAGTCCTACAAGCGCGCCCACGCGGCCGACTTGAGGAAGAAGTCCAGGGCCGAGACTGCCAAGAAGGCGCCGAAGAAGAAAGCGGCGAAAAAGGCGGCGAAAAAGGCTGCACGGAAGACAATGACGAAGGCCAAGGTCCGCCGGGCGGCATTGAAGTTGAGGCGGTCGGTGGCGAAGTCGCCGAAGACCGCCCGTGCCGCTGCCACCAGGCAGGCAGCCGCAGTCCGCAAGGCAGTCAAGAAGGCGCCGGCGCAGGCGCGCGCCGCCGTCCGCAAGGCCGTCAGGAAGATGCCGCCGCAAGCGCAGAAGGCCGTGCACAAAGCCGAATCGGCGATGTCGAAGGCTTATACGGCCGCCAAGAAGCAGGCGAAGAAAACCGTCAAGCAGGCCGAATCGATGGCGGCCCAGGTGCAGAGTTCGGCGGGGAAGTCGGCCACGTCCGTGATGGACCAGGCGAAGGACATCGCCAGCAAGGTCAGCGAGACGGTGCAGAACGTCGTCGGCAACGTGATCCCTGGCGAAGCAAAGTAAGGTCGAGCTGCGGCTCGATCGAGCGAAATGAGGCCCCGGTCTGTGCCGGGGCCTTTTGCTTTACGCGGACTTCACAGACCCTGGCGGAAGCTCACGGCGCGACGGCTGGCGGGTGAGGTGCTCCGGGTAGCGGTCGGCGACGAGGCAGGCCTCGCCGCCGAGCTGGGGATATTCGGGGTCCCACGGCAGCACAACCATCATCTTGCCTTCCACATCGACCAGCTTGGGCAGGATCGGCGGCACGTTGCGCTGCCGCTCGCCGGCGAGCAGGGCCGCGAGACTGCCGTGGCGTGCGTAGGCATCGCGCAGATCCTGCAGCGTGGCGAGGGTCGGCGGCGCCAGTTTCATCGCGCCGCGTGAGCTGCGCTCGAACGCTTCCTCGGCGGTGACCCAGGCGTGCTCGGTGGCTTCCGTGCGATCCACGCTTGCCTGCTGACTGGCCGGCACTTCGACGGCGAAGAAGCGCGTGTCGTAGCGCTTGCCCTCGCGCGAGGGCGTAATCCAGTGCGACCAGTACACCAGTTGCGCGACGTCCAGGTAAAGGTCTTCGGACTGCAGCATCTGCAGGAACGCTCCGCCGGTCGCCGCAAACTCGCGGCGATGCGCCTTGAGGCGCTCGATCTGCGCGGCGTCGCAGGGCGAGCCGTCCGGCCGGCGTGCGAGCAACACGCCGCATTCCTCGAAAGTCTCACGACAGCCCGCGATGTGCAGGCCGATCGACACCGCCATTTGCAGAGCTTCGCCGGACATCGCCGCCAGGCGGCCGCGACAGCCTTCGCGAGCTTCGGGCAGAACGCGGTCCGCTGTTTCCGGCGCGAGATCGGCATCGTCGAGGCGTCCGCCGGGGAAGACCCACAAGTCGCCCATGAAGGCGAGTTGCGCCGAGCGTCGTGTCAGCAGCACCTCGAGCCGGGAGCGCTGCTCGCGCAGCAGCACGACCGTGGCGGCAGGCCGGATCGGGACCGGAGACGGGTTGTCCTGCGAGCTGCCCGGCATGGGAAAAACGCCCGCGCTCGGCTCAGACCAGCTTGACCAGCTGCTTGCCGAAATTGCGACCCTGCAGCAGCCCGATGAAGGCCTCGGGTGCGGACTCGAGGCCCTGCGCGATCGACTCGCGGATCTTGATCCGGCCGGTCGCCACGCCCTGGCCGAGTTCCGTCAGCGCCTGCGGCCAGAATTCGGGGTGTTCCGAAACAATGAAGCCCTGCAGCTTCACGCGCATCACCAGCAACATGCGGACGTTGTGCATGGGAATTTCCTGACCGCTGTAGCCGGCGATCAGGCCGCACAACGCGATGCGGCCGAACGGGTTGATGCGGGAGAGGGCGGCATCGAGGCAGATGCCGCCGACGTTCTCGAACACCGCGTCGATTCCGCCCGGCGCGGCGTCCTTGAGGGCTTTCGCCATCGAACGGATGTCGGTGTGCTCGCGGTGGTCGAGGCACGCGTCGAAACCGAGTTCGTCGATGACGTACCTGCACTTCTCGCGACCGCCGGCGATGCCGACGACGCGGCAACCCATCATCTTGCCCAGCTGGCCGACCACGCTGCCCACGGCGCCGCTGGCGGCCGATACCAGCACCGTTTCGCCCGGCTTCGGCGCGCAGATCTGCTTGAGCCCGTACCAGGCGGTGACGCCCGGCATGCCGACCGCGCCAAGGTAGGCAGACAGGGGCACCGCCCGAGTGTCGACCTTGGTGAGTCCCGTGCCATCCGACAGGCCGAATTCCTGCCAACCGAACATGCCGACCACCGCGTCTCCCTTGGCGAATTTCGGGTGGTTGGAGATTTCGACGATGCCGACGGTGCCGCCGAGCATCGTCTCGTCGAGCTTCTGCGGCTCGGCGTAGGACTTCGATTCCTCCATGCGGCCGCGCATGTACGGGTCGAGCGAGAGGAAGTGATTGCGCACCAGCAGCTGGCCGGGGCCGGGCGTGGGCACCGGAACTTCCTCCAGCCGGAAATTCCCGGGCGTCACGGCACCTGTTGGGCGGCTGGCGAGGACGATGCGTCGGTAGGTAGCGGGCATGGCGTAATCCCAGTGTGCAATGGAGGACCCCAATGTAGCGCATGTGCCATGCCATCTGTTCCACACCGTGCGGCCTCGGGATGGCGATTGATTTTCGTCTGTGACGCCGTCCAAGTGCATGACGGTCCGCAAGTGCAGGCATTTCTGCGCCTTACGGCCGGGGACGAATGGCGGGAAAATTCGACGTGTGGTGAGGAAACATTCATGAAGCAGCAATCATTCGCAATTGCCTTGTTTACGTCTCTGGTAGCGTCGGCGCTGCTCTTCAGCGACGGAGCCATGGCGGCAAAAAGCGGCGGCACTGCCGCTGGCGGCAACTGGGGCAGCGGAACTGCGATCTCGCCGGTGAACCAGCCGGACCCGACTCGCGGCGCGCAGTTGAATGACATCGCAGTCAACGCGAGCGGTCTCGCTGTCGCGGCCTGGGACCAGTACACCTACAACTACGGTGGCGGCGCGACGATTGGCGTCGCCGTGCAGAGCGGTGGCCGTTGGAACGCCCCGTTCACGATTTCCGGTGCAACAGGGTTCTCAATGAACCCGCGCGTTGCAATTGGTGCGGACGGGACGATGGCGGTTTCCTGGACCTACGAAGATCCTTCGACCTCGGTCTCGTCGCAGCGCAAGGCCCAGGTCGCGGTGAAGCCCGCCGGAGCCTCTGCATGGGTGACGGCGACGCTCGCGCAGGGACCGATCGGCGGCGTCGCCATTACGCAGTTCGTCCCGGTGGTCGTGGACGCGAAAGGTAACGTGACTGCTGCATGGACGACCTGGGACGGCTCCAATAGCGTGATTCAGGCTGCAACGCGTGCGGCTGGACCGAGCGGAGCGTGGTCGCCACCGACATCGCTCGCGCCTGGCGTGAGCGCGATGTATCCGGCGCTGTCCGTCGACGCGCGCGGCGACGCAGCGGTCGTGTATTCGGTGTCGTCCTGCGCCGGCTGCAACATGCCCTACGTGGCGCAATACTCGTTTCGCAGCGGCCCGACGGGATCGTGGTCGATACCGGTCAACGTCTCGGAAGCGATTGTTCCGTACGGTAGCGGCTACGTCACGAGTCCGCTCGTCGCGCTCGACGCGAATGGCCTCGCGACGGTGATCTACTTCGGTTACGGCGTCGAGGGTACTCGTCAGCTTGCACCGGGGAACTGGACGTCGCCGCAGACTGTGCTGGCGGCGCCGAATGCGGTCTCTTCCTACGGTGGTCTCGATCTAGGGCTGGATGACGGCGGCAATGCCATCGTCGCGGCCTGGATCTTCGATGCGTCAATCGGTGTCGACCGATCGTCCGTCTACGTGACGCGCGGCACGCCTGGCGGCGGCTGGACGATCCCGCAGCGGCTGACCGACCCGTCCGTGCCGGTCGACGCCTACGCGACCCGAGTGGCGGTTTCGCCCGACGGTTCGCTTGCTCTCGTCGGCTGGATCGATCACTACCACGGCACTGTGCAGGTGGCGCAGCTGGCGGGCGGGTTGCAGAGCGGCGGCAGCACCTGGAGTACGACGACGATCGGCCGTGGTACGGCGTTCTCGTCGTTCCAGGAGGTCCTGGGGCTCCACGCCGGTTCAGGCACGGTCGCCCGTGCTGTCTGGAAGAACGCCAAGAGCGGAACCCAGACGTACGCGTCCAGCTACCGGCGCTGATGTACCCACGGCCCGCGCAGTTCGACCGTGCAAAGCAGGGATGGCACGTCCGGATCGTCGGCATCCACGATGACTGCAAGGCGATCGCCGGTGTCGCCCAGCGCGAGCAGGCCCTCGACTTTAGCTGTGTAAGAATTGCCGTCGGGCAAGGTGAGCGCCGCCCAGCGGCAGGGTCCGCCCGTTTCCAGGATGCCGATCGCCGACCCCTGCACCGGGCCGTCGTCGACTGCGTCCAGCGTGTCTTCGGCACTCGCCGAATAGAGCAGGGCACCGCGCCAGGAAGTTGCGTCGGTGAAGCCGAGCGCCACGCCTCCCAGCTTGCCGAGGTCGTATTGAACGATGCTGCCGGGAGTCGGTGCCGCGGAAAGATCAGGGGAGCGCAAATGGCTGAGCAGGGCGCGCAGATCGAGATCGCACGTTGCGTTCACCGGCAGCAATTCGCCGCGCGCTGCGCTGTTGCCGCGATTGAACAGCCGTAAGCGGTCGCCGAGCTGCGTCGCACCTTCGATATTGAGGCGGCTGCCGGCAAATTCGTGCGCACTCCTCAGCGCGGCATACAGGCGAGGGGCGTGCACTGCGGACACGGCGGGTGCACTGGAGCCGCGCCACTCGACCAGCGCGATCTGCTCGCGCGCGTCATTCGAACCGGACCCGAACGCCATGAGCAGGGTTTCGTTCGCTGTGGTGACCGAGACGCAGGCCTCCAGGTCCAGCTTCCGTCGCTTGTTGCCGCGGTGATCGTCGAACTGGCGCAGTCCCATGCAGTCTGCCGGCAGCGTAATCGCCGTGACGCGGCCATCCGGCGCCACGACCGCGACGAAGTTCGCGTCGTCCTGAATCACGGCGATACCGCCCGGCACGCGCGCGAGGCTCGATCCGGCCCGCACATGTGCGGGGCGATCCGTCGCCACATCCGGACCGGCCGCGTACCGCAGCGGAGTCTGTTCGACGACGACAGCCTGCAGGGCAGGATCCGCCAAGGATGAATAGGTAGCTCTCACTGCGACTCGGCGACGTGTGGACCGCCCGGCCGGCGACCGCGAGTTCAAGGCCTGCTTGCGGGTGATCCGCAGTGCTGGGCGCTCCTGTTCGGTGCGATCACACCAGCGCCGCATCCAAAGTAATTTCAGTGCCCGCCAGGACCTTCGATACCGGGCAGTTTCTCTTGGCGTCGGCGGCCAGTTCGGCGAATCGGTCTGCGGTGAGGCCCGGAATCTTCGCCCGCGTGTGGAGATCGATCTTCGGGATGCTGAAGCCGCCGGTGACCGGCTCGAGATGCACGTAGGCCGTCGTGCGAATTTCCGTGGGCGCGATCTTTTCGCGTGCGAGCAGCGCGGCAAGCGCCATGGTGAAACAACCCGCGTGCGCTGCGCCGAGCAATTCCTCCGGGTTGGTTTCCTTGCCATGCTCGAAGCGCGCCTTGAACGTGTAGGGGCCGCGGAACGCGCCGCTTTCCAGGGCGAGTTCGCCCGCGCCTTCCCTGAGGCTGCCCGTCCACACCGCTTCCGCCTTGCGAATCGTCATCTTCGTCTCCTCATCCTCATGAGATCCAGTAACGGGACCGTTCGTGCCCGGCCACGGCGCCCTTCATCTCACCGATAGCGCGCTCGTTCCCGCCGATTGACAGACAGACTATCCCTTCGGTACGCAGGCCGCATCCGTGGCATCGTCGTCGTCCTCGCGAGTGCTCGCGATTTCCTTATGATTCGATCGGGCGCAGAGTAGGGCACTTCCGGTTCGCCATGATCCCGTGGCCTGCCGCGACGGCAGCGAGTAAGTCCAGAATGAGTGAAGACACCAAAGCCTGTCCGGTCTGCGGCGAGAGTATCAAGGCTGCGGCCATCAAGTGCCGCTTCTGCAATACCGACCTCGAAGCGTTTGCCGCCTCGCGCGAGGCAGCCGTGGAGACTTCGCTGTTCGCCGGTCGCCCCGCCGTGATCTACAGCGCGTGGCAGTGGGTCGTCGTGCTGCTCACGCTGGGACTGGGCTGGATCTATTACTGGCTCAAAAGTCTCAGTACGCGCTTTGAGATCACCTCGCAGCGCGTGCGCATCGAGCGCGGGATTCTCTCGAAAATCAAGGACAGCGTCGAAGTCTTCCGCATCGATCACTTCGATCTGCACAAGCCGCTCGGCATGCGCCTCGTGGGCCACTGCCTGCTGCACCTGCGATCATCCGACGCAAGCTTCGACACCGTGATTCTCTACGGCATCCCCGAACTGGAGCAGCTCGCGGATTCCCTGCGCGAGTGTTCGCTGCGCGAACGCACGAGACGGCGCGTCACGACGTTCGTCGAAGCGTGATTGTTCCCGGTGGGTGACCATTCCTGCGGCTCCACTGCAGGACGCAGAGCGCCGCTATCCTGGGTGGGTGGTTCTCGCCGCCGAGTTGCGCAGCCGCCACCGGTTGCCCACGAATTGACCGCCGAAGTATGCGGCGACGAAGCAGGGCAAGGCGCCCCAGCGGAATGGCAAGCCGAGGGCGAACCGCAGTGCGATCACCATCGGCACCGGCGCATGAATCGCGACGAACCACGCGGGTGAGAACTTCCTGAGCCCCGCGCGCCAGTACCCGAATGGCAGGTTGACGACAAAGGTGGCGCAAAGTGCCAGTGCGTATTCGGTCAGCTGGGGCATGCGGCTAGGCTCGATGAATCGCCGATCGCGGTCAAGGCGTGTACGCGCTTCCTGGACGCGCGGAGGTGCCGGACTTTGCAGTACCTGCCCGCAGGATCGACATGGACGGGAGGCCGGCCCTGCTCATTCGGCTCACTGGCTTTCGATGCAGGGTGACGACGCGGCGTCGGCCCAGGCGGCATGATTTCAAACTTGCGTTCAGTCACTGGTCGGGTGCTAGTATCGTCTGCGGATCCGGACCTCACCATTCGGGAGTAGCACGCATGTCGGATCAGGCGGTCGATCTGGGCGCCATTCGCGGTGACTGGGAATTCCATGCCCGCTATGTCACCAATGCCATGGACCAGACGCTGAAACGCGTCCAGAAGACCTGGCGGTCGCTGAAGGCCCAGGCTCCGGGCGCCGGAGTGGTGCCGATGGACAGTGAACTCATGGAGCAGTTTCTCGAGGCGTGCCGGCAGACCCGCGCGCTGACCGACGACATCCTGTTGATGCAGGAGACCAGGCCTGCCAAGCCGGGCAAGGTGGCGAAAAAGCGTTCAGTCAGGAAGAAGAGTCGGGCCCACAAGTAGTCGGCGCGCCCGCACGGGCGGCTGGAACATCTGCGCTAAGCGGGGAAATCAACGTGCGTCCTCACGTAGAACTGATCCAGGATAAGGACCTCGTCTGGCACGAGGCAGAGTTGCACAAGGGCAGCACGCGGGCCCGACAGCGGAATCTCTCTTACGACGAAGAGAACGGCGCCGCCTCGACGCGCGTGGTCTTCGACAAAGCCTGGAGCCGGCCTGCCGGCTACCACCACGCCGACATCGAGTGGTACGTGATGGCGGGGCAGGTCAAGCTGGGTGACCGGTTGCTCCTGAAGGGTGCGTATCTGCGCGCTCCGGCTGGACTCTGTCTCCCGGCGATGCAGGTGGCTGCAGGCACCGATGTCCTGATCTTCCGCGAATACGGTGACTGGGGCTTCTCGATTTCGAACAAGAACCGGTCGAAGTTCGTTGCACGCGGCGGCAACACCGCATCGAACGAGCCCGGAGAACTCACAATCGTCGAGACCGGTCGCGCGGAGTGGATGCCGAACCTGTACGAAGGCGATACGCAGCGGTTCCTCAAGCTGAAGATGCTCTATGTGGATCCCTCGTCACCCGACGACAACAACTCGGGTTTCGTGTCGATCATGTGCTGGGCGCCGCCCGGCTGGTCCGACAACCGGATGGTGCACCACCCGGTGTTCGAGGAGGCTTACAGTCTCGACGGCCAGATGGTCTATAACTTCGGCACTCTGGACCCCGGCGCGTATTTCTTCCGTCCGGCCAAGGTCAAGCACGGCCACTTCATGGCCGGCGAGGAACGCGGCTGGACCGGGATCTTCCGGCTCGACGGCAGCCTCATCAACTGGATTACGATCAACGAGCGCGTCATCGTCGAGGGCGACGCGATCAACTACGATCCGCAGACGCAGGGGCCGGTGCTCGCGGGCATTCCAGTCCGGTCGAAGTCGATCGGAGCCTGGGACCTCGACGGACAGTAGGCAATTGAGTCCTTGGGACCGGCGGTTGGCCGGCCCGATGTCGTGTCGGGACGATTGCCGATCTGGCGCGACGCGCCACCGTGATTCGGTCGACCGTTTGCGGCGCCCACCTGCGGGACTCCGTGCACGAACGTTGCTGCCATGACAACCCGCCCAGCGGTTGAGTTCTTCTACTGCGGTTCGTGTCCGTGGACGTACCTTGCGTTCGTACGCCTGAACGAGGCGGCCGTGCGGACAGGCGCGAATGTCGTCTATCGACCGGTGCTGGCGGATTGGATTCGTCCTGACGTGAGCCGGCCCTCCCCCCTCGCATCGACCGACGCAGTCGTGGCGGCTTACGCGCGCAAGGACCTCCAGGACTGGGCGCGATTCTGCGGTGTCGCGATCTCGCTCCCGCAACCGTGGCCCGTCCGGCCCGAGTGGGCGCAGCGCGGTGCCGTAGCAGCCATCGAAGCCGGGCTGGGAAAAGCTTACGTCGAGGAAATGTTCCGGGCTCACTTTGCCGGCGGCCGCAACATCGCCGAGCGGGGCGTGGTCCTCGACGTCGCCACAGACTGCGGCCTCGTGCGCGCTACGTTCGAAAGCCGCCTGGCGGCCGGCGATCTGCTGGACACTGTTCAGGACAACACGGAAGAACTGGTCCGGCGCGGAGGGTTCGCATCACCGACCATGTTCATGGGCGATGACATGTATTTCGGACACGAGCGAGTGTCCCTCCTTGAGTCCGCCTTGATGCGCAGCGCCGAACGACCGTTTATCGCGCCGGGTGAGCACGGTCGGTAAGGCGGGCTCCCTCGCCTGAACCAGTCAATGCTTGTGGTCGTGCTTGTGACCGGGCGCGTGGCTGTGTGAATGCCCACCATGAGAATGGGTGTGACCGTGCTGGTCGTGACTGTGGTCGTCGGCGTGGCTGTGAGGCGGTCCCGAGTCGAGTGTGTGCCCGACCGTGCGCATCTTTGCAGCGCCGGCTTTCGCGTTTGTGGAGGCATCCCTGCGCCAGCCTGAACCGCGCAGATGGAAGTTCGGCGCCGAAGGGCACTTCTGCAGCTTTTGCCGGCCGCACTCCGGACACTTGCGCAATGAACCCTGATCGGCTTTCTGCAGCACGTCGAACCGATGGCCGCACGCCCCGCACTGGTACTCGAAAATGGGCACGTCTGACTCACCTGCGTCACGTTGCGGGCCGCGAAACGGGCGCCGGCCGTCGGGCCAAAATCACGGGCGATTGTACCATGCGGGCCGCGGACGGCAGATTTCGAACGCGCGCACTGACACTGACGTTGGTCACTGCCGCGACACTGACGCTTCCGCGGTAACGTGTAGAGGAAATTCGCAATTTTCCAGCGGCCATGGCACTTCGGGCAACGTAGCCTCGAGCGCTTGCAGGAATAACGCACTGGCTGCTGCCGGCAGCTGTGCCTTGATGATCAGCGAGCCGTTGAGTGACGCCGTCCGACCATCCGTGGCGTCGATCGAACTCGGCAATGAGCACCAGCCAACGGCGGTTGGCGGCATGCAGGTGGCCGGCCAGCTCGGTGATCCGGGCCGCCAGTTCGCGGATCGAAGGCCTCATTTCAACGCCCGGCACCGCTCTGTCCGGGGCGCTCTCCGGCGACCTGTAACGACGTCCAGCAATCTACAGGAATCGCTGATCAAGCAATGAGTTAGGTGAGCATTTCGGCATCGCAACAGCGCGATTCTGGGGTGTGCCGGCTCATGGGCCAGGCGCTCGAGTGTCGCCATCGCCGCCGGGGTGTGTCGGTTATGATCGGCGTCGCGGGTGCTCTCCGTCGTGCCGAAGATTGTGGGCCGGTGCATAGAAGGCAAGATCGAGCATGC
>Ga0315292_10001686_pt1 | contig 12010 bp, 11 predicted proteins | sample YL17G13_0_MG_FD_204029 | JGI IMG/M metagenome (GOLD analysis project Ga0315292, IMG submission 204029) | Sediment microbial communities from Yellowstone Lake, YNP, Wyoming, USA - YL17G13_0 | ecosystem: Environmental > Aquatic > Freshwater > Lake > Sediment | place: USA: Wyoming | collected... | reverse complement strand
ACGACGCCGCGCAGCGATGTCGAGAGCATCGTGCGCACGTGCGCCTGCTTGTCGGAGGGGAACGCGTTCACGATGCGGTCCACGGTCGCCGCGGCGCCGTTCGTGTGCAGCGTACCCATCACGAGAATGCCCATCTCCGCCGCGGTGACGGCGATGCTCATGGTCTCGTGGTCGCGCAATTCGCCGACCAGCACGACGTCCGGGTCCTCGCGCAGGGCGGAGTGCAGCGCCTCCGCGAAGCTCGGGCTGTGCACTCCGACCTCGCGCTGGCTGACCAGGCAGTTCTTGCGCGGGTGGACGAACTCGATGGGGTCCTCGATCGTGAGGATGTGGCCCTTCAGGCGTGCGTTCAGGTCGTCGAGCATGGCGGCGAGAGACGTCGACTTGCCCGAACCGGTCTTGCCGGTCACCAGGATCAGCCCGTTGTTGACCCGGCACAGGCTGCGCACGGCCTCGGGCATGTTGAGTTGCTCGAGCGTGAGCGCCCTGGCCGGGATCGCGCGGAACACGGCGCCGAGGCCGCCGATGTGCCGGAACACGTTGACGCGGAAGCGCGACACGCCCGGGATGGTATAGGCGAAGTCCGCGCCGTCCTTTTCCTTGAGCTCGTGCTGGGTCCGGCGCGTCATGATCTCTTCGAGCATCGTCCGCACCTGGTCCTGGCCGAGCTTTTCCTCGCGCAAGGTCTGCAGCTCGCCGTAGTGACGGATGCGCGGCGGGTCGCCTGCGACGAAGTGCAGGTCCGAGCCGTTCCTGGTGAGAACTTCGCGCAGGTACTCGTCGATGCGCCGCGGCGCCTGGGCGACGGTCTCGGCCCCGGCAACCTGGGTAGTGGATTCCGTGCTCATGTCACAGCCCCTGGGTCACATCCGCCTTGAGCACGGCAGTGCCGTCGGCGATGTAGCGGGTGAAGGGGCGCTTGTCCACGGCGAAGTTGAAGGCGTCCTCGGGATCGATCTCGCGGGCCTGGATGGCAGCGAGCAGCGCCTGGTCCATCGTCTGCATGCCGAGTTCCTTGCCGGTCTGCAGCTGCGAGGGAACCATGTGTGTCTGGTCGGTGGATATCAGCTTGCCAATGGCACGGTTCATCACCATGACCTCGCAGATGGCCTTGCGGCCGCGCAGGTCCGGCGTGCGCACGAGCACCTGCGTCACCACGCCGAGCAGGCTCTGCGACAGAAAGCTCTTCGCCTGCTCGCGCTCCTCGGCCGGCAGCGCGTCCACGATGCGGTCGATGGTCTTCACCGCGCTCGTCGTGTGCAGGGTGCCGAGCACGAGGTGCCCGGTCTCGGCCGCGGTCATTGCCCAGCGCACGGTGTCGGCATCGCGCAGTTCGCCGACCAGGATGACGTCCGGGTCCTCGCGCATGGCGGCGCGCACGCCCTCGGAGAACGAAGGCAGGTGCGTGTGCAGTTCGCGCTGGATGACCTGCGAGAGCTTGCTGCGGTGAACGAACTCGATCGGGTCCTCGAGACTGACGATGTTGAGCCGCCGGGTGCGGTTCAGCAGATCAATCATGGCCGCGAGCGTTGTCGACTTGCCGGTGCCCGTCGAACCGGTCACCAGCACCATGCCCTGGTGGTAGTCGCAGAACTTGTGCACGATCGGCGGCAGGTTGAGCGAATCGAGCGTCGGTACTTCGGAGGGGATGGCGCGGAACACGGCGCCGACGCCGGTGTCCTTGTGGAACACGTTGACGCGGAAGCGGGCGCCGTCCTCGGAAACGTACGAGAAGTCGATGTCGTGACCCTTGTGGAACTGCTCCTGGTGCGAAGGCGTCAGGATCTCGGTGACGTAGCTCTCGAGCTCGGCGTCGGCGAGATTGCGGAACTTGATCGGCAGCAGGTCGCCATTCATGCGCAGCATGGGCGGGACGCCGACTGCGAGGTGCACGTCCGAGCAGCCTTGCGAGGCGCCGAGTTTCAGGAATGCGTCAATGCGTGCCAATGAGTTCGCCTCAACTGTACTTTTCGAGCGCGGAGCGCATCTCGTCCATGGTCTGGAAGCGGCGCGCTTTGTCCACGGCCATCGCCTTCATGACGATTTCCGACAGCCCCGGCGGGACCTGCGGGTTGACCTCGAGCGGCGGCTTCGCCTTGCCCTGCACGTGCTGGTACATGACGGCCATGTGGTCACCGCGATGGTACGGCGGCTCCCCGGTCAGCATCTCGTAGAGGATCACGCCCAGGCTGTAGACGTCCGCGCGCTCGTCGACCTTCTTGCCGAGGATCTGCTCGGGTGCCATGTACTTGGGTGAGCCGATCACGTAACCGGTCTTGGTGAGCTGGGTGTCGCCCTGGTGCTGCGCGGCTGCGACGCCGAAGTCCACGATCTTGACCAGTCCTTCGTCGTTGATGAGCACGTTGGCCGGCTTCAGGTCGCGGTGGATGATGCCCTGCTGGTGCGCAACCGCCATGCCGGTGGCGATGTCGGCGGCGTAGCGCACCGCCTTGGCAAGCGGCAGCGGCTTCTCGTTGACCTCGTTGCCGAGCGTGTGGGACGGGAAGTACTCCATCGAGATCGCGTAGTTGCCGCGGATGAACAGGAAGTCGTAGATGCGGATGACGTTGCGGTGCGTGATCTTGCGCGAGTAGCGCAACTCGTGCACGAAGCGCTTCATCATCTCCTCGTCCTGCGAGACGTTCGGGTTCAGGAACTTGAGGATCAGCTGCTCGTCGACGACCTTGTCTTCCATCAGCAGCACGGTGCCGAACGCGCCCTTGCCGATCTTCTGGACGTAGGTGTAGCGACCCTCGAGCACCTCGCCCGGCTTGAGGGTGGAGATGTCGAGCCGCGGCGCCTCGCGGCCTTGCTGCATGATGCCCTCGATGTCCGGGCGCTCGACGAGCAGCGTCCGTGACGGCACCGCCATCTTCGCCGCGCTATCGCGCGCCGCGGCCGCCCCGCTCGAGAAGCGCGCATCGAGATCCTCGACGGCTCGCAACGCGGCATGGCTGACGGTCTGGTCGGCCACCGTCGCGCCGACCACCCCGAGGCGCTCACGCACGTCGTCCGAGGTCGCTTCGTCCACGATCCGGGTGAGCGCCGTGATGGCTTCCAGGCGCACCTCCTTCGCCTGGTGTTCGAGCAGGGGGAGCAGGACCGGGATCTCGGCAGTGCCGCCGAGCTTGCCGAGGGCGCGCACGACGGTCGGCAATGAGCGTTCGTCGCTGGTGCGGACCAGGTCCAGCAGCGCGGGCAGGGCGCGCCTGCTGCCGATTTCGGCCAGCGCGTCCACCGCGCGCTCGCGCACCCACCAGTCCTTGTCGCGAGTGGCGACGATCAGGTAATCGACGGCCCGCTCGTCCTTGGTCTGGTTCAGAATTTCGATCGCGGCGCGGCGGATGTCCTCGTCCTTGTCGCGGATCAGTTCGAGTGCCGCCTCGATCACCCGCGGTCCGCCGATCTTGCCGAGCGCGTCGGCGGCGCGGCTGCGCACCCACCAGTCGTCGTCCTTGATCGACTGCAGCAGATACTTCACGTGCTGGGCGGTGCCGATTTCGTTCAGCACTTCCACCGCGGCACGCCGCGCGCCCTCGTCTTCGTCGCGCAGCACCTTGGCGAGGTGCTGGATGGTATCCGGGTGATTGGCCCGCACGATCGCCTCGATGGCTTTCTGCTGGGTTTCGACGTCCGGGTCGCGCAACACCTCGCAGAGCAGGCTCACGTCCACGTTCCCTTCGAGGCGGGCGAGCGCGTTCAACACCGCCTGGCGGATGAACTTGTTCGTGTCCCTGAGCTGTGCCTGCAGGGCCTCCGCGACCTCTGGCCGGTTGAACCGCGAGAGGATGTTGATGATGTGGGTGCGGGCGATCGGGTCCTTGCCCCCGAGCCGGCTGATGAGTTCCGGCACCAGGCTGGCGTCGGCGATCTCGCCGATGATGCGGAACATGGCCGCCTTCTCGGCCGGCTCCTCCTTGTAGGCGCGTTGCAGCAGGTCGCGCGCGTTCAACCGCGTCTTCTGCGCGGCGAGGATGCTGACGACCTGGCTCTTCGGCATCTTTGGATCTTCGAGCAGGCCGTAGAGCAGGTTCGCCGGGTACACACGGCCGCTCGAGAGCGCCCACGTGACGGCAGCGACCGTGCGCTGGTTGCCGTCCGCCAGGCCGGCGGCAATCGCCGGGAACGTCCGCTGGTCGAGCAGCGACGACAGCACGCTCACGAACCCCGCCGTTTCCTGCTTGTCCGCGTTCGCGAGCGCATCGATGATGCGCGGGATCGCCGACGGGCCGAGCTTGGCGAGTTTCTCCAGGGCTTTGCCGTTGACCGCCGCGCTGCTCTCCTCGGTCGCCTTGATTTCGGCGATGAGGCGGTCGGCGCGCAGGTTGGTTAGAAAACTCATGGACGATGCGTCATGCAACTCGTGGGCGTCAGGGCCGTCCGGCCACGCCTGGATTCAAGTCAATGCCGGGCCGGCTGGACGAAGCCGACGGTGGAAGGCTGATTATGCCATGCGGCCACGGGCATTCCGGGAGGCATCCGCCCCGCAGAAAGAGGTTCGTTTCCGCTACAATCCATTCACGGCACATGCCGCCTCCCACTGTTCATGGTTCCAAGATGACCGACGATCGCATCGCCGCCGCCCGCCTCGTGGTTGGGAATTATGTCGAACCCTGCCTCGGGATACCTCTAGGCGAAGCAAAAGCTGTGAAGTCGGTCAGAATTGAGGCGGGTCGGCTCCAGGTCGAGGTGGAACTGGGGTTCCCCGCCGGCCGGATCGCCGCGACCCTGGCTCACCAGCTCGAGGCCCTCCTGGCGGCCGACGCCGAGGCCGGTCCGGGCAGCGTGCGAGTCACCTGGCGGGTGCAGGCGCACGCGGTCCAGGGCCAATTGCAGCCGCTGCCGGGAATCAGCAACGTCATCGCCGTGGCCTCGGGCAAGGGCGGGGTGGGGAAGTCCACCACCGCCGCCAACCTGGCGCTCGCCCTGGCGCTGGACGGCGCCCGGGTCGGGCTGCTGGACGCCGACATCTACGGGCCCAGCCAGCCGCGCATGATGGGACTGCAGGGCGAGCGCCCGTCCAGCCACGACGGCAAGCGCATCGAGCCGCTCGAGGCTCACGGGGTCAAGGTCATGTCGATCGGCTTCCTGATCGAGGAGGAGCAGCCGATGATCTGGCGCGGGCCAATGGTCACCCAGGCGCTCTCGCAGCTGCTCGGCGACACCAACTGGGGCGAACTCGATTACCTGGTCGTGGACATGCCGCCCGGCACCGGCGACATCCAGCTGACTCTTTCGCAGCGTGTCCCGGTGAGCGGCGCCGTGGTGGTCACCACACCCCAGGACATCGCGCTGCTGGACGCCCGCAAGGGCTTGAGGATGTTCCAGAAGGTGGCGGTGCCGGTGCTCGGCATCGTCGAGAACATGAGCACGCACGTCTGTTCGAAGTGCGGCCACGAAGAGCCGATTTTCGGCAGTGGCGGGGGCGCGCGCATGGCTGAGCAGTACGGCGTCGCCCTGCTTGGGTCTGTGCCGCTCGACATCCGGATTCGCGAGGAGACGGACGGGGGCCGGCCCACGGTCGTCGCCGATCCGGACGGGCCCATCGGGCGCGCCTACCTGGACATGGCAAGACGCACGGCGGCCAGGCTGTCCCTGGCCGCTGCCGCCGGCGCGGCATTTCCCAGCATCATCGTCGAGGAATCGTAAGCGTGAGCATCAAGTCCGATCGTTGGATCCGACGCATGGCCGCGGGCCACGGCATGATCGAGCCTTTCGAGCCCGGCCAGGTGCGCGTCGCCAACGGCAACCGCATCGTCTCCTACGGCACGTCGAGCTATGGCTACGACGTGCGTTGCGCCGCCGAATTCAAGATCTTCACCAACATCAACTCGACGATCGTGGATCCGAAGGACTTCGACCGTGGCTCGTTCGTCGATTTCGGCGGCGAGGTCTGCATCATCCCGCCAAATTCCTTCGCGCTGGCGCGCACGGTCGAGTACTTCCGCATTCCCCGCAACGTGCTCACCATCTGCCTGGGCAAGTCGACCTACGCGCGCTGCGGCATCATCGTCAACGTGACGCCGCTCGAGCCCGAGTGGGAAGGCCACGTCACGCTCGAGTTCTCCAACACCACGACGCTGCCCGCGAAGATTTACGCCAACGAGGGTGTGGCGCAGATGCTGTTCTTCGAGTCGGACGAAGTCTGCGAGACCTCTTACAAGGATCGCGGCGGGAAATACATGGGGCAGAAGGGCGTGACGCTGCCGAAGGCGTGAGCGCTCAACGCTCCAGGCTCACGAGTTTCATCTGCGTTTCGGGGGTGCCGTTGCGGTACTGGATTGCCTGTACCGGCACATAGCCGAGTGACGGGGCATGCCAGATTTTCGAGACGCGGTTCGAGCCGATGCGCTGGCTGGCCCAGACCTCGGCGGCAACCTGCCCGAATGGTGTGACGACCTGCTGCACGCCTTCCATCCAGTACCGGTAGTCGCGCAGCTTGGCGCCCGTGATGATGGGAAACCCGGCCGGCGAGCGCCCGGCGAGCCGCTCGACCATCATTGCCGCCTGCACTGACGCGGTGTCCTGGGTGCCCGGCTTGACGTCGAGAGCAAACGACTTGCCTGACGCCAGTCCGGTGACGCGGTTGTTGTTCCAGTCGAACGTGTGCCTGACGTCCTTGGCGGTATCGGACGAGCCGTCGTTGAAATCGAACGTCATCGGCAGCACACCCGTGGCCGTGACGATCATCGTGCTGCGCTCGCGAGCCTGCGGGCTCACGGCGATGCGGCCGAACAGATTCGGGAACGCGCGCGTCTCGTACAGCCACTGCCCGGCGCCGGCGCCCGGCTTGAAACTCGCTTCGATCTGGCCGCCGCTCAGGCCCCGGTAGCTCACCTGATAGCGGGCGGTATAGGCCTGCATGGCTGTTGCAGCCGACGGTGTCGCCGCGTGAACCAGCGCTCCCGCGAGCGCCAGCGCAGCGAGCGCTCCGGCGCCCCAGCTATGCCGCCACCACTTCATCGTCGTCATTGTGCTTGGCAATTCTCAGCGGAGCATCCAGCCGGTGCCCGTCGAACCAGACGGCCCCATCCCGCCAGGCAACCCGGCCGTCGGCAAACCAGCCGATGCACTGCGGATAGATCCTGTGTTCCTGGGCCAGCACGCGTGCGGCCAGGGATGCCTCATCGTCCCCCGGCCGCACCGGAACCGATGCCTGCATGACCACGGGGCCGCCGTCGAGTTCACGCGTGACAAAATGCACGCTCGCACCGTGCTCCAGCTCGCCAGCCTGCAGCACGCGCCGGTGCGTGTGCAGTCCGCGGTACCGCGGCAGCAGCGACGGATGGATGTTCAGCAGTCGGCCGGCGAAGCGGTCCACGAATGTCGCATCCAGGATGCGCATGAAGCCAGCGAGGACGACGAGCCCAGGCTCGAAGCCGTCGACCAGTTCTGCGAGCGCGACGTCGTACGCGGCGCGATTCGCGAAGTCGCCCGGCCGGAGCACCGCGGTGTGCAGGCCGTGCGACGCCGCCCACGCGATGCCGCCGGCGTCCGGCCGGTCGCTGACGACGGCGCGGATTTCGACCGGCAGCAGGCCGGCTGCAGCCTGCTCGGCGATCGCCTGCAGGTTGCTGCCCTTGCCCGAGATGAGGACGACGATCGGCAGCCGGTCCGCGGCAGCGCTCATGCGGTGATCACGACCGCGCGGTCGCCGCGGCGAACCTCGCCGATGACGGCCGCTGTCTCGCCGCATGCGCGCAGGATCTGCACGGCACGATCGGCATCGCCCGCGGGCACGCACACGGTCATGCCGAGCCCGCAATTGAACGTGCGATGCATCTCGTCGCGATCGACATTGCCGGCACGCTGCAGCCAGTCGAACACCGCCTGGCGGGGCCACTGGCGGGAATCGATCACCACTTCGAGCCCCGGTGGCACGACGCGCGGGATATTGCCGGTCGGGCCGCCGCCCGTGATGTGCGCGATGCCATGCACCGGCACTTCCGCCAGCAGTTTCAGGATCGACTTGACATAGATGCGGGTGGGCGCCAGCAGCAGGTCGTACAGCGGTTGCCCGTCGAGCGTCGTCTCCGGACCCGCCTTGCTGATGGTCAGCAGCCGGCGGATCAGGGAGTAGCCGTTCGAGTGCGGACCGGAGGAGGCAAGGCCGATCATGGCATCCCCCGCACGCGTTTGCGTGCCATCGATGATGCGGTCCTTCTCGACGAGCCCGACGCAGAATCCGGCCAGGTCGTAGTCGTCGCCAGCGTACATGCCGGGCATTTCAGCGGTTTCGCCGCCGACCAGCGCGCATCCCGCCTGCAGGCAGCCTGCGACGATGCCCTTGATGACCCGCTCGGCCGTGTCCACCTGCAGCTTGCCGGTGGCGTAATAGTCGAGAAAGAACAGGGGCTCGGCGCCCTGCACCACGACGTCGTTGGCGCACATCGCCACCAGGTCGATACCGATCGTGTCGTGGCGGCCGGTTTCGATGGCGAGGCGCAGCTTGGTGCCGACACCGTCGGTGCCCGACACCATGACGGGACGCTTGTAGCGATCGAGCGGCACCTCGACGAGGGCACCGAAGCCGCCGATGCCACCCAGCACCTCCGGGCGCAGGGACCGCTTGACGGCGGGCTTGATGCGCTCGACGAGCGCGTCGCCCGCGTCGATGTCCACGCCGGCATCGCGATACGTAGTGGTCGGCTTGGTTTCGGCCATCGGCAACTCCCGCGGGGTTCGACGCCCCGGGGTCCGGCTCGAGGCTGTGCTATTTTACACGCACGCCGCCGGCACCGAAGTTCCTGAATCATGCCGAGATTTTCCAGCACTGTACGGGTCCCACGACGGGTACCAGTGCGCGCTCGCAACGCGCTGGCCCTGCTGCTCCTGCTACCCGCGGTCGCCCAGGCTGATATCGCTCTCTACCAGGCTGCCGTGCCGTTGCAGGACGCCACCGAGGCGGCTCGCGCAGCGGGCTTCGGCGAGGCCCTGCGGATCGCCACCGTGCGAGCGTCGGGCCGCCGGGCGGCGGCGACCAATCCAGTCATCGCGGCGGCGGCGGCGGACCCCTCCCGGTACGTGCAGCAGTATTCGACGACGCCTGACCGCATGCTGAAGGTCGGTTTCGACGGCCGCGGAGTCGAGCAGTTGCTGCAGCAGGCGGGCCTGCCGCTGTGGCCTGCCGAGCGGCCCACCACATTGGTGGAGTTGTTCGTCCCGTCCGTCGCCGGCGGCACGCGGGCCGTGCTGGCAGCGGAGCGACCGCCCGAACGCGCCGAGATCGAGCGCGCGGCCCAGGTGCGCGGCGTGCCGCTCGCATGGCCACCGCAGGCGATCGACCTGGCCCAGGCCCGCAATCCGTCCGTGTCCGGCGCAACGCAGGCTGTGCTGGTCGGTGTGAGTTCCGGCGCCCGGATTGACTGGCAATTCCTGCATGCCGGCCAGAAGGCGCAGTCGCAGGGCGGCCCATCCGCCGGAGCGGACCTGGCCGCGGACTCCCTCGCCGCCCGCTACGCGCCTGCCTCGACGCTCGGCCTGTCCACGCAATCCGTGCGGGTCGGCGGCGTCGCCGATCTGCGATCGTACGCCGGCCTGCTCGAGTACCTCCAGTCCTTGAGTCTCGTGCGCGCCGTGTCGGTCGATGAGTTGACCGGCGCAACGGTCCGACTGCAGTTGTCCCTGCGCGGGGACGTCGAATTGCTGCGCCGGATCGCGGCGCTCGACACGCACCTGCAGGCGGGCGTGCGGGTGGCCGAGCCGCCGGGCGCCGAGGGAACGGATTTCACCTGGCAGCCATGAACCTGAGCTTCCTGCCCAACCTGCTCTGCGTCCTGCGGATCCTGCTCGTTTATCCGGTGGCCCTTTGGATCCTGCAGGGTCGCTATGCCGAGGTCCTCGGGCTCGTTGCGCTGGCGGCCTTCACCGACGGACTCGACGGTTTCCTCGCCAAGCAATTCGCCTGGACCAGCGAGCTCGGCAAGTACCTCGACCCGCTTGCCGACAAGCTTCTGCTGGTCACCGTGTTCGTCTGCCTGAGTGTCGTCGGTCACGCCCCCTGGTGGCTGACGCTGATGGTGCTGTTGCGCGACCTGGTGATCGTATTCGGCGCGGCCACGTACCGCGTGCTGTTCGGCGCCCTCAACGGCCAGCCCACCATCCCGAGCAAGCTGAACACGTTCTGTCAGATCATGTTCTGCCTGGCCGTCCTTGCGAACGTGGCCTTTGGCCTGCCGCCCGGCTGGAGCATCACCGCACTCGGCGCCCTGGTCGTCGTGTCCACCTTCGTCAGCGGGCTCGACTACGTCCTGATCTACTCACGCCGCGCTGCCGCCGCGTCGCGGGCGCGCCGCGCCACCGCAGGCCGCTGAGCTGTCGCGATGCGCCAACTGCCGCTGCGCGTCCGCCTGCGCGACTCCGCGCGCTTCGCCAGTTTCCTGCCGGGCCGCAATGCGGAAGCATTCGCGTTGCTGTCCGGCGATGCGCCGACGCTGCCGCGCACGCTGTGGTTGTGGGGCCGGGCTGGCACCGGCAAGAGCCACCTGCTGCAGGCAGCCTGCGCGGCAGCAGGAGAGCGGGGCGGGACGGCCGCGTATTTCGACCTGGCGACCGCGTTGGACAGCGCGTTACTCGAGGGTTGCGAGGCCCTCGACTTCGTGTGTCTCGACAACCTCGATGCGGTGGCGGCGGACGAGCGCTGGAACGCTGCGATTTTTCGCCTGTACACGCTGATGCAGGACGGTCGCGGGCGCCTGCTGGCAGCCAGCACGGCGCCTCCCGCCAGCCTGCCCTTGGCATTGCCGGACCTGCGCTCGCGCCTGCTGGCGTCGTCGGTGCACCAGTTGCACGAATTGGACGAGGCGGGCCGGCTGGCCGCCCTGCAGCTGCGCGCCTCGCGCCGCGGGCTCGACCTGTCCCAAGAGGCGGCGCTCTACCTCGTGCACCGGTTGCCGCGCGATCTGCACTCGTTGTTTGCCGTGCTCGATCAACTCGACGAGGCCGCGCTTGCCGCGCAGCGGCGGCTCACGATCCCTTTCCTGCGCGAAGCCCTCGAAGCCCGGCTCGCTGAGGAGGGTTGAGCGTCACACTTGAGCGTCGGTGCGGACCGGGCGCGTCAGCCTCAGGTACGCCACCAGGCTCACGAACAGCGCGAGGCTCGCGATCAGGATCGCGCCCGATGCCAGGCGCACTTGCGGGTTGGCGATGACTTCGGTCGCGCCGTAGATGAAATAGGGCGTCACGCAGAGCGCTGCCCAGGCAAAAGTGCGGCGCTGACCGTGCGCAATGCCGGGCAGCGGCAAGGCGAGCGGGGCCACCAGCACCGCCGCCATGACGAGACTGCCGGGCCAGGGCGTGGAGCGCAACGCCACGAACACGACGCAGGCCGACAGCAGGCCGATCGTCGCGAGGACTGTCCGTTGCGCCCGCCGGGCGCCGGCCTCGGGGAGCGTCTCGCCGGTGGCCTCGATCACGCCCGCAGTGCCCGCGCGGCAGCGGCCAGTTCTGCGACTCGTTTGCCGAGCAACCGCGCCAGTTCCCGCTCGTCGTCGCTCAGCTTGATGGCGCCACCCCTGGTCCCGGCGACGTGACTGGCGCCATACGGCGAGCCGCCCGTCGTGGTGCGCGCGAGCGCGTCCGCAGTGAATGGCAGGCCGACGAGGTACATCCCGTGGTGCAGCAGCGGAATCATCATGCTGAGCAGGGTCGATTCCTGCCCGCCGTGCTGGGTGGATGTCGACGTAAAGACGCCGGCAGGCTTGCGGTCGAGGGCGCCGTTCAGCCAGAGCGAGCTGGTGCCGTCGAGGAAATACTTGAGCGGGGACGCCATGTTACCGAAGCGCGTCGGGCTGCCGAGCACGAGGCCGTCGCACTCCCGCAGGTCGTCGTGGCCGGCGTACGGCGCGCCGGACGGAGGCACCGCGGGCTCGGTCGCCTCGATCACCGTCGATACCGCCGGCACGGTTCGCAGCCGGGCGCTGACGCCGGGCACCGACTCGACGCCGCGGACCACCTGCCTCGCGAGTTCTGCGGTGGCCCCGAGACGCGAGTAATACAGCACCAGAACTTC
>Ga0315292_10001685_pt1 | contig 12011 bp, 11 predicted proteins | sample YL17G13_0_MG_FD_204029 | JGI IMG/M metagenome (GOLD analysis project Ga0315292, IMG submission 204029) | Sediment microbial communities from Yellowstone Lake, YNP, Wyoming, USA - YL17G13_0 | ecosystem: Environmental > Aquatic > Freshwater > Lake > Sediment | place: USA: Wyoming | collected... | reverse complement strand
GTGCTCGCCCGGAACGCCGGGGACGGCTTCCTGCTGCTCACGGACCTGGGTTCGGTCACCTATCTCACCGAACTTGCCGACCGTAGGCGGGCGGGGGCGCTTTATGCGGACGCGATCGCGGCGCTGGTCAGGATCCAGGCGCGCGGCGCCGGTCACGCGACACGCTTGCCGCCCTACGACGAGAAGCTGCTCAGGTTCGAGATGAGCCTCTTCACGGACTGGCTCCTCGGTCGGCACCTCGGCCTAGTACTCGGCGAGGCCGAAACCAGCAGCCTCGCCGCGGCGTTCGATCTCCTGGTCGCCAATGCGCTCGCCCAGCCGCGCGTGTTTGTGCACCGCGACTACCACTCGCGGAACCTCATGGTCTGCGAGGGCGAGAACCCGGGCATCCTCGATTTCCAGGACGCCGTCCACGGCCCGCTCACCTACGACCTCGTGTCGCTGCTCCGGGACTGCTACATCGACTGGCCGCAGGTGCTGGTCGTCGAGTGGGCACTCGAGTTCCGGCAGCAGGCCGCTGCCGCCGGCTTGGACGCCGGGGCCGACGACGGGCAGTTCCTGCGCTGGCTCGACCTGATGGGGATCCAGCGGCACCTCAAGGCCAGCGGCATCTTTGCCCGTCTCTGGCACCGCGACGGCAAGTCGGGCTACCTGCCGGACGTGCCACGCACGCTCGGCTACGTCGAGCAGGCCTGCGCCCGGCACGCGGACCTCGCCGCGCTCGGGGCCCTGGTTCGCGACCGGGCGCTGCCGGCGATGCAGGCCAGTCTCGTGGCGCGATCCGCATGAAGGCGATGGTCCTCGCGGCGGGCCGCGGCGAGCGCATGCGACCGCTCACGCTCGATCGCCCGAAGCCGCTGCTCGAAGTGGCCGGGCTGCCGTTGATCGGGCATCACCTGCACGCGCTTTCGATGGCGGGTCTTCGCGATGTCGTCGTGAACCTGTCCTGGCACGGCGACCAGATACGGTCAGCGCTGGGCGACGGCTCGCGCTACAACGTCAGGCTCCGGTACAGCGACGAAGGGCCCGAGCCGCTCGAGACGGGTGGCGGCATCTTCCGCGCGCTGCCGCTGCTCGGGCCCGCGCCGTTCCTGGTCCTGAACGGGGACGTGTGGACCGACTTTCCGTACGCGAAGTTGAGCGAGTCGTTGCGGCCCGCCGACCTCGCGTACCTCGTCCTGGTCGAGAATCCCACCCACAATCCGCGCGGCGACTTCGTGCTGCGCTCGGGACGCATCGTCGAGGACGGGTTGGAGGCAGGCCCCGACGGAGCCCGACTCACGTTCTCGGGGGTCGGCGTGTATCGTCCGGAGCTCTTCGCCGGATGCGAGGACGGCATCTTCAAGCTGGCGCCGCTCATCCGCGCCGCCGCGCGGGCGGGCCGCGTGGGCGGCGAACTGCACGACGGCGAGTGGCTGGACATCGGCACGCCGCAGCGGCTGGAGGAGCTGGACCGGCGCCTTCGGGGCGGGCCGCGCTGAATCTTAGCCACGGGGTTCGGCGAACCTCTTCCCTGCTCGAAACCGGGCCCGACTGCGCAAGCGGCGAGGGAACAGCCTTACAATGCCGCGCTACGCTGGCAGGAACACATGAGCGACTTCAAGGGCATTCCGCTGGTCACGACACGCGCCCGCAGCGGCGAGAAATACGTGACCGGGCGGGGCACGACGGCGATCAAGGACGGCATCAAGGCGGGTGGCGCGCAGGCGCCGCTGCCGGCCGGCCGCAAGCCGTCGTGGCTGCGCGCGCCCATGCCGGGCGGCGACGGCTTCGACGACGTGCGCCGCACGGTGCGCGAGCATCGGCTCGCGACGGTCTGCGAGGAAGCGAAGTGCCCGAACATCGGCGAGTGCTGGAACGCCGGCACGGCCACGCTGATGCTCATGGGCGACGTCTGCACGCGCGCCTGCCGGTTCTGCGCGGTGGACACCGGCAACCCACGGGGCTGGCTGGACGAGCAGGAGCCCGAGAACGCGGCGCGCAGCGTCGAGCTCATGGGACTGCGCTACGTGGTGCTGACCTCGGTGAATCGCGATGACCTCGGCGACGGTGGTGCGGGGCACTTCGCGGCCTGCGTGCGCGCGATCAAGCGCGTCAATCCCGGGACCGCGGTCGAGGCGCTCACGCCGGACTTCGAGGGCGTGCTCGAGGACGTGGAGACCGTCGTGGACAGCGGCGTCGACGTTTTTGCGCAGAACGTCGAGACCGTGCGACGCTTGACGCATCCGGTGCGCGACCCGCGCGCGTCGTACGAACAGACGCTTTCGGTGCTGGCGCACGCGAAGCGGTACCGCCCCGCGGTGCTCACCAAGACCAGCCTCATGCTCGGACTCGGGGAGACCGACGCGGAGATTCTCGAAACCATGGACGAGTTGCGACGCGCGGGCGTGGACATCCTTACGCTCGGCCAGTACCTGCGGCCGACCGTGAATCACCTGGCCGTGGAGCGCTTCGTCGCACCCGGGGAGTTCGAGACCTATCGCGCCGCGGCGCTAGCGCGCGGGTTCGTCGAGTGCGTCGCGGGCCCGCTGGTGCGCTCGAGTTATCGAGCCGAGCAGGCGCTGGCGCGGAACAATGCCGGTCTCGGCACGGGCGGCGTCGCCAGCCGCTAGACATTAACCGCTCTCTTCCTTCCATGTCCGCCGGCTCGCCCGTGCCTCCGCCCGTCCTCCGCTGGCTCGGCCTCGTAGAATATGAGCCCACGTGGCGCGCGATGCAGCGGCAGGTGGATTCGCGCGGGCCGGATTCGCCCGACGAGTTCTGGTTCCTGGAGCACCCGCCCGTCTTCACGCTGGGCATGAACTCGCGGCCCGAGCACCTGCTCGCGACCGGCGACATCCCCGTGGTGCAGATCGACCGGGGCGGCCAGGTGACCTATCACGGACCGGGCCAGCTGGTCGTGTACCCGCTGGTGGATATCGAGCGCGCGGGGCTCGGCGTGCGCGCGCTGGTCGAGGGCATCGAGCGCGCGATCGTCGATACGTTGGCTGAATGGGGGATCGCGGCGATTGGGCGCCGCGACGCGCCCGGCGTGTACGTGGTCGGCCGCAAGATCGCGAGCGTGGGACTGCGCATCCGGCGCTCGCGTTCCTACCACGGGCTCGCGCTCAACGTCGCGATGGACCTCGAGCCGTTCCGCCGCATCAACCCCTGCGGCTACGCGGGGCTCGAGATGACACAGGTGAGCGCGCTCGGCGGTCCATCGGAGCTGCGGGCGGTCGCGGACGCGCTCGCGCCGCGGCTGTTGGCCTCGCTCGGCCTGCCCGATGCCGATCAGAGCGCGACCAGCACCTGGCGACAGGACGTGAGCTCGACGTAGGCCGCGTCGAGCTGCGTCTTGCTCTCGGCGCGCACGGTGATGGTGATCCCGAGGTACTTCCCGCCGCTGCTCGGGCGTTCCTCGATGCTGCCCTCGGCCGGCGGGCCGAAGTGCCGCGTGATGATCCCGAGCGTGAGGCTGCGGAATTCGTCGGTTGCGGCGCCCATCACCTTGATCGGGAAGTCGCAGGGGAATTCCAGCAGCGTGTCCCCGGCCATCGTTCAGATCGCCGGCGTGGTTGCGATGTCGTCCAGGTGCCGCTGCAGGCGCGCGTACATCTCGGACCAGAGCGGGCCGGGACGGCCATCGCCCACCGGCTTGCCGTCCACCGTGGTCACGGGAAGCACGCCGCGGCCGGCGGAGGCGATCCACACTTCCTCGCAACTCCCGATATCGCGCGCGAGGACGTCGCAGACCCTGCAGGGCAGCCAGCCTTCGGCGAGCTCGAGCACCGCGTCGCGCGAGGTGCCGGGCAGGATGCGGTGGCTGTTGGGCGGCGTCACGAGGGTGCCGCCGACGCACACGAACACGCTGCTCGAGGATCCCTCGAGCAACAGCCCGTCGCGCGTGAGCAGCGCCTCGTCCGCGCCGCGATCGGCCGCCTCCTGCCGCAGCAGGATGTTTCCGAGCAACGCGATCGACTTGATGTCGCAACGGTCCCAGCGGATATCCTCGAGCGTCACGGCGCGCAGTCCCTGCTCGAGCGTATCTGCCGACGGCTGGGGATACGGGCTCGCGAAGGTGAACACCGTCGGCTTCGTATCGGTGGGGATCAGGTGATTGCGACCGTATTCCGCGCCGCGCGTCACCTGCAGGTAGACGAGGAGTTCCGGAGCTCCGGCCTCGGTGGCGAGCCGCCGGACCACGGCCGTCCATCCGGCTGCGTCGAGCGGGTTCGCCATCCGGAGGCTGCGCAGGCTGTCGTCCAGCCGCTTCAGGTGTTCGCGCAGGCGGAAGGGCCGGCCGCGATGCACGGGGACCACTTCGTAGACGCCGTCCGCGAACAGGAAACCGCGGTCGAGCGGCGAGACGCGGGCCTCCGCGAGCGGCAGGTACCCGCCGTCGAGGTAGCAGGTGGGGTAGGGGGCGGCCACGTCACTTGAACCACAGGCGCATGGTGTCGAACGCGCGACGGAAGATGCCGCCCGCCGGCACGTCCTGTGCGGGGTACAGATCGTAGGTCGCGACGGGCTGGCCGTCGACGACGACCTTGACCTTGCCGACGGCCGTGCCGGCGGCGAGCGGGGCAACGAGATGTGAGGGCAGCTCGAACTCGGCCCGCACGCTGCCGATGTGACCGCGCTGGCCCGTGACGTAGAGGTCGCTCCCGAGCGCGAGGCCCACTTCGGATCGGGTGCCCTTCCAGACACGCGCCGTGGTGAGCGGCTGGCCGGCGCCGTAGATGCGCTTCGTCTCGTAGAAGTTGTAGCCGTAGCCAAGCAGTGCCGCGCTCGCGTCCTCGCGCGCCTTCATCGAGTCGGTGCCAAGCACCACCGACACGAGCCGCATGCCGTCGCGCTTCGCCGAGGCGATCAGGCAGTAGCCCGCGGTTTCGGTGTGGCCGGTCTTGACGCCGTCCACCGTCGGGTCGCGCCACAGCAGGCCGTTCCTGTTCTGCTGCGTGATGCCGTTCCAGCTGAATTCCTTCTCCGAGTACCACTTGTAATAGTCGGGGAACTCGTTGATCACGGCGCGTGCAAGCGTGGCCGCGTCGCGCGCCGTCATGTAATGGTTCGGGTCGGGCATGCCTGGCGCGTTCATGAAGTGCGAGCCGGTCATGCCGAGCTGCTTCGCGTAGGCGTTCATCATCTGCACGAAGGTGGGCTCGGTGCCCGCCACGTGCTCGGCAAGCGCCACCGTGGCATCGTTGCCCGACTGGACAATCATGCCCTGGACGAGGTTCTCGACCGACACCTGCTTGCCGACCTCGACGAACATCCGAGAGCCTTCCTGCTGCCAGGCGTGCTCGCTGATGGTCACCATGTCGGTGAGCTTGATGCGGCCTTCCTTGAGCGCGTGGAACACGCCGTAGGCCGTCATGAGCTTGGTGAGGCTCGCCGGCTCCTGGCGCGAGTCCGGATCGAGGCCCGCGAGTACCCGGCCGCTCGATCCGTCCACGAGGATGAAGCTGCGCGCCTTGAGTTCTGGCGGCGGTGGCAGCGGCGCCGGCGCGCTGGCGGGCCCGGCGGCGGGTGTCGCAGCACCTGGAGGGACGCCGGCGGCGGCGGCAGGCGGGGCCGCGGCAGTCGCGGGGGCGCCGGCGGGTTGAGCAGTGTCCTGCTTCGAGCCGGAGCAGCCGGCGAACAGGGCGGCCAGGGACAGGGCGAGAGCGGCAATGGTTGAGTGTGAGCGTCTCATTTCGGGGTATCAGGGTTGGTCGGGGTAGCGGGGTTGGACTCGAAGGAGAACTGATGTGCCGGCCTGGGCGCGGCATCGATGGATCCGGCGGCATCGACCGCCGGGGGAGCGGTGGCCGCGGCGAGCGCCTCGGCGAGGTCGTTCACGGCGCTCGCATAGAGTTCGCTGTGGTTGTAGCGCGTGATGGCGTAGTAGTTGCTGAAGCCGACGCGGTATTCGACGCCATCGGCTACGTTAAGCGGGATCAGCACCGCGGGCGCCTCCGCCGGCAGCGACGTCTCGAATCGCACGCCGCGGTCGCGCAGCGACTGCACGGTCTCCGAGAGCGCGAGCCTGTCGTCTGGCAGGCCCTCGAGGCGGGCGCCGGTCACGTCGGCCCGGGCCATCACCGGCTCGCCTGGGTGCCAGCCGTTCTGCAGCAGGTAATTCGACACGCTCGCGAACACGTCGCTCCAGTCGCTCCACAGGTTGCGGCGACCGTCCCCGTCTCCGTCGATCGCGAACGTGCGATAGCTCCCCGGCATGAACTGCGGGATCCCCATCGCGCCGGCGTAGGAGCCGAGCGGTTCCAGCGCGTCGAGCGATTCCTCCCGGATCATGAGCAGGTACTGCACGAGTTGTTCGCGGAAGAAGCGGCTGCGCGGCGGGTAGTCGAAGCCGAGCGTGGAGAGCGCGTCGATCACCCGGTACTTGCCCGTGACCTCGCCGTAGAAGGTCTCGACGCCGGTGATCGCGAGCAGGACCTCGGCCGGCACGCCGCCGGCAGCCGCGTGCTCGAGGGCTGCGGCCTGGGCGCCCGCGACCTCGACGCCGCGCGTCACGCGCCGCCCGGTGATGAAGAGGGCGCGGTATTCCTGCCACGTCAGGGACTTCTCGGCCGGTCGCGCGATCGCCGCGAGGATGGTGGGGTTGGACTGCGCCTGCGAAAGGAGCCCGCTGAGCGCGTCCGCGTCGAAGCCGTGGTTCGTGCTCATCTCGGCGACGAAGCCGGCAACGTCCTCGCGCGCCGTGTCGAGGGCGCGAGCGGGCAAAGTCGCGAACGCGGCCAGGGCCGCAAATACGGCCAGATGCGGACGGCACAGCAGGGGTTGCCGCGGGCAGCGTGTGCTCACGTCGAGACCAGTTTTCGTCGGGAGTGGATGGACATCAGGATACCGAAGCCCGCCATGAGGGTCACCATCGACGTGCCGCCGTAGCTCACGAGCGGCAGCGGTACTCCGACCACGGGCAGCAACCCCGCGACCATGCCGCTGTTGACCAACACGTACACCGCGAAGGTGAGGGTGAGCGCGCCGGCCATGAGCCGCGAGAACGTGTCCTGTGCCTGGACCGCGATATAGAGGCCGCGCGCGATGACGAGCATGTAGAGCGCCATCAGTACCCCGAGCCCGACCAGTCCCCACTCCTCGCCGATGACAGCGAATATGAAATCCGTCGAGCGCTCCGGCAGGAACTCGAGCTGCGCCTGGCTGCCGTTCATGTAGCCCTTGCCGAAGAGTCCGCCCGAGCCGATGGCGATCTGCGACTGGATCGTGTGGTAGCCAGCCCCGAGGGGGTCATCCTGCGGATTCAGGAACGTGAGCACGCGTTTGCGCTGGTAATCGTGCATGAAGTGCCAGGCCAGGGGCACGGCGGCGAGGAGCGCCGTGCCGAGGCCCAGGATGTAGCGCACCTGCAGGCCTGCGAGGAGCACGACCAGCGCGCCGCCTGCCGCCACGAGCAGCGCCGTGCCGAGGTCGGGCTGCTTGGCGATCAGCAGCACCGGCACCAGCACCGCCACGCCGAGCACGACGAGGCAGCGCAGGTTCGGCGGCAGCGGCCGGTCGTGCAGGTACCAGGCGCAGGCGAGCGGCACCGCGAGCTTCATGATCTCGGAGGGCTGGAAGCGCACGAAGCCGAGATTGAGCCAGCGCTGCGCACCCATGGACACGTCGCCCTTGACCTCAACCGCCACGAGCAGCAGCACGCCCACGGCGTAGAGCCAGGGTGCGGCGATTCGCATCAGGCGGGGAGGCGCCTGGGCCACGCCGACCAGCACGCCGAGCGCGAGCCCGACGCGTGCGGCCTGCGCCAGGAACACGCCGAGTTCTTCGCCTGCCGCGCTGTAGAGCACGACGAGTCCTGCCGCGCACACGGCGAGCACGGACAGGAGCAGCGTTCCGTCCAGGTGCAGCGCGTCCATCAGTCGTCCCGTCAGCGTCAGGGTCCGGCGCGCGCGGCTCGAGCGGCCCGGTCCGGCGATCTCTGTCCTCATTCGTCGACTCCTCCCGGTGGGGCGACGGGCTCGGGTCGGGGCGGCGCTGCGTCGGCTTCGTTCGGCGGCGCGCCCGTGGGCTGTGATGCCACCGCATCAGCGGCTCCGCCTGGCGGCGCGCCCGTGGACTGTGATGCCACCGCATCAGCGGCTCCGCCTGGCGGCGCGCCCGTGGACTGTGATGCCACGGGACCTGCAGTGAGACCTGTGACAGAGTCTGGCTGCAGGTACGCGTCGATCACCTTGCGCGCGATTGGTCCTGCGGTGCCGCTGCCGCTGCGTCCGTTCTCGACCACGACCGCGACCGCGATCCGAGGGTCGTCGGCGGGGGCGAAAGCGATGAACAGCCCGTGGTCGCGCAGGCGCTCGGCCACCTCGGACTCCTTGTACTTCTCGTTCTGCCCGATGCCGAACACCTGGGCCGTGCCGGACTTGCCCGCGATCTGGTACGGCGCCCCGATCTGCACACGGCGTGCCGTTCCGTTCCAGTCGTTGGTCACGCCCACCATGCCGCCGATGATCACGTCCCAGTACGTGGGGTCGCTCACCTTGACCGGCGGCAGCTCGCGCGGCGGCAGCTCCCTCATCTCTCCGGTTGTGGCGTCGCGTATGCGCGTCACGAGCCGCGGCGCGTAGCGCTTGCCGCGCATGGAGATCGTCGCCGCGGCCTGGGCGAGCTGCAATGGCGTCGTCAGCATGAATCCCTGGCCGATGCCCACGATGACCGTCTCGCCGGGAAACCAGACCTGCATGTCCCTGCGCTTGAAGGCCTTCTTCTTCCACTCGCGCGAGGGCAGCAGCGCCGGGCGCTCGCCGGCGATGTCGATGCCGGTTTCCGCGCCGAGGCCGAACTGCGCGAGGAAATCGTGCAGGCGATCTATGCCGAGCCGCTCGGCGAGCCCGTAGAAATACACGTCGCAGGACTGGGCGATCGCGGAGTGCATGTTGACAGTGCCATGCCCGCCCTTCTTCCAGTCGCGGTAACGGTGGCTGTCACCCGGCAGCTGGAAGTAGCCCTGGCAGAAGCGGGTCTCGTCGGGCTGGGCGATGCCGAACTCGAGTGCCGCGAGCGCCACGAGCGGCTTCACCGTCGAGCCGGGCGGATAGACGCCGCGCAGTGCGCGATCGTACAGCGGCACGTCGATGTTGCCTGAAAGCGCAGCGTATTCCGCATACGAGAGACCGCGCGCGAAGCCGTTCGGATCGAAGGTTGGCGTGCTGACGAATGCGAGCACGTCGCCGTTGCGCGGGTCGATGGCCACGACGGCCGCGCGCTGGCCGGCGAGCGCGTCCTCGGCCGCCTTCTGTACGCGCGCGTCCACCGCCAGGTAGAGGTCGTTGCCGGCCACCGGGTCGTGCCGCCTGAGTTCCGCGACCTGGGTTCCCATGCGCTCGACGTGGCGGCCCTGCGCATTCACCAGCAGCTGCTGGTAGCCCGTCTGGCCGTGCAGCTCTTCTTCGTAGGCCCGCTCGACGCCCAGCTTGCCGATCAGCGTCGTGCCCGCGTAGTTGGCGAGGTCGATGCGCTTCTCGTCCTGCTCGCTGATCGCGCCCACGTAGCCGAGCGCGTGCACGCCCGTGCCGCCGAGCGGGTAGTAGCGGGTGAGGCGAGGCCGGACCTCGACGCCCGGGAAGTCCTGGCGGTTTACGGCGAAGTGCGCCAGCTCCTCCTCCGAGAGCTGCAGGCGCACGGGCACCGCGTCGAAACTGCGCCGGGCCTTGATCGTGCGCAGCGTGCGCTCGTAGTCCTCTGCTGGGAGCAGGCCGAGCGCGACCAGGCGATGCAGGGTGTCCTCGAGATCCGGCGTCTGCTCGCGCGTGACCTCGAGCTGGTAGGCGGGGCGATTCAGCGCAAGCGGCACGCCGTGGCGGTCGAGGATCAGGCCCCGGCTCGGAGGCGCCGGATCGATGCGGATGCGGTTGCCCTGCGAGAGATCGCTGAAGTAATCGTGCCTCAGGACCTGCAGGTACACCAGCCGCGCAGCCAGCGCTGAAAGGCAGACCAGGATCACCATCGTCGCGGCGATCACGCGCCGTCCGAACATGCGTTGCTCGGCCCAGTGATCCTTGAGGCGGACGGCGCGCGGCATCGTTCGGTTCGCGCTCAGCGCGAGCGTCGTACGAGCGTGTCACCAGCCGCGACGATCAGCGGCCAGAGCAGCGCCCCGGAGAGCACCGGAAGCCACCGGTTCCAGCCGGTGTAGCCGTGCCCGGTGAGTCCGTCGGTCCAGAAGATGATGAAGTGGTAAAGCCCGAGCAGCAGCAGCACCGCCGCGGCCTGGTGCGGGATCGGGAACATGCGCATGCGCAGCTGCAGACGGTGCGTGAGGAACGCGACCACAAGGAACCCGAGGGCGTGCTGGCCGAGCACCATGCCGCGCAGCACGTCCAGGAAAAGCCCGGCGAGCCACGCGTAACCGAGTCCGGCGATGCGCGGACTGGTCAGGATCCAGTAGATGACCGCGAGCAGGGCGAAGTCGGGTCGCATGACGTCGAGCCAGCCCGGCAGCGGCACGATCGCGAGCACGAGGCCCAGGGCGACGCCGAACCAGTAGAGGATCCGTCGGCCGAACATGCCCCGTCTCATCATCCGCCTCCCGGCGCCGGAGCAGTCTCCGGTGTCGCAGTGGCAGGTGCGGGAATCGTTGCGGCCGGCTCCGGCGTCGAGGTCGTTGGAGCGGGCGTTTCCTGGGCGGGTGCCTCGACGGGCGCCGGAGCGTCGAACCACACGAGCATTACCTCGCGGTCGCGGTCCAGCGCCGCGGTCGGCCCCGCCTCGACAATTGCGAACGTGGCCTTGGCCGAGCGTTCGACTTTCGTGACGCGCGCCACGGGGTAGCCGGGCGGAAACACTCCACCCATTCCGGTGGACAGCAGCAGGTCGCCCTTGCGGATGTCGGACTCGCCGGTGACGAACGGCAGCGACAGCCGGTTCGGGTCGCCGGTGCCGACCGCGATCGTGCGCACGCCGCTGCGGTTGGACTGCACCGGGATAGCGTGTTCCGCGTCGCTGATCAGGATCGCCTCGGACGTGCGCGCATTGACGCGCCAGACCTGGCCGAAGATGCCCTGCGCGTCGAGGACCGCCTGTCCCTTGAAGACGCCGTCGACGGATCCGCGGTCGAGGAGTACGCGATGCCGGAACGGATCGAGGTCCACGTTGAGGATCGAGGCCACGATGGCGCGCTTGGCGACGCCTGCGGAACTGCCGCGCATCTCGCGCAGCCGCCGGTTCTCATCCTGGAGCACGGCGAACTTCTGCAACTGCAGGTCGGCCGTCCGCAGTCGGGCCGTGAGCGCGAGGTTTTCCTTCTGCAGCTCGCCCCGGTCGGCGAACGAGCCGGTGATCCAGCCCCAGGCGCGGAACGGAAGGTCGATGGCGACCTGCAGCGGATAGGCGGCCGAATTCAGCCAGCCCCTGACCTGCTCGAGCTGGCCGTATCGGACGTCGGCCACCATGAGCGCGATCGAAGCCGTGGCGAGCGCCAGGAACGTGGCGCCGAGCGGCGGGCCGCGTCCGATGATCGGACGCGAGTCGTGGCTCAGTTCGACCAAATGCGTCGCGGGCCCATCAGTCGAGCCCGAAGAGGCCCGGGCCGTGTTCGTCGATCAGTTCCAGCATCTTGCCGCCGCCGCGCGCGACGCAGGTGAGCGGGTCTTCGGCCACCACGACCGGCAGGCCCGTCTCCTCCATCAGCAGCTTGTCGATGTCGCGCAGCAACGCGCCGCCGCCGGTGAGCACGATGCCACGGTCGGCGACGTCCGAACCCAATTCGGGCGGGGTCTGCTCGAGCGCGGCCTTGACCGCGCCCACGATGCCCTGCAGCGGCTCCTGCAGCGCCTCGAGGATCTCGTTCGAGTTCAGCGTGAAGCTGCGCGGCACGCCCTCGGAGAGGTTGCGCCCCCTGACCGAAATCTCGCGGACCTGCTGGCCCGGGTAGGCCGAGCCGATCTCGATCTTGATGCGCTCGGCGGTCGCCTCGCCGATCAGGATGCCGTAGTTGCGGCGCACGTAGTTGATGATCGCCTCGTCGAATCGGTCGCCGCCGATGCGCACGGAAGCCGCGTACACGATGCCGT
>Ga0315292_10001683_pt1 | contig 12014 bp, 12 predicted proteins | sample YL17G13_0_MG_FD_204029 | JGI IMG/M metagenome (GOLD analysis project Ga0315292, IMG submission 204029) | Sediment microbial communities from Yellowstone Lake, YNP, Wyoming, USA - YL17G13_0 | ecosystem: Environmental > Aquatic > Freshwater > Lake > Sediment | place: USA: Wyoming | collected... | reverse complement strand
CGATTGGTGGGGACGCACGCCGCGTGGGATGGACGGCCTCGAGCTGGAGCCATGGGACTTCGTCATCACGGTCTGCGATCGCGCCAAGGAGAGCTGCCCGTACTTTCCAGGCCAGCCGGTGCTCGCCCACTGGGGCATGCCGGATCCGGCCGAAGTGGAAGGCACTGACGAGCAGAAGCTCGCGGCGTTTCGGGACACGCTTGTCACGCTGGCCCGGCGCATCGACCTGCTGCTGGCGCTCCCGGTGGAGAAGCTCGAGCGGCTGTCCCGCGAGCGCCGCATCAGGAAGATTGGCACCCAATGAACGACCATCCCCCTCGCGAACACCGATTGAGCGTCACCCGCGGTGCCCGCTGCTACACGCTGGGCGGCGCCTCGGCAACGGAGGCGTGGGTCGTGCTGCACGGCTACGGTCAGTTGGCCTCGCGGTTCCTCCGTAGTGTCGAGGCGCTGGCCACCCCCGCCCGGCTCGTCGTGGCGCCCGAGGGGCTCTCGCGCTTCTATCTCGACGCGGGCGGCGGCAAGGTCGGCGCCTCGTGGATGACCAAGGAAGACCGGGTCCGCGAAATCGAGGACTACCTGGCGTACCTGGATCTGGTCCGCGCCACCCTGGTGCCTCCGCTGCCGCTCACCGTGCTCGGGTTTTCGCAGGGCGTGGCGACGGCCGCCCGGTGGGCGGTGGCCACGCGCCCGACGCCGGTGCGGCTGGTCGCGTGGGGGAGCCTGCTGCCGGAGGACGTTCCGGCAACGCGCCTGACGTCGATGCACGTCACCTATGTGGTGGGCTCGGGCGACGAATGGGCCCCGCCTGCCCAGGTCGAGGCGCAGGCCGCCGTGCTGCGCCTGGCCAGGGTGTCGGTGGACGTCCTTGGCTTCGACGGCGGCCACGAGATCCGGGCCAGCGAGCTGGCGCGGCTGACCTGACCTCCGGCCTCCGCGCTCCATCCTTGACACATGTTAACTAAACGATTAATTAGGGCGGCATGGACGCCGCCCCCGACTCCCGCACCGGCATACTCGACGCCGCCGAACAGCTCTTTGCCGGGCGGGGGTTCCGGTCCACTACCATCAAGGCCATCGCCGCCGCCGCCGGCGTCAATACCGCCCTCCTCTACTACTACTTCCCCGACAAGCTGGGGCTCTATCACGCCGTCCTCGAGCGCGCTTTCAGCGGGCTGATCACGGAGGGGCAGGATCGCCTCGCCGCCGAACTCGACCCGGAGGAAGCGGTGCGCGGTTTCGTCGCCTTGCAGTCCGCCTATTTCGGCCGACACCCCAACCGGCCTCACCTCTTCGTCCGCGAGCTGATCGATCATGGCGCGGAGTACGCCGCCGGCCAGCTGACCCGGCTGGCCGCCACGCTCTTCCGCCGGCTCTGCGACGTCATCGAACGGGGCCAGGCCGCCGGCCGCTTCCGCGCCGAGCTCGACCCCCGCCGCGCTGCCATCTCCACCCTGAGCCAGGTCGCCTGGCTGCAGGTGGCCCGGCCCGCCATCGGCATCTTCATCGGCGCTGGACCCGCTGGCCCCTCCGCGGAGTGGACCGACGACTTTGCCGTTCACGCCGCCGAGTTTGCGCTGGACGCACTCCGCACCCCGAGGACCACTCCATGAGACTCGCACCCGTGCTCGTCCTCGCCACCTTGGCCGCCTGCCGCGGTACTGCGCGGGATGACATCGTCGCCACCGGTACCCTGCAGGTCGACGAAGTGGACATCGGGCCGATCGTGCCGTCCCGCGTGGTCCGGGTGTTCGTCGAGGAGGGAGACTCCGTCGCGCCCGGCGACACCCTCGTCACCCTCACCCAGGCCACGCTGGCCCCCGACCTCGCCATCCGCGAGGCGCGCCTCCAGGCGGCCCAGGCGCAGCTGCTGGAGCTGGAGCGTGGCGCCCGGCCGGCCGAGCTGCAGCGGGCCGAGGCCCAACTGGCGGCCGCCTCGGCCGAAGCCGACCGGGCAGCGGGAGACCTCCGACGGGCGGAACAGTTGGCGCCCGAGGGCACCATCAGCCGACAGCAGCTCGATAACGCCCGGGCGGCCGCGTCCGCGGCGGCGGCCAACCGCGATGCGCTGGCCGCCACGCTCGGGCTGCTGCGGGAGGGCGCTCGCACCGAGCGCGTGGCGGCGGCGCGGGCCGAGGTGGCGAGTGCCCGCGGCGCCGTGGCGGGCGTACGCGCCTCTGTCGGGGAACTGGTGCTGATCGCCCCGGTGGCCGGGGTCGTCGTGGGCCGGCATGTCCTGCCCGGGGAAGTGGTCGGGGCCGGCCAGTCGGCCGTGACGGTGGCGCGCGCCGAACGGCCCTGGGCGCGGATCTACGTGGGAGTTCAGTTCGTGCCGCGGGTGCGGCCTGGCCAGGAGGCGGTGGGGAGGCTCGATGGCGTCCCGGAGGTCAGGTTCCGCGGCCACGTGGAGGTCGTCAGTACCTCCGCCGAGTTCACGCCGCGCGTGGCCCTCACCGAACGCGAACGGGCCGACCTCGTCTTCGGCGTCAAGGTGCGCTTCGACCCCGATTCGACGGGGTTCCTCAAGGCGGGGTTGCCGGTCACGGTGACCCTGCCCGCCCAGGCGGACGCCGCACGATGACCGACGACGTCGCCATCCACACCGAGGGACTCAGGAAGTCGTTCGGCCGCATCGCGGCGGTCGAATCACTCAACCTGACGGTCGGGCGGGGCGAGGTGTTCGGCCTCCTCGGCCCCAACGGATCCGGCAAGACCACCACCATCCGCATGCTGACCGGATTGGTGGCCCCGACCAGCGGCCGCGCGACGGTCGATGGCGTGGACGTCTCGGAGGCCCCCGAATTGGTGCGCCGCCGGATCGGCTACATGTCGCAGCGCTTCGGCCTCTACGACGACCTCACGGCGGCAGAGAACATCAGGTTCTACGCCTCGATCTACGGCCTCCGGGGCGATGCCCGACGCCTCCGCCTGGAGGAGCTCGCCTCGGAGTTGGGGTTCAACGAGCGGCTTCACCAGATGGCCGGCACGCTGAGCGGCGGATGGAAGCAGCGGCTGGCCCTCGCGTGCGCCACGGCCCACCGACCCCGGGTGCTGTTTCTCGATGAGCCCACCGCTGGCGTGGATCCCGCCGCCCGTCGGCAGTTCTGGGAGCTGATTCACGGCTTCGCGCGGCAGGGAGTCACCATCCTCGTCACGACCCACTACATGGACGAGGCGGAGCGTTGCGGGCGTCTGGCCTTCCTCTCGCGCGGGCATCTCATCGCGGTCGGGACGGCGGCGGAGGTCCGCGCGCAATTCAGCCAGCCCAGCATCGAGGATGTGTTCATCGAGCTGCAGCGCCGGGACGAAGGCGTCACCGCATGAGCCCCCTCGATCGGCTCCGCGCGTCCACCATCTGGCCGATGCTCTGGAAGGAGTTCATCCAGATGCGCCGCGACCGGCTGACCCTGGGCATGATGCTCGGCATTCCGGCCATCCAGCTGGTCATGTTCGGCTACGCCATCCAGACCGAGGTGCGGCACCTCCCCACCGTGGTGCTCGACGAATCCCGCAGTTCGGAAAGCCTGGCCCTGGTGGACCAGCTGCGGAACACGGGCAGCTTCGACATCGTGGCCTATGTACCCGACCGAAAGGCGCTCGAGCGGGAAATCCGCTCCGGCCGCGCCATGGCGGGTGTCGTGATCCCGCCGGCGTTCCTGACCGACCTCCGCCGCGGGCGCACGGCGGAGGCCCAGCTCATCGTGGACGCCGCCGACCCGCTCGCGTCCAGCGCGGCCATGTCCGGCGCGGTGCAGGCGGGCGCCGCCCGGTCCGCCGCCATTCTCGCGCGCACCGCTGGCCGTGGCGCTCCGCCGCTCGACGTGCGGGTGCGCCCCTGGTACAACCCAGGGCTCCGGAGCGCGGTCTACATCGTGCCCGGCATCATCGGTGTGCTCCTCTCGGTCACCATGATCCTGATCACCTCCATGTCCATCGTCCGCGAGCGGGAGCGGGGCACGCTCGAGCAGCTCATCGTCACACCCATCGACAAGACCAGCCTGATGCTGGGCAAGATCGTGCCGTTCGTGCTGGTGGGGTACGTCCAGATGACCGTCATCCTCCTCCTCGGCCGGTTCCTCTTCGACGTCCCGATTCGGGGCAGCCTGCCCCTGCTCTACCTCCTCACCTTCGCCTTCATCGTCGCGAGCCTCGGTCTCGGCCTGTTCATCTCGACCGCGGTCCGCTCCCAGACTCAGGCCATGCAGCTCGGCTTCTTCTTCCTGATGCCGAACATCCTCCTGTCCGGGTTCATGTTCCCCCGCGAGGCGATGCCGGCCGTCGCCCAGTGGATCGGGGCGGTCCTGCCGCTGACCCATTTCCTGAAAGTGCTCCGGGGCATCATCCTGAAGGACGTCGGGATCGTCGAGCTGTGGCAGCCCACCCTGGTGCTCGTGTTCCTTGCGACGCTGTTCATCGTCCTGAGCGTGCGGCGCTTCAGCAAGCGAATCGAGTAGACCACTCGACGGCGGTCGCTTGCCCCCGCTCGGCCCTGCGCCCTACAATTAAGTGTCGGCCTGTCGCACCGGGCCCCCGACCTGCCGCGTTCACTCCCTGCCGAGGTGCCATGGTTCCCGCTGCTCCGCCCGCCGACGCCACGCCCGGGGCGGTCGCTCCGCCTGTGGTTCCGCCCACGGCGGGGGGCGGGCTCAGGTGGGCGCTGCCGTCGCCGCGCCGACTCATCGCCTGGCTCTTCGCAGCCCGGATGGTGCTGGCGGTCGCCACCCTGCTCAGCGCGTCGCTCGCGTGGACCCGACAGCCCGACATCTCCTTTATCGTCACGATCTCGGTCCTGCTGGCGTTCACCGTCACTGCCTATGGCTGGTGGGCGGTCTGGATCAAGAGCCGCGCGACGGGACCGGCCTTCCTGCTGGTGCAGGCTGGGGTGGACCTGGGCCTGGTCACCACGCTGGTCAGCTTCACCGGCGGGGCGGACAGCCCGCTGTCGGCGCTCTACGTGGTGGTGCTCGCGGCCTACGCCGTCCTGCTGCCGCTCTGGGCCGGCATCCTGGTGTCGCTCCTGGCCAGCGCCCTCTACTTTGGCGCCGGCATCCTCGGCGGCGACCGGCTCGGCCTCCCGTTCTGGGGGCAGGTCGTCATTTTCAACACGGTCTTCGGCATCGTGGCCGCGCTCGGGGCGCGGCTCCGCCGCGCCGGCGCCGAGCAGGACACGCTGGAAATGGAACTCCGGCGCGTCCGCCTCGAGGCGGACGACATCCTGCTCAACATCCGCTCCGGCGTGCTGACGGTGGACGGGTTCGGCCGGCTGGCGTTCATCAATCCGACCGCCGAGCGGCTGCTGGGCATCAATGGCCGCACGCAGGTCGGACTGCCCGTGCTGGACCTGCTGAAGCCGAAGAGCTCCGAATTGTGGGCCTGCCTGGTGGCGGGCATCCGCAGCGGCCGCAAGGTCAACCGCGCCGAAGGAATCGTGTTTCGCGGCGACGGAACTTCTTTTCCGATCGGCCTGATGACCACCACCTTTGCCCGCGAAACGTCACTGCACCCGTCGGTGACGGCGCTCTTCAACGACATTTCGGAGAGCAAGCACCTCCAGGAGCTGCACCTTCGGGCCGAACGGCTCGAGGCGGTCGCCGCGCTCAGCGCCTCGCTGGCCCATGAAATCCGGAATCCCCTCGCCTCCATCCGGAGTTCGGTGGAGCAGCTGGCCCAGGCCGCGGGCGCCGGGGAGGACGAACGGGTCCTGGCCGCGCTCATCGTGCGGGAAGCTGACCGGCTGAGCCGACTCCTCAGCGAATTCCTCGATTTTTCACGGGTACGGGCAGCCCGGCGCGAGCCGGTGGACCTGCGCGAGGTGGCCGTGGCCGCAGTGCACCTGGTGCAGGCCCACCCCGATTGTCATGCCGACACCGAGGTGACGGTCACCGGGCCGGCGACGGTCATCGACGCCGACGAGGACCTCCTGCACCGCGTGCTCGTCAACCTGGTGCTCAACGCCGTGCAGGCCGCCGGCGGGCCGGTGACCGTGACCGTCGGCACCGGCCCGGCCCTGCAGAGCGATGTTCCACCAGGCAGCGGCATCGAGTCGCCGGTTCGGCTCGATGTCAAGGACAACGGCCCCGGGATTCCGGAAGACATTCGCGACCGGCTCTTCCAGCCGTTCGTCACTGGCCGGCCCGGCGGGAGCGGCCTCGGGCTCGCCATCGTGCAGCGGGCGGTCGAGGCCCATCGCGGCCTGATCACGGTCACCTCCGCCCTCGGCGAGGGGACCACCTTCACCATATTCCTGCCCGCCAAGTGGTCGGCTGAGGAAGACGAATGAGCACCCAGCCAACGTTGCTGATTGTCGATGACGAATCCGGCATCCTGGATACCCTCCGGATCCTCCTGAAAAAGGACGGGTTCGAGGTGACCACCGCCCAGGGCGGCAAGGCCGGTCTCGAAGCAATCCGGACCGGTCAGTTCGACATCGTCCTGAGCGACGTCCGGATGCCGCAGGTGACCGGGATCGACATCCTGCAGGCCGCCCGCGACCAGGACCCGATGACCCCGGTCATCCTCATGACGGCGCAGGCCTCGTTGCAAACCGCCATCGGGGCGGTCAACGCCGGCGCGTTCTACTACATCCAGAAGCCGTTTGCCAACGATGAGTTGCTCGCCATCCTCCGGCGCGCCGCCGAGTACCGGTCGGTTCGGGTGGAAAACAAGCAGCTGAAGCAGGAAATTCGGCGACGGGACCGGGGCGCATCCACCCGTCCGATCGGCAAGTCGAGGCGCTTTCTCGACGTGCTCAAGCTTGCAGAACAGGTGGCACCCACCGACTCCACGGTGCTGATCGGCGGTGAGAGTGGCACCGGCAAGGAAGTGGTGGCGCGGCACATCCATTACCTGTCCGCGCGCTCGGAGGGCCCCTTCCTCAGCATCAACTGCGGGGCGCTGCCGGAAAACCTCCTCGAGAGCGAGCTGTTCGGTCACGTGAAGGGTTCGTTTACCGGGGCCGTGCGCGACAAGCAGGGTCTTTTTGCCGCCGCCCGCGGGGGAACCTTCTTCCTCGACGAGGTCGGGGAAATGCCCCCCTCACTCCAGATCAAGCTGCTGCGCGTGCTCCAGGAGCGCGAGGTCATCCCGGTGGGCGCGACCGAGGCCATCCCGGTGGATGTGCGCATCGTCGCGGCCACCAACAAGGAATTGGAGGAGGAAATCCGGCGCGGCAGCTTCCGCTCCGATCTCTTCTATCGGCTCAACGTCATTGCGCTGGACCTGCCGCCGCTCCGGGAGCGCCGGGACGACCTCCTCCTCCTCGTGGAATGGTTCCTCCAGGGCATGGCGACGCAGTCGGGCTCCGAGGCGAAGGCGCTCTCCTCGGAGGCGCTCGACGCGGTGATGGTGTACGACTGGCCCGGCAACGTGCGGGAACTCGAAAACGCGCTCGAGCACTCGGTGGTGCTCACCCGGGGCAACCTCATCGAGCCGCAACACCTCCCGGAGCGGATCACCCGGCGGCGCAAGGAGCCGCTGGTGGCGGATCGTTCCTACAAGAACCCGGCGCTCGACGTGATTGAACGGGCCTACATCATGTGGGTGCTCCAGGCCGAGGGCGGCAACAAGACGCGGGCCGCGGAGGTGTTGGGAATCGACCCCTCCACTCTGTATCGGAAGCTGAGCCGGTATGAGGAGACCGCGGCACCGGCGGGGGAATAGGGGAGGGGAAGCGGGGGAGGAAGGTCATCGCCCCGGCCCCGCCGTCCTCCCCGAGGAAGCGGGGATCCAGAAGCCCCCTGCCACCCCGGCGAAGGCCGGGGTCCCGGGAAACCTCACCAACGGCGGGCGGGTTAGGGGTGGGTTCGAGCCAGGGGTGGGCATATGCCCACCCCTAGCAACGCGAAACCACGATTTTGTGTGGGGTGATCGGATCGGATCGGATCGGATCGGATCGGATCGGATCGGATCGGATCGGCCCGACCGAAGCCCCCCGACGCCCGTCGATCGGACATCCACCCCTAGAGCACCCAAATCGGAGTCGCGAATTCGCCGTTCCAGGGGTGGGCGTGAGCCCACCCCTATTGCGATGCGCGGTTACGTCCCCCGATTCCAGACCATGGAGAGGGGGTCAGGGGGTGAGGTGAAACAGGGAGGCAGTAACAAGCTGGATCCCCGCTGGATTCCCGCTTTCGCGGGACTGACGAGCTTCCCCCCCTCCCGCCCTTGCAAAATCCCCCTCCGGACGCTTGCAACCCGCCATGCAAAGCTTGGCGCGCTATGGTGTAACTCTATGACAGTAAAATGGTTATGACCATTCTTCTGGCGGTGGCATAGTCGTTGCTTTTCCATGGGCCGGGAAGGAAAGTGGAAGGGACCGACCACGGTCAGCAGCAAAGTGCAGGATTCATTCTCTCTGGAGGTTGTACCCATGTTGAACCGCAAGGGCTTTACCCTGATCGAGCTGCTGATTGTCGTCGTCATCATCGGCATTCTGGCAGCCATCGCGATCCCGAAGTTCGCGAGCACGAAGGAAAAGGCGTACCTGGCTTCGATGAAGTCCGACCTGCGTAACGGCGCGACCGCTCAGGAAGGCTACTTCGCCGACAATCAGGTGTACCTCAGCGGCGCCGCGAGCAACCTCGCCGGCGTGGCGACCCCGCTCGTCGCCATGGGCAACTACACGCCGTCGGCTGGCGTGACGGTCACCTTTACCGCGACGGCCGGCACCGGCTGGAGCGCCGTCGCCACGCACAGCGCGACCGCCAAGACCTGTTCGATCTTCATCGGTGTCGCGGCAGTCGCCCCGGCCACTGTTGAAGGCGAGCCGAAGTGCACGCCGTAATCACGGCCTAGCACTGGACTCTGAATCGGGGCGGCGGTCTACGGGTCGCCGTCCCTTTTCACACCTTCTCACAGGATTTCAACCATGCGCGAAGACATCCGGCAGGATTCGAAGCGGGAACAGGCGGCCCTCAGGGCACGTCGGGCCGCGGGCCGGGCCGGCTTCACCCTGATCGAGTTGCTCATCGTCGTGGTGATCATCGGGATCCTGGCCTCGATTGCCATCCCGAAGTTCGGGAGCACGAAGGAAAAGGCGTACATCGCCAAGATGAAGAGCGACCTGCGCAACCTGGCGACCGCGCAGGAGTCGTACCTGGGAGACAACCAGGTGTACTATGGTGGCGCCGTGCCGAATGCGGCCTTCTCGTACAGCCCGTCGAGCGGCACGACGGTCACGATCGTCTCGGCGACCACGAGCGGGTGGTCCGCCACCACCGCCTTTACGGGCACACCGAAAACCTGCGCGTTGGCTTACGGGTCCGCCGCGCCGGTGGCCCCCGCCACCGCCGAAGGGCTGATCGCCTGCGATCCGTAACGGCGAGCGCCGCGTGACTCCTGGATCGGGGCCGCCACACAACGGGCCGCCTGGCGGCCTGCCTGGCGGCCCGCTGCGTTCGCTCCGGACCGAGCTGCTGTTCAACCTGGCGTTCCTGACGTCCGCGGCGGTGGTCCTCGCCGGCATGACGACCCTGCTGGTCGCCTCGCTGGATCCGGACGCCGCTGTCTGGGCGCTCGGGATTCTCTGGGCCGCGAGCACCCTGCTTTTCGTGCTCTTCGGGCGCCACCTGGTGCACCGGCTGGTCCTGAGCCCCTTGAGCGAACTGTCGGCCGAAGCAGATCGCTTGGCCAGCGGGCAGGTCGCCACGCCGGCACGTGCCTTCGAGACCCGCGAACTCGCGCACCTGTCGGAGCGCTTTCACTCGATGGCGGAACAGTTGCTCGATGTGCAGAGCCAGGCGGTGCGTGCGGAGAAGTTGGCGGGAGTCGGCCGCCTCGCGGCCGGCGTGGCGCACGAAATCCGTAATCCACTCGGCGCCTTCGGCAACTACGTCGAGGTGCTCCGCCAGCGCGGCGCCGATGCTGCCCTGGTCGACGGCATGCGTCGCGAAGTTGCGCGAATGGACCGCATCGTCGAGGGATTGCTCGATTACGCTCGTCCCGGGGCGCCGTCCGGCACCACGTCGCTCAGCGAGGTGGTGCGCGATGTGGTCGGCTTCCTGGGCGATCAGGGGGCGCTGAAGGGCCATGAGATCGTCCTCGAAGTCAGCGACGGCTCGCGGCCGGTCCGAGGCGACCGGAAGGCGCTGGAACAGGTGCTCGTGAACCTGCTGCTGAACGCCCGGGATGCCTCCGCCCCAGGGAGACGGATCTGGGTGGGAGCCGTGCCGAAAACCTTCGTTCCTCGCAACGTGCCAGAGCATCGCTCGGCGGACCCTGCCGGGGTCGGATCCCAGCCCAATCGGCCTGCCGTCCTGACCAGCCGCCGACCCTGGCGGCCCGACCTGCCGGCGGGCACCATCGGCGGGCTCCTCTACGTGGCCGACGAGGGCCCCGGAGTGCCCGAGGAGGAGCGGGAGCGGATTTTCGACCCCTTTTACACCACCAAGGATCCGGGGCAGGGCACCGGGCTTGGCCTGGCCATCGTGGCGCGGACCGTGCATGACGCCGGGGGAGTGGTCTGGGTGGACCGCGCCCGCGAGGGCGGGGCTGTGTTCAAGGTGTTCCTGCCACAGGCAGAGGCGGTTGATGCGCATTCTGGTCGTTGATGATGATCCGGGTCTCCGCCAGTCGCTGGGACTCCTGCTCTCCGAGGCCGGTCACGAAGTGACGGCCGAGGGAGACGCTCGGCGCGCCCTTGCGCGTGCGCCCGAGGTCGAGCCGGATGTCATCCTCTCCGACATTCGCATGCCGGGCATGGATGGGCTCGCGTTCTTGCGCGAATACCGCTCCGCAGGTGGCCGCGCCATTCTCCTGATGATGAGCGCCTACGGCACGGAAGACGCCGCCATCGCCGCAATGCGCGAGGGCGCCTACGACTACCTCCACAAGCCGTTCCGCCCGGACGAAGTGCTGCTCACCCTGCGCAAGGTGGAGGAGCGCGAAGGGCTACGCCGCGAAGTCGCCTCCCTCCGCGCCTCGCTGGGGGCAGGGCAGGTCCAGGACGAGGTCGTGGCGGAAAGCGCCGCCATGCGCCATCTCCTCGAACTCGCCAGCCGGGTCGCGGCCCACGATACGACCGTGCTGATCACGGGGGAGAGCGGGACCGGCAAGGAAGTGCTGGCCCGGGCCATCCACCGGATGAGCAATCGCTCCAGCGGACCCTTCGTCGCCATCAACTGCGCCGCCATTCCCGAGCAGCTCCTGGAGTCGGAACTTTTCGGACACGCGCGAGGCGCCTTTACCGGCGCGACCGGCGAGCGGGCCGGATTGTTCGAGGAAGCCACCGACGGCACCCTGCTGCTCGACGAAATCGGGGAGCTCCCCGCTGGACTGCAGGCCAAGCTTCTCCGGGTGCTCGAAGAACGTGAAGTGCGCCGGGTCGGCGAGTCGAAGAGCCGTCCGGTCAACGCCCGCCTGGTGGCGGCCACGGCGCGCCGGCTGGAAGACGCCCGCGCGGCAGGGGAGTTTCGCGACGACCTGTACTACCGCCTGAACGTCGTCGAACTCGAGGTTCCGCCGCTGCGCGAGCGCCCCGAGGATGTGCCCGCGCTCCTCGCACACTTTGCCCAGCGGACGGCCAAGCGCCTCGGGCGCGCCATCAGCTTCAGCCCACAGGCGCTCAGCTACCTGAGCAGCTACCGCTGGCCCGGCAATGTTCGCGAGCTGCGGAACGCCGTCGAACGTGCCGCAGTCCTCAGTGAATCGGGGCGCTTGGAGCGGGAGGCGTTCCAGTTCGGCGCACCTCACCCCGCCAACAGCCACGGCAATGGGAACGGCAATGGCTACGGGCATGGCCACGCGGCTGGTCCCCACGCTGATTCGGGCGACCTGCTCCTCAAGGGGCGGGTGGAGGCGCTGGAGCGCGAGCTCGTGCAGCAGGCGCTGGTGGCCAGCGGCGGCAGTCGACGCGAGGCCGCCGACCTGCTCGGGGTGAGCCTCCGTACGCTCTTCTATAAGCTGCGGCGGTACCGGCTCGAGTAGCCCGATGACTCGCTTTCTGCGAGTGAAATGGCACCTCCCTGCGTGTAACCCGTTGCCCTGTAACGTCGATCCGCGTGGTATTCTTCGTGCGA
>Ga0315292_10001681_pt1 | contig 12016 bp, 10 predicted proteins | sample YL17G13_0_MG_FD_204029 | JGI IMG/M metagenome (GOLD analysis project Ga0315292, IMG submission 204029) | Sediment microbial communities from Yellowstone Lake, YNP, Wyoming, USA - YL17G13_0 | ecosystem: Environmental > Aquatic > Freshwater > Lake > Sediment | place: USA: Wyoming | collected... | reverse complement strand
CGGATCCGGCCCCGGTCCGCGTCGGCGTCGAGGAAGACGTCGCGTTCGGTCGACGGGATGCCCATCTTCCGGGCCTCGTCGAGGGCAACGGTTTTCGAAGTCGTCCGGCTGTCGACGAAAAAAAGGCCCTTCATCTTGAGCGGCCGGAGGATGGCCCGCATCAGGTCGCGCTCGGCCGTTAATCGCGAGCCCATGTGGTTGTTCGCCCCCGCGGTGAAGGGAACGCGGGCGTAGCTCGACTCGAAAGACCGGACGATCTCCGGCTCGGCCATGTCCGCCCGGATCATCCCCTCCGTGTTGGCCATGGCTTCGTAGTTGTTGATAGACTCGAGAGGGAGATGGAGGAGGACTTCGAGCCCGTTCTCGTGGGCGATCCTGGCCGTTTCGGCGGCGTTTGTGCTGTAGGGGAGGACCGACACGGTCACCGGACGCCCGAGGGCGATGAGCTCGTCGAGCGTCTCGAGGCTGTTGCCCATGTCGTCCATGATCAGGGCCACCTGGCCGCGGAAGGCTTTCTTCGCTGGCGGTTCTTTTTCGGCGACGAAGGCCGGCGGTTCGGCCGGCAGGATGAAGGAGATCCCGGCCTGTTCTTTAGCGGCCCTTCTCACGGCCCAGAGGATCTCCGTCTTGCCCTCGCCGGGCGTCCTCTTCTTGTCGAGGACGCGCATGGCTCCGTCCTTCAAGGCCTTATCGAGGGCGCGCTCGACCGAGGCGTAGAGCTCGGCCGGGATCTCGACCTCGAAAAGGGGCCGGCCCTTCGGCCCCTTGAGCAGGAGAACCGTATCCTCCGAGACTCCCGCGGCTGACAGGCTCGCGGCGAGAACCTCTTCGAATGGCCTCTTGACCGGCTTTTCCGGGGGGACGACGGCCGGCGCCTTAACCCTGGCGGCGAAGATGTACGACGGCTCTCTCTTCCGCATGGCGATGTAGTCGAGGAGGAGGAACGAAACGACCGCCGTCGCGGCGAGAACACTTGTGACCAGATAAAATGCCGGCCAGGGTTGGCGGCCTTTAGACGGGAGCCTCTTCCTCATCCGTCAGAGCTTGGGCAGGAGAGGGATGGTTTTCTCGAGATAGGATTTTTCGTCGAGCTTGTCGAACGGGAGAGAGACGTCGGGGCGAAGGCCTTCGTCCCAGAGCTTCCGGCCCGAAGGGAGAGAGAAAACGCCTGCGGTGAGCAGGATCGCGCTCTCGTCCTTCAGGGAAAAGAATTCCGTCCGCCCGACAAGTCCGGGCGTCGGGAACCCGACGACCTTGACCTTGCGGACCTCCTGAAGGACGCCCGCGGCGAACTCGGCCGGTCCGGCCGTCCCGGCATTGACCCAGACCGCGAGCGGGAGAGTCCCCATCTCGGGTTCGGCCGGGCAGGCGACGGCCTGCTTGACGCCCCCCCGGTTCTCAAAATACCCCGCGTCCGCCGTCTTGACGAACAGGTTGACGAATTTTCGGGCTGCTTCGAGTTCGCCGTCCTGGCAGTTCCTGAGGTCGACGACGAGGGCTGTTTTCGGATCCTTGAGGGCGGGCAGGACCTCCTGCCGGAGGTCGGAGTCGAGAGACGGGGCGAAGCGGTGGATGCGCAGGATCGCGGGCTTTCCGGCGGCCCGGACGAACGTAAACGGCTTCGAGAAGAGAAGGGCCCGCGGCACGTCCAGGTCGAGGGTTTCGTTGCCCCGCAGGACGCGGATCTTGACCGGCTGTTCGTCCGTTCCCTTGAGCAGGAGCATCGTCTCGGCCAGGCTCATGCTCAGGCTGTTCCGCCCCTCGACGGCACTCAAAAGGTCGCCGAGCTTGATGCCGATCTTTTCGGCCGGCGATCCTTCGACGACGCTCACGACCTGAGGGAATGAGGCATAGCGCTTCAAAATGACGACTCCCGGGTCCGTTTCCTTGCCTGTCTTGGCGAGGTATTTCGCCGCGAGGTCCTTGTTGAGGTAGGCGGAGAGGGGGTCCAGGGAGTTGACCAGGCCGCGGTAGGCACCCTCGGCCGTTTGGACGGGGTCCCTTTCCTCGAGGTAGTCGTTCCGGATGAGCCGCATGAGCGAGTCGAGGAGCTCGAAGCCCTTGGGCGCCGCCGCTTTGCCGCCGCCCGGGAGGAACCGCATCTGGATGACGAAGAATAGGGCCGCGGCCAGGGAGGCCGCCAACAGGAACCAGCGGTATTTCGGGACTTTCATGGCGGAACGAATATTCATTCTATCACCTCCGCTTCAGCCATTGCAAGGGATCGAGGGCCTTGGTCTTGTAGCGGATCTCGAAATAGAGGCATTCCCCCTTGAGGGAGCCCGAGTCCCCGACCATGGCCAAGGGCTGTCCGGCCCGGACCATGTCCCCGACGGCGACGAGGAACTCCGCGCAATGCCCGTAGAGCGAGTAATAGGTCATGCCGTGGTCGACGATGATGAGGTTCCCGTAGCCCTGGAAGTAGTCCGCGTAGACGACCTTGCCCGTGTGGACGGACAGGATGAGCGACTTGTCCTTGCCCGGGCTGATCTCGACGCCCTTGTTCATGACGATCGTCTTGAAGTCGGGGTGGCGCTCGAAACCGAAGTTCGTGATGACCTTCCCCTCCAGAGGCCAGGGGAGCTGGCCCCTTCTTTCATAGAGGGGGACGAAGGCTGCGGGGAGGACCCACTGCTGATTGATGATCTTGTTCATCATCTTCTGGAGCTCGTCGGCGCTCGCGGAAAGCTCCTCGAGGGTCTGCTTGAAGGTGTCCTTGTTCTTCCGGGTCTCCTGGACAAGAGCGGCGTATTTGCGGGCCTCGGTCTCGAGCTCCTGCCTCTTGAGGTTGGCAGCCCGGACCATCCCAGCGAGGTCTCTCTGTTTGCTGTCGAGGGCGGCCTCGGCCGAACGCAGTTCGTCGAGGGACTGGAGAAAATTCAAGATGACGTCTTCCTGGTGGCGGGCGAGGATGGCCAGGTGCTTGCTCTCGGAAGCGTAGGTTTCGATGTCCCGCGCCTGGAGCAGGAACTGGAAGAAGTCGAGCCGGCCGAACTTGTAGAGAGTCACAAGGGTTTTTTCGATCGACTCGTGCTCCCGGTCGAGGTTCGAGCGAATGACCCGGATGTCCGCCTGGATCGCGGCCAGATCGGCCCGGGCCCGCTCGAGCTCGACGTTCTGGGCAGCCAGCTCTTTCTGGACGAGGCTCTTGTTGAGGTTGACCCGGGCCAGCGACGACAAGACCGACGACTCCTTCCGGGCCTCGGCCTCGATGCGGGCCTTGAGGTCCTTGATCTGCCCGTTGATGCGGCTGAGCCTCTGTTCGAAGTCCGAGACGCTCTGGGACGTCGAGGCCGTGGCGGGAGAGGGGGAAGAGGAAGAGGGCTGGGCCTGGACGGAAGATTCGGGAGAGGGGAGGCGGGAATCGGCCGCCCGGCCTCCCGATCCGCCCGGCAAGGAGAGGAAAACGATCGCTGCGAGGAGCGCCGCGGCATGCGGGAGCGCGTGCGGTCGTTTCTTCAGGTCCATGGTCTCCGGACTATTGTAGCTCATCGCCGCTCTCCGCCAAAGGGTTTCCGCGAGCGAGGTTCCGAAGCAGCCGAGCTTTCTTGACCGGCCGAGCGCCTTCCCCTATACTCGAGCCGGAAAAAGAGCCATGGCTGTCGCGGCGCGCGGATTCCAGGTTTTCGTCAAGCCGGCCGGGGCCGCCTGCAACCTGGCCTGCCGCTACTGCTACTACCTGGGGAAAGGTGCGTCCGTCCCGGAGGGCGGCCCGGCCCGCATGCCCGATGACCTTCTCGAGGACACCATCGCCCAGCACATCGCCGCATCGCCGGACGAGATCATCCGCTTCTCCTGGCATGGCGGCGAGCCGACCGTCCTGGGAGTCGATTACTTCCGCGGGATCGTCGAGATCCAACGCACGCATTGCCCCGCCGGGCGCACAATCGTCAACGGCATGCAAACCAACGGCACGCTCCTTGACGAGGAGTGGGGGCGTTTTCTCGCGGCCGAAGGATTCTCGGTCGGGCTCAGCCTCGACGGGCCGCGCGAGCTCCACGACCGTTATCGCCTGGCGCGGGATGGGGCCTCTTCATTCGACGCGGCGATGCGTGGCTATGAGATCCTCCGGCGGCACGGCGTCCCGACCGATATCCTCTGCGTCGTAAGCGCAGAAAACGTCCGTCGCCCGACCGACGTCTACGGCTTTTTCAAGGAGATCGGCGCCTCGTACGTGACCTTTCTCCCCCTGGTCGAGCCGCGGCCGGACGCGCCGGGCGGCGTCAGCCCCGACACGGTGCCGTCCGAAGCCTGGGGTGATTTCCTCTGCGCCATATTCGACGAGTGGGTGGCCGGGGATATCGGGCGCATCAAGATCCAAGTCGTCGAAGAGGCGGCGCGGACGGCCTTCGGCCAGGAGCATTCGCTCTGCATTTTCCGGCCGATCTGCGGCGACATCCCTGTCCTCGAGCGGAACGGGAACTTCTACTCCTGCGACCATTTCGTTGATGCGGAAAACCGCGTCGGCAATATCCGCGAAACGCCGCTCGTCGAACTGCTCGAAAGCCCCGCCCAACGCGCGTTCGGGCTGGCCAAGCTCGAAAAGCTACCCCGGGTCTGCCGGGCCTGCGATGTCCGGGTGATGTGCAACGGGGAATGTCCGAAGAACCGTTTCGCCCGTGCCCCGGACGGTGAGCCGGGGCTGAATTATTTATGCGCGGGCTACAAGAAGTTCTTTACCCGTGTCCGGCCGTTCGTCGCCGAAGTGGCCGCCGAATGGCGCCGGCAGAACGCTAAGCCTTGAGCTTCTCCTTGAGGAAGGCGGCGGTGCGCTGCCAGGCGAGCTCGGCCGCTTCCTTGTGATACCGCGTCCCGGTGTCGTTCATGAAGGCGTGCCCGGCGCCCTCGTATATGTAGATCTTGTACGCGATGCCGGCCTTCTTGAGGGCTTCCTCGAAGGTCGGGATGCCCGCGTTAATCCGCTCGTCGTCCCCGGCGTAATGGATGAGCATGGCCGCTCTGATCTTCGGGACGTCTTCGGGCGCGGGCTGACTGCCGTAAAAGGGGACGGCCGCGGCCAGGTCGGGCGCGTTGACGGCCACCTGATTCGTCGTCCCGCCGCCCCAGCAAAAACCCATGCACCCGACCTTGCCAGTCGCTTGGGGCCCGGTTTTGAGGTATTCGACGGCGGCGACGAAGTTCTTGATGTTCGCTTCGCGGTCGAGCTTTTGGAATAGGGGCCGGGCCTCGTCCGGGTTTTCCGGCGTTCCGCCGAAGGGCGACAGGGCGTCCGGGGCGATAGCCATGAAACCCTCGAGCGCCACCCGCCGGGCGATGTCTTCGGTGTGGGGGTTGAGTCCCCTGTTCTCGTGGATGACGATGACGCCGGAGAGCTTGTCCGCGCTCTTCGGCCGGGCCGAATAGGCGCGGACCTTGCCCGTTGCTCCCGGATACTCGATGTATCCCGTTTCGAGGCGCGGGTCGTCCTTCGGGACGATCTGCCCTGCGGCGCCGCCGCTTTCGAGAGCCGGCAGGAGAGCCGCCGCGGCGGCCGTTCCGCCCGCAAGCGCGGCCAGCTTTCCGAGGAATTCGCGGCGGTCCATCGCGCCGCGCGCGTACATTTCGTAGAGGTCGTTGATCTCAGGGCTCATGGCCGTCCTCCCTCGATGACTTTGCGGTATTTCCGGTGGATATGATCATGGTATTTCGCAGTCCAGGACCTGTCAAGACTTTCCCCTCATGCGAGGCTTACCCATTCGCTAAGGCTCAGGGCTGGCCCCTGAAAACAAGGCGGCCTGCTAGCGGGGAGCCCCGGGATTAGGTTATAGTGGTCGCATGAGCGAAAACACACAGGCCGAAGGCGGTTTTCGGGGCGACGCGGAGGCTATCTGGCGGGCCGCCATCGCGGCGGTCGAGCCGGAGCGCCTCATCAGGGAGAGCGTCGTCCGCGAGGACAACCTCATCCGGATCAAAGGGATGACATTCGACCTGGCTGGCTTCGAGAAGGTCTTCCTCATCGCTTTCGGCAAGGCCGCCGGGGCCATGGCTGGCGCGCTCGTCGATATCCTCGGCGAGCGGCTGTCCTCGGGACTCGTGGTCGTTCCCGGGCCGGGCGTAAAGACGGTTCCCAAGCTCGAATACCTCGAAGCCACCCATCCGGTACCGGACGCGCGGAGCGTCGAAGCCGCCCGACGGGCGCTCGAGATAGCCGGGAAAGCGGGGGAAAAAGACCTCGTCTTTGTCTGCATTTCGGGCGGCGGTTCGTCGCTCCTTACGCTCCCCGCCGAGGGCATCACGCTTGAGAAGAAGAGGCGCCTAACCCATGATCTGCTCCGCGCCGGTGCGACCATCGACGAGCTCAACGTCGTCCGGAAACACCTCTCCGCCGTCAAGGGCGGGCGGCTGGCTCAAGCCGCCTTCCCGGCGACCGTGGTGACGCTCGTCCTCTCCGACGTCGTCGGCGATGACCTCGGCACGATCGCCTCGGGTCCGACGCACTGGGACGTGTCGACATTCGCTGACGCCCGCGGCGTCCTTGAGCGCTACGGCCTCTGGGATTCGGCACCGGCCCTGGTCCGGGCCCGGTTCGAAGAAGGCAGCCGCGGCGAGATCGAAGAGACCCTCAAAGAGGGCGACCCCGTATTCGCGCGCGCCCATGCGTTTATCGTGGGCGACAATATGACTGCGCTTCGCGCGGCTAAACACGAAGCGGATAAGCGCGGTTTCGAGACGACCTTCCTGTCGTCCTCCGATACCGGGGAGGCCCGCAAGGTCGCCGCGAACTACGCCGCTTTCCTGGCCGAGATGGCCTGCTCTGCGGCCTCCCTGCCGCGGCCCCTCTGCCTCCTGGCCGGCGGCGAGCTCACGGTCACGGTGAAAGGGAAGGGGAGGGGCGGCCGCAACACCGAGTTCGTCCTGGCCTCGGTTGTCGAGATGGCGAAAAACGATCTCGAGGGCCTCGACTGGCTCATCCTGAGCCTCGGCACCGACGGCCTCGACGGCCCGACCGACGCCGCCGGGGCCTGGGCCGACGCCTCGACGGCCGGGTGCGCCCGTGCCCTGCGCCTCGACCCTGTCGCCTATCTCGACGACAACGATTCTTATTCTTTTTTCAAACAGACGGGATACCTGATCGTCACCGGACCGACCGGGACGAACGTCATGGATTTGCGCATCTTTCTGCTCCGCGCCGCCTAATTATAGACGCCGGCGAGGTCCCACTTCTTGATCGTGTCGAGGACGAGCTCGGCGACACGGTCGTTGACCTTGCGGAAATACTCCTTGGCCTGGGCTGCGTCGAAAGTCGGATAGCCCTGGCCTTTCTCGTAGAGGAGGATCGTCGAGGCCACAGGCGCGGCGTAATAGGCCCCGGCCGGGGCGTTAGGCGAGGCCATCTCCGGTTTGTAGCGCTCGGGATGGACGGAAACTGGCAGGAAGGCCTGGATGTAGGCCGTCTCGTTGTTGCCGGCGTGCCCGCCGTTCTGCTTGAAGACGGCCTTGGTGATGTCGTCGGCCAGGGTCCACCAGTTGACGACGAGGACCCGGACGCGGCGGGCGTTGGCGACGCGCGTCGCGGCGGCGTTCAGCGCTGCCGTGTTGCCTCCGTGCCCGTTGAGGACGATGATGTTCTTGAAGCCGTTCGCGGCCAGGTTGTCGAGAACGGTCTCGGCGAAGGGCGAGTAGACCTCGGCTGGGATGGAGACGGCCCCGGGATAGGCCTTCATGGCCTCTGTTATGCCGTAGTTCAGCGTCGGGGCGATCAAGGCGTCGACCCTCGCTGCGATGTCCCGGGCCATGGCCTCCGGGGCGAGGTTGTCGGTGCCGTTGGGGATGACGCCGTGGGGCTCGAGGGAGCCGAACGGCACGAGCACCGTCTTGATCCGCGCCGGGACGAGCTCGCCGAATTCCTGCCAGCACATCAGGTTCATCTCCCGGGTCGTCGGGCCGGCCGTCTGCGCGAACACCGTCGCCGCTAGGGCAGCCAGGAACATCAACGTCAAGAATACGGGGGATTTTCTCATGTCGGTCGCCTCCTCGCTCATTCCATCTTATGTCATTCGCGTCCGTTTGAGAATGCCGCTCTTTATTCTTGCGTTTTTCCGCGGGCGTGCTAGAATCGTATCACGTTTTCTTTTGCCGGCTGGAGAAAACTCCAACCCAATGGAATATTTCATTTTCCCCCCCTTCTGCTGTTAAACAAACAGCCGGCATTTTTTATTTTTTTTTTCGCTTTCGTCTTGATTTTTCGCCGCGCCGAGCTATAATGATACCGGCTCTCTTTTGCCGGCTGGAGAGGGCTCCCTCAAAAAACTTATCATCACCCCCCTTTTGCTGACCTCAGCCGGCACTAACACCCCCCCCGAGGGGAGGTTTGTCGCGTTGGCTCCAGCTTCCTGTTTGACCGATCCGCCGATTGTGATATCATACGGAAAATCCCCAAGCGCGGAGTCCACGATGGGTAAGATCGACTGGAAAACGGAACTTACGCACCACTTCGACAGCCTTCGGGTCATCGAGCGCTGCCAGGTGGAGACCATCGGCTATTTCAACCAGTTCTGCGAGTTCATCGCCGAGTCCGCCTTCGAGAGCCTGGGCGACGAGCTGGCCCCCTTCCGGATCAAGTCCCGCCTGAAGAAGACCAAGGACCGGGACATCCGTTTCAGCATCTGCTTTCCGGGCACGAAGGACGACCAGTTCCATTACCGAATCTCCTTGCCCAAGAACGCCGTGGAGCTTCGCCTGAAGCTCCAGGTCAAGGCGCGGCGGACGACGACGGCGGATTACCAAACGACGGACGAGGACTTCATGCCCGGGCTGTTCCCCCTCGAAGTCCTCAAGATGGACAAGGACGACGTCATCCACGACATCATCGAGCACTACCGCAGGTTCTGCTACGCGGCGCTGACGTCGCCGGACTGACCGGCGAACGGCCTCTTCGTCATTCCCTTCCCGATGGCGAGCGGCGTTCGCCGTACACGGGCGATTCCCGGACGAGGGCGGCGAGGACGGCGCCGGCGACGGCCAAAGCGGCGAGAGCGAGGAGCGAAATCGTCATGGCCCCCGTCGCCCGGTCCTTCATGGCGTCCATGCCCATGATGAAGACGATGCCCGAGATCTGGCCCATCAGCAAGAGAAGGCTGTTGGACGTGCCTTCCGGAGCGGGATGGGTGATCTCGGCCGCGTATTGGAAGCCTATGGGTCCGGCGCTGAGCAGGAAGAATCCAAAGACGAAACCCGACAGGAGGAGCAGTCCGTAGCTCGTGGCGTAGGTCATGCCGATGAGCCCGGGGATGAGCCCGGCGAAGGCCATGAACATGAACGGCTTCCTGCGGCGGGACTTGTCGGAAACGAGGGGGATGACGACCGCGCCGACGATGCCCCCGACGAGCATCAGGGCACCGAGCGCCCCGGCCTGGGAGATGGAGAAGCCGCGCGGCCGGACGATGTCCTCGACCCAGGTCGATATGCTGTTGAACATGCCCAATCCGACGAAGAACATGACCAGGAGAAAGAGGAAGTCGCGCCGGCGAAGCATCGATTTGAGGCCGTCGAACATCAGAACGCGCTCGTCGCGGCCGGCCGGCGTGGGCGGGTGCTCGCGGGCGACGAGAAGGAAAAAGCCCGCGGCGACGGCCGAGGCGACGCCGTAAAGGAGGAGCATCCGGCTCATGCCGATGCGCAGGTAGAGATACGGCGTGAGGAGCATGGCCGCCAGGGGGCCGAGGTAAAGCGCCAGCGTGCCCACGCCGGAGGCCGTCGCCCGTTCCCTGACCGGGAACCAACGCGCCGCGATCTTGGTGATGGCGCCGATCACCAGCGGCTGGCCGGCGGCGATCCCGACCTGGGAGAGGAAAACGACCGTGTAGTTCGTTGCGAAGAAGCCGCGCAGAAGCCCGAAGACGGCCGTCAGGACGGCGCCGAGCCCGACGGCGGCCTTAAAGCCCCAGGTGTCGATGGCCCAGGCCGCGGGCAGGACGACGAGGATGTAGACGATCATGAAGACCATGGACAGGAGCCCGATCATGAGGTCGGACTTTCCGTAGAAAACGGCGGCGGCGCTCGTGATCGGGGCGAACGTGATCCAGAGCACCTGGGTCATGAGGCCTACGAAAACGAAAGCGATGAGCACGAGCCAGCGATAGCGATAGACCTTGAGAGTTTCACTTTCCATCGAATGGACCTCCTTCATCGGAGCGCGAGGCCGCACGGATCCGACTATAGGACCGGCGGCGGAAGGATGTCAAGAAAAAGACAGAAAGGCGTACGGGCTTTACTTCTTTTTCGAGGGCTTCGGCTCTTTCTTTTTGGCCGGTTTCGGCTCGCCGATATTGATCTTTACCCAGCGCCCGGGCGTCCAAGCCCAATAACTGCCCAGCAGCTTCCAATTCCCCGGGGCCCAAGCCTTGTTTGGTTTCACCTTGACCCAGCGCCCTTCGACCCAGGCGTAGTTGACGCCAGACCACTTCCAGTAGCCCGCCACCCAGACGTGATGAGGGCCGGGCTGGACAACGATGACCTCGACCCGGAGCGGGGGAGGAGCGATCCTCGGTTTCGCGGCCGCGTAGCCGGACACGATTGTCAGGATAAAGGCGGCCACTATGGCCAAGGCGGTCTTTTTCATCGGTTCCTCCATCCGTTTAGTCGCTGGAGGGGATGAAATCTTGGTAAAACTCCGGGTTTCCCCATATACCGCCGGGGGAGGGGGTTATTCCCCAACCAACAGCTCTTCAGGGGAGACGCGATCATCTCCATGAGTTGGTCCGTTTCTGGAGGCTTATTTCCCGCTATGGCGGGAGTCTTGACATTCTCGGATTGAATTGATAATCTTCGGCAAGAAATCGGGAGGTGTCTTATACGGACCCATCTATTATATGTTCGGCGGCAAACCGGCACGAAGCCAGGATCTGACACCCGGCTACGAATAGCTGCTGCTCGTCGGCGTGCGTGTCGCGCGTGCGATGTCGCTAACAGCGGCTGGACTCAATCCTATCGGGAACATCAGTCATGAAGTATCGGTTACTGCTGGCGGCGTTCATGGCCTTCTGTCTCGCGCCCAACCCCGCCGTGGCAGCCGACGACGTGTTCGACTCGAACGGCGTCAAGATTCGGTACGTCACAGCAGGCACGGGCGAACCCATCGTCCTCCTTCACGGCTGGATGAGTGATTCCAGCATGTGGGGGCGGCTCGACACCAACCCCGCGGCCAAAGAGTACCAGCTGATCGCGGTGGATTTGCGCGGGCACGGGAAGAGCGACAAGCCGCACGAGCCGGAAAAGTACGGCCCCGAGATGGCCGAGGACGTGGTCCGGCTGCTCGATCACCTCAAACTGCCGAAGGCCCACCTGATCGGCTACTCGATGGGCGCGATCGTCGCCGGGAAGGTGGCGGCGACGCACCCCGACCGCGTGTTGAGCGTCGTCTACGGCGGGCAGGCCCCCATCCTCACGAAGAAGATCAGGGCGGACGCCCGCGAGATCGAGGTGTTCGCGAAGGCGGTCGAGGAGGGCAAGGGGCTGGGGTCGTACCTCCTCGAGGTGATGCCGGCCCGCAAGCCGAAGTTGACCGAGGAGCAAGCGAATGCGTTGGCCAAGATGCTGTACGGCAACAAGGACGTGAAAGCGTTCGCGGCGGCCGGCCGCGGCATCAAGAACCTGGATGTGACCGGGGACCAATTGAAGAAATGCAAGGCTCCGATCCTGTTCATCCACGGGTCAAAAGAAGCCGACTCCACGAAGGAACGGGCTGCGGCCATTATCAAGCTGCTCGGCCGGGGCGAGATCAAGGTGATCGAGGGTGCCGATCACATGACGACCCTCACCAACCCGGAATTCGCCGAAGCCATAGACAAATTCCTGCGAGCGAACAAATTACGCGTGGTTTCTCCCACATCGCATCAGGGGTCGCTGGCGTCGCGAAGGTTAGCGTCGTGCTGAATCAAGTCGCCGTTATGAACTGCGTATCCGGTCGATGGGAGCGCTACTTGGCCGAGTTGATGACCTCGAGGACCTTCATGATGTAATCGTAGCCCGGGCGGTCGACGGTGTTCTGGCCGAGGTACTTGAACTGGAGCACGCC
>Ga0315292_10001677_pt1 | contig 12024 bp, 9 predicted proteins | sample YL17G13_0_MG_FD_204029 | JGI IMG/M metagenome (GOLD analysis project Ga0315292, IMG submission 204029) | Sediment microbial communities from Yellowstone Lake, YNP, Wyoming, USA - YL17G13_0 | ecosystem: Environmental > Aquatic > Freshwater > Lake > Sediment | place: USA: Wyoming | collected... | reverse complement strand
TTCGGCCGACCGCTCGTCGACGAGCTCCGACGCCACGACTACGACCTGAGCTCGCTGATGCTGCTGGTGAGCGGCGGCGCCGCCTTGAGCTCGACCGTCAAGAACGACCTCCTCGAGCTCGTGCCGAACATGATCGTCATGGACGGCCTCGGGGCGTCGGAGACCGGCTCGCAGGCCGCTCAGATCTCCGGAGCAGGTACGCCGGCGACGACCGGCACCTTCACACCCGGCCCCGGCATGTGCATCATCGACGACGGCCTGGCCCGAGTGATCGAGGTGGGCAGTGACGAATCGGGGTGGCTCGCCCAGCGCGGCCGCGTGCCCCTCGGCTACCTGGGCGACGAGGCCAAGACCGCGCACACCTTCCCGGTGATCGATGATCTCCGCTACTCGGTCCCGGGTGACCGGGCCCGCTACACCCCGGACGGCCGGCTCGACCTGCAGGGCCGCGACTCGATGACCATCAACTCGGGCGGCGAGAAGATCTTCGCCGAGGAGGTCGAGGCGGCCCTGAGCCACCACCCAGCGGTGTACGACGTCATCGTGGCCGGCCGCCCGAGCGAGCGCTGGGGCAACGAGGTCGTGGCCCTCGTGCACCTACGCGACGGCAGCGACGCCACCTGCGCCGATCTGTTGGCCGAATGCGAGAAGCACATCGCCCGGTTCAAGGTTCCGAAGCAGATCGTGCTCGTCGACCACATCGTGCGCAGCCCGGCCGGCAAGGCCGACTACCGCTGGGCGCGCGAGCAGGCTCTGGGCGCCTCATCGGCCTAGCGGCCCGGACCACCAACCTGGCCACCAACCGGGCCGCCAGGGTCAGAGCGGCAGGTTGCCGGTGGCTGCCTTCGTGGTGCCGAAGTCCTTGTAGGCGGAGATCGTGCGCTGGGCGATGCGCATCTGGTGCACCTCGTCGGCGCCGTCGGCGAACCGGGCCCAGCGGGCCTGCTTCATCATCTCGCCCAGGGGTGTGTCGCTCGAGTAGCCCAGGGCGCCGTGCACCTGGATCGACCGGTCGATGATGCGCCACAGCGAGTTGGCGACGAAGTGCTTCGCCATCGACACCTCGCTCTTGAAGTCGAGGCCAGAATCAATGAGGTATGCGGCGTGCAGCACCATCAGCTTGCACTGGTACAGCTCCATGGCCGAGTCGGAGATCATCCACTGGATGCCCTGCTTCTCGGCGAGCAGCGAGCCGTGCGAGTACCGGTTCAGCGAACGGTCGACCATCATGTCGAGCGCGACCTCGGCCTGGCCGATCCACCGCATGCAATGCGCCAGCCGCGCCGGTCCGAGGCGGGCCTGGCCGAGCAGATGGCCCTCGCCGCGACCGCCGAGCATCTTGTCCTTGTGCACGACGAGATCGGTGATACGGATCTCGCAGTGGTTGTGCCCGCCCGACAACGTCTCGACGTCGCGCACGATCTCCCAGCCTTCGGACGGAACGTCGACGAGGAACGCCGAGTTGGCGGCTTGCGGCAGATCGGGGTCGTCCTCGGTGCGGGCGATCAGGATGGCGAACTTGGCGCCACGGGCCCCCGAGATGAACCACTTGTGGCCGTTGATGACCCACGTATCGCCGTCCGGGTAGGCCCGCGTCTGGATGAGCGTCGGATCCGACCCGGCGACCTCGGGCTCGGTCATGGCGAAACACGACCGGGCGTAGCCGTCGCAGAGCGGCTTGAGGTAGTCCTGCTTCTGCTGGTCGGTCGCCCAGTGCAACAGCGTGTGCATGTTGCCCTCGTCGGGAGCCTGCGCATTGAGGGCGAAGGGGCCCATGCGGGTCTTGCCGGCCTCGGCCGACACGCTGGCCATGGCCACGTGGCCGAGGCCCATGCCGCCCCACTCGGTCGGCATGTGCGGCAGCCAGAGGCCCCACTCCTTGGCCTGGCCCCGCATCTCGATGATGCCGGCGATCCACTGGTCGCGGTCCCACGACTCGCTTTCGGCCTTGGCCTCGATCGGCCGGACGACGGCGTCCATGAACTCGCGGACCTTGTGCCGCAGTTCTTCGAGCTCGGGCGGAAAGCTGAAGTCGATGGTCATGGCGGGCATTGTTGCAGACCCGGCTCCCCCGGTTTTCGGCGCCGATTCCTCTCGCTCACCGAGACAAACCGATCGGGAGAAACCGAATCGGGGCTCAGCCGGGAGTGAGCCGGCCCGCGCGACCGTCGGCGTCGAGCATGGCGGCCACCTCGGCCGCTTCACGGTTGTAGCCGGCGTAGTCGAGCAGCTCTCGCAGCAGGATGGCGGCCGGGATGCCACCGTCGCCGTCGAGCCGCAGCAGCTCGCTGGTGAACACGTGGGTCTGACCGGTGCCGGCGATGGCGATCGCGCCGAGCACCTGCGACGGGCCGGGGGGCTCGTTGGCAAAGGCCCAGACCATGATGGCCACGCCCTCGGTCGTGCGACCGGCGGCGAGCGCCTGGGCCGCCCGGAACGAGCCACTCGGCGGGCCGGCATGGGCAAAGCGCGCCGACGCAGCGTCCGCCCCCGCCTGGTCGCCCTGCCAGAGGCGCGCCCAACCCAGCAGTTCGCAAGCCGTGCGCAGGATGGGCCCCGATGGCTTCTTGGCCAGCACCGTCTCGGCGGCCCGCTGCGCATCGGCGGGGCGGTGCTCGATGAGCGCCCGCTGACCGTAGCTGAGCTCGTCTCCGAGCTCCTGCTGCTTGACCTTCGACAGCGAGCTGGCGTTGATGCCGGCGAACATCACGGCCAGGATCAGACCGAAGTAGAGGCCGTTCGCGTAGGCGAGCAGCCCAGCAGCCACGGCCACGATGATCGAGACGATCTCGGCCGGCCGTCGGCCCCGGCCTCGGGTGAGCAGATCGAGCACCGAGAGGGTGACGTTGCCCCCATCGAGCGGCAGCATCGGCAGCAGGTTGAGGATCGACCACCAAACGTTGATCCAGATGACCTGAGCGAGGATCGCCTGACCGTCTGCAGAACTGATGACCCCTTGCGACTGGAGCCACAACGACGGCAGGCCGATCAGCGCGAGCACGGAAAGGGGCCCGGCGAGGCTGACGGCGATGCTCTCGGTGGGGGTGAGCCGACCCGCGCCGGAGGTCACGCCGCCCATGCCATAGAGGGTGACGTTGGGGTGCACGCCGAACAGGCGGAAGGCCACGGCGTGCCCGAGTTCGTGCAGCAGGATCGAGGCGAAGGCAATCGCGACCCACGAGACGACGAGGACGGGCTTCACCTCGTACGGGTTGATACCGAGCAACACGATGATCACGAAGAACGAGGCCTCGACCCGCACGGGGACGCCCGCGAGGTGGAAATGCGGAGCCTTGGCCATCGGGCCAGGATACGTGCCCGATCCGGCCGCCGGTAGCCGGGCTACGGTCGCCCGGGATGACTGGCACCTTCCACTCGCGGGCCCCGGAGCCGCTCGGGGACGGGCTCGTGCTGCGGTCGGCCCGAGCCGACGACATCGAGGCCATCGTCGCCCTCGTGGTCTCGGCGTTCGGCGCGTCAGACGAGCCCGGCGTGCGGGGCCACCTCTCGACGGCCCGTGCGCTGAGCGACTGGACCGTGGTGACGGCGCCGTCCGACGGACCGGGCCGATCGGGCCGATCGGGTCCCGCGGCGCCGGGGCCGGGGCCGCGGATCGTCGCCGCCTCGGGCCTGCTGGCCCACGAGATGGTGCTCGACGGAGTGGCGTTCCCGGCGGGCCAGGTCGAGTACGTCGTGACGGATCCGGCGTTCCGACGGCGAGGGCTCGTGCGGGGCCAGTTCGCCTGGCACCACCGACGGGCCGACGAACGCGGCGATCTCGCCCTGTTCATCACCGGGATCCCCTACCTGTACCGGAGGTTCGGGTACGGCTACGGCATCGACTACCCGACGATCCGGGTCCCCGGGCCGTCGATCATCGAGCCGCCGGCCGGGCCCGAGCTCACCGTTCGAACTGCCACCGACGACGACCTGCCGGCCATCCGGCGACTCGACTCGACTCGATCGTCGAGCGGACTGCGGGTGCGGCGTGACGATGCGGCCTGGCAGGTGATCACGACGATCTGCCGCGCCAACGACTTCGAGCAATCGTGGGTGCTCAGCCGCGTCGATCCCGAATCGACGATCGAGACCGTCGTCGGCTGGTTCCGCACCCAGCGCAAACCGGAGCACGACCGCTGCTACCTGGCCGCCGCTGCTATCGACGCCGGCGAGCCGGCGAGCTCGACGCTGGCGATGATCCGCCATGCCGGCACCGTGGCCGGCGACGACACGCTCGTCGTGTGGGACATCCCCGACACCGCCTATGGAGGCCACCTGGTCGAGTTGGGCGATCGGGGCGAGCTGGGCCAGCCGATGAACCTCGACCACGGCATCTACGTGCGGGTGCCCGACCCGGTTGCTCTGCTCGACCACCTCCGGCCCCTGCTTTCGAGCCGGCTGACGGGCACTCGGTACGCCGACCGTGACGGCAGGCTCGTGCTGTCGCTCTACGACTCGGGCGTCGCCCTCGATCTCGTCGGCGGTCAGGTGGCCACCGTGCGCGCCGTGCCGGGCGTCGAGGACCCGTTCGCGGTCGGCGGGGTCGGCATCGCCCCCGACTGGTTCGGGGCCCTCGTCTTCGGGCGCCTGGGCGCCATCGGCCTCGAGTCACGCGCCGATGACGTAACCCTCGGACGACGGAGAGGCCTCATGGAAGTGCTCTTCCCGAGGCGGCCCAGCGACGTGGTGGCCGATCTCTGAGACATCCCGGGGCCGCGGTGGTCACTCTGGCCGGCCCGTCTCGGAGAGGCAAGGGACGTGGGTGCCGGTCAGCTCGACTCTCGGGCAGGAAGCCCTAGGCTCGCGCCGTGATCGACATCGACCCCGAGTCGCTGCCCGAAGGTGACGAGAAGGTGCGGGCTGTGCGGTCGATGTTCGACGCCATCGCCCCCAGGTACGACCTGGTCAACCGGGTGATGACCTTTCGCATGGACGTCGGCTGGCGTCGCAAGACCGTGCGCCGACTGCGGCTCGGACCAGGATCGCTGGTCCTCGACCTGGCCTGCGGCACCGGCGACCTCTGCCGGGAGCTCAAGGCCTACGACCTCGTGGCAATCGGCGCCGATCTGTCGTTCGGGATGCTCGCCGCCGGTACCACCGGCGCCCCGCTCGTGCAGTCCGACATCCTCCGGCTGCCCATGCCCGATGCCTCGGTCGACGGCGCCACCTGCGGGTTCGCCCTCCGCAACCTGGTCGAGCTCGAGCCGTTCTTCGCCGAGCTGGCCCGGGTGGTCCGCCCGGGCGGGCGCATCGCCCTGCTCGAGGTGGCCGAACCACCGAACCCGGTGCTGCGCTGGGTCCACGGCGTGTACTTCGGCAAGATCGTGCCGCTCATCGGCGGGCTGCTGTCGGACCCGACCGCCTACCGCTACCTGCCGAAGTCGGTCGCCTACCTGCCCGACCCGACCGAGCTCCTGACCATGGTGCAGTCGGCCGGGTTCACCGACGCGACCCGCACGTTGTTCTCGGGCGGCGTCTCGCAGCTGTTGCTCGCCTCCCGTGATGATCCGGCCTGGTGAGAGCCGGCCCATGAGGCGCACGGGATGAGCGGACGCCTGGTGGCGCGGACACGCCGACTCGACCTCGACCTCGACCTGCTCGACGTCGTCGGCGGGTCTGGCCCGTTGTGGCAGCACGGCCGGTCGGGCTTCGCGGGACGGGGCGCGGCCACGACGATCGTCGTGCCGGCCGGAGACCCCGCCGCCGCCTCCCAGGCCGTGCACGATGCCCTCGATGCCATCGAGGTCGACGACGACCTCGGGCTCCCCGGCTGCGGTCCGGTGGCCCTCGGCGCCCTGCCGTTCGATCCATCGGCGCCGGGCCGCCTCGTCGTACCCGAGATCCTGATCGGTCTGGGCGACGACGGCACCCGGTGGGTCACCACGGTCAGCCCGGTCGACGCCGATCTTGGACCACCGACCATCGAAGCGTTGCTCTCAAGATCCACGCTGGCTGACGAACGGGACAGCTCCGTCATAGGCGGGCCCACCCGCTTCACCGTCACCACCCCCCGTCCGACGGCCGACTGGCGCGCGGCGGTGCGAGCCGTTCGCGACGAGCTCCGCCACGGCGACACCCGCAAGGTCGTGCTCGCCCGGGAGCTCGTGATCGACACCGACCGCCCGTTGCGTCGACGCGACGTCCTCGAACAGCTCCGCCGGTCGTATCCGACCTGCATGGTGTTCGCCGACGACGGATTCGTCGGCGCGAGCCCCGAGCTGCTCGTCGCCCGCACCGGCGACCTGGTGCGCTCGCACCCGATGGCCGGCACGGCGCCACGCAGCTCCGACCTCTCGACCGACGCCCGACTAGCTGCCGACCTGCTGGCCTCGGCCAAGGACCAGGTCGAGCACCGCCACACCATCGACATGGTGCACGACACGCTCCTGCCGTGGTGCTCGTACCTCGATGAGGAGGCCGAACCGTCGATCGTGGCCATGGCCAACGTGCAGCACCTCGCCACGCTCGTCGAAGGTCGGCTCTCGACCCCGCCGGCGTCGGTGATCGAGCTGATGCGAGCCCTGCACCCGACGCCCGCCGTCAACGGCACCCCTCGGGCCGAGGCGCTCGAGCTGATCCGCCGCTACGAGGGCCTCGACCGGGGTCGCTACGCCGGCCCAGTCGGCTGGGTGGACCGCCACGGCAACGGCGCCTGGGCCGTCGGCATCCGCAGCGCCGAGATCGACGGCGCCCGCGCCCGCCTGTTTGCCGGGGTCGGGGTCGTCGCCGACTCCGACCCGGAAGCCGAGCTGGCCGAGACCCGTGCCAAGTTCCAAGCCCTGCTCGGCGCCATCATCCGCCCCTGAGCCCACACCTGGCCGCCGTCACGCCCGCGTTCACCCTCAGGCCCGATCCCGCGCTCGCGGTTCCTGTCCCTTCACCGACGCCGGAAGCGTCGTGTGATGTCGCGGAAGGGACAGGTTCGTCGTGGTGCCGTTGGTTCGAGGGCTCAGCTGCCCAGCGCCACGGCCACGGCGGCGTGAAGCTCGTCGTGCACGGCGACGTTGGTCTCCCGATCGGTGCGCACCAGTACCAGTTGCACACCACCGAGCGCCGCCGACGCCGCGACCGCTCCGGCCAGGTCGACCTGGCGATCGACGACCTGGGCGGCGACCCCGTGAGCGGCGGCCAATCCCACCAGGTCGACCCCGTGCGGCGTGCCGTACAGCAGCTCGAACGGCTCGGCGGGCAGGGCGGCGGCTTGGGGCAGGAACGAGAAGATGCCACCGCCGTCGTTGTCGACCACGACGATGGTGAGATCGATGCCCCGTCGGGCGGCACCGAGCAGACCGTTCGCGTCGTGCAGGAAGGCGACGTCGCCGATGAGCAGCGCCGTCGGCCCCCGACGATCGGGACCGGCCGGCGACCGCTTGGCCGCCAGGGCAACGCCGACCGCGGTCGAGACCACGCCGTCGATGCCGTTGGCTCCACGGTTCGCCAGCACGCGCAACCCCACACGCGGCGCCGAGTACCACTCGACGTCGCGGATCGGCATCGACGACGAGACGACCAGTGTCGCTCCGTCGGGCAGCGCCCGCACCACATCACGGGCGATGGCCGGCTCGGTCGGCTCCGCATGGCAGGCCAGCGTCGTGGCGATGGCCTCGGCGACCACGGCGTCGGCGTGGGCCCAGGCCCCGACCCAACTCGAGGCGACGGCGCCATTGATCGCGGGGGGCCCTGGGATCGCGGGGGGCCCTGGGATCGCGGGGGGCTCGGCGTCGTCGGACCCGGCGAGGCGATCGGCCAGCTCGGCGCAGACCCGACCGGGCGCGGCGGCGATGAGCCCGTCGAGCGATCGGTCTGGGTCATAGCGGGTGCCGTCGATGTCGACGCCGACCTGCCAGGCGTCGAGCCCGCTCAACCACTGGGCGAGCACCTTCGATGTCGGAAGTGAGCCCAGCCTAAGCACGACGTCGGGTCGGAGCGCCTCGGCCAGCGCCGGCACCCGCAGGATCTCGTCGGCGTGGCTGATGATGAAGCTCTCCGGCACCCGGCTTCCGCTGCGGGGGTCGGCGAGCACCGGCCACCCGATGGCGCGAGCCAGAGCCTGTACCCCACCGGCGTCGTCGATCCGGCCGCCGGCCAGGATCACCCCCCGACGACCCGCCATGGCCGAGGCGAGCGCATCGAGGTGGTCGGTGGTCGTCTCCGAGGAGGCAACCACCGGCAGGTGCCACGGGCGGCCCGCGGGGCGGCCGGCGGGCAACAGGCCGGCGTCGCCCACCAACGGCTCTCGAAACGCCAGGTTCAGGTGCACGGGCCCGGGGGGGCTCGCCGTCGAGCGCACGACAGCCTGGGCGGCCAGCGACCGCCACGAGGCCGACGAGGTGGGATCAGGCACGCCGGCGTCGCTGAACAACCGCACCGCGCGACCGAAGAGCTGTTGCTGATCGACGGTCTGCGGGGCACCGACGCCGTGGAGCTCAGGCGGCCGGTCGGCTGTGCACACCAGCATGGGCACACCGGCCTCGTGCGCCTCGACGACGGCCGGGTGGAGCTCGACGGCGGCCGTGCCACTCGTCGTGAGCGCCACCGCCGGACGTCCGGTGGCCATACCGATTCCGAGTGCCACGAACCCGGCCGAGCGCTCGTCAGGGTGCACATGTAACCGCATGCGGCCGTCGGCCACGAGGGCGAGCACCATCGGCGTCGAGCGCGATCCGGGAGCCACCACCGCATCGGTCACCCCGGCGCGCACCCACTCGTCGATGAGCGTTGCGCAGAATGTGGCGGCAGTCGTCTCGGACACGGGCGACAGCCTACGTTTGGCGTCGCCATGGTCCCGACCCTGCCTCCGATGCCCGAGCGTTCCGACTCGACGCCGACCGGTCGAGCCGAGCGCGTCCCGGTGCTCGGTGCCCGGCACCTGCCGGCGACCTCACCGACCCGACATCGCGACTCGGCGGCTGGTCGACCAGAAGGTTCGTCAGCGACCAGCGGTTCCGGCGCGAGCCGGGCAGATGGCCGCCTGGTCCTCGTCCACGGGTTCACCCAGACGTCGGCCTGCTGGGGTCCGATCGACGTCCGGCTGGCCGACGATCACGAACTCGTTCTGATCGACGCTCCAGGCCACGGCGCCTCGTCGGACGTCACCCTCGACCTGCCCGAGGGTGGCCGCGCCATCGCCGCCGCCGGCGGTCGCGGCACCTACGTCGGCTACTCGATGGGGGCCCGCTTCGTGTTGCACGCGGCGCTGGCCGAGCCCGGCCGGGTCGATCGGCTCGTCCTGGTGAGCGGCACCGCCGGCATCGACGACGCCGCCGAACGGGCGGCTCGTCGACGGTCCGATGAGCAACTGGCCGATCACATCCTCGATGTGGGGGTGCCGGCCTTTCTGGACGAGTGGCTCGCACTACCCCTGTTCGCCGGCCTCACCGACGATCGCCGGCACCGTCAGGCCCGACTCGCCAACACCGCCGCCGGCCTCGCGTCGAGCCTGCGCCGGGCCGGAACCGGCACCCAGTTGCCACTCTGGGATCGACTGGCCGAGCTCGAGATGCCCGTGCTCGTGGTCGCCGGCGCCGACGACGCCAAGTTCACGGCGCTGGCCGAGCAACTGGCCGCCGACATCGGCCCCAACGCCGAGCCGGCGATCGTGGCGGGCGCCGGCCACACCGCGCACCTCGAGCAGCCGGATCGGTTCCTGGCCATCCTGCGCGACTGGCTCGCCCGCACCGCGTCCTGACCGGCACCGGGCCAGCCACCCACCTCGTTCTTGCGACGGTAGAGAGCGGATTCCACCACAGAAACGTCGCAAGAACGGTCGGAGGTCAGGCCGAGACAAACAGGCCCGCGGCGAGCAGCACCCCGTAGACGAGCTGCACCTGACCGGTGCGACCGAGCACCGGGATGAGCGCCCGCCCCGTCGCCCCCTGCAGCACGATGATCACGGGCCGCTGCGCCACGAAGATGGTGGCGAAGGCCATCACCGCCAGCGGCCGGCGGCCGAGCCCGGCGATGAACGGGAGCGCCAGGTAGGGCACGACCATCAACACGACGTAGAGCACCCGGGTGCGTGGATCACCGAGGCGCACGGCCAGGGTGCGCTTGCCCGCGACGGTGTCGGTGGGGATGTCCCGCAGATTGTTGATGACGAGCAACGCGGTGGCCAGCGCGCCGACCGGCACCGCGCAGGCCACGGCCAGCCAGGGGATGCGCTCGATCTGCACGAACGTCGACCCGACGGTGGCCACCAGGCCGAAGAACACGAATACGAACAGCTCGCCGAATCCGTAGTAGCCGTAGGGCTTCGGTCCGCCGGTGTAGAGCCATCCGGCGGCGAAGCACACGAGACCGACCGGGACGAGCCACCACGTGGTCGCCGCTGCCAGCGCCAGGCCGGCCAGGGCGGCCACGCCGAACGACGCCAGTGCCGCCCTCTTGACCGCGCCCGGCGACTTCAGCCCTGAGCCGACGAGTCGGATCGGCCCGACCCGCGTCTTGTTGTCGGTGCCCTTCAACCCGTCGCTGTAGTCGTTGGCGAAGTTCGTTCCGATCTGGATGCACAGGGCCACGACCATCGCCGCCAGCGCCCGCCAGACGACGATGCCCTTCAGTCCCGACGTCACGTCGTCGGCACGAACGATGCCGGCACTTGGCGAGACCATGATCCAGACGGCGGTGTGAGCCATCCCGGCCGCGGCCGCGGTGCCGACGACCACCGGCACGACGGCGGCCGGCAACGTGCGGGGGCGGGCGCCGGCCAGCCAGAGCATCCAACCGGAGGGCACCTCTCGCGAGGGCGGTGCACCCGGCTCGTCGGATTCGTCAGATGATCCGCCGCGCGATCCGTCAGCCGATCCGCCGCGCGATCCATCAGCCGATCCGTCGGGTGATCCGTCAGGCGATCCGCCGGGGGGCGGCTGGCTCACGGGCGCTTCGGGAACTGGTCGAAGTCGGGCTGGCGCTTCTCGACGTAGGCATTGCGGCCCTCCTGCGCTTCTTCCGACATGTAGAAGAGCAACGTCGCATCGCCGGCCAACTGCTGGATGCCGGCCAGGCCGTCGTCGGCGGCGTTCATCGACGCCTTGATCATGCGCAGCGCCAACGGTGACATCGTCAGCATCTCACGGCACCACTCGACCGTGGTCTCTTCGAGTTCGGCCAGCGGCACGACGGTGTTGACGAGGCCCATGTCGAGCGCCTGCTGGGCGTCGTACTGGCGGCACAGGAACCAGATCTCGCGGGCCTTCTTCTGACCGATGTTGGCAGCCAGCAGGCCCGAGCCGTAGCCGCCGTCGAACGAGCCGACCTTCGGGCCGGTCTGGCCGAACCGGGCGTTGTCGGCGGCGATGCTGAGATCGCACACCACGTGGAGCACATGGCCGCCGCCGACCGCGTAGCCGGCGATCATGGCCACGACCGGCTTGGGCGTGCGGCGGATCTGGACCTGCAGGTCGAGCACGTTGAGCCGCCCGATGCCCTTCTGGGCGACCTCGTCGTCACCGATATAGCCGTCGGCACCACGGATGCGCTGGTCGCCACCCGAGCAGAAGGCCAGATCGCCGTCGCCGGTCAGGATGATCACCCCGACCTTGTCGTCGTCGCGAGCCACATTGAACGCCTGGGCCAGCTCGAAGAGGGTCTGGGGCCGGAAGGCGTTGCGCACCTCGGGCCGGCAGATGGTGATCTTGGCGATGCCCTCAGCCGTGTCGTAGCGGATGTCGGTGTAGTCGCCGGATGTCTGCCAGTCGGCGGCGGAGCGGATCGTCGTCTCGGTCACGGCGAAAGTGTTGCGCGGCACCCCGGCCCGGCACGAATCAGGTCGAGCAAGAGTCGGGTTTCGCCGCCCCACATCGGTACGGTGGCCGCGGTGCGAGAGCTGGTGGCGGTGGCGGTGTCGGGTGGACCGGAGTTCGTCGAGGTGCTGCAGCGGATCTGGGACCGCGGCGATGCCCTCCTGCCGCTCGACCCTCGGCTGCCCCCGGCCGCCGTCGAGCGCCTGCTCGACGCCATGCAACCGTCGGCCCTGATCGACGCCGCCGGCGACGAGTCGAAGCGCGCCGGCGGCCGGCCGGTCGA
>Ga0315292_10001676_pt1 | contig 12035 bp, 10 predicted proteins | sample YL17G13_0_MG_FD_204029 | JGI IMG/M metagenome (GOLD analysis project Ga0315292, IMG submission 204029) | Sediment microbial communities from Yellowstone Lake, YNP, Wyoming, USA - YL17G13_0 | ecosystem: Environmental > Aquatic > Freshwater > Lake > Sediment | place: USA: Wyoming | collected... | reverse complement strand
CAAGACTGCTAAATTCATAAATACGCGAGGTAGGGAAGAAATTGTTTTTACAAAAAATACAACTGAATCAATAAATATTGTTGCCAATGGTTTGGGCTTAAAAAAGGGTGATGAAGTTTTTATCTCAGAAATGGAACATCATTCTAACATTGTGCCATGGCTGATGCTCAAGGAAAAATTTGGAATCAATCTAAGATATATTGAGGTTGATAGTAATGGTGAATTAAATCTTGACAAACTTGAAAAAGAAGTTTCTGATAAAACAAAACTTATAAGTTGTGTTCACATAAGCAATTTTCTTGGGACAATAAACAACTTAGAAGCTATTGGTAGAATTGCGAAAAAGCGTGGTATAAAATTCATGGTTGATGGCGCTCAAAGTGTTCCTCACATGCCAATTGATGTCAGGAAAATGAACTGTGATTTTCTTGCATTTTCATCACATAAAATGTGTGGCCCAACTGGAATTGGGGTGTTATACGGCAAAAAAGAATTATTACAAAACCTTAATCCGTTAACTGGTGGGGGCGATATGATCCTTGAAGTCAATTATAATTCATTCAAGCCAAATGTTCTGCCATGGAAATTCGAGGCAGGAACTGCAAATGTTGCGGATGGCTATGCATTTGGAGTTGCGCTTGATTTCTTAAATGAAATTGGCATGAATAATATACATAAACATGAACAAGAACTAACCAATTATGCTCTCGAGAAGATGAAAGAAGTTAGTAAAATAACAATATATGGACCTGAAAACGTAAATGAACGTGGTGGAATAATTTCGTTTAACATTTCTGACATAAACGCCCATGATGTTGCAGCAATACTTGATGAACGTGCAAATGTTATGATAAGAAGCGGACATCATTGTGTTATGCCTCTTCACAAAAAAATGGGGTTAAGTGGATCAGCACGAGCATCATTTTACTTATACAATACCACAAGCGAAATAGATACATTTGTAAATCTTCTCAAAGAAATATCAAAAACTTTAGGTTAAAATGGATAAAATAATTAAATACAATCCAGAACAGCTATGTTATTGGTTAGAAGCATCAGGTCTTTTTGAAAATCTCAAATGTTCTAAAAATTTGGGTGTTGCGAGATTTAATTACAAAGATTCAGAAGTTCTTGTTTCAGCTTCGGGACGGATAAGCATACGGGGGGGGAAACAAACTGGAAATTTAACTGAATTAATCTCAAAATGTGTTTGGCCTGCAAAATACTGCATATGCAACTTTACTGCATTAGATTGTGCCAGAGGTTTATGTGGATACTGTAGGGACCATGTGTGCAATGCAATAGGTGGTGAAAATTCCGAAAATAAAGAAAGTGACCTTGGCAGAGATATACTCAAAAAATCTGGTGAACTAAAATCAACATTTAACAAGATAGAAATGTTGGTCGAACAATTTAAGAGACTCGCTGATGCAATGTGTGATGAATTGCATATAGAAGGCGCAGAAAGTAAAAAGGGTGATGAACAGTTCGATGAAATCAATAAAGAAATATTGATGTATATGACATCTGTAAAAAGAAAAGAGGATGCAGCATTAGGTATTTATGTAGCGGGAATTGTTGCGAACATAAAGGATTCAATTGATAAAATTTTGAATCTAAATAAAATTGGTGTTGATAAAACTGATATTGGTGCATTGATTGAAGCTAGAAATATTGTTATGAGTGGATTCAATTCATTGGTGACAGTTAATGTTGTTGGCGCATTTAATGCGATAAACAGCTATAATGGATTTTTCAGTCAAAACAAAAATGTTAAAAAGGAAATATTGGGGATAGGTAAGAATGGCCTTGAGATTGCTAAGTTAGTTAATCGACCAATACCAAAGTGATATCATGAGTATAAAATACTATTTGGACGAAAATTTGACTTCACGTATAAACGAGATTGTCGATGTTCTTGATATGGGCCATGTTGATACATTAAGAGTTGTAGCAATGCGCTCCAAAGGTTCTGGTGCAAGAAGGACGCTTGCTAGATGCTATGCACTCTCAAAAATATGGCAACTTGCACTTGATACTAAAGCACATTATATTATTGAAGTTATATCTGAAAAGTTTGATGGTTTAAGCAAAGATGAACAGGATAAAGTTTTGATACATGAACTTGCACACATACCATTTAGCTTTGGCGGCGGATTCAAACACCATGGTAACTGGGTGACTCATGATAGAGTTGAAATGCTTTATAGAGCATACAAAAATAAAAAATCAATCAGAAGTGAACCATTTCTTTAATTCTATGTCTACTTCAAAGAATCCAAGTCTCATACCTGAATCAATGTATCCCCAAGAAATATTTATAGCCTCAAATGCAGCAATTAAATCTCCTTTCTTAAGGAAATGATATGAATCCTCGAAGTAAGCTTTTGATATATGTAACAAATCTATTCCACGTTTATCTAAAACTTTTATTCTTTTCAGAACTGCATCCATTTTTTCCTGGAAGCGTTCTGTTTCTTTCTTAAGTTTTTCTTCTATTGCCATATTCTATCCAGCCACCACCAAGAACAACATCATCTTTTATAAAAACAGCTATCTGTCCTGGAGAAACAGCCCAGATTGGTTTCTTAGGAATAACTTGTGCATCTTTTCCTTTAGGAATAACCGTTACTTTCTGCGGAATCATTTTATTTCGTATTATAACCTCAACATTCATTTTCTTAGGCTTGTCTATTAACCAATTTACATCAGTTACATAGAATTTTTTCCGGTAAAGATCTTTTTCCTCGCCAACAATTATTTCATTCTTTTTTTGGTTTATATCTAGGACATAAAGTTTTTTGGAAGTATTAAGCCCAAGATTTCGGCGCTGGCCAATTGAAAAGTTTACTATGCCCTTATGCTTCCCTAAAATATCTCCTTTGACATTAACAATATTGCCTGGTTTTGATTTCTTGTTAGTCCACCACTCTATGAACTTTCCTTTTTCATAATTTAGAAAACAAAGATCCTGGTTTGATTTTCTTGCGTGAACCTTCAAACCATTATTCTTAGCAATTTCACGCACTTCTTCTTTTGTATAATCCCCTATTGGGAAAATTAATTTCTTGAATACTTTCCTTGGAAGCATTGACAAAACATAGGATTGGTCTTTGGAAACATCGACGGGTCGCTTAAGCAGAATCTTATTATGTTTTCTTTTCAAGCGCGCATAATGTCCTGTTGCAAAATATTTTGCTCCGTGCTTTTCTGCAAATTTTAGAAGGGCTCCGAATTTTATCTTCTGATTACAAGGAACACATGGATTTGGATTTCTTCCTTTTTTACTTTCTCTGATAAAATAATCTATTGCTTGTTTTTTGAAAGGTTCGATTAGATTCACTACATAGTGTTTGATTCCAAGTTGTTTAGCAACTAATCTTGCTTCTTGAATATCTTTAGGCAAACAACATCTTGACCAAGGAACTATTTGCATTGTTACTCCAAAGACGTCTGCGTCTGCTTTTTTTAACAATAAAGCGCAAACTGAAGAATCAACACCACCACTCATGGCTACTGCTACTTTAACTCCTTTTAAATTTGCATTTAGCGCCTTCATAAAACTAATAATTATTTGCTCCTTTTTTAAAGATATTCAAATAAAGTTTTTAAGACTCTTATTTTTGGGTTTTTCTTCTTTTGGCTCAAGCTGATTGTTTATTCGTTCAAGAGAGAAATCATGTTTATTGGACATTATGTCAATAATTTTGTCTTTATTTATTTCACCCCAAGATAATTTGTAATGTTCTGTAACATTTGGTTTAAGAAACAGCTGTAATATTGATTCTGCTGGAATTTCATAATCCCACTTTACTTGTTCAAGTGTTTTTTTAAGCGTCTTTGTTTCCTTAACAAGAGCAATAGCTTTCTTTGGGCCTATTCCTTTGATACCAGGATTATAATCTGTGCCAACAAGAAGCCCGATTGTAATCAATTGTTCTTGCGTTAAATCTAATGAATTAAGATTTTCTTTTAGATCAATCATCTCTGGTTTAATTGTAACGTAAACTTGTTGTTTTGGCAATTTTCTTTTTCCTGTAACATTTAAGTTTCGTATTAACAATGGTGAACCAAATAGTATTGTATCAAAGTCTTGCGAAACTGCTGCGTAAACATCTTTATTTTTACAAAGGAACGCACATTGTGCTTCGCCCTCACTTGGCGCTTGAATCCATGGTATACCCATTGATTCAAGTAATTGTTTTGATTCTTCGATTATTTCTGATGTTAATCTTGCAGTCTGGGATGCAAACGAAGATGCTCTTTCGACTTCTCCTGCGTCAACAGCTTCTTTATATTTTACTTCTGCTATCCTACGTCGTTCAATTCTTTGTGCGATTACACGTTCTTTAAATGGTTTTTCTAAACCATCAAACACATAGACTGGTTTTATGCCCGCGCGTAAAAGATTGAGGTTTCTATAGAATAAACCGCTCAAATGTGAAGTAATGTTTCCTCTAGAATCCTTTAGTGGTTGACCATCTGGCAGTCTTATTGTGCTCAGAAACTGCATTATTGCATTATGCGCATCAACTGCTACTTTTTTGCCAGCTAAACCAGACATTTCTATTTCAGAGATTACAAGTATATCCCTTAAATTAGTGCCCATACAGCTTGTAAAAGCGCTCAGTAATATATATATTTACATCGCTTTTGTGGTTAATTATGGTCTTAGAGAATATAATAAGCGCCGAAAGCGTAAGAAAAAATCCGAAAAACATGCTGGTGCTTGGCATACTTTATGCTATAATCGCCATAGTTTTGGCTTATTTTATATTCCCATCTGATCCAAGCTTATCAATAATATTTTTGACAACAATAGCAGCACTACCTTTACTCATTCATGTATTAGAGGATGAAGCTGCTGAAGAAATGACCTACATCGAAAAAATAAAGGATTTACCTCTCATCGGAAAGCATTTGGACGTATTTCTTGATTTTGCTTATCTTTTCTTCGGATTTTTAATTTGTTTCCTTATAGTGTATATATTGGCTCCTTCGAGTATTAACAATCTTTTCTTCTCAAAACAAATTGAAACAATACAGTCTATACTGGGCCCAACAGGATTCTTTGGCGCAGATATCAATACTGCAGCAACATTCAGTGCGGAGGAAGGCTTAAAGATAATAATGTTAAACAATTTCAAAGTGCTCCTTTTCTCACTTTTATTCTCATTCCTCTATGGAGCAGGCGCAATATTCATACTTTCATGGAACGCAAGCGTATTAGCAGTAGCCATGGGCAATTTCATTAAGACGAAGATAGCTGATCTCGGAGCTTTGACTGGGCTAGATTTGTTTAGTGCATATTTCCAAGCAGGATCACTGAGTCTATTGAAATATATGATTCATGGTATCCCAGAATTAAGTGCATATTTCCTTGGGGCTGTCGCAGGCGGAATAATATCAGCAGCTGTTGTGCGTAGCGACTATAGGGATTCTAAGTTCTATGACATCTTACTTGATTCTGTAGACCTGATTGCACTCGCATCGCTACTTTTAATAATAGGTGCTTTGATAGAAGTAAGCATAACTCCAATGCTAATGATAAGGTAAAATTATGACTGATGAAACTAAAAAAGAAGACACTGAGCTTGAATTGGATATAAAATTTGACGGTGTAATCAATTTTGTAAAGAAAAATAGAACTGCTGTAATCTACTGTTTGCTATTGATATTGCTCTTGATGACGTTTTATTCGAGAACACAGAATATCCCAGCTTTGGAAGGTAAGTATCTAATAAGTCCTGATGACCCTTATATATTTTTAAGATATGCAGATGACATTGCGAATAATAAACTTCCTTCAAATGATACATTAAGATATTATCCTGGCGGTGTAGATATAACAAATGAGAATCTTGGTTCTGCTTATGTTGCTGGTTATGCGCTAAAATTTGTGAGAATATTTAATCCAAGTGCAACAATGTATGATGTTGCTGGTTATTTTGCACCAGTACTTCTGGTAATTGGAATTGCCGCATTCTTCTTTTTGACAAGAGAGATACTTGAAGATGATCTTGCTGCATTGCTCGCAAGCGGATTTCTTGCATTTTCATTAGCAATATTATTCAGAACAGCCGCGGGTTTCTTAGAAAAGGAACCATTATTTTTACCATTAATGATACTTGGGTTTTTGTTTTTCCTTAGAGCTTATAAAAATAAGAACAAAGATAAATGGTTATACATAAACGGTATTCTCGGCGGATTATTCACAGGTTTTGCAGCATATTCTTCAGGTCTTTTCTTTTTTATTGAAATATATCTTTCAGTCTTCATAATAATTGAAGTTCTATTACAAAAGATTAACAAACAGAAACTCATTACATTTGCTCTTTGGTTTATAACTACGTCTGCTGTCATCTTATTGACTTTTACAAAATATGGGACACCAATAACATATTTTACGGAAATGTACGCATTAATACCAATAGTCGCATTATTATTCGGAATAATATCGGTTTACATTAAGAAACCAAAACAGTTTGATTGGTTACCATATGGATTATTCCATATACTTGTTGGAGTTGGTTTAGTTCTTTTAATTGGCGGAATAATTTCTGTAGTCAAACCAGGATTCTTGATTGATAATCTTGGATTTGTTGTTGAAAGAATAAGTGTGCCAATTGGTACAAACAGATTTGCTCAAAGTGTAAGCGAGAATCAGCCACCTGTTTTTATTGAAAGCGGGAACAGTTGGTGGTCAACATTTGGGGTTGCGTTCATGAGTCCCGGGGGGGGCTTTGTCTCAGTAGGATTAATCTTTATACTTTTCTTCCTAGGGGGAATAGTAATGTTCTATAAAGAATTCAAGAATTTCGATTATGTAAAATATCTTACAGTCATATTTACAATATTCATGTGCGCACTGATTTTTGAGAACTTTTCAAGCGACCAAAGGTATCAGTGGGTTAATTCACTATTCTCGAATCAATTCATCTACTTCACTCTATTCGGCATAGCTATAGTCGCATTTATGTTCTTAGTACATAGAAAACATGAGCATCTTGAAAAAATAAATTCTTCATACCTTTTGATCTTAACATGGTTCATGATTGCAACCATTGCAGCAAATGGTGCAGTTAGACTATTCTTTATGCTTGCGTTCCCAGCAATGATAATGGCATCTTATTTCCTTAAGTGGGGCACAGAAAAAATTTCAAAAATAAATGTTAATTACAAGTTTGTTCCATATTTGGTGGGTGCTGTGCTGATAGTACTTATGTTTGCAGTAGCATCAATCTCGAATGCTAACATGTACCCAGGACTTGAGACATATTATGATGCATTAAATTGGGTGAAGGATAACACGCCAGCAAATTCAGTGCTTACCCATTGGTGGGATTATGGTTATATTGTACAAACAGTTGCTCAAAGAGCTACGGTTGTTGATCCAGGAAACTTTTTTGTAGAACGCGATTATGATACTGGTGGATATCTATTTAATGCACATAACAATAGCGAAGCTTTGGCTTATCTGAATAAATATGGAAAACCAAATTATTGGTTTGTAATATCAGAAGATGTTCCTAAATTTTATCAGATATCAAGACTCGGAAGTTTAAGTAATTTAACTGGCGCACTTTCTGATGGCCAGACACTTGGAAGAGAATCTTACTTTTCAACATATGCATTAGCAAGCCAGACTAATATCAAACCAAACAATCTTGGTATTTATCCAGAATACCCAATGATCATAGTGATGGATCCATTAAGTGGTACAAGCCAAGTAATGCAAGATTTCAGATCTAACAATGTGCTTTATTCTGGTGATAAAACATTCATATTAAGATACATAATCCCTGTTACACAAAATACAACTGGGCCAATACTTGTCCAATTATTTAATTCAGTAACACAAAAATCAGAAGTCTTCAAAGCACAATGTATCTGTGTAAAAAAGGTTGGATGCTATGATATAAATAACACTGATAATGTTCCAATAGCGCCGGTTTGCCTGCTTCCATTTGATGGCGGTGTTTTGAACATACCATACAAGACTCAAGATGTTTTGTTTACTCAGTTATATGTTTTAGGAAAAACGATACCTGGTTATGTACCTGTGTATACAACCGGTCAACAGCTTGATTTGTATACTATGAATGGCAGGGGAACAAATATCCAAATATACAAGTTTAATTATTCAGAAATAGAAAATAATGCGGGTTGGTAAAATGTTTGTCAATTTGATGTTGATGTGTGCACTATTCTCATTTACAATTACATATTTATTGGTACCAAAACTGAAAACATTTCTTGAAGATGCCGGTCTTGTTGGAATTGATATCCATAAAAAAGCAAAACCTAAAATTGCTGAGATGGGTGGGCCGGTAGTTTTGATTGGTATAATGGCTGGCATATTTCTTTTCATATGGATAAACACCTTTTTTTATGGTAACAATGCAAACATTGTCACTCTATTTGCAGCTGTTACGACTTTCTTAATAGCGGGATTAATAGGAATCTTTGATGATCTTGGAAGTTTAATCAAGAAACAGGGAAAGAGAGATGGTCTTGAAACATTCAAACGAATGGGGCTTAAGCAATGGGAAAAACCTTTACTTACGGTTGGAGCAGCAATACCGCTGATGGCAGTTATGGCTGGAGTTTCAACAATAGCTATACCTATACTTGGAGACGTTAATCTTGGTATGCTCTATCCATTATTATTAGTGCCAATCGCAGTTGTTGGCGCGTCAAATGCATTGAATATGCTTGCTGGCCATAACGGACTTGAAGCAGGCACTGCATCTGTACTCATGTTTTTCCTTGGATTATTTAGTTACATGAACGGTAGAACTGAAGCCGCTTTGCTTGCATTCGTAACATTGGCTGCGTTGCTTGCATTTTTAAGATTCAATTGGTGTCCCGCAAAAATATTTCCTGGAGATAGTATGACATATGCAATAGGTGCAATGGTGGCAACAATCGCAGTAATTGGTAATATAGAGAAATTTGCTTTACTGATGTTCGCTCCTTGGTTCTTAGAGTTTTTACTTAAGTTAAGAAGCAGGCTGAAAGCGCAAAACTTTGGGATATTACAACCAGATGGAACTTTAAAAGCGCCTTATGAAAAAGTATATTCAATAACACACATTGTCATGAAACTTGGAAGATTCAAGGAATGGCAAGTTAGTACAATAATAATTGGGTTAATTGGGTTATGGAGTACTATTGTATTTGTAATCTACGTGATCTAAATGAGAAAATTCAGATTAATCGCACAATTAGCAATAGGTCTTATTGTAATCGCCGTAGTATTATATTTTCTAAATATTGAAAATGTTGTTAAAACATTAACTTCGATTGACATTAGATTTTTCGTCTTGGCAATGTGTGCATATGTTGTGATGAATGTGATTATGGCGTTCAGATTAAAAATAGTATTTAAGAATATTGGAAGAAAAATTTCTCTTAAGGAGCTGTTACTTGCAGAATTTGGTGGCATGCTCGCTTCTGATGTCACACCAGGACGAAGCGGTTATCTTATACTACCATTTCTGATAAAAGATAAGGTCCCGCTAGAAAGCGGGTTCTCAGCTGTATTTGGTGTCCAAATAATAGATTTTGCTGTTAAAATAATTGGTTCTGTTCTTGCTGTAATATTCCTTTCGAGTATAATTAAAATTGACGCCGCACTATTATGGCTTGTTGCATTGGGTATAGCAATTGCTGTCATATTTGCATCTTTAATGGCGTTCATGCTATGGTCCAAAAGGGCAGAAGGAATTATTTGTCATCTTATTAAGATACCAATTATTGGTAAATTATTTTCTACATTAGTAACCAAGATGTGTGGCTTTCAACATGATGCAGATAAGATAAAATCAATTTATCCTCAACTTATAAGTTTAACAGCACTTACTTGGATTGCTAAAGGATTTGAATGGACATTTTTAGGCATGGCGCTTGGGTTCAGTTTCCCATTCTATATATACATGTTATTACAACCGTTGATAACAATACTACAATTTGTACCAATATCGCCCGCGGGTTTAGGTTTTCAAGAAAGTGGTGGCATGATTATATTCTTGTTGCTTGGAGTCCCAATCGCAAGTGCATTTGTATTTAATATCTTAGCAAGAATTGTTTTGATAATACCAAATATTATTGGACTTTATCCAATCGTTAAAAAAGGTATAAATGTGTTTGACATAAAAGAATGATTTGCATGAAAGTTACTATTTTACTGCCTGTGTATAATGAAGAACAAAATGTTAGGAATGCCTATGCTCAAGTAAAGGCAGAATTAGAACGATTGAATTTAGGTTATGAAATAATAATTGCAGAAGATGGCTCAAGTGACAGAAGCTATGAAATTGCAAAGGAGATTGCGTCTAAAGACAAAAATGTGACTTTATCTCATGCTAATGAAAGACTTGGCAGAGGTTGTTCTTTAACAAGAGCAATAAAGCTTGCAAAAGGTAACAAAGTAATTTATATGGATGTTGACCTTGCAACTGATTTAAAACATCTTAAAACGCTCATAAATGCACTTGATAATAACGATATAGCAACTGGATCTAGATTAATGCATAACTCAAAAATAAAACGTGGTATAAAACGTGAAATATCAAGCAGGGTATTTAACTTTCTAGTCAGATTATTCCTAAAATCTAAAATTAGAGATCATCAATGTGGATTTAAAGGATTCAATAAAGAACGGGTAATACCTATATTAGACAAAGTGAGAGATAATCATTGGTTTTGGGACACTGAACTGTTAGTAAGAGCACAAAGAGCTGGGCTAACAATAGCAGAGATACCTGTAGAATGGATTGAGCCTAGTGAAGAAACCAAGGTCAATGTAATAAAAGATTCAATAAATATGTTCAGAAGTATAATAAGACTTTGGATAGAATTCACATTTTAGAACATATTTCTTCTTGAGTTATACAGATATAATTGCAGTTTTTTCCTAAGGGGGCATGGTTGTTGTTTTCATAAACATCAACTGAAATAGTGCCGTTCTCCGAGTAAATCTTTGTGAAGTTAGTGTCTGCTTTTATGTAGTCTATCAAATTTGTATAATCTTCTTTAAAGTTTTCATCAACAGGTTGAATGACTATTGCATAACGCATATTCTGTAAAAGCGTTTTATTATCAAAAAATGCGCATGGCCTATAGAATGATTTATCCATTGGGCTTGTTGAAGCATAAGCAGCCATAATATTTGATGAATACAGATTGCTATTTTCAGAAAGAATCGCAACATCCCCTAGCTTTTCAATCTGGTCCATGAATGAATATGAACTCCCTTTTTCGAGATAAACTGGTGCCACAAAAACTGTTAGTACTGCGATTAAATATATGGCAAATGCTAGAATGTACTGCTTCTTTTTTATAACTGACTTAAGAACATCTGCTGAAGCTATTGAAAGAGTTATAATAATAGGTAATACAAATCGAATGTCCTTATTCGGTATAAATATGAAAAATAATAAGTTAGTAAAAAATAATATCAAAAGTAAAATCTGCCATTTCTCTCTCGATTTAAACCATTTATACATGCCGAAGAATCCGATTATTGATATTGGGAATATCAAATAATTAAATATCATTGCGCTAGGATAATAAATCCATGCACCAATCTGGGTGAACAACGGATCATTTTCATAAGAAGCTACAACTTCCGCTGAAAGGCTTGCCTGGAGCACACCAAGTTTGTATAACCCAAGGTAATAGGCCCCGAAAAATGCACTGATTATAATGAACGGTATGATTATTTTTTTCCATTTTTTATACATTAATGCGTAAAAAAAGAGTGGCACGAATATCAAAACCATCTGTTGTCTTGCAAATACAAGTACTATTGAAGCTAAAGTTAGAAGTATAATATTGGGGCTATCTTTCTCAATATAGTTATACCACAAATACAAGATGAGTATACCTGCAAAAAGCAGCATATTGTCAGTTAAGGCATTTACTGAAAGAATATTTATTAGTGGTGAAGTTGCAAGCAAAGCGGATGCAATCAACGAAGTCTTCTTATTTTTTGTGAAATTCATAGTCAAAAAGTAAGTAGCTATTACAGA
>Ga0315292_10001673_pt1 | contig 12041 bp, 9 predicted proteins | sample YL17G13_0_MG_FD_204029 | JGI IMG/M metagenome (GOLD analysis project Ga0315292, IMG submission 204029) | Sediment microbial communities from Yellowstone Lake, YNP, Wyoming, USA - YL17G13_0 | ecosystem: Environmental > Aquatic > Freshwater > Lake > Sediment | place: USA: Wyoming | collected... | reverse complement strand
TCCTGCTCGAAGACCGCAAGACGATGATCGCGGTCTACCCGAAGGGCCACGGCCGCGGCGCCATCATCATGAAGCGCAGCACGGACGGCGGCCGCACGTGGTCCGCCCGGCTGCCGACGCCCGCGAGTTGGGCGACGTCGCTCGAGGTCCCGACCATCTACCGGACCGTCGACGCGCGCGGCACCAAGCGGCTGATCCTCTTCTCCGGGCTCTACCCGATCCGCGTGTCGGTCTCCCGAGACGACGGCGCCTCGTGGAGCGAGCTCGCGCCCATCGGCTCTTTCGGCGGCATCGTCGCGATGGCGTCGCTGGTCGAGCTGAAATCCGGGCGCGGCCACTACATGGCGCTCTTCCACGACGACGGGCGATTCATCGCAGAAGCAAAGCCTGGCTCGACACCGGCGCCGCCGCCTGCGAAGCGACTGTTCAAGGTCTTCAAGACCGTCTCCACTGACGGCGGCCTCACGTGGGGCGCGCCGGAGGTCATTTCGTCGCTCCCGGATGTGCAGCTGTGCGAGCCGGGCGCGGTGCGATCACCTGACGGGAAGCAGATCGCGGCGCTGCTGCGCGAGAACAGCCGCACGCACAACGCCTCCGTCATCTTCTCGAACGACGAAGGCCGGACCTGGACGGCGCCGCGTGAAGTGCCTGGCGCGCTCACCGGCGACCGCCACGTCGCGCGCTACGCGCCGGACGGGCGGCTCTTCATCACGTTTCGCGACATGGCGCTCGAAAGCCCGACCAGGGGCGACTGGGTGGCGTGGGTCGGGACGTACGACGACATCGTGAACGGCCGCGAGGGCCAGTACCGCGTACGGCTGATGGACAATCAGAACGACTGGGACTGCGCCTATCCCGGTCTCGAACTGCTGCCCGACGGCACATTCGTCACCACGACATACGGCCACTGGGACGCCGGCGCCGAGCCCTTCATCGTCAGCATCCGCATCACGATGGCGGAACTCGACCGGCTGGCGGCACAGGCGGCTGCGCCGAAGCGCTGACCGCCGCCGAGTGGGGTCAGAGTCGACATTTCGGCCACATGTCGACTCTGACCCCACTCGGATGTCGACTCTGAGCCTTGCCGGGGGACGGGATCCGTAGGTGCCCGCCGCCCGTCTTAATGGCAGATTCCCAGGAGGCCCCATGTCCATCCGGCCGGTCAAGCGCGTCACCGCATCGAAACCCACCATGGAAGGGGCCGGCGTCCGGCTGCGCCGCGGGTTCGGCTTCGGCGACACGAGCGAGTTCGACCCGTTCCTGCTCTTCGATGATTTCCGCGGCGACGCGCCCCAGGACTACCTCGCCGGCTTCCCGTGGCATCCCCACCGCGGCATCGAGACCATCACCTACGTGCTCTCGGGCACCGTGGATCACGCCGACAGTCTCGGCAACCGCGGCACGATCGGCGCGGGCGACGTGCAGTGGATGACGGCCGGCAGCGGGATCATCCACCAGGAGATGCCGCATGGCGATCCGGCCGGGCGCATGCACGGCTTTCAGCTCTGGGCGAACCTGCCCTCGTCGCTGAAGATGACGGATCCGCGCTATCAGGATGTGACGGCCGCGGCGATCCCGGAAGTCACCGAGGACGACGGCACGCGGGTGCGGGTGGTCTGCGGGAGCTTCTGGGGCGTGAAGGGCCCGGTCGAGGGCGTGGCCGCGGACCCGCATTACCTCGATGTCTACGTGCCGCCGGGGCGGCGGCGGACGCTGCCGGTCGATCGCGCGCGCCAGGTCTTCGCCTATGTCTTCGACGGTTCGGGGAGTTTCCCGCGCGCGTCAGCGCCGCGCGCCGTGCCGACCGAGCGCGCGGGCACGGAGGAGATCACCCTCAGCGAGCCGGCCGAGAACCGTTCCCTGGTGCTGTTCGATGCCGGCGACGAGATCACGGTGGAGGCCCGCGAGGAGGGCATCCGGTTCCTGCTCGTGTCCGGAAAGCCTCTGGCCGAGCCCGTGGCGTGGGCCGGTCCGATCGTCATGAACACGCGCGAGGAGTTGAAGACGGCCTTTGAGGAATACCAGAACGGCACATTCCTCAAACATCGGTAGCCAACCGGAAGCGGGGGCACGGAGTCGCTAGATAGACGACCGCGATTCGGGATCACCGACCCCTCGGCCGCGGGTCCTGTCCGAGGCGTTTCCATCCGTCCTCGGCTGAACTTCGCGTGTGCTGCCTGCGGGCGGAATGGAAAGCACCTCGGCCACCCGCGGCCGCCTGGCGCGATGTCGAACCAGGCGGCAGGTGGAGCCGAGGTCTTCCGCCGGCGGCGATGAAACCGCCAGCGGCATCCCTGGAGCGCTGAAGCGCCGAATCGCTAAAAGCGGAACGTGATCCCGCCGCTGAACTCGATCTGGTTCGAGTACTGGGCGTTGGAAACCACGTAGCAGCCGAACCACGGATCGCACCACCAGCCGGCCGCGTCGGACTTGATGTAGGTCGGCGTCCACTGCATGCCGGCCTGCAGGCCGACGTGCGGCGAGGGGTAGATCTTCACGCCGGCGCCCCACGTGGAGGAGAACTGGGAGTTGCCGCTGATGTTCTTCGTGCCCGTGGTGGTCTGGTAGCTGAAGGCGCCGTAGTTGGTCGCGCCCAGGCCGACCAGGATGTACGGCCGCACCTTGGCTTCTTCATCACCAAAGTAGTACGCGCCGAAGACGTGATAGCCGTCGATGTTGATGTCGGCCACGTTCTTGACCGTCGTGCCCGACACCTCGAGCGACGTGGGCTGACGCCTCCAGAGGAACCCGATCTGCGCCTTCGGGGTGACGAAGTACCCGAACGAGAGCCCGAAGGCCATCGAGTCCTTGGGATCGACGCGGTCGTAGGTGTTGCCGTCCCCGGCCTTGTAGGGATCGCCGCTCACGCCGTCGGTCAGCGAATAGCCGAACAGTCCCGCGACCTCGACCTTGGGCGACTGCGCCCAGGCGGCTGATGTGGTCGCCAGGACAAACAACGCGCTGATAATTGCCTTCTTGAACATGCTGTCTCTCTCCTTGTCATGAAAAACGCCGTCACCCGGCCGCGCCGGGGTCTTCGATACGCCAGCCAATGCACGGTAACCGTTAGCTAGTATCGCGTACCATTTGACTCACTTCATGCCGCATTGGTTCCAAACGCATCAATGGAAGTGACACGCTCGACAAATCACTGACTGGCAACGACTAACCACAGTCTGCCTGGCATGGACCGGCGGGCCCGGGAACCACCTGCGCCTGGCCCCGCCACTGGGGTCAGACCCCAGCGACAGGAGACGCCTTGTGGCCGGTCGTCAGGTCCGGGCGTGGCGTGGGATAATCGCCGACATGTCTCTGCCGACGCACAAGACGAAGATTGTCGCCACGATCGGGCCGGCCAGCCAGTCGCCGGAGATGCTCGAGCGGCTCATTCGCGCGGGCATGAACATCGCGCGACTGAATTTCTCCCACGGCGACTTCTCGGCGCACGCCGGGCGCATCGCCGCGATCCGGCAGGCGGAAGCCGCGACCGGGCGGCGGGTGGCCATCATGGCGGACCTGCCGGGGCCGAAGATGCGCGTCGGCTCGATCGACCCGGAGCCGATCGAGTTGCGGGCCGGCGATCCGTTCACGCTGACGACCGACGAGGTGGTGGGCACGTGCGCGCGCGTATCGGTGTCGTTCGAGCGGCTTCCTCAGGTCGTGCGTCCCGGCGACGCCCTGTTCCTCAATGACGGCCTCGTGCAGCTCAGCGTCGAACGGGTGGAGGGCCGCGAGGTCCACTGCCGCGTCGCCGTCGGCGGCGAGTTGCGGTCGCGCAAGGGCCTCAATCTCCCCGGCATCGACCTGGGCATCCGCGCGTTCACCGACCACGACCGCGCGTGCCTGGCCTTTGCGCTGGAACATGGCGTCGACGCGGTGAGCCAGTCGTTCGTGGAAACCGCCGAGGATGTGGATGCGGTGCGGGACGCGGCGCGCGAGCTGGGCGGCGATCCCTTCATCATCGCCAAGATCGAACGGGCGGGCGCGCTCACGCAGTACGCCCGCATCCTGAAGGCCGCAGACGGCATCATGGTGGCCCGGGGCGATCTCGGTGTCGAGGTCCCCATCGAGCGCATCGCCCTGACGCAGAAGGACCTGATCAGGCAGGCGAACCTCGCCGGGAAGCCGGTCATCACCGCCACGCAGATGCTCGAGTCGATGGTCACCAGCCGCATCCCGACCCGCGCCGAGGCCACCGACGTCGCCAACGCGATTCTCGACGGCACCGACTGCGTGATGCTCTCCGCCGAGTCCGCGGTGGGCAGGTACCCCGAGGAGGCCGTCGCGACCCTCGCCCGCATCGCCGCCGAGACCGAGCGCAACGGACTGCGCGCTCCGGCGTGGGGCGTCATGGAGTTCTATCGCACGCACCGCCCCGAGTCGGCGGCCGAGGCGATGGCGACCGTCGTCGAGCACGCGCTGGACAACGTGCCGTGCGACGCGGTGTTCGTGCCGACCAAGACCGGCACGACGGCGCGCATGCTGGCGCGCTTCAAACCCACGGTGTGGGTGGTCGGCGTCAGCCGCCGCCGCGCCGTGTGCCAGAATCTCGTGTTCTCGTACGGCGTGTACCCGGCGCAGATCGAGGTGGAGCCTGAGGACTGGCAGCAGTTCGGCCGGGCGTGGCTGCGCGAACAGGGACTGACCGGCCATTCGGCCATGCTGGTGGCAGGCCCGTCGAGCGCGCACCCGGAGGCGCGTAGCCGCATCGAGTTCATGCGCCTCGACGGGTGAGTCGCGACACGCGACGCGCTATTTCTTCGCCTTCGGCGGGAACTTCTTCAGCAGATCTGCGATGCCCCCGCGGATGCGCGCCTCTCGCTCGGCCGGCGTCCGCTGCCGCTGGATCTCGGTTTCCGCGATGCCGCGCCAGACGATTTCTTTCCTTGGCGCGTCCATCAGATCCAGCACGACGGTGCCTTGCTCGAAGACCTTGAACGAGGTGGTGGTCATCGCGAAATCGGGCAGCCCCCAGGGCGGAACCGCGCCGACAAACTGGCCGCGGAACTGCGACTCGGAGTTCGGCCCGATGAGCACGTAGTAGTGGATGACGATGTCAGGCTTGCCGTTGGTGGCCAGCACCAGCCCGCGGGTCGTCAACTCGGTGGCGACCGCGTCCCTCATGACCGGGTCGAACCGCTCGAGCATTTTCACGGGGTCGTCCCCGGACAACTCCAGCAGCTTGATCTCCCCGGCGCCGTCGGGATGCCAGCCGAAGGTCTTCGGCTTCGTGAAGTCGTACTCCTTGTCGAATGAGACCCGGACCTTGACGCCGGCCAGGGCGACGACTCCCGTCGCGAGCATCGCGACGACGATCAAAGCGACGAACTTCATGGCGCTCTTCATCGGATGGCACTCCTTCGCGAGACGTGAGAAATGACGATACCACAGGGGTCTGTGCCCGGTGGGGTCAGAGTCGACCGGCCGCCGGTCGACACTGACCCCACCGGCTCCCCCACCAGCCAGCGCATGACTCCCACCGGCCAACGGCGCGACACTCGATGCTGGCAGGACGCCTAGGGGTGGCCCAATAGCACGGCCTGAGATCACACCCTCGAACCTGAACCGGGTAGTACCGGCGTAGGGAAGGCGATCGGGAGCATGGGCTCCCTGTCGATGCAGGATCTCCCCAAAGCATCCTTTTCCCTCGTCGCGCAGACGACCGCGCGCACGAGAGGAGGGGTGGCCCATGAACGCACGGACATCGATCCGCGCCGCGGCGCGGGCGGTGACGCTGATCGGCCTCTGGCTGGGCGGTGCCGGGCTGGTGTTCGCGCAGCAGCCCCCGACAGCGGCACCGCCGGCCGCGGATCAGCCGGCGACAGTGACCGTCCCCGGAACGGTCCGCACGGCGACGGGCACTCCGGTCGACGGGGCGTCGGTGACCGTCGATGCGGGAACGACGGTCGCCGCACGCACGGATGCGGAGGGCCGGTTCTCGATCGCGCTCGCCAGCGGCGCGCATGTGCTGCACGTGAGCCATCCGGCGTACGCCCCGGGAACGCTGGAGATCCGCGTCGAAACGGCGGCACCCATCGCCGCCCCGCCCATCGCCCTCGTCCTCGACGCCCTCGCCCGGTTCTCCGAGAACGTCACCGTGGCGGCGGTCCGCGCCGACGCCGAGGCCCCGGTGACGATGCGCGAGCTGGGGCGCCGCGAGATCGAGGCGGTGAATGTCGGCCAGGAGATGCCGTTCCTGCTCGCGCAGGTGCCGTCGGTCACGCAGTACTCCGACTCCGGATCGACGACGGGCTACTCGTCCATCTTCCTGCGGGGCATGCCGCAGTCGCGCCTGAACGTGACGCTCGACGGCGTGCCGCTCAACGAGCCGGAGGACTCGGCGTTCTACTTCGCGAACTTCGGCGATTTCGCCAACGCCATCGGGAGCCTCCAGGTGCAGCGGGGCGTCGGGACCTCGACGGTGGGTGCGGCGTCGTTTGTCGGATCGATCAACTTCGCCAGCATCGACTTCACCGAACGGCCGCAGGGTGACATCCGGCTGGCCACGGGGAGCTTCGGCACGAGCCGCATCGGTGCCGCCTTCAACTCGGGTCAGGTGGCGGGGAGCCTGCGGCTGTACGGCCAGGCCGCGTACCAGGAGAGCGACGGGTTTCGCGATCACTCGGGCATGACGCAGCAGAGCCTGTACCTCGGCGCCCTGCGGCAGACCGATCGATCGTTCCTCAAAGTCTTCGGCTTCGCCGGGCAGGAGCGCAGCCAGCTCTCGTATCTGGCCACCGACGAAGCGACGCTCGCCGACGACCTCCAGGCGAACCCGATGAGCCCGGACGAGCGCGACGACTTCGCGCAGCGTTTCTTCACGGCGCAATATCACCGGGCGCTCGGCCCCTCGTCGGAGATCACGGTCCAGGGGTACTACAACGGCGCGGACGGCTGGTACCGCGTGCAGGACGCCTACGACGGGCTGCGGCAGTACGGCCTGGAGTGGCAGAGCGTCGGTGCCACGGCGAGCTACCACGTCAAGAGCGGCGCGGTCGATTTCACCTGGGGCGGCCACGCGAACGACTTCGGCAGCCGCCACTCGCGCCAGATCGTGGACGGCGAGCAGCAGTACGCGAATCGCGGCTTCAAGAACGAGGTGAACAGCTTCGCGAAGATCGAGTACGCGACCGGGCGCTGGCGCCACTACGGGGACGTCCAGGTCCGGTGGGCGCGGTTCCGGTACGACGGCGATCTCTCCCTCGGCGCCGTCAGCTGGACGTTCGTCAACCCGAAGATCGGCACGCGCTACGACCTGGGCCGCGGCCTGAGCCTCTACGGGTCAATCGGGCGGGCGGCGCGCGAGCCGGGACGCAGCGACATGCTTCAGGGCGAGGACAACCCGACGATCGCGTACGACCTGCGCGCGGTGAAGCCCGAGCGCGTCGTCAACGTCGAAACCGGGGTCAGCCTCACGCGGCCCGGCCTGTCGCTGCTGGCCAACGCGTACGTCATGGAGTTCCAGGACGAGATCGCCCAGACGGGCGAGCTGTCGGAGACGTACCTGCCGCTGCGCCGCAACGTGGACCGCAGCTTCCGGCGCGGCGTGGAGATCGATCTGACGTGGCGCCCGCTGCGCGCACTCAGCGTGCACCCCTCGGCGGCCTTCAGCTACAGCCGCATCCGCAGCTGGACGCAGTTCTACGACGTCTACGACGCCGCCGGCTCGTGGGCCGAGTCGGTCAGCCGCACGCACTCCAGCGTCGTCCCGCTGCTGACGCCATCGGTGCTGCTCAACCTGGCGGCCGATTACACGCCCGCGACGTGGGTGACCCTGGGCGCGGCGGGCCGGTATGTCGGCGCGACGCACCTCGACAACACCGGCAGCGCGGCGTTCACGGCCCCGGGGTTTTTCGGCCTCGACGCCGACGCCTCCGTCGACGTGTCCCGCGTGCTTCGGTTCGCGGCGCCCGCGGCGCCGAGGATCCGGGTCCACGCGACCAACCTGCTCGACAACCGCCGCATGTTCCCGTCAGGCTACAGCTATCAGTACTTCGTGCAGCGCGGGGACGGCGCGCTGAGCCCGGCCGGCACGCGGTACTTCTATCCTCTCGCGACGCGGAGCGTGTCCGTGATGCTGGACCTGAGGTTCTGATCGTACCCATGAGCCCGTTCGAAATCGTCGGCGTGGTCGCGGGGATCCTGGGCGTCTGGCTCACCACGCGCCAGAAGATCTGGTGCTGGCCCGTCGGCATCCTCTCGGTCGTCGCGTTCATCGTGGTGTTCTTCCGCGCGAAGCTGTACGCGGCAATGGGGCTGCAGTTCGTCTACGTCGGGCTGGCGGCGTACGGGTGGTACGCGTGGCTGCAGGGCGGCGAAGGCCACGGCGCGCTGCGGGTGTCGCACGCGCCGGCCCGCGTGATGGGGCTGCTCGGCGTCGCCGGGGCCGCGGCCACGCTCGCCCTCGGCTGGTGGCTGGGCCGGCACACCGACGAGGCCCTGCCCTTCCTCGACGCGTTCACGACCGCGTTCAGCCTGATCGCCCAGTGGATGCAGACCCGCAAGCGGCTCGAGAACTGGATCCTCTGGGTGGTCGTGGACGTCGTCTACGTGGGCATGAGCCTGACGCAGGGGCTCGCGCTCACGTCGGGCTTGTACGTGGTCTACATCAGCCTCGCCGCCGTGGGTTATCGCGACTGGCGCCGGTCGATGCGCGCCGGGGTGGCGGCCGCATGAGCGCCCGCCCGTTCGTCGTGGTCGTCACCGGCTCGGAGTGCACCGGCAAGACGACGCTGGCGCACGAGGTCGCCCGGCAGTGCTCCGGACCGTGCTCGCCGGAGTTCGTGCGCGAGTACCTCGATCGCAAGGGCTTAGAGCTGGACGCGACGGATGTCGAGCCTATCGCGGTCGGCCAGATCGCCGTCGAGGACGCCGCCCTGTCCGACGCGTCTGCCCTGCTCGTGAAGGACACCGACCTCGTGAGCACCGTGGTCTACGCGCGGCACTACTACGGCGCCTGCCCGGCGTGGATCGAGGAGGCCGCCCTGGCGCGCCGCGGCGATCTCTACCTGCTGCTCCATCCCGACGTGCCGTGGGTAGCCGACGGGCTGCAGCGCGACCGTCCGGTGGAGCGCGAGTTGCTGCACGGCCTGTTCCGGGCGGCGCTGGCCGGGATCGGCGCCCGGGTGGTGGACATCACGGGCACGTGGGACGAGCGGCGGGACCGCGCCTTGGCGGCCGTCCGCGCCGCGTGCGGCTCCGTTTCGCGGTAGACTCGCGGCAGGGCGCCCCCGTGAAACAGATTATCGATCTCGCGATCCCGATTATCACGTTCCTGCTGCTGACGGCGGTCGGCCTCGGCCTGAAGGTCGACGACTTCGCCCGCGTCCGCCGCACGCCCCGTCTCCTGGCCATCGGGCTGCTGGCGCCGCTGCTGGTGCTCCCGCTCCTGGCGTTCGCCCTGATCGGGTGGTTCCGGCCCGACCCGGCCACCGAAGCCGGCCTCCTGCTGATCGCGGTATGCCCCATCGGCGGCATCTCGAACACGTACAGCTTCCTGGCCCGCGCGTCGGTCGCCCTGTCGGTGACGCTGACCGCCGCGTCGTGCCTGCTGGCCGTCGCGACGATCCCGTTGCTGACGCGGGTCTTCGAGTTCTTGCTGCATCGCCCGCTGCGCTTCGATGCGCCGGCCTCCGTGCTCGTGCTGCAGTTGCTGCTGATGCTGGCGCTCCCGGTCGGGGTAGGCATGGCGGCCAGGCGGTGGTGGCCCGCGGTGGCTGACCGCCACGGTCCGGCGATCACACGGGTCGGGTTCGCCGCGCTGGCGCTGCTGATCGTGTTCGTGATCGCCGCGCAGCTGAATCTGTTCCTGGCGGGCCTGCAGAGCGCGGTACCGATGTCGGCAGCGTTTGTCGTGATCGCCTTTGCCGTCGGCTGGCTCTTCGCGAGCGCCGCGCGCGCGACGCGGGCGGATCGCTTTGCGCTGGCCGCCGAGTTCGCCACCCGCAACGTGGCGGTGGCGACCGCCATCGCCGTCACGATGCTCGGCCGCGTGGAGTTCGCCGTGTTCGCCACGACCTACTTCCTGACCGAGCTCCCGCTGATGCTGGCCGCCGTCGCCGTCCACCGCGCCCGCGAGCGGCGATAATTCCCGCCTGGCCGCCCCTTCGAGCGGCGGGCATCACCCCCAGAGCATCTTCGACCGCTTCGCGCATTCGCAGGTCACGGGGAGCGTGCTGCTGCTGGTGTGCACCGCCGCGGCGCTGGCCCTGGCGAACGCGCGGTGGGCCGCGACCTCGGACATTTGCCGGGCGTCCGGCGAGATGCGCCCGGTCGGCCTCGTGCTGGGCAAGCAGATCGGCATTACGCTCTTCAGCTGGATCGCGGTCCGCAGCGGGCGAGCGGACCTGCCCGACGGCGTGACGTGGTCCCAGATCTACGGCGGCGCCTGCCTGGCGGGCATCGGGTTCACGATGTCGCTCTTCGTGACGGAGCTCGCGTTCAACGATGCGGGAATCCTGGCGCGGGCGAAGGTCGGGATCCTGGCGGCGTCGCTGGTGGCCGCGCTCTGGGGCGCGGTGGTCCTGCATGTGTGCCTGCCGAAACCGCAGCGCTCCTGAATAGCAGGCCGCGATACGGGATCGGTGAGCCCCCGGCCACGGGTCCTGTCCGAGGCGTTTCCATCCGTCCTCGGCTGCGCTTCAGGTGTACTGCCTGCGGGCGGAATGGAAAGCACCTCGGCCACCCGTGGCCGCCGGGCGACGACTCAGAATCGCGGTCTCGTATCTAGAACGCCTCGGCGAGGCCGATGTAGATGCCGTGGGAGCCCTCGCGGCCGAACCCGAAATCGAGGCAGATGTTGGTGCGCGATCGCTTCTGCAGCCGCGCGCGCAGACCGAACCCGCCGCCGATCGCCACGTCGTCGAAGATCCGCTCGCCGGTGAATGTGCTGCCGACGGTCGTCGCGTTCAGGAACGCGACCATGCCGACCACGCCGTCGCGGGTGAACGACCGGCGGTATTCGACCTCTCCGTAGAGCAGCCGCTCGCCGCGAAAACGTCCCTCGGCATAGCCTCGGCCCGACCGGGCCATGGTGTCCGTGCCCGTCGCCGGGAGCGTGAGATACGGCGCGGTGCCATGGGTGACGAAGTCTCCGTAGAACCACACGGCCAGCTTCTGGCGGTTATCCGGCGTGAGGGCGCGGTAGCGGCGCAGTTCGACGTACAGCCGCTGCCAGGTCGAATCGCCGCCAAGGAAGTCCGCCATGTAGGCGCGATACGTGGTTTCGAGGAGCCACCCGCGATCGGGATCGGACACGTTGTTGCGGCTGTCGCGGCGCATGCTGATCGACAGGCCGGCGGCTGTCTGGCCGGCCGGGTCGAATCCGGCCTGCGTCGAGTAGCGGTAGTAGGGCTGTTGCGTCCAGCTCGCGTCTTCGCCGTCGGGCGGCTTCACGTCGGACTGCTGCTGGAACTGCAGCCCGGCACCGGCGTAGACGCCACGCCAGAGCTGCCGGTAGTAGGCGTCGATGAACTTCACCGAGTTGTAGCGGATGGCGACGCCGGAAGCAGCCTGCGCGCTCGTTCCGAGGCCGTAGGTATCCTGTCCGGCCTTCTGGAAGTGGTTGTCGCCGGCGACCAGCCAGGCGTTGCTCGCGCCGAACCAGGTGGGCCGAAGCGAGACCGCGTACTGCTGCTTGGTCGAGACCCACACGTTGAGGAGCGTTGATGACACGTAGGTGTCGGCGAGGTCGCCGCGCGGACGTTCGAAACTGGCGCCGGCCCCGACAAGGAAGCCTGTCGACGGCTTCGAGCCGAAGATCGGCATGATGAGCATCGCGCGTTTCGTCCGTGCGTGCTGATCGGGGGGCGGCGGCTTCTTCCGCCAGCGGCGGAAGTAATCCCAGATGTCCTGCTGCTCGGTGCCGGGTGTCGCAGCGGCGGCCGTCGCGGTCTGCGGCCCCCCGGGCGTCGCAGGGACCGGCGCCTGAACGGACGACGCGACCGGCGCCTGTTCGGTCACCACCGGCGCCTGGGCAGCCACGCGCGCCGCCGGAAGTAGGCAGATCAGCGCGACGGCCAGCGCGACCGCCGCACGAGCTC
>Ga0315292_10001671_pt1 | contig 12044 bp, 8 predicted proteins | sample YL17G13_0_MG_FD_204029 | JGI IMG/M metagenome (GOLD analysis project Ga0315292, IMG submission 204029) | Sediment microbial communities from Yellowstone Lake, YNP, Wyoming, USA - YL17G13_0 | ecosystem: Environmental > Aquatic > Freshwater > Lake > Sediment | place: USA: Wyoming | collected... | reverse complement strand
CAGCGACATCAACGTGGACAGGAAATAGTTGCCCGCAACGTACCGGAAGAACGGCCCGCTGACGAGGATGCAGGCAATCATGATGGCCCACACGCGTGGGATCGGAAACACCGCATGCGACATCCGCGCGACGACCAGACCGATCAGCCCGGTACACACGAATTGCATCGGCATGGCGGCCCACAAGGGCTCCTGGCCGAAGAACACCGAGAAGAACCCAAGGATGTAGAAGACCGCCGGGGTCTGCAAGTAAACGTAGTTGAGAAACGAGTAGTCCGCAACGTTCGAGGGGCCGAGTTCCTGCAGGTACCTGGTGAACGTCACGTACCAATGCAAGTCCTGGTTCAAGTACGTGGCCAGGGGCAGCAGCTGCGCGGACACCGACGGTGTGAAGAACACATAGCCAAGCGCGTACAGCAGCGCGAATGCCAGGGTCCACCCCAGCGCGACGCGCGAGACGAGATCCCGAGCCCACAGCCCCGCAGACACCGCGCGGAAGCGGACGCTGACGAGCGCGAGCGCCAGCACTGCGAACGCCGGGATGATTGTCGTGAGGGGAATCCCGCGGCGAATGCCGAACCAGCAGAGGAGGACGTAGACGGCGGAGCCAAGCACGGCAGGCGACGCATCGAACCCGGGGACCTGCGCCAGAGTGCGGTCGCGATCCGGAGGGGTGATGGCAAGCCCGCACACGAAGAAGAACGCGAAAGACACGATGCCGGCGCTCACGCCGTACGCGAGGCTCAGCAGATGCCACGGGATATCGGCCACACTCGTGATTCCTGAGGGGACGGCACACGCCACCACTCGGCTGACGAACAGGGAGGCGCGGACGAACGGCTCCATCCGCGGCCGCCACGATTATGCACTCATTATCGGCGTGTCCTCCCGCGTGTCAACCAAATCCCCGGCACCGGCTAGCGCGCGTCCAAGGACTTGCGACCATCCCGGATCGGCGCCGATCACGCAAATTGCGCGCCAAAGTCAATTGACACAATAGAATCAGTATGTTACAAACATTATTGGTGCGAGTTCCGAAGAAACGACCGACGACCCCTCAGACCATGACGGAGAGAAACTGAATGAAGGATTCGAATCCAGTTGTTGCGGCATTCCTTGTGCTGATTACCGTGGGCCTTGCCGTCAGCGTCGCCTGTGACAACAAGACAACGCCCACGACGCCTACGCCTCCGCCTCCGCCCACCCCCGTCACCATCAGTGCCCCGGTCCTGTCGAGTCTGATCGCCAATGCGGAGACTGACGAGATCCGTCCCACGCTGATCGCCACGAACGCCGTTGTCACGGGATCCGCCGGGACCATCACCTACATCTTCGAGGTGTCTGTGGATCAGAGTTTCCCGAACGAGCCCAACAAGAGCTGGTGGCAGACAGGGATTCCTCAAGGGTCTGGCGGTACCACCAGCTGGGTTGTGCCCGTGGATCTGGCGGGCGGGGCGACATTCTACTGGCGCGCCCAGGCGACCAACGGCAGTCTGACGTCGGCGTGGTCAACCGTGGCCGACTTCAAGACGAAGGTCCGAGGTGGCAGCTTCGTGGGACAGACCGTCTGGGATCCGCTGACCGACGGCAAGTCGGTCGGGGGCGTGAACGGCGGTCGTTTCATCGCGGGCCAGGGATGGCAGTCGGGCCCTGACCCCGCCGGGCTCAACAACTTCATCCGCTACGCCATGCCGGGCTCGATGCCGGCGGGGCTTGTGGAGTTCGACCTCACGAACATCAAGACCCACACGGGTGTTGAAGGCAAGGACATCAAGTTCCTGAGCATGGGCGACCGCAGCACGTTCGGGAACTCCGCATTCCGAGATCACCCGTGGAAGATGCATATAGAGAAGCGGGATGAAGATCCTGTCGGGAGCCTGAAGCTCATCTGGCGTGAAGGGTGTGCGACGGAAGGGAACTGCGACCATGCGTTCAAGACGGGCGGGATGTCGTGGGACCCCAACCACATCTACCACTGGGTCTTCCGCTGGGGAGGCGGAAGAATCCTCGTCAAGGTGGACGACGTGGTTGTCCTCGACGATGGGCATGCGGGCTACATGCCCCCCAACTTCATGATCGAGTTGGGATGCTCGAGCCGCGTGGAGACCATGCCAGAGGCGATCTGGAGCAACGTCAAGATCTCGCCAGGCACGTCGGCGGGTTTCAGGCCCTGGTAGGGCACCAAACCTCGGGACACGCGGCCGCGGCCGGTGTGCGGCCGGCGGCGCGTGTTCAAGGCATGAGCGGCACGAAGTAGAGGCTCACCTCCGGAGATGAGTAGATCTGTCGCAGGCGGCCGAGCACATCCGGATGCACGGCGTCCCTGGCATGGACGATGACATGGGTCACGCGATACGTGCGGAGCGTGTCCAGCGCGGGCTCCGGACGCCCGCCGGCTGAAGAGAAGAACCGATCGACGTCGCGCCGACGGCCCTCACTGCCCACGGCATAACGCCCCCAACCCAGGACAACCCGGCGTTCTGCAACGACCGTGAAGAGCGACGGTTCGTCAGGACGGTTGTGCAGGACAACGGTTTCCTGAACATCGGTGGCATTGCGGAGGAAATTGGCGATGTACAGCTCCGCGCTGCTCAGCCCCACCCTTGGCGGCCTCGAGTTGTCGGTCCATTTGCGGGTCACGTAGTGCGCTGACGACGGAAGGCTGATGGCGACGAGCGCCGCCGCCACGAGCACGCCGGCGGTGCGCCAGCGGACGGCCAGGCCCATCAGCGCGCACGCGGCGAACACCCACCAGATATACAACCCGGTCTGATAGAACTGCAGCGTGTCGTTGTAGGGCTCCGTGACGAGCACGAATGGAATCGCCACGCCGGCCACGACGACCCAGGCGAGCAGCCGCCAGGCTGACGGCTCGCGGGGTTGCCGGCCGCAAAGCGCTCTCCAGATGCCCGGAGCACCGATCCAGCGGATCCCGGGGCCCACCACGAGGAACACGGCGGTTGCGAGCGCCAGGAATGCGGGCCAGCGCAGCCAGTCGACGGGCGCGACGCGATCGGCCAGCGAGCCGAAAACCGTCTCCAGGTCGAGCTTGATCAGCATCCGGCGCGGGAGGAGGAATAAATCCACGACGAGTCGCGACCGTCGGTCGGCATAGAGGACCACCATCCGATAGACGAACGGCGTCGCGCAGGCCGTTCCGATGAGGAGCGTCGCCAGGAATCGGCGTCGCGCATGCGGATCCTTGCCCGAAAAGACCGCCGCGGCGACAAGCGCCGCGGCCATGACGGCGAACACAAACGGCTTGAACTGGATCAGCACAGCCAGGAGGAGCGCGCTGGTCACCGGCCACCCCCACGACTTCGTCTGCAACCCCCTGAGGCTTGCATAGAGGGCAACGAAGAACACGGGAAGCGTCGGAGTCCAGGAACTGAAGTGCAGCACCTCCATGGTCGGCGCGAGGAAGTTGGTCGGCCACAACAGGTAGTCCCACTGGTCCGTCGCGTGCGGCAGGAACCAGGCAGCCAGGTACGAAAAGTCGCCGCCCGTCAGCATCAGCGCAACCGCGAGGCCAGCCGTTCTCTCTGGCGCGAGGAGCCGAATCAGGACGAACGCGCACAGCGCACCCAACGCGAGGGTCACCGGCCACGCGTACCGGAGACAGATGAGCAGGATGGGCACGTCGGCGAAGCGGTGGACCATCGCCAGGACGAGCTGGGGATAGTACGCGTAGTTGAGCTGGTGTCCCGCGTAGTACGACGCCGTCGGCGGCACGGTGTGTGACGCTTCTGCCGTGATCGCGGCGTAGTAGGTGAGGTCCAGCGAGTCGTAGTCGCCGAACACGCGCACCTCGGCCGGCGAGAGCACCATCCGGTTCCAGAACGCCGCTGTTCCGAGGCCCAGCGCCAGCGCGACGAGCGTTCCTGCGACGATCAGGTCCGCGCGTGACGCACGCGGCCGTTCCGCGACAGAACGGACGCCCCACCCGGCGATGGCGCCGCCGACGGCCGCGGCGCACAGCCAGGGAAAGGCCGGCACCATGCCGGCACGGCCAAGCACATCGATCAGCACGGCGCCGGCCGCCGAGCCGATGCCCAGCACGACGACGACGCGGGAGAACGAGCCCAGATCGCGCGTGAGCCAGAACGCGCAAAGCAGCCCTGGGCCGAGCGTGAAGAGACTCCACGCCACCAGGAACCGTACGAGGGAGGGACACCAGGGCATGACGAGAGTGAGGGCGGCCCATCCCGCCATGCCACACGACGCGCCGATGGCAAGACGCGGGAGTGAGAACCGATGCGTGGGATGCTCAGGAGTGGCGGCGCGCTCTGGGGAAGGGGCGTCAGGTGATTCGGACATCGCGCAGCGTCGGTACAGTAGCACCCGGCGTCGAGCAATTGCAATTGTCCGGCACGGCAGCACGGCAGCCGCCCGGACGGTCGCGCGGGTTCGCGGGCGCTCGCTGGAACGACCTCAGGATCTGTAGTAGCCTGATGCGCGGCATCCGGCCGACGCTGGTTCGAGGCCGAGTGAAAGCACGTTGTCATGTCTCACGCCACACACGGCCCATCCGGCCGCACCGTGTTTGTCACGGGCGGTTCGGGTTTCATGGGCATCAACCTGATTCGTTTCCTGCTCGCGCGCGGGTACTCGGTGGTCTCGTACGACATCGCGGAGTTCGACTATCCCGAGCGGCCCCTCATCCGGGCCGTCCTCGGGGATGTGCGCAATCCGGGCACGCTCAAGGCCGCCATGGCCGGCACCGATCTCGTGGTGCACTGCGCCGCAGCCCTGCCCCTGTATCCGCCTGCCGAGATCATGTCGACCGAGGTGGATGGCACGCGGAACGTGCTGCAGGCGGCGACAGAGCACGGCCTTCCGCGCGTCGTCCACATCTCGTCCACGGCGGTCTACGGCACGAAGGCTTCGGGCGCCACCGAGGACAGCGCGTTCGAGGTCCTCGGCCCGTACGCGGAGGCCAAGATCCTCGCTGAACGGGAGTGCGCCGCGTACCGCGCGCAGGGCCTGTGCGTGCCCGTGTTGCGGCCGAAGACCTTCGTCGGGCCGGAGCGGCTTGGCGTGTGGGCAATCCTGTACGATTGGGCGTACTCAGGCTGCGGCTTCCCGCTCATCGGCTCGGGTGAGAACCGGTATCAACTGCTCGACGTCGAGGACCTGAACGACGTCGTGTACGCCACCCTGACGGGCGACGCGGCGCAGGTCAATGACACGTTCAACGTCGGCGCCGCAGACTTCGGAACCATGCGAACGGACTTCCAGGCGGTTCTGGATCACGCAGGCCACGGCAAGCGCGTACGGCCGCTCCCGGCGGGGCCGGTGATCGGCACCCTCAAGATCCTCGAACGTCTGCGCCTGTCCCCGGTGTACGAGTGGGTGTACGAGACGGCCGCGGCGGATTCCTTCGTCTCGATCGACAAAGCCCGGCAGGTGCTCGGGTTCACGCCGCGGTTCTCGAACCAGCAGGCGCTCATCAGGAACTACGACTGGTACGTCGAACACCTTCCCCAGTTCGGGCAGACATCCGGCGTGTCGCACCGGGTGCCGTGGAAACAGGGCATCATCGCCCTCGGCAAGAAGTTCTTCTGAGGGCTGCCCCGCCGCCTCAGAAGATGTCGCGGATGAACTGCCCGACGTAGATCCACCAGAGCTTCCAGATCACCACCTTCGATTTGCCCCATCGGCGCTCGTACTCGTGGCTGGGAATCTCGGACACCCGATAGCCACGCTTGAGCGCTTTCATGAGCATTTCCTGCTCGATGGTGGTCAGGTTCGAGGTCAACCCCAGCTTGAGACCAACGCTTCGGCGGACGGCCCGGAACCCATTCTGGCTGTCGGTCAGCCGCACGTTCCAGCGATAGTTGATCGCCAGCATGATGATCTGCGAGCCGACGTAGCGAATGAACTGCCCCAGCGTGCCGTGCAGTTCGTCGCTCCCGCCCTTCCCGCGGGACCCGACGACCATGTCGGACTGGTCGGCTTTGATCGGCGCAACCATCGCCGGGATGTCCTTCGGATCATGGGAGCCATCCGCGTCGATGAACACCACGATCTCGCCGGTGGCCTGCTCGAGAGCGAGCCGGATCGCGTCGCCTTTGCCTTTGCCCCGGTCGAGGATCACCCGGGCGCCATGGCTCTTTGCCACCTCGCGCGTGCGATCGCGGGAGTGGCCGTCCACGACGATCACTTCGTCGCCGAATGGCTTGACGGCGTCGACGATTTCGCCGACCAGACCCTCTTCCTCGCGGGTCGGGATCACGATGCTGACGGTTGCGCGGGTCACTGGTGTGCAGTGCTGATGCGGTCGCGCCGCACAATCGCACACCATCCGGGGTAGCCGTTGCGGCAATGCGGGACGAGTGGGCTCAGTCTAGTCTCGCCGGATCGGGGTGTCAAGGCGCGGGGTCCGCCGAATCCGGGTGCGAGGCGTGCCGTTCGGCGCGCTGGAGCGTCTCGCTGTCAGGCGCCGAGGTGGTGACGGCCCTGACAAGATTGCTCAGAATCGTGGGGAAGGCCTCGCAGGGCGTCCAGCAGTGCGGGCAGTTCTCCTCTTCGACGTTGCGTCGCAGGGCACGCGCCCGCGGCGAGGTCCACAGTCCGCCGAAGTCGAAGCCGGCTTCACGCAGGTTGCCGACCTTCTCGTCCCAGATCGAGCAGGGAAACACGTTCCAGTACGCGTCGATGAAACAGGACGACGACAGCGCGGAGCAGGGCAGGGGCGATTTTCCCGTCTCGTAGTAGCGGCCGACCAGTTTCCGGTACCGGTTCTCGATGAAGGCGACCGGGTGCGGCGCCTCGCGGACCTTCCGCGCGTGGTCCTCGATGGCTCGGAGGGTCTCGGCGCGCCGGCGCGTGGCCAGGTATCCTTCGTTCCCGAAGTAGTGACCGGATTCGTGCGCGATGTTCACGTGAAGATCCGACCGCAGGAAACCCGGAACCGCCGATTGGATCGCCGCAATCGTCTCGTCGACGCGGTTGACGTTCTTGGGCACGAGCGTCATCCCGGCCACAACCTCGAAATTCGCACGCCGGATCTCCGCCAGCCGACGATACGTCTCGATCCCGCGCTCCCAGCTTCCCGGGAGGCCCCGCATCTCCTCGTGCAACGCCTTCGGACCGTCGATGCTCACGGTGATCATCAGCCGGCCAACCCCGCGGTCCAGGATCTGCCGGGCCAGGGCCACCGCGCGATCGCCGAACCAGCCTGTCGTGGGGAAGTGCAGCAGGAACAGCGATCGGCAGTGCTCCTGGATGGCGTCAATGAGGTCTTCGATGTCCTTGCGCATGAAGATCTCGCCGCCTGTCACGTCCACCCACCGGAACTGCGGCCACTTCCCGAAGAACTCCGCCACTTCGGCGGGCGTCATCTCGTTGACGCTCTTCCTCTGCCAAATACTACACATCTCACAGCGAAAATTGCACTTGTACGTCGAAACAAAGGTCAGCTTGAAGGGCAACCTGTTGGCCCGGACGTTCGCCTTCAGGATGTCGCCGAGCAGGCCGATCTGGCGTCCGAGCATGCGACAATCCCCGAAAATCCCTGTAAATTGCTGAAGAACCTAATCGTAGCGCATCGCCAGCAGACGGGTCAATCTGGAGCCTGGCGCGCCTCGCCTGTCACCCAAGACGACGAGCCTGCTGGCAAAAAATAAATCGGCATGGCTCCTGCAGGACGGCTCGATATGCGCCGATAATACCCTGAGAACTCAGACTGTCCCGGAGCATCCGATGACTCAGCCACTGCACACCAAGATTCCCCATTGCGCCGTCGCGCTGCTCGGACTCGTGTTGTTCGTGTCCGGCTGCGACGCGGGCAAGTCAGCCAACCCGACCAGTCCGTCGGTTGCCGGGCCGATCGCGGGCGTCAACATCTCGAGTCCGACGCCGGTCCAGCCGACCCAGGGGGCGACCATCTCCGCCAAGGAACAGCCGATTGCGCTTGTCGTTGCGAACTCCTCCACGAACAGCCAGCGGGTCGTCACGTACACGTTCGAGATCGCCGTGGACCGCGAGTTTACCAGCAAAGTGTTCACCCGGGAGGGGATTCCGCCCGGGACGGACGGGCGGACATCCATGCGCCTGCCCGACGCGCTCGCGGCCGATCGGACGTACTACTGGCGCGCGCGGGCTGTCGATGGGGCAAACTCCAGCGACTACTCACCAGCCGTGAACTTCCAGATCGTGACGCCCGTGGAGATCCAGGCGCCGGTCTGCCTGTACCCCATTGGTGGCGGCCGGGTGACCTCGATGTCCCCCGAGTTCGGGGTCGCCAACGCGGCACGGAGCGGGCCGACAGGCCAAATGAGCTACGTGTTTGAAATCTCGGAGAACGAACCGTTCACCGCGATGGTGGCGGTGGTGACGATTGGGGAACAGGCGAACCAGACCAAGTTTACGCTGACGCAGAACCTCAAGAACGACACGAAGTACTTCTGGCGCGTCCGGGCTTTTGATTCGAATACGGCCGGTCCGTGGTCGTACACACAGTCCTTCGTGACGCCGGCCGTGGTGGTTCCCCCTCCGCCGGGCCCGAAGCCGCCTCCGGGGAGCTACCCGGACTGCAACCCGCGTGTCGACTGCACGAACCTGGTCGAGGTGATTCGCGACGAGGTGGGAAACGTCACGACCGAGCATCAGGCCTTCGAGGTCACGAAGCGGGTGGCGTGGCAGCTTCGGGGCAAAGGCGTCGGGCTGCTCATCAAGGACGGCGGCGAGAACATCATCTACTGGAACGGCAAATGGTTCTCGATTTCGAGAATCTGCTTCCCGGACGGCCAAATCTTCAAGATTCTGAGCGACGCCGGCAATGGCGGGGCAAACGGCGCGGGGTGGGCGGAAAACGGGTACGTCGAACCGAATCGGTACGTCCCGGCGATGGACCCGTACAAGTAGGGCGTGAATTGCCGAACGCGTCCTGCCGGTGGCGAGTGCCGTCGACGCCCTTGACGTCGTCCCAGTTGAACTCCGGTGCCACGCCGCCGCCGCCGTAAGGCACCGGCGATCCAGTCTTCGTACATTCCCACGCCGGCTCCGCGCCCGTCACCCGCGCCGCCGAGGCGTGCCTTCCCTGAACTGCGCCTGAACATCCTGGACGTGATCGAGGACGGCCACAAGTGGGCCGGTGTACGACCAGAAACATATCTACATGAGCGGCGTTGGAGTGAAGTCGAACTCCGCCGGCGGGTTGAGGGTGATGCCCTTGCGGTACCTGAACAGCCCCGATTTCGATCCCGTGCTGGCAGCGAAGTTCACGGGAAAGGTGTCGACACGCGGCTGGGCAGGAAACCCGTTCTTTCACCCGTTTCTCTGGGACGACATCTTTCTTTTTGATCTGGTGTACGACGAACTCGGACGAATCAAGGAAGCCATTCCGGTGAGCGGGGACATCTCACGGCCCAAATCGCCGTTCAGCGAGACGCTCACATTCACCTGGGAGGGCAGTTCGAAACGCCTGCTGGCCATCAGCGGAGGAAAATACCGGCGGGTGATGGCGTACGACAGCCGCGGCCGGCTCGTCGCGGAGACGATTACCCACCCCGCAGGTCGAGGGAAGATTGAATACAGTTACAGGGGCGATACGACGCAGTTCAAGGAAGTCAAGTGCGAGGACAATTTCTACGACAGGGCGAGCCGGATCATCTACATCGAGGAGCGTGAGTGAGATGACGGCCAGCGGCTTTCACTGCGGGGGACTCGATTGCTCCCCACGCTGATCCCGGAAGCGGCCAGGGAGAATCGTCGACCCGACACGACGCGCGAAGACGACCACGAGGGCGCCGACCAATGCGGCGAGAATCGGCTGCACCGGCGCCATGAATCGTCCAGCCATACTCCACGTCAGCGCAATGCCCACGAGGTTCGCTGCTGTCATGGCGACAATGATGCCCACTCCCGGCGATCGTCTGAGCACCCAGGCAGCCAGCGCCGCCGCGGGCAGCAGCCAGGCGTCGGTCGGGTAGGGCAATCGGCGCGGCTTGATTTCCTGCCAGACATGCAGCGCCATGAGGCGCACAACGTCTCGGGGGTGCGCGCGCATCCATTCGAGCGTCAGGTGAGACCTGAATTTCGCGAGGCGTACTTCGGCGGCCACGGTGCCGAGGTTCAGCGCGGCGATTTCCTCCGCGCCATCCCCGGGATTCGCGCCCCACAGCCCCTCGTACCGCAACGCCCGCGGACCGAAGCCCGCCGGCATGTTGAGCGCTCCCTGCGTGCCAAGGGGCATGAACGTGTGAAGGACGACCGTGTTACGAACCCACCACGGCCCGATGACGAGCAGAGCGGCGAGCAGGCAGATCGCTCTACCCGACAGGGGCCTCGTCCCTGACCGGCGATTCACGCCCGGGGCAAACAGCGCGATCGCCATACACAGCACAAAGATGCTGCGCGTGGCCGCGAGCGCGCCGAGAATGAGACCTGAACCCGCGGCGTTAGCCGTTGTCCATCCTCTCCGCCGGTTCTCGATCCATCGCCACGTGAGCAGTGTGACGAGAAATGTCGCCAGGCCCTCAGTCATGAACTGATGAGCGAAGAGCGTAGGCAGCGACAGCGTCAACACGATCACCGCCGTAATAACCGCGGCAGGCCAGCCGGCACATGTAGCCGAGATCGCGGCCGCCGCGGTGACGGCACCAGCGGTGATGGCGCAGTTGACGACGCGCCACGCAGCAAAGCTTCTCCGGGTCGCCGCATCGACAACAGCCATGACGAGCGGCACCGCCGGCTGTTTGTAGGTGGTCGGATAGTACGTGGAATGCCGGCGGAGCAGGTCGTCGTACTCCGGATTGTTCAGATAGGGCTGACGCCAGCGCGGATCGTCCCAGTCGTACCCGAATCGATCGTATTTCCAGAGGTTGAAGGCTATCGCATCGTAGTCGTGGCCGTCGCCAGATTCCGGAGGCGCGTTCAGTCCTCGGTCCTCCATACCCTTGGACACGTAGAAGGAAAACGCGGCACACAGGATTGCCGCGAACAGCGCCGGCCTTGCGAGGTTCGTGAATGTTCGCCGCAACGTCGTCATGTCAGTGAATCGTATGCGGATAAGCTGTGCGTTTCAACCCCTGTGTCGACGCACGGGTCCTGCCGACCGCCGTAGTCCTCCACCTATCCAAGCCAGGAGAAACTCGATATAGTCGCGTCGAAATCCGAGACGCGTACCGATACCGGGAGGACGGCCATGACGCACACACGGTTCCGCTCGCACGTCGCACTCGTCAATACGATCGCGCTGGCCGCAGTTCTGTGGCTGCTGTCTGGCAGCGTGTCAATGATAGGGCAATCCGTCCCGCCGAACCCCTTCGGCGCACTGCAGTATCGCTACATCGGGCCGTCCGGCAACCGGACGGCCGCCGTCGCCGGCGTGCCGGGCGATCCCCTCACCTACTACGTCGGCTCCTCGTCTGGCGGCATCTTCAAGTCGGGCGATGGCGGAACAACCTGGGAACCGATTTTCGACGCGCAACCCGCGCAGTCGATTGGGGCGCTGGCCGTCGCGGCCTCCGATCCCAACGTGGTGTGGGCCGGGACGGGTGAGGCGTTCATCCGCAGCAACGTCTCGATCGGCAACGGCGTGTATCGCTCGACTGACGCCGGCCGGACATGGACGCACATGGGCCTCGAGAGCGCCGGCCGAATCGGCCGCGTGGCCATCGACCCGCGCAATCCCGACGTGGTGCTGGTCGCCGCCATGGGCCACAGCTACGGCCCGCAGAAGGAGCGCGGCGTCTTCCGCACGAAAGACGGGGGCAAGACCTGGGAGCACGTCCTGTTTGTCGACGAGAACACCGGGTGTTTCGAGATCGCGATGGACCCGAACAATCCGCGCATCCTGTTCGCCGGAATGTGGCCGCTCGTCATCCACACCTGGGGCCGCGAATCAGGCGGGCCGAACGGCGGGATCTGGAAATCGACCGATGGGGGCGACACGTGGAGCAGACTCGCCGGGCACGGGCTTCCCGACCCTCCGCTGGGCAAGATCGGCCTCGCCATCGCGCCAAGCAACTCGAGGGTCGTGTACGCCCTCATCGAAACCGGTTCGCCCAACCGCGGGGTCCTCTGGCGCTCGGACGACG